>Ga0114978_10001892_pt1 | contig 17489 bp, 6 predicted proteins | sample S_140212_EF_Meta_FD_87027 | JGI IMG/M metagenome (GOLD analysis project Ga0114978, IMG submission 87027) | Freshwater microbial communities from Lake Simoncouche, Canada to study carbon cycling - S_140212_EF_MetaG | ecosystem: Environmental > Aquatic > Freshwater > Lake | place: Lake... | reverse complement strand
GTCAGATGCCTTCGCCACATACACGTTTGTGACCCCGGCGGCCACGGTGTACGTCATGCTGGCGGTGTAAGACCCCGCGCTCACCGTGGTGTACACGGGCTCGCTGGCTTTTACGGGCGCGGCAAATTGTTTCAGCAATGTTTGCGTGGCAGATGCCGCGCTTTCCCGGCCGACCGAATTAGCCGCGGCAACCACCGTAATGTCCAGCGGTGACACTACATCCGCAAATGCAACCACCAATGACGCCGTGTTTGTCCCAGTGTTGACGGTATTAGATACAATGGTGGTAGTTGGTTCACTGGTTACCGTGTTCTGCGGTGAAAAATTTCCACCAGATCCGCTGTTTGTTCCGTTTCCGGAATTCAGAAAAACGATTGGTGCGTTGCCAGTGGGCAATGCACCGGTTGGCCCTAATGCAACCATGCGACCGCTGCTTGAAATGAACTTGTTGACATTGAGTATGGATTCCGCATAATTTATATACGCAAGCCCAACACGTCCATTTATAACAGGCACAGGAGGATTGTACATGTATGCACCAAATCCTGATCCGGTTATACTGGTTGCATAGCTAACAGTTTGGCCAGTTGTTACACTGCCCGACAGTGGCTGTGCAACCCCATTAATGCAAATGTTATACCATCCACTGCTAAGATCCCATGACGCAAACAAATGATAGCTTCCGCCAGTTGCAATTAAGTTGCTTGTTGTGGCAAAACTACCAACTACAACAGATTGGTTTCGTAGGATAATATATATGTTTGATCCCGCTCGTCCCATTAAACATGCTTCTCCATACACCGTATTTGAGCGAGATGACCAAAGAAATCCATCGGTGGCATTGGTGAACTCCCACCACATGCTAATGGTTCCGCGTGGGCCGTTTGCTACACTCGTCAGATTTCCTATAACCAATGCACTGTTTGAAAGCACAAACCGACTGTACACCTCCGATAATACATTCACCGTTGTCACTCCGGGGGTCACGGTGTACGTCATGCTGGCTGTATAAGAATTCGCGCTCACCGTGGTGTACACGGGCTCGCTGGCTTTTACGGGCGCGGCGAATTGTTTCAGCAATGTTTGCGTGGCAGATGCTGCACTTTCCCGTCCGACCAAATTGCCCAGCGCAACCACCACAACGTCCATGGTGACGTTGGAAAAGTCGTATGAAATTGCCACACTGGTTCCGCTCGGCGTGTAATTGCTGCCGAGTGCGCTGTTATCCGATGCCTTCCGCAGTTGCACCGCAGTGACCCCCGATGCCACGTTGAACGTCATGCTGGCCGTGGTTCCGGAATACGTGATGCTGCCGGACAGCGTGGGCGCGGCAAATTGCTTGAGCAAGGATTGTGATACAGACGCCGCGCTTTCCCGGCCGACCGAATTGGCCAGGGCAACCACTTTTATTTCCACTGGAGAAGAGTCTGCATCCGTGAACGGCACCGTGAGTGTTGCGCTCCCACTGGATGGTATCGCGGATGCCAGCGCGGGGACCACGTTCACGTTTGAAATGGTTCCTACGAAATTTTCGGTTGTGTCGTTTATCCATCCACCCAGCGTCACCGGACCGTTCGCCGACATGATGTAAGACGCCATTGCCGTGTTCGTGGCGGTCTGCGTGGTGCCGGCAGCCACGTCCGTCAGTTCCAGCGTCAATGACGCGGATGTCTTGGTGATGGCCAGCACGTAATCCGTGTCCTGGGCAACTGTGAATGCGGGCGATGCATCCCATGTTTGATTGACCCACGCAAAGTGGATGTTGTTTACAGCGGAAATCCACACCCCCCAGCCTCTGTCCGAGGTCACCGCATTCCGCATGTCGCCAATCAGCGCGCGCCATGCATTGTTCTTACCCGTGGATCGGAACGCAATGCGCATTTCCCATCGGTTGAACCGGTTGATGACGGGTCCGGTGTAGGATGACATATCGGTCACCGGCACATCCTGAATGTCATTTATGCTGGTAATGTTTTGATGGTTGGGGTACACTGCAAACAAGCCATTTCCGTACCGAATGATGAAATTGATGGAATCAAACGACACGGTGAATGTCGTGGGTCTTGACAAGGTATGAAACCCAGTCATGATGTATTGCTCGGGACCCCATGCAGTATTGAATTGACTCAACAGAACCCGGTCGCTTCTAAACTCAACATAAAATGGAATTTTGGTTGTGTCAGATGCCCTTCTCAAACTTGCGTATCCAAGAGATGAATTTATGGTAAACGTCCATGTTTTCATTGCACCCAGGGTCGGAAAATTGGCGAGTGTTTGTCCCATCGCGGATGATGGAGTCACGGAATACGTTGTGTCCGATGTTTTCAGTGCGCTCACTCGGGTGACCCCGGACGCCACGGTGTACGTCATGCCGGCGGTATAAGAATTCGCGCTCACCGTGGTGTACACGGGCCCGCTGGCTTTTACCGGCGCGGCAAATTGTTTCAGCAATGTTTGCGTGGCGGGCAAGCTTTCCCGGCCGACCGAATTGGTCAGGGCTACCACTTTTATCTCCAGTGGCGAGGCTGCATCCGTGAACGGCACCGTGAATGTTGCACTTCCGCTGATGACTGATTTGGTCAAAATGACGCTATTGTCTGCCTTTCGCACCTCCACGTCGCTCGCATTGCTGGAACCATACGTCATGGTGGCCGTGTAGGAACCCGCGCTCACCGTGCTATATGTAATGCTGCCGGATGCCGTGGGCACGGCATGCACCCCCAACAGCGGTTGCGTAGCAGACGCCGCGCTCACTTTGCCATATGTATTGCCCGCTGCAAACACCGCCACTGAAACCATGGTTGCGAACGTCACCGTCACAGAAATGATTCGTGATGTGCCGGCGGTGCTAACAATGGATTGTTGAAAACTCGCGTTGGCTGGCAATGCGGCGCCATCGGGTTTCAACACACTCAGCGCGTCCACGCGATAACCCACGGTGTAATTCATTTGGGCCGTGTAATTAGCGCCGCTGGTTCCATACGTTATGCCGCCCGATATCACCGGCGTGGCATGGGTCGGAATGTCTTCGCCCACAATGGTCGTTGTGGCACTTTCGCGCTTGTTAACGGTTCCTTTGGAACGCAGTAAAGCAGCGGTTTGACCAAAATAATTTGCACCATAATTTGTCGTCACCGTGAATGGAGACGATGTGCCGGTGGATGATCCAATGTGTGTCACGCCATCACCAGCATACACCTTGATGCCGTCAGGGGATGAACTGGTGTATTGTGCCGTGTAAGTGTACATTGTCCCATTTAGCGTGATCTCCTTTGATCCGGCAACATACACCGGCGGGTCATATTGCCCGATCGGCACAAACGCATCCGATGCCACGCTTTGCAGCCCGCCCGAATTGGCCAGCGTGATCACCACAATTGAAATGCTTTGCGCTTCCGTGTAGTCCACGCTGAATGTCACGCTCCCCCCGCTCGCGGCTTGAGACGCAATGTAGATTCCGGCCGTGGATGGGTTGATGACCTTGACGGCAGAAGCCAGCGGGTGCACGGTGTACGTAAATGTCGCGCGATACGATCCCGCGCTAAGCGTGGTGTATACGGGGTTGACGGGATTCAGTGTCAGCGTCGGTTTGGTGAACGTGATGGCTTCGGCAATGGCGGCGCTTGTAAACGCGCTGTAACGCTTGCCGTTGCCGGTTTTTGCCCGCAATTGGAACAGCGGCTGGCTGATTTGTCCAACCAGATAGTTCAGACTGATTGACGCTTGCCCGCCGACCACGGCTACATCCGATGAAGCGTATGTGCTTGTCGCCGTATTGTATGTCTGCAATTCAACCGTGCTTGCGGTGGTGGCGTATGTTGCGGCGTAGGTGTACGTGGACCCAGACACCGTCACGGATTTGGAGCCGCCAACTTCGGCCGGCGCCGCGTGCTGCAGGTAGTCGTTGTAAACGTTGGACAGCGTCAACAGCGCGCTTTCAAACTTGGTGGCGGAGGACATGGCCTTGATGTTCAACTGGCCGAGCGGATTGGCTCCCGGCAAGTATTCCAGCGTGTGCACGTATTGCGTGGTGCCGGCCACGGCATAGTTCGTTCCGCCAACCGCGATGTGCTGAACCCCCAACTCAAAATTGATGGTGATGACCTGCGAAATTTTGCCCGTTGCGTCGCTCCATGTTGTCGCCGCATACGGCGTTACCACCGTCGGCGTCGCGTACGTGTAGCTGGAAAGCGCCAACTTGGGCACGGTGAACGGCGAATTGGCGGGTGCGGTGCGCAGCGTGGTGGGGTTGGCAGTAATCACAATGTTGGTCGCATTGGTCGCATAATCGGTCGTGCTGCTGGATTCCACATTGAACGTGTATGCGCCGCTTGTCAGCAAAATCGGGTTCAACGGGTATTCCACGCCCCGGCTGCTGTATTTCACGCTCGTCTGCATGGGATCAAACTGCACGACAACCACTTGCGTCACTTTAGTCACGGCAAACGACGACGGGTCAAGCGTGAATGCCAGGGATGACGACTGCAGCGCCATGTTGGAGAGCTTGTTTATCGCGTATTTGATGGAACCGTCCGCGTTCACCAGTCCGGCATACTGATAGAGCGTGTCCACCTGCCGGATCGTGTCGGACAGTTGCGAATAAACTGCGACGTTCACGGTCAGGTTGGTTTGCAGCGACTGCACTTCGCCGGACAGGCTCCCATTGAGGAGGTTGCTCATGGATAACACGGCGGATTGCAGCTGGGTGGCCGGCACGTCATTCGCCTTGGTTCCAACCACGATCGCGAGTTGGGCGACGTCGGTCTGATTCGCTTTTAGCAGCGCCGCGCCGCTCAGCGACGCCACCAATGACGCGGTGGCCTTCCCGTCGATCACGGTGTCCAGCGTGGTTGCGAGCGCGGCGTTGCTGCCGACAGCACCCGCGAGTTCGTTCAGCGTGTCCAACGCTGCAACTGCATTGTCGCCCATAATTTGATTGATGGCGGAATCCACGGCGGTGATGCTTGCCAGTGCGTCCAATGCAATCCCGTTGCTCAGCGTGGAAAATGATGCGGTCAGCGATGACATGTGTGACTGTTGCGCCAGTCGCGCGCTGAACAACGACCCGGTCACAGACGCCACGTCGCTTTGCCGCACGGCGGTCGCGCTTGAAATGCCGGAGGACAGCACGACATTGGTGGATTGCAACCCCAACACGGTGTCAGACAGCATCACGGATGCAGACGCTATCCCGCTCTGCCGAACGGAGGTCGCGGCCACGATTGAATTGCTGGCAGTGGAATCGGTCACCTGCAACGCAGCTCCCACGCCGGTCAGCGACGCGGTAATGGACGCCACCCCGCTTTGCCGGGCCAACACGGCGGTTGAAACGCCGGCGAACACGCTGTTCTGCGTGATGCGGTTGGACGAAATGAACGCCGACACCCCGCTGGACACGGATGCGGCTTGGCTAGTCCGGTCCGACACCGCCGTCGAGATGCCGGCAGACAGCGACGCGTCGGCCAGTTGCAGCGTGGAAGCCGCCGCGGACAGGGACGCCGACACAGACGCCACATTGTTGGACACATTCACCGTATTGCCCATGTTGGGTTTATCTTGGGAAACATACGTCAACGTGTTGGGTGCATCGATCGGCACGTCAAATACGATCGTTGCAGTGCTCATTACCGGGGTTGCCGCAAAAAAGCTTGTGCCGGAATTTCCACCTCCACTAAATTTGATGGTGGTGGTGCCAGGCGTTATGGCTTGGGTGGGAACGTTAACGTTAACGTCAAACCAACCATTTGCAGGAAGGTCGCTGTTCCTACCCTGCAAAATCGCGGTAACTCCGATTGCGGGAATGTTTGTTAATGCAAACGATATATCCGGGTTTACTAAAGTTCCCATATTGCTACGATCTCCTGGAGTGATTATAAGGTCGGAAATCACACCGTTGGAAAATCTCAATCGGTAGTCAGCATATCGGACGACGTTGCCCGATACCTGCGATAAAAAATTTGAATACCCATTTGCGCTGCTGCCGACTCCGGTTCCAACTGCTACATATTGCGTTGCAATGCCCACCACTTTGGGGCCGGTTGGTGAATAAACAAGTGATGGATTGTAAGAAAGTCCGGACGTTTGGAAATAAAATGGATGACCCCCAGCACCGATAGTAAAAGTGTATTGGCTGCCGCGGATAAGGGTCAACACTGGTTTACTGACCCCGTTAATGACATACTCATTCTCACCAGCTGTCACCGTGAAAACCACCGATGCAGATACAACGACTGCTTCCGGTTCAACCGATGTTGGTGCATTATTCGTCCCGCTCGGGATGGCCTGGAGGGTCAGGAGGGGGGAGGGGGCATTTAAATTTTCGCGCACCATCAGAAGGGAGCCGTCCATCATGATGCCGGCGCTGGTGGCCGGCAGAGTCATTTCAGCAATCGTGTTGTTGCTTCCAAATAACCCGCCCACGAAGCCCCCTATGGAAGCGCCCGCGCTCCCCGTGAAAAAGATCGCACCCTTCTGGCTGGTGGACGCATTGCGCGCGCCGAACGAGTTGTCCTTCACGATGAAGTAGTTGAAGAACGACAGCGGATCGACCGGCCCCCCGACTCCAGCCCCGCGAGCAAAAATGACGACGGGACTGCTCATGTGATTCAGAGCGAAATTGTTGCCAATCATGTACATGGAAAACTGGCCGGTGGGAGGGACGGTGGCTTGCGGTCCCGATTGGTGGAACATGCTGGTCGCGTCCACATAGGCACGCGGGTTACCGCCTCCCGACACAACTGCGTTGTCCTTGATGGTGAAGTCGCCCTTGTAGCCGGTTTCGTAGACGGGGGCAATGCCGTCCTGGCGGGTGTTGATGTAAATGCCAACAGTTCTGGTATTATCGACGGTTGTGGTTATCGTGTTGGCTGAAATAAAGGAGGATCCCTCGGAACCGTATGTGAATATGGCACGAATGGTTGATCCAGCCGTCGCGGAGGCCGCATTCATCGCAAAATTGGAATCACGCAGCACGTAGTTTGTGCCTGAAATGAAAACACCCACTTTGGGCATCTTGAACGTCATGTTGGCGATGTAAATGCCGGACACACCGCCGTACGCGGTACGGCTCATTGTGTCGGCGTTAATGCAGCATGACTGACCTCCGCCATCGGCGGAAGCGGTCTGTCCGTTAATGACCTGGAAGTCGTGCACATACACGTCGGCGGCGGTAATTTGAATCACCGCGCCCATCACATTACGTTGGACGATGCACGTGCTGCCAGTGCCGAATATTTCCAGACTCTTGTTAACCGTAACCAGCGCGGTTTCGGTGATGGTGCCTGGAAGAATCTGGATGCGATTGCCCGGAGAAGCCGCTGCCACGGCGGCCGTCAGATTGGGGTGAGTTCCGCCGCTGCCGCAAGTTATGAGCGCGCCGCTGCTGAATGTTGAGGTTGGAGGAGACGGCATTGCCGGCACGACAGGACCACTGAGGGTTCTTGTGAGGGTTCTTGTGAGGGCTCTTGCACTAATGTTGGCGGCCAACGCGGATTCGGTGGCGGAAATGGTGGAATACAGTGCGGGTCCCGCGTCCAGCGCGGTCGCAATTTCAAACAGCGTGTCCAGTGAGGCGGGAGCCGCCCCCACCAACGAAGTCATTGCGGTCAACACTTGCGACGACCGGTTTGCAATCTGGTTGCCAAGCGCGGACGAAAGGGACGCCGTCGTGGATAACAGCGCGGGCACACTGGTTGCAACTACGGTCGACAACGACAGCACCTCTGCACCGCGCTGTGCAACCCCCGACGTTAGAATGGCCTGATGGGCGGACACCGCGGTTTGCACCGAAACCATGGCCTGCGACGTGGCCAAATTGATGGCCGCAATGGATGCGCCGCGCGCGGTTACGTTGGACGCAAGGTTCGCCTGATTGGTGCTGACAACGGCAGCCAGCGAACCCAGCGTGTTGATCGTGCTGGTAGACAGCGCGCCAATCACCGAAACCCGCGCGCTCTGCAGCGCCCCGTTGGAAATCAGCACGGCGCCGCTGCTGTACGGAACCGCGTACCCCTTCACCGTGGTGTAAGCCTTGTTGTCGACGAAATTTACGACGATTTGGGTGCTCACGCCGCCCGTGAGCGCAAATTTCTGTTTCCAGTTGGTCGCATTTTGGGGGATGAACGCGGCATTGAACCGGTGCGTCACCACCGATGCGTTGCTCTCGTTGTAGTATTCGTCGGCGAGGGACGTCGCGACGACGGCATCGGACGCATCCAGCAGACTCATGCGATAATAGCCCGTGTCCGTGTACACCGACGAAAACAGCGTGCCGGTCATGGAGGTCACGACGTAGTTGCTGCCGACAACGAAGGCGGCAGACAGCGGAACCACGTGGCTGCCGGACGAGCTCGCCACCGACGGACCAGACGCCCCCCCCGTGGTGTAAATGGTGGTCTCCGACGCCGACGTGGCCTTGCGCGTGACGGCGAATGTCACGTTTGACCCGCTCACCGCACTCACCGTGCCCGACACGTAATCCGACGCGGAATAAGCAATGATGATGTCGTCGTTGACGGAAACCGCGCTGCCGCCGCCCCCGCCCGATTTCACAAATGTGAGGCTGTCGCCCACGCGTATGTCCAGCAGGTTGAACACCGTGCTGGTGGTGGCATCGGTGGCCGACCGCGTGATGGACGGCACAAGCGCGGCGTTCATGGACTGCGTCGCCGAAATCGGCGCGCTAACCGCAACCGACCGTGCCTCCACTTCCGATGCCCGATTCAACGTTTGCTGCGCGAGCGCGGTGCCGAATGCCGTGTCCGTCGCTTCCAGCGCAAGCGCCGTCTCCGAAATTAGCAACGCCACGGATGCCGCCGCCACGTCTCGCGCCGATGCCGCATTCGTCAGAGCCGAAGACCGCACCACATCCAGAGACTGCAACCGGCTCACGTCGGCAGAAAGCGCCGACGAATTCGCGGACGTGGTCAAGCCGCGCACGGTGTTGAGCCCGGTTGAAAGCGAATTGTCCGCATTTTGCAGCAAGGAGGCTGCAGTGGAAATCGTCAAGCTCAGCGATAGACTCTGCGACTCGCGAGCGGCCACGCCGACCGAGAGCTCACCGCTCATGGACAAGTCGCGCGACTGCAGCTCCGCCACGGTGGTTTGCAGCGCCGTGGAAACCGAGGCCAAATCACGGACCCGGACCGACGTTGCGGTTAAAATGCCCGCCGCCGACGCGGCGTTCGTGGACTGCAACGCCGACACTTGGCTGGAAAGCGCCGATGACAGCGACGACACCGCACCGATTCGCCCATCCGTGGCGCCCGTAATGGATTGCACCAGCGCGGTCTGGGACAGCGGCGCCTGCAATTCAAAGTCGGGATTTTGCTTGAATGTTCCGACGATTTGCGACAGCGTAGTTGCGACGGATATCATTTTTGCGCTGTCCAGCGTTTGCACGCGGGATTGAACGAACAACTCGGTTGCCAACGCTTTCGCGTTGTGTCTGGGTTTAATGGACGTGAAATTCCACGCTCCCAACACACTCGCCGCGCCGTCCAAATTGGCCGCCCCGTTCACCGTTAGCGTGTCAATAATGCTCGCAAAAGTGGTGGCGTGGGTCGCAACGTTGGCCACGCTCACGGCGGCAGTCGTCATCGTGGCGACCGACACCGCGGCGGTTGGAATGGCGGTGGTGCCGGTGAACACGGGGTCGGCCTTGGGAACCTTCATCGCGTTTAAAATGGCGTCGGTGGCAACCCGAGCGGCGGTTTCTTTCTCGGTGGTGCGGGTCAACCCCACCACACCCGACAACACGTCCGTCGTGGTCTCGTTTTCCACCACCAGCTCGTCAATGAGCGTGCCGGCAAATGCATTGGCGCCGACATGAGCCACGCTGGCCGGAATCGTCAGGCGCCCGCTGATCTTAACCCCCGTGAATGCGCCATCGCCGATGCGAACAAGCGTGCTCGGCAATGTCAGGGGACCCTCGGCAAATTCGGTTCGCCCGCTGAATGCGCCATCCGCAATTTCAACCACGGAGAATGCGTTTTCAGCGGCGCCGTATCCATTGCACGCCAATGTGCTCCCCGCGTAAAGAGCTGGGACGGCGGGAAATGCACCCCAGTCAGCGGTTGCACCGTTGTACTTGACCGGATTTACACCGGTAATTTTCAATGTCCGATTGCTGCTGGACACTAGGGCGTAGGCAAAATTGTCGTCGAATACAGACATATTATTATGATTTGCCTTATACCATAAAAATATATAAAAATGCACAAGTATATTTATTATTCTCCGGAATCCCCCCCCCAGAGTTTGAAGCTTGCATCAATTCAATTGTAGAGCACTTGCAGTTCCAGCGCAATGGAGTAGTCGTTGCCGTTCAAATGGATCACGTTGCCGAATTTATCCAGCAGCCGAATGGTCAGCTTGTCCAAGCGAACCGGCCCCAAGTACTCCCGCATCTTGAATATCATGTCGCCGGCATTGTCGTTTATGATCGTCAGCTGGCCGCTGCTGACCGTGATTCGCCCTAAAATGTTGAACCCTAAATACGAATCCCCCGTTTGCGCAATGATGCTGTTCGTGATGAAGTTCTTGTTGTAGTCGTCCACGTCCACGTACAAGTAGTTCCATATGGAGCTGCCGTACGACGATTCGCTCTCCAAAAACGCGTGATACGTAATAATCGGCACTTGGCTGATCAAATCAATGCGCTCGTTCTGCCACGTGCGGCGATACGCCAGTTGCTTAAACCCCATCATCCACCCCGCAGTCCGGCTAATGGTCTTAATGTTGGCGTTGTAGTACTCCTTTTCGTGATCGTCCCGGATTCGCTGAATGTCGCACTCGCTGTAAATGCACCCGTTGGTCAAATACTTGCTGTATTTGCCGGGGTCGTCAAACATGACCACGTATTCAAAATCGGGGCTTGTTGCGCACGTCAGCGTGGTGTGGTTCACATACAGCATCGTCTTGCTGTTGTGCGAGTTGATTGCAAGCTGGAAAAACTCCATGCCGTTGGCCGTGTTTTTAAACAGGTTGTTCATGCACTCCATGAACTCGTCGCTCAAATAGTTGCCGTCGGGAATCACGATCTCGTTCGTGTAAACCTCGGCCGGATTGTAGGGAGCCACATTCAGCCCCGTGATAATCACCGTGAACCGGTTGCTTTTGTTGGCCTCGGAAAAGGCGTACCACATGTTCGGAATTTGCACCGACGCGATTTTCATGGACACCACGTTTTCCACGGGATACGGCAGCACCCACGACGCGTTGGTGGAGCTGGTGCCGTTGTAGTTCGTGCGAAACAGCGTGTCCATGGACAGCAGCCGCTTAATCACCCGTCGCTCAATGGGGTTCAGGGTCCCCGTCGGAAACTTGTAGTTGTAGGTGTTGGCCACTGGCGCAATGTTGCGCTTGGCGTACGTGCTGGATCCGCTGTCGTGCACTTCAGACTCCCGGTGGAATGCGTCGTAATTGGAGGGATGCGTGGAGTAATTCAAGTTGAGGGTGTTTTTGTGGTCGCTTGATTGGGCGCTGGATTGGGCGCTGAATCGGTAATCATTGTTTTGAGAGATAATGCTTTTATGATACGGCTTCACGCGGGATTCAATGAATTCCCCTATTTTCTCTCGGCATTGATGGATGAACATCGGGGCGCCGGGATACTCGGCCAACGCGGTTGTCAGCTGCGCTGCGCAGTCGTCGGCCTCCTGCACGGTGCAGTTTGAATGGTTCAATTTGAATATGTCAAACATTTCGTGCACGGTGTAATTTCCAACATCAAAATCAACGGCGGCGGCGGCGGCGGATGACATGATGGGGGGGGGGGTGTGATGCAATTATAAATACACGACATTTATAATTGAACTTAATTTACGAGAGACTTGGTTGGTTGGTTGGGAGGCGGATCATGTCGCGCACATGTCGGGCTGCAACTTCTGCTTCAATTCGTTGATGATTTCGGCCAGCTGTTCGGCATTGAAGGCTCCGTTTTTCGGAAACCCGTAGCGCCGGATGTACAAGTCGTATTCCGGACGCAGCTTGATCTTGGACGTGGTCACCCTCTGTTCGTTAAAAATGGCAAACGTCTTTTTGGTCAGCGTCTCTAAATGCTCCTTCAGCATTTGCACATTGTACAGAATTGAATTTTCGGCTCGCAGCTTTTTAATTTCTTGCCGCAAAACACCTAACTCCTTGCCGACGTTCACCTCCACAACCAGCAGCGTGGTCAGGCAATAATTCAGGTAGTTCAGCAGACGCACGTAGAGCGGGTGCGTGTTGGTTTTCAGGGCGTACAACCGCACGGCCAGCCGGTTGAATGTGTCCAAATCAAAGTTGTCAATCAAGTGTTGGAAGTCACCCAGACCCAGCTGGTTCATGAACACGTTCAGCTCGCGAAACGGATCACTTCGCACCAATCTCGCCAGCCCGTCCAGCTGCCCCGAAAACACGCTCAGGGCTCCCGTCGTGCTGCCCGCATTACTGGAAAACGCAGTTTTAGTCACCATGGGGTTTGAGGAGGGTAATTACAATATGGATTTAAAATATAAAAATAATAGGGGAAATATTAATTTAAAAATACGCAATGATATGAATGCATGCGTTTAAATCCGTTGCCATGATTCCTAAACTGCTGTTTCAAACCCACGAATACGGCGTGCCGCCCCACGTGGAGCACGCCATACGCGCGCGCGCGCCCGGATGGGACTACCGTCATTACGCATATGAAGACATCGTTTCTTATTTTGCCGCGCTGCAGGAGGATGACCCCGATTGCAAGCCGCTGCACGACGCCATATGCGAGGCACATGAAATTGCACGGACAGGCACAACCAGCACAACCAGCACAACCAGCACAACCAGCACAACCAGCACAACCAGCACAACCAGCACAACCATCAAACTGATCGACTTATTGCAGCTGCACGATGTGTTCGTCTATTATCATCTGTATAAAACCGGCGGCACATACATGGACACCGGCGTAATCATACACGAGGGCCGCTCTCTCTCCGAAATTGTAGAAGAAAATAAAAAAGAAGACGACGACCGGCATCAGCTTATCGCAATTGAATCGTGCCTCACCCCCGTCATTTTTACGGGATTTATGGCCTGCACGCCGGGGCATCCGGTTATGCGAAAGGTCATTCAACACATCGTCGGCTACGTTGACGATTTTCGCCAGTGCTGTCGCAATGGAACCAATTTTGATGTTGCGCAAATGAAGGTTAGTTCCATCATGCATTCCGCATGCAAAGAAGCCATTGAAACCGTGCGCCTGCTTGCCGAACGCATCCCCCCCAACGAAGCTTGGGCCACCATTTACGACAAGGACGAGGACAAGGACAAGGACAAGGACGAGGACGCCGCAGTTATCCCGCTGTTTAAGCACTTTTTCATTGACAAACTTGTGCCGATAGTGCCTCCTCTGCCGCCTCTGTCGCCGCGTAGTGTGAAAGACACACGAATCGGCATCAGCGCCGCGGTTCCGTCCCACATGTTCAACAACGGCATCCACCAGAACACGCTGTATTTCTACGACGTTCTAAAAAACATCGGGTACACGCCCTACCTCGTCGTCACCAACACCGACTACGCAAAATTCAAAAAGAGTCCGCCCGACGGCTGGAACCGATCCCGTTACGAAAACGTGGTCAGCTTTTCCCAGCTGCACCGCACCGGCTTTCACGCGATGGTCACTTTCGGCGTGCAAATCTCCCACATCGCGCTGCAGCAGCTGCGCCACGCGGGCGTGAAACTCGTGTCCTACGTGTGCGGCAACGAGTACCTCATCAATTCGGAGGCCATCCTGTACAGTCACGGCGAATCGGGCTCGTTTGAGCAGGACAAACCCAACCCGCGCACGTCCCTGTTTGACGAAGTGTGGCTCATTCCGCAAATGATGGAGCTGAACGCGACTTACAAACGCACCCTGTCCCGCTGCGCCAAGGTCATTGAAGCGCCGTTCATCTGGTCGCCCGAAGGCATGGAAACCATTGTCCAAAAGGACGGCAACGGCACCACGCTGAACGACTTCCTTTACATCAACGCAAAAAACGTAAATGAAAAAAATAAACCAAAATCCACGGCCAAATCCATGGCCAAATCCATGGCCAAATCCATGGCCATCTTTGACCCCAACATCAGCATCATGAAGTGGTTCCTGCCGTCGTTTGTGCTGTGCGAGCGCGCCTACCAGCTGGCGCCGCACCTCATGGACCGCGTCTACATCACAAACGCGTTCCGAGAGAAAATCGGCGACACCATGAACGCAAAAAAAATAGAAAACACCGTGCGATACACCGACCTCTTCCTGGACAAGCGCGTGTTTTTTGAAAAGCGCTTCATCACGTTTGAATTCATGAAGACGCACGCCGACGTGGCCGTGTTCCACCAATGGGGCAACCCGCTCAACTACATTTACCTGGAAATGGCGTGGCTCGGGTACCCCTTCGTGCACAACGCGCACCTGTGCGCCGACCTCGGCTACTACTACGAGGGCTACAACCTGGAACAGGGCGCCGAAGTGCTCCTCGGCGCCATGATGAAACACGACGCGGTCGCCCGCGAATACCTGCGCATCAATCGCGAGCGCGTGGACCGCTACCTCCCCACCAACGCGGCCCTACAACAAAAATACGAGAAAATGTTTGACGACCTGTTTTTCGCGCCTTAATGACTCAACGCTTTTGGGTGCCTCTCTTGCCTCTCTTGCCTCTCTTGCCTCTCTTGCCACCTTTGGAGCTGAACCTTGGAGTGGCGCCTTTGGACATTGCTCTCGGAGTGGCGCCTTTGGGACTGGCGCCCTTGGGACTGGCGCCATTGGGACTGGCTCTTGATCTCTGACTGCCAACGCGTCGCAACAAGCAAAACCGTGAAACGGAAGAAACTGTTATTAATCCCGGTTCAACATACCTCATTTTATTCGTGCGTTTAAACAACGTGCTTATCCGGCTTGGCCGTTTCTTAACGCATTCAATCGCAAGCAAATTGGTTTCCGGATTGTAAGACCTAACTATCCCGCTTTTAAAATCCCTGTATATTTTCACGTCAGCGCTTGCATTGTCCGTGTCGCGGTATGCGCTAAATGAAACAAAACAATCTTTATTATTCAACAAATCAGAAAGATAAACGTCCTTGTGCTTCTTGGCACGCGTTTCTTTTCCGTCCAACGCAGTTCCACTGGTTGTCTTGTAATAATGTTCCGGATCTATTGCGGCGTAATAATTTTGAGTGCGCAAAACAGGGTCGTTCATTTTTTATAAATTATCATAATATTTAAATCAATGTATCAATGCAATGTATCAATGCAATGTATCAATGCAATGTATCAATGCAATGTATCAATGTATCAAAAATTGATTTAAATTGAGACGCATTTATATGTTGGAACCAAACCAAAGCACAATGTACTCCGAGATTTTCAACAGCGCTTACACCATCCAAGTCGGCGCAAACCAGGCCGAGAATGACGCGCTCGTTAAACGCGCACCCCAGCACGCCATGTGGTTCCATTTGAAGGACTTCCCCAGCGCGCACGCCGTCGTTGTAAACACGGCAAAAGCAGGCACCTACGACACCGACGTGATTCGTCGCGCAGCCACCCTGGTGAAGGACCGCGCGGCACCCGGCGTTCGTGGGTTGCAAAACGTGGGTGTCAATTACTTATTGATGAAATGGGTGCGGCGCACTGAAACCCCGGGCAAAGTCATCATGCTCAAATCCGCTAAATGCATTCAGGTATAGGTATAACGGAAAAAAAACGAAACGAGGCTCCCCTGCCTCTTTTTTTTCCGTTTGTTCCGTTCATTCCTGTGTTCTGATCCATTGTGCCATTTCTTCATGTCTTTGCCGCGCGATTACGCCTGCGGTGGGCGTTCTGATGAAGTTGGTTGCGAGCCGGAGGAGTTTCTCATGCGCGTGTTTGCAGACATCCGCGACGACTTGTTCTTCGGTGTATATTGGGTTGGCATATCTGGTGTATTCGAGTGCGCGTTTGATTCCGATCTGGCCGATTGCTTCAAGTTTGTCTGCGTCGCTGACAATGTGGCGGACGAGGGCGTAGTATGGCGTCAGGAGGGCGTCGTAGTCGTGCGGTGCACCTTCAAGGGTTGCTTTGTTTTCAGAGCTGTAAGACACGTGTTTGATGACTTCCTTGAGTTGGTCGTAGTTGCTGATGTGTTTGTAGCCGAAGTCGTCAAGTGTTTGTTGAAGTTTGCCATCGTGGTCGTACTTGTGGTCTGCGATGTCGTGGAGCCATGCGGCGGTGGTGGCGTCCAGAATCAGGTGGCGGTATTGTCGGCGGTTAGTGAAGTCACGATTGATAAGTGCTCTACTCATTGTCGCGACCGCCTTCATGTGGTCGTATCCATGGGATTCGTCTCTGCCGGCGCAGGTTTTCTCAACGAATTCGGATAGTAGGTTCCAGCGTTGTGTGTGTTCGTCTACGTCTTCGGTTGTCATGTTTGTTGCTTGTTGCTTGTTGCTTGTCACTGATGCCGATTCTGAAAGAATCAAAAACAATTCAATTTTTTATTGCATACCCAATAAATAATAAATAATCCATTTTCTCTCGTTTTACCAACTTGAATTTGCCAAACATGTCAACGGATGGTGCACCAACGGGCTGGTTGACTCCTTCTAAAACATGTTTATGGGTTTCCTGGATTTCAAATTAGAGAGAAATTCAAGAAATAATACAACCAACCCAACCAATTTAATCCAGCGGGATTAGTATTTCAATTCTACTCACATTAAATATCCGAAACCATGATCCAATGACCAGGGAACAGAGGAGGGGTTCGGGGCCAAAGGCTACTGCGCTGAACTACGTTCCCTGAGAGTAGTAATAATCGGCAACGACCGTCTTGGCCTTGACGTATCGGCTCATTCTTGCGGCGCACACGCCTTCCGCCAACGCCGCGTTTGCAATCGTGGGCCATGTTCCCAGCAGGTGGTGCGTGGTCGCCTCCCTCTTTTCCACCTTCTTGCCGGTCGTTGACGTGCATATTGGGTTGTTGGTGACTGCGTTCGTCATCGCATAATAATCCTCGCGCAACGACACGCCATAGTAGCCCTCGTTGCTTCCCTGTTCGGACCACACGGTTGCTTTCAGCGCATGCGGCGATGCATTCAAATACACCTTCAAATCCTTGATGTCTGTTTCAGTCAATGCCAGTCCAACCGACTGTTTCCACTTTTGGTACTCTTTCAGTAATACGGAATTTAGAACCTTGCCGCAGTCCGAAAATTGGCACCGTTCAAACAAAAATGTCTCCACACTCGGGCTCATAGATATATCCGATGCTGGCATTTTTTTGTATTCCACCGTTTTCAGTTTCACGCCAAGGTAGCCGTGCACACCGCGAATGCGCTTGGCCTTGAACCGCACGTCCAGATAATTCTTCAGCGCGTGGAATGTTTCCTTCGTCGGCTTGGTTTGACACCACAGCCGGAACCGGCCCTCCATGCTCACCGACGACTCCTCCACGTCGGGGCGCACAATGCACGCCACTTTGATGAATTCGTTGAACTTCTGCGTC
>Ga0114978_10001891_pt1 | contig 17503 bp, 14 predicted proteins | sample S_140212_EF_Meta_FD_87027 | JGI IMG/M metagenome (GOLD analysis project Ga0114978, IMG submission 87027) | Freshwater microbial communities from Lake Simoncouche, Canada to study carbon cycling - S_140212_EF_MetaG | ecosystem: Environmental > Aquatic > Freshwater > Lake | place: Lake... | reverse complement strand
GGCCAGTCCCTTTACGGTCGATGCTTACGGCGTCCACGCGGCAACCATCGGCGAGCAGTTCTTCTCGAGCCTGGGCATCATCGCCAAGGCCGATCCGGTTGGCCTGCCGATCAGTGACGTGGCTGAAATGCCCGAACTAGCCGCCTGTTGGTCCAAGGAACTGAACTATTGGGCGAACGTGATTGAGACCGACCAGCTTCATCCTCAACCCATCGTCTGGGCCGCGATCCGCAAGCTGCGCCGCAATCCGCCGCCGCCCGCGCAGAAGATCAGCGTTGTCCACGGCGACTATCGCACGGGCAATTTCCTGCACGATGGAGAGGGTAAGATCATCGCCATCCTCGACTGGGAAATGGCCCACCTAGGCGATCCGATGGAAGATCTCGGATGGGCCATCGATCCGCTCTGGGGCCATTATGATCCCGACAAGGTCGGGGGCATGCTGCCGCGTGCTGAGGCCTTGGCGCTCTGGGAACAGGCCAGCGGTCTCAAGGTCGATGAACAGGCGCTGGACTGGTGGTCGCTGTTCAATGCGGTCAAGGGTCAAGCCATCTGGACCTCGTCAGCTCGGGAATATCGCGATAGCGGCGGCAAGGATCCGGTTCTGGCCCTATCGGGTTGGTACACGGCCCGCCGTCACGACAAGATCATTGCTGATCGCCTCGCAAGCCTGGAGGGCTGGGCATGACCCCTACCGCCGCAGAAGTCCTGATGGGCAATTTCACGGCTCTGGTCGAGCCGCCGCCGCAAGAATCGGTGGGCGACTACATGTCCAGCCGTATTTCGGTGATCGGCATGAACTCCTTGCTCGCCAGCCAAGAGACGGAAATGGGCGCCGCAGTTCGGGTTTGGGAGAACGACGCCATCGCGGCTGTTTTGTCCAAGGCCGGTGCGCCGCTTGCCGCCTCGACGGAGGATCTTTCGATCACGGCTTTGGATGCCTTGAACGCCAAGCTTCGTCTGGCCCTGATTGCCGCCCATGAGGCGGTGGAGGCTAAGGGCGATGTTGCACTGGATCGCGAGATCTTGACCCTCTATCAGGCGATGGCTGACAGGCGCATGCTGGTCTTGCCCGTGATGCCCGGAAGCTAAGCGATTTTGCCGACCGACTCTGGTACGGCTCGTCCATGAAGCAGTGGATGCCCCTTGGCCTGTTCTATGCCACCATCTTTACGGTGACCGGGATCAGCACGCCCTTCATGCCGGCCTGGTTTCGGGCGGAGGGGCTGAGCGGCGCGCAGATCGGCTTGATCCTATCGGCGCCCATGATCGCTCGCACCGTCACCGGTCCACTGATTGCGCTTTGGGCAGACGGTTTTCGGTTGCGGCGCACACCGGTGATGCTGTTGGCGGCAGGCTCGGCCATCGCCTATGGCGCGATCTCGCTTTTGCAGGGGTTCTGGTTCTGGTTTGCGGCCTGGTTTGTGGCCTCGTCTCTGGTCGCCACCCTGCCGCCCCTCACCGACGTCCTTGGCCTGAGAATGGCGCGGCGAGAGGGCTTTGTATATGGCTGGCCGCGCGGGATCGGGTCGGTCGCCTTTGTGCTGGCCAATATCGGGATGGGGTGGGCGCTGACCCTCTTTTCTCACCAGGCGATCCTCTATGCGACCATAGGCTTTTCGGCCCTTTGCGCCCTTGGGGCTTGGGTCCTTTTGCCGCCTGAGCCAGTGCAAGAGGGCACGCAACTGACCCGTCGCGATCGCCTGAAGGGTCTCGGCAACCTCTTTCAGAGCCCGATGTTTCTCTGGGCGATCTTTTCTAGCGGCCTAATCCAAGCCGCCCATGCTTTCTATTACGCCTTTTCCACCCTGATCTGGCAGGCCCAAGGCATCCCGGCCAGCACCATTGGCGCGCTATGGGGCTGGGGTGTGATCGTTGAGGTGGGCTTCATGTGGTTCCTCGAAGGGGTGCGTCGGCGCCTTGGCCCTGAGACCATGTTGATCGTCGGCGGTGTCTGCGCGGCCCTGCGCTGGATCGCCATGGGCTTTTCGCCGCCGGTGCCGGTCTTGTTTGCCCTCCAGGCCCTGCACGCCTTCACCTTCGCGGCGGTATTCATGGCCTCCTTGCCCCTGATCGAACGCCATAGCCCGCCCGAAAGCGCCTCTGCGGCTCAGGTGGTCAATTCGGCCCTGTCGAGCGGTCTGCTGATTGGACTGGCCACCAGTGTGTCTGGCCCCCTGTTCGACCATGTTGGCGCAAAGGGTTACTGGGCGATGGCGCTCATGGCCCTGACCGGATTGATGGTGGCGCTGAAGCTTCGCAGTTTGACGGCGGGTTTGAAGGCGTAACGCAAAACAAGGCCCTCACCCATCCCTCTCCCACAGGGAGAGGGCTAAGAAAAAAGAGCCCTCGCCCCCTTGGGGGAGAGGGTTGGGTGAGGGGGACCTGCGCTCGCAATGACGCAAGTTTCCTCACCCCCAAAGGTGGCGGCTTGGGGGCATGATCACCGAGCCTATGAACTCCAATCCTGGCTCGCGGTCCTCGGCCAAGAGGAGCGGTCCGTCTAGATCCACGAACCGGGCCCCTTGGGCAATGATCATGGCGGGGGCCATGGACAGGGACGTGGCCACCATACAGCCTGCCATAATCTCTAAGCCCAAGGCCTGCGCCTCAGCCTTGAGAAGGAGTGCCTCGGTCAGGCCGCCAGTCTTGTCGAGCTTGATATTGACCGCCCCATAGCGCCGGGCGCAGAGGGCGAGGTCTTGGCGCGTGTGCAGGCTCTCGTCGGCGCAGAGCAGGACCGGGCTCTGATAGCCTTCCAACGGCTCATCTTCTCCTGCCTTGAGGGGCTGTTCGATCAGCTTGACGTCCAGCCTGGCGAAGTCCGGGGCCAGACGGACCAGATCGTCGAAACTGAGGGCCTCATTGGCGTCGACCACCAGTCGGGTGAGCGGGGCGGCGACCCGGACAGCCTCGACCCGGTCCAGATCATCGGGCCCGCCGATCTTCAGCTTGAGCATCGGCCGTTTGGCGGACCTTGCGGCTGCTTCGCCCATGGCTTCAGGCGGACCAAGGCTGATGGTGTAGGCCGTCTTGACCGGGTCCAGACGCGCGTGGCCCGCCCGTACGGCGGCGGCGATTCCCGTTTGCTTGGCCTGAAGGTCCCAGAGGGCACAGTCTAGCGCATTGCGGGCCGCGCCAGCAGGCAGGAGCGCTTGCAGGGCGGCAAGGTCCAGGCCAGCCTCAATGGCGGCCCTGGCCTGCTCGATCTGATCCTGAACCCCGGCCATGGTCTCACCATAGCGGCCATAGGGGACAGCTTCGCCGCGACCGGTCATGCCATCTTGCGTGATCGTGACCAGCGCCACATGGGCCTCGGTCTTGGCCCCGCGTGCGATGACAAAACCGCCCGCAATGGGCCAGCGCTCGTCGCTAAAGGTCAGTTGGCGCACGGCGATGACGACTATTCCGTATCGGCAAGGGCGGCGGCATAGAGCAGATAGGCGCGGCCCTGTTCATTGGACAGCAGGGTCGGCATGAGGAAGCCCTCGCGGTCGCGCGAGGCCGCATCGACGATCATGTTGGATTGCATTTCGACAAACCGCTCGGCCTTTGTCATTAGCCCACGGTCCGACTGCAAGCGCTTTGTCAGGCGGCGGATGGAGTTCTGGGCAAGGGTGGTGACCTTGTCCAAGGCCGCATCATAGTCGCCGGCATTGATCGACGCTGCGATCTCTTCGACGCTGGCTCTGGGCAACAGGGATTGGGTGTCGATCTTCATATCGTGGATTTCTTGAGCCAAGATCGGTCCAAGCTGTTCATCCTCGACAAAGTCTTCTTCCAGTGAGGTCAGCAGGTCTTTCCATGTCCATTGATCGGGCTTTTCCTCGCCGCCGCCAAGGTTCGCTGGCAAAGGTGCAGGCGTGGCCGGAGGCGCGGGTGCGGCGATCGGCGCAGGGGTCGGCGCGGGCGGCGTCTCGATGGCGGGTGTCAATTTCAGGCGAGGGCGCGGCGGACCGTCGTCGGGCCGGGCCAAGGGCCGCGTGATGGGGTCGGGCCGTGTCGGTGAGGGCGGTGGCGTGCGCAAGACGGGGCGACCCGCGACTGGCTGGCGCAAGGGGGGGCGGGCCGCCAAGGGTGGTCTTTCGGCTGTTGGCGCAGAGACCGGCGACGATGGTCTCTTGCCCATAGCTTCCAACTGCATGACCGCAAGGCCGAGGGCCTCATAGTTGCGGCGGACCCGATCTTTGAACTCAACATCGAAGGTCTGGCTGTCCTCAGCGGCGCGGCGTGCGGCGAGGGTCAGGTCCTCAATACCTTGGATCAGGCCTTGGGCCAGTCCGGAGGTGACGATCTCAGCCTGACGGGCGGCTTCCTTGGGCAGGTTGGCCATCCGTGCTTCGAGGCTGGCCAAAAGTTCGGCAAATTCAGACACCACGGCGCGGGTCGAGACCAGCCCCTCGGTCAATTGCTCTGACGAGCGGGCCCCCGCCTCCTCGGCAAGGCGGGCGGACTGTTCAATCAAGGTGCGCGCTTCGCTGAGGCGCGCCTCGAACATGGCTTCAGCCTGTTGACCGGCGGTGAAGGAGGCCTCGCCCAACTGATCGATCTGGCCCTTGACGTGGGCCATCTGCTCTTCAGCCGCCAAGCGGGCCTCTTCGGCGGCCTGCACCATGGTGTCGATCATGTACTGGGTTTCGGCCAGAAGCACGTCGCGGTGGCGCAGCGAGGCATCGGTCAGGGCGCTGAGCGAGTCGACAGCGGCGCTGGCAATGGCGGCCCTGTGCTGGCGGGCGGCATCACTCATGGCCTCGGCGCGGTCAATGGTGGAGCCTGCGAGGTCATCGAACTGCTGATTGGCGTCGGCGACCGATTGGGTCACGGCGTTGGCCGCTTCAATCGATTGGCTGACCAGACTGGCCAGCTGGTCGTGGCGCTCAGCAAAGGTCTGCTCGAACTGTTCCTGCTCGGCCTTGAGGCTATCGACAGTGGCGGACAACAGGACCCGTTGGCGATCCATTCCGGCGTCGGCGTCGCTCATCCGGTCGTGAACCGTGCGACTTGCGGTTTCGAGACGCTCGATCTGGACCTCTAGGCCTTGGCCCGCCGCTTGGGTGCCGCGATTGGCATCTTCGGCAGCGGCGGTCAGGTCGGCGGCCCGCGCGGTCAGAGAGGCTTCGGCCTCGCGCAATTGGGTCTCGGCCAGATCGGAGGCTTCGGCGACCATCCGGGCTTGACGCTCAACGCTGCTGACCACGCGGTCGGCCTGATGATCGAGCGCTGAGGTGACGCGGCCGAGCGCTTCACGTTCTTCACCCATCACTTGGGTCAGGTGCTGGGTCGTGCGGATCGACTCATTGGCGGCTTCCAATAGGCGACGGGTTTCTTCGGCGAGGCCTTCGCGAAGGGCGGTCAGTTCGATCCGCGCCCGGGCGGCGGCATCTGTGGCCCCAGTAATCTCAGATCGGATGGTAGCGACGGCTGATCCTGCGGCCACGGCGGCGCTTGTGACCGGCGCGGCTAGATCATCGGCCAGACCCTTGGCCCGCTCAGCTTCGCGCGCGAACCGTGCCCCTTGATTAAAGGCAAAGGCCGAGAAGCCGATGAGGCCAACCGGCGCTAGGGCCAGGAAACCGAAGACCGCCGTGGTAAAGGGCTCAAAGGCAAAGGCACCCAGTCGGCTTTGAAAACCGACGGCAAAGGCCAGCAATCCACCGATCCAAAGGGCCGAGGCGAGGAGCGCAAGCAGATAAACTTCCAACGAGGCTGTGGTGCGCTTGGCGGCAGTCTTCTGCCTAGCCGGACCGGCAACAGCGCGCGGCGCAAAGAGGGGCGTCTCGTCTTGCTGTGTTGCGGAGGTTCCTTGGTTGGTCTCCACCTCGACTGCTTGATCCGTTGTGGCTAGGGCACCGAGCGACTGATCAGAACGCATCTGTGTGGGCGCCTTAAGGTCATCGTCCTGCAAGCCCGTTTCGGTCAGCCGGGTCTCAGTGTCGCGCTGCGCCATGGCGGCAGAGGCCTTTTCGAGCGGATTGCGGGTACCGTGAGGCGGCTCGGCATCTGGCTCAAGCGCTGTTGGGCTATAGTCATAGGCAGAGTTTGGCCCATCGGTGGCGGCGTCAAACGGCGCTTGGGTCGTCGCATCGCCTATGTTGGACGCGCCGCTTCCAGTGCCTGATGTCTTTTTGACCTTCATTGCCGACCTTGTCTGCGGCATGCACACCGGAAAATAGGTGCCGGAGGGTTCATCCGCTTCCGGAAAACTATCGAGTTACAGGGCGTCCGCAAAGATGCTTTTACGCTTTTCCTCGGCTAGGCCACGCCTATTGTTGGGGACAAGGACTGGATTGAGCCGTTATAGGGTTTTGACTCCGAAAATAGGGGTCGCAGGGGTTGGAGTTTCAGGCGCAATGAGCAGGTTTGACCCACAGAATGGCAGGCGGCCCCGTAAGGGTGAGCGGCTCTATCTGTGCATGGGTCTGAACCAGCCGGGCTATAAGCTGCCCCTGTTCGATGACAGTGGTCAGAGGATCCATGCCGCGATCATTCAGTCCTGCGTCGATTGCGGATGGGCTGAGCCTTGGTTTGCCAATCCTCTTGCGCCCGACTGGCTGGTTTGCCGCCTAACGGTGGCCGGGGTTCAGGCCGCAAGACTGGCGGATGGCGTGAATGACGCCGTCGACACAGACCCCCTTGCCTTGCGCGCAAACGGCTAGCCTGCAAGGGCTTGGTTATCGTCCTGCATCCATGGCCTGTACCAGATTGACTGTAGCCGCTCTGGTGTTTCGATTTTTTGGCTCGGGGTTTTCAGGGGTTTTTCGAGCGGAAGCTGCTCAGCAAGATAGTCCCAAACCGCCTCAATTTCATTTGCAGCGGCGCTGTCTGGAAACTGTTCAGCGGCGGATAGTCCGCACGAGATAGAGGCCTGAAAGGCCATGCGGGATCGAAAACAGCAGGGCGCGACAGGAAGGCCAAAGCCGACAAGAATGTCGATCGCTTCCTTGACCAGTGTCGGCTCCCGACCATTGCGTTGTGACGGGGCCTGATTGAGCAAAATGACGCTCTTGAGTTTCAGCGACTTCAGGGTCGTGACCATGTCGGTCATGGTTCGCAAATCCATCACGGTCGGGCGAGAGACAAGTACCGATAGGTCGGCGGCCTTTGCGGCCTGAAGTGAGATTTCCGGTGACGCTGAGGGTGTGTCGAGGATGAGAAGGTCTAGCCCAGCCCTGTCGGCTGCAAACTGCGCGGGGAAGAGTGAGCCGCGTTTGAACGGCGTGACGGCCGGGCCATCCGCCGAGCGTCCCCTGGCCCAGTCGACGGATGATCTTTGTGGGTCCAAATCGCCAATCATCGTCCTAAATCGAAGGTTATGTGCGGTGGCCGCCATATTGACCGATAGGGTGGTCTTGCCGGTACCCCCCTTATTCGAAATGAAAGCTATCGTTTTCATGGTCTTGAGGATCCACATCTTATCGGCTATCGGAATCGATTTCAGTTTACAGTCTATAGATGTGATTTAAACATTAAATTCTTAAATAGTGATAATAATTTCTTGGGATCAACTCGGGATTTTGCAACCCAAAGAAAAACCCTCCCCCTGAAGTCAGGGAGAGGGTTCATCAGGTTGGGTTCAGGGGTCGGTCTTTCGACGGCCCCCGAGCGTTTAGTTGGCCTATTTGGCTTTCGCCGCGTCGGCCTTGGCCTTAACGGATTCGCTCAGGACGTAGGCCCGGATTGATTCCGCTTGGTCGTTGGTCAGATATTCCTTGAAGCTAATCATGCCCATCGGCTGGCGCGCGCCGTCAATAACGACAGACTTCCAGTTTTCGGCGGACAGCAGCATTGGCGACGTCTTCAGGTCTGGCAGATAGGTGCCAGACACGCTCGCCCCGTGGCAGACCGCGCAGTTGGCGTGATAGAGCGCGAAGCCTTCGGTGACGGAGCCCTTAGAGGTCACGCCGGTCAGGTCGATCTTCATCTTCTCGGGCAGCGGCTGTTCAGGCACCTTGCCGGTGCCGCCCAGCTTGAAGACGATCAGACGACCGGGTAGACGCGGACGGTCAGGTAGGAAGACGTTGGCTGCCAGAGGGGCCGCGCCGCCATAGCCAACCATCAGGGCGATATATTGCTCACCATCGATTGAATAGGTCGAAGGGGCGGCAATGATGCCGTTGTTGGTCTTGTAGCTCCAAACCTTGGTGCCGTCCTTGGCGTTGTAGGCTGCGAAAACGCCTTCAGCCGAGCCTTGGAACACCAGATCACCGGCCGTCGCCAGAACGCCAGCGTTCCAGAAATAGGGGTGTTCAACAGTCCAGCGAGCCTTTTGTGCGACAGGGTCCCAAGCAATCAGGTGGCCCTTCATCATCGCCTTTACGGCCTTGCGCGCGGCGTCGCCATCTGGAAGGGCTGTGGCCAGCGTATCAATGCCGACATTCCACTTGCCCTGCTGGTGGTTATAGGCCTCGTCGTTCTTATAGCCGAAGGGGACCGACATGGCCGGGATATAGACGAGGTTTTCCTTGGGGCTATAGGCCATAGGATGCCAGTTGTGACCGCCGTAAGGGGCGGGCATGGCCAAGGCAGGGTTCTTTTCATACCGTGCGCCGGGGACCTCGATGGGACGGCCAGTCTTTTGGTCGACGCCGGTGGCCCAGGTGATGGGGATATAGTTCTTGGCCGAGATCAGCTCGCCGGTCGCCCGGTCCAGAACGTAGAAGAAGCCGTTCTTGGGGGCCTGCATCACGACCTTGCGGGCCTTGCCGCCAATGTCCATCTCCGCCAGCATGATGTGCTGCACGGCGGTATAGTCCCAGCTGTCGCCCGGTGTGGTCTGATAGTGCCAGACATAGGCTCCGGTGTCGGGCTTGAGCGCGACGATCGAGGACAGGAACAGGTTGTCCCCCTTGCCATCCGAACGTTTCAGGTGGTTCCAAGGCGAGCCATTGCCGGTACCGATATAGAGAATATCGAGGTCTGGATCATAGGCCATGGCGTCCCAAACGGTGCCGCCGCCGCCGGTCTTCTTCCAGCCTTCACCGAACCAGGTGCCTTTAGCCTTTTCAGCCAGAACCTTGTCCGAGGCCGCGCCATCAGGCTTACCCTCTGGATTTGGGGTCGTGTAGAAGCGCCAGGCCATCTTGCCGGTGGCTGCGTCATAGGCTGACAGATAGCCGCGCACGCCATATTCCGCGCCGCCATTGCCGATCATGACCTTGCCCTTGATGACCCGTGGGGCACCGGTGATGGTGTAGGGCTTGGACTGGTCGACGGTCACAACGGACCATTTGACCTTGCCGGTCTCAGCGTCGAGTGCGATCAGTCGGCCATCGAGGGCCCCGACATAGACCATGCCGTTCCAAACCGCGACGCCGCGATTGACCGTGTCACAGCAGGCGCTGAACCCGCGCTTGCCATCGACCTTGGGGTCATAGGACCATTTGGGCGCGCCGGTCTTAGCGTCGAACGCATAGACCTTGGACCAGTTGGTGGTGGTGTAGAGGGTGCCGTCAACGATCAGAGGCGTCGCCTCTTGACCGCGGTCGGTGTCAAATTCGTGCGACCATGCCACGCCCAACTTCGCAACCGTATCGGTGTTGACCTGCGTCAGCGGGCTGTAACGCTGTTCGGAGTAGGTCCGTCCATAGGACATCCAGTTGCTGCCGTCGGCATCGGCCGAGGTCAGGCGGACAGCATCAACCTTGCCCGCCTTGGGGCCCGGGTGGCATGCCACCAAAAGCAGGGACGCGGTCAGCGCCCCAATCATTGAAAATTTACCCATCTGTTCCCGCCCTGATTTCGACCCACTTGTCGCGGGACGATTGATTAGTATCTAGGTTGACACCGATCATGTTGCATCGGAGCGCCGATGGCAACGGTTCAAGCCCCAATAAAGGGTTGCTTCGCGCCCATTAAGCGCCTTCGGTCGGGTTTGATCTTTAAATAGGACGACGTTTCGAATGATTATGGATATGCCTACCGCCCAGCCCTCCGCGCAGGTTGAAGCCGCGCCGGTTGAGACCATCGTCGTTCGGGCGGCCCGTCTGTCGCCATCCCCCACCGATCCAGTCTTTTCTATCGTGAGATTGAAGGCGCAGGACCTGCAGGCCTCGCCGCGTTTGGATGAGGCGTTGAAAGCGGTTCCGGGTGCATCCCTGTTTCGCCGGACCTCCAGCCTCTCGGCCAATCCGACCTCGCAAGGGGTGTCTTTGCGGGCTATTGCCCCCTCCGGAGCAGGCCGTGCCTTAGTGACCCTCGACGGCGTGCCGCAGAACGATCCCTTCGGCGGTTGGGTGATCTGGACGGCCTTGCCACCGGAGGGACTTTCAGGAGCTTCGGTCGTTCGCGGTGCCGGTGCGGGGGCCTATGGCGCAGGGGCCTTGACCGGTGTGGTCAGCCTTGATGAGGCCGGAGCTGATAGCGGTTACGTCTTGGACCTTTCGGCGGGAGAATTGGGCGCGCAAAGGCTGGCCATGTCTGCGGCCACCGGTCCGCTCTTGATCGTGGGAAGCAAGGAACAGTCTGACGGCTATGTGCCGGTGCGAGGCGCAAAGGCGGGCGCGGCCGATATTCGGGCGGGTCTGGACACGTGGACCGCTTCCGCCCGCTTGCAGGGCGATATTGGCAATGCCGTCGGGGCTTTGCGGATTGGGGCCTATGAAGAAGAGCGAGGCGCAGGCCTTCGCGGAGCCAATAGTCGGGTTGAGGGCCAGCAGGCCAGCCTGACCCTCGTGCGCGACGCAAAGCCTGACGCTGCCGGATGGCGGCTTCAGGCTTGGGTGCGCCAGTCGGATCTGGCCAACAGTTCGGCAGCCGTGGCGGCAGGGCGGGCGACCACCACCCCAGCCAATGAGCAATATGAGACCCCCTCGACGGGCTACGGCGCCAACGCCGCGTGGCGCTGGGTTCAGCCCGGTTGGAGCGCGGAGATCGGTGCCGACGCGCGCCTAACCGACGGCGAGGTGCATGAAAGGTTCCGTTACCTGAACGGCGTCTTCACCCGGGATCGCCGCGCTGGGGGTCAGACTGAGGTGATCGGGGCCTATGCCGAGGCCTCGCGCCAGATGGGGCCTTGGTTGCTGGCCGGCGGCGCGCGGGTCGATCGCTGGTCTGCCAGTGATGGCTTTCGCCGCGAGCGCGACATTCAGACCGGTGCCGTGACCTTGGATCAGACCTCGGCCAATAAGGATGGCATCCAGCCGACGGCTCGCCTTGGCCTGCGTCGCAGTCTGGGCGAGAACCAGTGGATCAGAACGGCGGTCTATTCAGGTTTCCGCACACCCACCTTGAACGAGCTTCACCGTCCCTTCCGCGTCGGCAATGACGTGACCGAAGCTAATCCCGGTCTCAAGCCCGAGCGGCTCGGCGGGCTTGATCTGGCGATCGGCGGCGATCAGGCTTGGAGCTGGAGCATCGGCGGCTTCGTTAACAAGATCAGCGATCCCATCACCAATGTCACGGTCGGCGTTGGCCCAAAGACCTTCCCAACCGCCGGGTTCATTCCAGCGGGCGGCGTTCTGCGCCAGCGCCAAAATGCCGGGCAGATCGATGCCTACGGTATCGAAGCCGAAGCCTCGACCGATCTGACCCAGACGCTCAAGCTTCGCGCGGCGATCTCGGCCACCCATGCGCGGGTCGATGGCGGCAGCACGGCGGCGCAGCTCAATGGCAAACGCCCGGCCCAGACCCCAGAGGTGACCACGGTGGCCTCCTTGACCTGGACGCCGGTGCCGCGCCTGAGCCTCAAGGGCGACATCCGGCTCGAAGGTTCCCGCTTTGAAGATGACCTCAATGCGCGAAAGCTTGGCCCAGCGACATCGGCGGACCTGCGGGCCAATTGGCAGTTGGTCAAGGGCACTGAGCTCTATATCGCGGCGGATAATGTCACCGATGCTAAGATCTCTATCGGCCAGACCGCCGATGGGGTCGACAGCTATGGCGCGCCGCGTCAGATCCGGGTTGGCGTCACCCTTCGGCGTTAAGGCTTCGCTGCTTTCCAATAGATCAGCCGGACCACCATCTCCCCGATCTCATGGATCGGGGTGGTGGCGACTGACAGGACCTGTCCATCATGGGGCGCAACAGCCGTCGCGGTGACCGTGCCAAAGGGGTCTGAGACCGTGGCCAGCAGGTCGCCCGCCTTGACCGTCTGACCGATGGCGACCTTGACCCGCACATAGCCGCCGCGCTGGGCGGTGATGTCGGTGGTGTCGTTGCCGATATAGGGCTCAGGGCCTGACAGATCGACCTTGCCGCTGATCATGCCCGCATCGATCATCAGATTGCAAATGCCGGTGAGGGCGCGGCGGGTCATGGCCGGATCAAACACCTCGGGAGCCCCAAGTTCCGCCGTGACGGCTTGGATACCGGCGGGATTGAACTCATTTTCGATGGTGCCCCTCACGCCCGGATCGAGAGCAATGACGTCTGGCCTCAATAGATCGGCCATGCGCTTGGCCTCAGGGGTCTCGGCAAAGACATAGAAGGGATAGAGCGTGCCACGCGACTGGGTGTGCAGATCGACCGCCATGTCGGCATTGCCGAGGAACAGCTTGGTCCAGAGGCGGCCGGCATAGACATTGATGATCTCGTCCGAATTCACATCACCGGGCATCTTGCGGTTCAGATTAGCACCCGTCGCCGCTTGGCTCGGCTTAAATTCGCGCGCGGCCTGTAGAAGGCCGGGCTGATTGAGGCCCGGAACGCCGATCACGACGCCCTTGAGGCCTTTGGGATCGAGGTCCTTGAACAGGTCTTGGATCACCCCGATACCGGTTAGCTCATCGCCATGGACCGCAGCGGTGAGCAACAGGCGCTTGCCGGGGGCTGCGCCCTTGGCCACTAGAACCGGCACGTACCAGCCTTGTCCCGTCGCCTGATCAGTCACCCGAAAAAAGAACCGCGACAGGCTGCCACTCGGCAGGTCAGCGACATCCAACTGCTCGATCACCGGCACGCCATCGATCCTGTCCCCGGTCCTTATCGTGGCGGCATTGGCGCCGCTGCTTAGCGACCAAAGGCATAGCGCAGCGATCAGGGGCTTGAGAGTCATAGGAATGCTCCTTGGGCGACAGGGGAACGATAGGAAACCATTAACCCTTTGGGTCGTCATATCCGCGGGTTCACCGTCGTTAAAGCACGGTAAAGAGGGAACCGCCATGAACACCGAACTGACCATGCTGACCTGGACCCTCGTCCTGGCCTTTGTTCAAATTCTCGCCTTCGACATTGCCCGCACCGGCCAATATGGCTTGAAGTGGAATACCGGTCCGCGTGACGAAGAGATGCCGCCGCTCAGCGCCATGGCCGAGCGCCTGCGCCGGGCGCAAAACAACCTGTTTGAAACCTTGCCCCTGTTCATAGCCGCCGTCTTGATCGCCCATGTGGCCGGTAAGGAATCGAGCACGACCGCCTTGGGCGCGCAGATCTATTTCTGGGGCCGCGTGGCCTATCTGCCCCTCTATGCCTTTGGCGTGCGTCAAGTGCGTTCGCTGGTTTGGCTGGGCAGCACAGCGGGTCTCTTGATGATCTTCTGGGCCCTTTTGGCCGGTTGATCCTAAGGTTTGGGGCGGGTCCGAGCGATCCGCCCCTTTTCGGCCCTATCCCTTCAAACAGTCGCGATAGAGATCGCGCAGCAGATTTTTCTGCACCTTGCCCATCGCATTGCGCGGTAGGTCCTCGACCAAGATGATCTTGCGAGGATGTTTAAACCGGGCCAGTTGCTCGCGTACGCAAGCTTCAAGGTCAGCCAGTGACGGTGCCACGGTCTTTTCCGCCACGACCAGCGCCACGACAGACTCGCCAAAGTCCGGGTCTGGAACGCCAATGACGGCGGTCTCTGCGACACCGGCCACCGCGTCGAGCACGCTCTCAATTTCCTTCGGATAGATATTATAGCCGCCTGAGATGATCAGGTCCTTGGCGCGGCCAACAATGGTCACGCGGCCATCGGGGCTCTGGACCGCCACATCGCCGGTGATGAACCAGCCGCCGTCACGAAACTCCTGCGCGGTCTTTTCGGGCATGCGCCAATAGCCGCCAAAGACGTTGGGGCCCTTGATCTCGATGACGCCGGGAGTGTCGTGGGGAAGGGGCGTACCCTGCTCGTCGGCGATCCTCAGGTCCACCCCGGGCAGGGGAAAGCCGACTGTGCCTGCCACCCGTTCCCCCTCTAAGGGGTTGGAGGTGATGATCCCGGCTTCGGTCATGCCATAGCGTTCCAGCACGATCTGGCCGGTACGGGCCTCAAACTGGCGATGGGTTTCGGCCAGCATGGGGGCAGAACCCGAGATGAACAGCCTCACCGATCCGCAGTCGGCTGCGCCAAAGTCGGGCAGGGCCAGAAGGCGCGTATAGAAGGTTGGAACCCCCATCAGGACCGTAGCCTTGGGCAACAGGGCCTTGACTTGCGCGGCATCAAAGCTGGGCATAAAAATCGTGGTTGCGGTGCTCAAAAAGGCGGTGTGTAGGGCGATGAATAGGCCGTGGACGTGGAACACCGGCAGGGCGTGGAGCAGCACATCCTCAGGCGTAAAGCCCCAGAGCCGGTTCAGCGCTTGGGCATTGGAGATCAGGTTGCCGTGGCTGAGCATCGCACCCTTGGACCGTCCGGTGGTGCCGGACGTATAGAGAATGGCGGCGATATCGCTGGCGGTGCGTGGTGTGATCACGGGATCAGGCTGCGCAGCCAAGGCCTCGGCCCAGAGCGGACTGTCGGGCGTCGTGCTCATGACGGCGACATGATCTGCGGCAGCAGGTCTGGCGGTGCGGGTCACGAATAGGCGCGGTTCGCTATCGCTGAGGAAATAGTCGACCTCGGCGGCGGTGTAGGCCGTATTGAGCGGCACAAAGATCGCCCCGACGCGCAGGCAGCCCAGATAGAGCGCCATCGCCCCGACTGACTTATCCACCTGAACGACAATCCGGTCCCCGGCCTCGACGCCATAGGACCGCAGCACCGCCGCGAACCGGGCGGACAGATCATCAAGCTGACCATAGGTCGGGCCTTGTCCCTCGGCATCGATCAGGCTCGGCTTGGCGCTTGCTGCCAAAAAGCGATCTTGAAACAGGCTATAGAGATTATCGGTCACGGCAGGGCCTCAAGATGGGATAGGTCTGAGGGCTCCATATCGCGCGGTCTGGCTGGGTTTGGCTAGCTCAGGACCAGTTATATTAATGCTGATCGTGGGTCTTGAGGACTAAACCTTCTGGCCGTCTTCCTTGGTAAAGCCTTCGGGCTGGTTTTCGAGCAGGTCCAGCGCCCTTTCCGAGGGGCGGCACAGGGCCGTGCCCTTGGGCGTGACCATGATCGGGCGGTTGACGAGGATCGGGTGGGCGACCATCGCCTCTAGGATCGCGTCATCTGTCGCCGTTGGCTCCAGAAGGCCAAGCTCAGCAGCCGGCGTGCCGCGATCGCGCAGAAACTCCCTCAAAGGAACGCCCGCTGCTGTGGCCAGTTGCATCAGCTGATCTTTCGTCCACCCGGCCTTGAGATATTCCACGACCTGCGGCTCATAACCCGCCGCCTTGGCCATGGCCACGACATTGCGCGAGGTGCCGCAGGCCGGGTTGTGGAAGATGGTGATCGGAAAGTCAGAGGCGCTCATAGCTCAGTCCTTTGAAGGCGTGGTCGATTGGCGCGCGGCGAGGCGCTGAACCGCTGGGCCGCGTTCGTACCAGCCCTTGCTGGCATTGACGATGGCGACGATGGACAACATGACCGGCACCTCGATCAGAACCCCCACGACGGTGGCCAAGGCTGCGCCCGACTGAAAGCCAAAAATGCTGATCGCGGCGGCGACGGCCAGTTCGAAGAAGTTGCTGGCCCCGATCAGGGCCGATGGCCCCGCGACGCAATGGGCCTCTCCGGTCAGGCGGTTGAGCAGATAGGCGAGGCCCGAATTCAGATAGACCTGGATCAGGATCGGCACGGCGAGCAGCGCGATGATCAGGGGCTGTTGCAAGATCTGCTCGCCCTGAAAGCCAAACAGCAGAACGAGAGTGGCGAGCAGGGCGCCAATCGATAGGGGCTGGAGGGTGGCCAAAAGCCGGTTCAGGGCCTCCGATCCGCCTGACCGCAGAAGGGCCGCGCGGATCATCTGGGCTGCGATCACCGGCACGACAATATAGAGCCCGACCGACAGGACGAGCGTCTGCCAAGGGATAGTGATCGACGACAGGCCCAAGAGCAGGCCGACGATGGGGGCGAAGGCCACGACCATTATCGTATCATTCAGGGCCACTTGGCTGAGCGTAAAGTTCGGCTCGCCCTTGGTCAGGTTGCTCCAGACAAAGACCATCGCCGTGCAGGGGGCGGCGGCCAGCAGGATCAGACCGGCAATATAACTATCGATCTGGGCCGCGGGCAGATAGGGGCGAAAGAGGCCGCCGATAAAGATCCAGGCCAGCAGGGCCATGCCGAAGGGCTTGATCACCCAGTTGATGAACAGGGTCACGCCGATGCCGCGCCAATGGTTGCGGACCTCGCCGAGGGCCGCGAAATCGACCTTGACCAGCATGGGAATGATCATCAACCAGATCAGCCCCGCCATCGGCAGATTGACCTTCGCCACCTCAAGGCTGGCGATCAGTTGGAAGGTTGGCCCGAAAAAATGGCCCAGAGCGATACCAACCACGATGCACAGGCCGACCCAGATGGTCAGGTAACGCTCGAACAGGGACATTCAGCAAACTTCCTTCTGGCGGGGTAGGGTCGGGGCGCACTGTTGAGCCTGAGACAGCAATTGATTCAGAGGCGCACAGATTTCTGGCGCGCCTGCGCAACAGTCTCCGACGAGAAAGCCGACCAAAGCTGTCATGGTGGAAAAGTCGGCCTGATAGATGATCGAGCGTCCGTCCCTGCGAGAGGTCGTCAGATTGGCTTGGCTCAATATGTTGAGATTGGCCGACAAGCTATTGGGCACCATGCCCAATCGCCGCGCGATCTCCCCCGCCGCCAGCCCGGTTGGTCCGGCTGATACGAGCAACCGGAAGATCGCGAGGCGGCCTTCGTGACCGAGGGCGGAGAGGCTCAGGGTGGCTGATTTTGATTCCATAGTTCCAAGATAATAGAATTATGTGACGGTTTGAAGGGGAAGCAGAAAACAAGGCCCTCACCCAACCCTCTCCCTTAGGGAGAGGGCTTTTCGGTTCTAGCCCTCGCCCCCTTGGGGGAGAGGGTTGGGTGAGGGGGTATCCACGCCCTCACCGCTGCGTCATTGCGAGCGCAGCGAAGCAACCCAGGGGACTGGCGCGGACCGGTGTTGATGATCCCCTGGGTTGCTTCGGCGCGATGGGCCTCGCAATGACGTGGTAGCGGGCCAACTCCCGTCTGAGCGAAAGGGTCTGGGTCCCCGCCTTCGCGGGGAAGGCGGGTTGGGGGTGTTGAGGAGAAGAAGGCCCTCACCCAACCCTCTCCCTCGGGGAGAGGGCTTTTCGGTTCTAGCCCTCGCCCCCTTGGGGGAGAGGGTTGGGTGAGGGGGATTACATCCGCCGTCCCATCCTTGCGTCACTGCGAGCGCAGCGAAGCAACCCAGGGGACTGGCGCGGACCGGTGTTGATGATC
>Ga0114978_10001890_pt1 | contig 17504 bp, 16 predicted proteins | sample S_140212_EF_Meta_FD_87027 | JGI IMG/M metagenome (GOLD analysis project Ga0114978, IMG submission 87027) | Freshwater microbial communities from Lake Simoncouche, Canada to study carbon cycling - S_140212_EF_MetaG | ecosystem: Environmental > Aquatic > Freshwater > Lake | place: Lake... | reverse complement strand
GCACGACCCGTCACTTTACCTTGACGCAACGAGGTCAATACCTTATCGGCATCGGCCAGAGGATGCTTGTGCACAGGGATAGGTGTGATCTTGCCGTCTTTTACCAACTGCAGCAGATCACGCATCTCTTGAAGAGAACCGGTGTAGCTACCCAAAATTTGCGCAGCCTTCATCGGAATGAAAGCAATTGGCCAAGGTGCTGCACCGCCAAACAAGCCAACGATCACGAGCTTGCCGCCTTTGATCATGACGTTAAAGCCAAGCTCGGTGGTTGAGGGGGCGCCTACTAAATCCACAATGCCTTGCAGCAGTTTGCCGCCGTTTGCAGCAATGATTTGTTGTGCGGCATCGGGTGCAGCGCCATCAATCGCGGCCAAGGCCCCAGCGTCAAGCGCGGCTTGACGTTTGACGGGGTCGATATCCACCACAATTGCGCCCACGCCATTCAAGGCTTTGACCAAGGCAAGACACATTAAGCCCAAGCCACCAGCGCCCATGATGACGATGGGATGCTTTTGATAAAGGTTGGGGCCAATTTTATTGAGGGCGCTATAGGTTGTGATCCCTGAGCAGGCATAGGGTGCCAGGGCTGCGGGGTCAAGGTCACCAATGTCAATCAAGTAACGTGCATCGGGTACCAAGATATGGTCGGCATAACCGCCGGGGCGATGCACGCCCAAGTATTGTGGGTTAGCGCAGTGATTTTCGAGTTGATCTAAACACGCTGGACACTGACGGCAACCAATCCAGGGGTAGACCAAGTAGTTACGGCCCTTTTCAACGCCCGAGGCTTGTGGGCCCATCGCGACGACGGTGCCAGCGGTTTCGTGGCCCATGGTCATGGGTAGCTTGATGCCGCGATCTTTCAGCGACAGCGTGCGGCCATTACCGAGGTCGTAACCGCCTTCCCAAAAATGGATGTCACTGTGACACACGCCAGCAGCGCGCACTTGCACCAGTACTTCAGTGCCGGTTGGCTCAGGTGTTTTGGTCTCGATCAGTTCGAGGGCTTCACGAAAATTCACGACGCAATAGCATTTCATGTTTTGGTCTCGGATTAGTTAAAAGAGAATTTAAAAAAGTTTTAAAAATTTGTCTGGTTGTTCACGTATGTGACTCTGTCGTGATGTTGCGTTGCCGAAGCAGACTGACGGTTTAACGCAAGCATCACAGATCAAAACACCAGTTCGATTAAACGTGGCCCTTTTTCTTTGGCAGCAATGCGCATGGCATTGGCAAAGCCTTCGAGAGTCGTGACTTGGTTGCCAGGTACGCCATGCCCTTTAGCCAACGACACCCAATCTAAAAATGGTCGATCCAGGTCAAGCATGCGCTTGGCGTTTTCACCGGCTTCAGGGCCGCCCATGTTGGCGAGCTCGCCGCGCAAGATGCGATACGAGCGATTGGCAAAAATCACGACCGTCACATCAAGATTTTCGCGCGCCATGCTCCAGAGCGCTTGCAGGGTGTACATCGCACTGCCGTCACCAATAAAAGCAAACACTTTACGATCGGGGCAAGCCACTGCAGCACCAACGGCGGCAGGTAAGCCCCAGCCGATCGCGCCGCCCGTGATGTCGATGCAATCATGTGGTGCCGCTTGCGGTAAGGTCTTGGCAAACTGGCGACCTGAGGTCACAGCCTCGTCAACCATGATGGCGTTTTCAGGCAAGGTGGCCGCGATGATGGCACCAAAGTGTTCAACCGAGGGTGTGCCCGTGGGTAGATCAGTAATGATGGGGCCGGTTGACAGCTGCGCGGGGGCGGTGTTTTGTGCGCCTAAGGCATCCACCAAAGCTTGCAGGCTGGCTTCAATGTCGTGTGTGAGCGTGGCCAAGGTATGCACTTCGCAATCAGGCTGCTTGATCATGCGTGGCTTGTTGGGATAGGCAAAAAACGCCACAGGTGGCGCGCTACCGACAAGCACCAGATGCTTGGCATCTTTGATCATTGCGACCGCACCGTCTACCGGAAAAGGCAACGGTGCAATATTGACCCGACCGCGGCCGCGCTCCATGCGAGGGTTACGTGGCTCACAAGCCAATTTACAGCCTGTGTGCGCAGCAATCTTGCCAGCCAGTGTGGCTGACCTTGCACGTAGGGCCGGCCCGCCTAGTAACAGTGTGGTCGCTTCGGCAGTTTTGCGATCAGACAGCAAACGGGCCAAGGCCAGCACGGTATCCGCCAAAGGGGCTGCGGCAGTTTGTGCGGGTGCTGTTGAGTAGTGGCCTGGGTCAGAGGGCTCCCAGGCGCAGTTAGCTGGCAGCACCAGGGTGGCGATGCGGCCAGGTGTGCTGCGTGCTTGAGAGATCGCCTCAGCAGTATCCAAAGGCGCGGCCGCAGCCGACATGGTGGTCTTGACCCAGTTTGACATCGGGCGGGCAACCGCTTCAACGTCAGAGTTCAGCGGCGCATTGTTATGGATGTGATCTAGCGCATGCTGCCCAACGATATTGACCATGCCTGAATAGGCGCGTTTAGCGTTGTGGATGTTAGCTAACGCATTGCCTAAGCCTGGGCCCAAGTGTAAGAGTGTGGCCGCGGGTTTTTCAGCCATACGGTAGTAGCCATCGGCCGCGCCACTCACGACGCCTTCAAATAAGCCCAGCACGCAGCGCATGCCCGGTGCCCGATCGAGCGCTGAAACAAAGTGCATTTCAGAAGTGCCCGGGTTGGCAAAACAAACATCGACTTCACCCTCAAGTAGGGTGTGCACCATTGCTTCTGAACCGTTCATTGCATTGCTCCTGAGGTTTTATTTTTAAGTGTTTCGCGTGCGATGATGACTTGTTGCACTTCGGTCGCGCCTTCATAAATACGTAGTGCTCTGATTTCACGATACAACATTTCTAACGGGTGGCCGACTTTGACGCCTAAGCCACCGTGCAACTGCACGCAACGATCAATCACGCGCTGGGCAGCTTCAGTGGCAAACATCTTAGCCATCGCTGCAGATTTTGTGGTGCGGCGTTGTAAAACGTCGCGCTCCCAGGCCGCGCGATAGATTAATAGCGTGGCCGCATCGATTTCTGTGCACATATCGCCAATTGCGCCCTGTGTCATCTGCAAATCAGACAACATCGCGCCAAACATTGGGCGAGTGGTGGCGCGACTGATACCCATATCTAGGGCGATCTCGGCAAAGCCTAAGGCCGCGGCACCCACCGAGGCTCTGAACACATCAAGATTTTGCATGGCGACTTTAAAACCCTGGCCGGGTTGGGCCAAGCGTTGCGAAGCCGGGATCTCGCAGTCAGTGAAGGTCAGGCTGCCAATCGGGTGGGCCGCAATGACGTCAAAGCGCTCGCTGACGTTTAAACCAGGCGTTGTCGCATCGACTACAAAGGCGGTGACGCCTTCAGCCTCGTCACCCTCAACGCGGGCAAACACGATATAAAAATCTGCGATGTCCGCGTTCGAGATCCAGGTTTTAACGCCATTGAGGCGATAGCCTGTTGCCGTGCGCGTGGCGCGTGTCGTCATGGCAGCAACGTCAGAGCCTGCGTCAGGTTCAGACAAGGCAAACGCTGCGATCAGTTCGCCGGTGGCAACTTTGGGTAAATATTTTTCTTTGAGATGGTCTGAGCCAAATAACGAGATCGGCCCACTACCTAAACCTGCCATGACAAAGGCAAAATCGGCTAAGCCATCATAGTAGCTCAGAGTTTGCCGGATCAAACACAGGCTGCGTGAATCGAGCGCGGGCAAGGCACCGCCGTACTGTGCCGGCACACAGTAACGTAGCCAGCCCGCGTTACCTAACGTGCGTGTGAGGTCTACGCAGGTTTGATCGACGTTACCTTGGTGCACGCGGTTGGTGAATCGTTGTGCAGACCACTTGTGCAAGTCATCGTGTAGCTGACGATGGCTATCTTCAAAAAAAGGTAAAAGCAATGAATCGGGGTTAAACATTTACGTTTTTCTCGCAAGGATTTCACTGGCCATTTCGCGCAGTTTGTTTTTTAAGATCTTGACGGCGTTGGCACTTTGAACGGTCGGGAACTCGGTGACGACTTCAAAATGTACGGGTACCTTGTAGCCCGCCATGGTGCGTTTGCACTCGGTGGCCCAGCGAAGGGGATCCGCTTGCGAGCCCGCATACAAGATCACGAACGCGACGGGCAAGATTTTTGTGCCTTGGGTAGCGCCCACCACTTGACAGGCTTGTACACCGGGCAGCGCCTCGATAGCGTGTTCGATCTCTGCTGGGTTGACCAAAAAACCTGACAAGCGCATTGAGTCGCCCATGCGTGTTTGAAACACAAACTGCGTGTCACTCACTGTGTAGCCCAGGTCGCCCGTTTTAAAAAAGAGATCAGGGGTATAGGCCTGCGCGGTTGCATCGGGGTTGTCGAGATAGCTCAACAGTTGGCTGGCGCATTTGATTTCGATTTCGCCCGATTCGCCATGCGGTGCAAGTTGACCAGTCGCCGGGTCGCGTACGCGCACCCGCGCGTCTGGGTGTATCAAGCGCCCGCCCGATAGGTAACGCACGCTGACATCGCCCTGTGATGGGTTGAGCGGTTGTGCCGCCATCAGCGCTTGTAGTTCGCTTGAGCCGTATAAGCCTGTGAGCGCGACGTTGTTGCGCTCAGCCTCTTCAAGCAGATTGGTGATGGCAGGTGAAAAGCTTGCAAAGCCAAACAGTTTGCAGGTGGCGAAGGTGGCAGGAGAGGGGGCCGCTTCAAAGAGCTTTAACAGGGATTCATTATTGGCGTAGGTGTGGGTAACCTGATGCTTACGGATTTGTTCAAGCGTGCTGTGCGTGTCAGAGACTGGTTCGCACACAACTGTGCAGCCAGTGGCTAAGCCCCCAGTGAGGGTTGAAAAGCCAAAGGCACCACAAAAAGGTGCACTCGCCAAAATTCGGCTGGTCTGATCGTACTCAAATGCCTTTTGCATTGAATCGGCGTGAACAATCAAGGTGTGCTGATCATGCAAGACAAACTTTGGTAGCGAAGTGGTGCCCGAGGTGGTAAAGCAAAGTGCTGGCGCCTGACCAAAGGCTTTGGGGGTGGGGTGAGTGTGTTGAAGAAGATCGCTAAACGCATGCAAGATGTGCCCGCGCTTGGCGATCTCTGTCATCGTGGTGCTGCCCGGTTCACCAACCGCCAGCACACCGCGCAGGCGCGCCAGCACGTCTTGTGGAATATCAGCGAGCATGTCAGCAAAGGCGATGCCTTTGAAATCAGGCCAGAACACTAGCCAGTCCGCCTTGCCACGGCCGATAATGTCGGCCACCTCTTGACTGCGAAAGCGAGTGTTGACGGCCAAGACTGTCGCGCCTAAGTGGGCGCAGGCCAAAAAAGTTTGTACCCAGGCCGTGCAGTTGGGTAACCATACCGCAACTCGGTCATGGGCTTTGATGCCAATAGCGGCCATACTGCCGGCGAGTTGTAGTGTTTGTTGATGCAGCGCCGCAAAAGTTGTTGGGCTGTCGCGGTCAATCAAAGCAGGATGATTAGCATGGGTTTTGGCTAAGACCGCCATGCGCTCAGAAAAGAATAAGGATGTTGCTGTCATGCCAAAGTGCCCGTTGGTTTGTACTGCTATATTTACACCTGTCACTATAGTACGAATACGCGAGCGATACGTCAGGTCGCCGCAGACACACGCTGATTCGGTAAGGCATGCTGCAGTGCGGCGTGAATGAAATGTAACTGGAGCTCGAATTCAATGAAACACAAGTATTTTTTTCAACGCATGTCATGTACTGCCTTGGCGGTTACTGGGCTCTCGCTGGTTGCCGCACCCATGGTGCAAGCGCAAGATTTTCCGACCAAGTCACTGACCTTGGTCGTACCGTACCCAGCAGCGGGCGCGGCTGATATTTTTGGCCGCTCGATCGCACAAGCGATGGAAGCCACCCTTAAGCAAACCGTTGTGGTTGAAAACAAACCAGGTGCTGCCGGAAACGTTGGCTTAGCAGGTGTGGTGCGCAGCAAACCTGATGGTTACACGATTGGTTTAGGTACGATTGGTACGCAATCGATCAATCCGTTCTTGTATACCGAGATGACGTTTGATCCGGGCAAAGACTTGCTGCCCATCGCGCTAGTCTCGACTACGCCTAATGTGTTGGTGGTGGCGGCGAACTCACCCTGGAAGTCGCTGGCTGATGTGATTAAAGCTGCGCGCGACGCAAAAGATAAAAAACTCACTTACGGCACCCCAGGGATCGGCTCATCACCACACTTGACCGGTGCGTATTTTGAGGCGATGGCCGGCGTTGAGTTGTTGCACGTACCCTTCAAAGGGGTGTCGGCCTCGATGCCTGCGTTGATAGGCGGCAATATTGATTTGCTGTTTGATAATTTGCCCGGTTCAATTAATCAGATTAAAGATGGTTCGCGCGTGCGCGGCATTGCGGTGACCTCGGCACAACGCAGTCCACTGGCCGATCAGCTGCCCACCTTTGCTGAGTCGGGTGTTGCCGGGTTTGACGTCACCGCCTGGTTTGCGATCTATGCGCCTAAAGGAACCCCTCAGCCGGTGATGGATAAGCTCATTGAAGCGGCGCGTGCGGGATTGAAATCTGAAAAAGTCGAGCAGGCTTACGCAAAGCTCGCTGCAACACCTGGCAATTTATTTGGCGCAGACCTAGCCGCGTTTGAAAACATTGAGCGCGCCAAATGGGGCAAGCTCATCAAAGAAAGAGGAATCAAAGCAGAATGAAAGGGACAACAGCCTTAGTCACCGGCGGCAGCCGCGGTATTGGTCGTGCAGTTGTTGAGCGTTTGCTTAACGATGGCTACGAGGTCTTAAATTTCAGCCGCACCGCACCTAAGCAGTTACTGCCAGGTGAGATTTTTGAATCGGTTGATTTGGGTGACGCTAAGCGCACCCGCGAAGCCATTGGCGACTGGGCCGCCAAAAAACAGATTTTGAGTCTGGTCAATAATGCGGCGATGATTCACGTCGCGAAAATTCAAGATGTGACCACTGAGCAAATCGAAGAAATGGTCGCCCTAAATATGGTGGCACCTTTGCTGTTGATGCAGGGTGTGCTACCTGCGATGCGTGCCAACAAATACGGTCGCATTGTGAACCTCAGTAGCCGCGCAATGCTGGGTAAAGATGGTCGTACTGTGTATGGTGGTACCAAAGCAGGCCTAGTGGGCATGACGCGCACTTGGGCGCTTGAGACCGCAACCCAAGGCATTACCGTCAACGCGATTGCACCAGGCCCGATTGCCACCGACTTGTTTTTGGACAGTAATCCCCCAGACCTGCCACAAACTAAAAAAATTATGGCATCGGTTCCGGTCGGGCGCTTCGGTGAGCCCGACGAAGTCGCGCATGCGATCTGCATGTTCTTGGATCCGAAAGCCGGTTACATCACAGGGCAATTGCTCTATGTGTGCGGTGGGCTGTCGGTGGGGTTGACGGGGTAGAGACAACTAGTAAACATTTCAACCATTGTGCTTGGGAACACTCATGACCATGACTACATTCAAAGTGCCTGAAGATTTAAGTTTTAAGGTGACACTGATAGCTGAAGCACGGGCGGCTCAAGCACAATCTCTAAAGTCTAAAAAAGGCTTTACACATCAAGACATCTTCGCCAGTCTGCGTGCGCGCGCCGATGGTAAAAAAGTATTGCCGCTAAAGGCTAAGCCTTGGTGAATATTTTTTGTAGCAAGATTTAAGACCTGATCGCCTCAAACTTTTTGTCGTGCATCACGTCTTCAACCGATTGCCCAGCTCGCACGGCTTGCACCATACCGTCTTGGCGTGAGGCAATGCGTTGGGCTAGCGCCAACACCTCGTTGATTTTTGCGGCAGGCACAAAGACGGTACCGCAGCGGTCTGCAATCACGTAATCATCTTCGTGCACGGTCACACCAGCCACAACAATCGGCGTGCCTGAGGCGATTTGTACTAAGCGATTGCGCGCGCTGATCATGGTCAGCCCACGACCATACACGGGGTAGTCGATGGATTCGCTGCCTTCAATGTCGCGGCTCATGCCGTCAATCACCGAGCCGCGTATCCCTTTCATCTTGGCGGCGTTGGCCAAGATATCGCCCCAACACGAAATCCCTTCAGTGCCACCAGTAATGACTAGGATGCGATCATCGGTCGTGACGCTGGCAATGACAGGTGAAATCAAATGCACCGTTGGTGCTGTGCCCGTTTTGGGCCCGAGCTGAATCGTCGACGCGCGCCCAACAATCTTTGGACAATTCCATAAGGGTCGCAACCCATAGGTGGCGCCGGATAGCCCCATAAAATCCAGGGCGTCAGACACTGTATTGGTATCTAGTGAGGCGAGGGTGATGAGCGTGGCGTCTTGAGGCACGGTTACTTCATCCCAGTAATTGAAGCCACCATCGCACGTGGGTCGCGCTGAGGCCAGCGACCACTGCTGGCGTGCTGTAAAAACTGCTCAAGTGCATGATTGAACTCGTTGGGCATTTCGATGTTCATCGTGTGCCCGCAATTAGGCAAAATCGCCAGCGCAGCAGAGGGGATGGTTTCTTTCAGCATCAGCCCCGGCTTCAAGCAAGGCCAGTCTTCGTCGCCGTTGATGATCAGGGTTGGCACGGTCAGCTTTTGCAATTGGTCTTTTAAGTTGTAGAGCGAAGGCCGTTCGCGTTGAACCCCCAATTGCGTGTTGGCCGAGCCCAACGCCGAGTGACCATAAAATTGCTCAATAAACTCTGCAAAGCCACGTGGGTCGGCGCGCTCAAACGACAAGCGGGTGGGACCAAACGCATACTTGTCGACAAAGGCTTTCATGCCTTGTTCGAGTAGCATCTTGGCGCTTGCCTCAGCCTCTTTACGAAACTGATCGCGCTGTTCAAGTTCGGCGCCATAGCCGCAACCCGCCACGACCAACGATAGTGCGCGGTCTGGGTGCTGTAAACCAAAATGCAAGGTAGCAAAGCCGCCCATCGACAGGCCAACAATATGAGCCTTTTTGATCTTTAGGTGATCCATCACAGCTAAGATATCTGCCACGGCGCGGTTTTGCGAATACGACGACACTTCGGGCGGCACCGATGAAGGTGGATAGCCACGCGCGTTGTACGTGACGCATTGATAGCGACGCGCAAAATGCCGAATTTGAGGCTCCCAGCTTTCTTTGTGCCCAGCAAACTCATGAACAAAAATAATTGGGTCACCTGAGCCGGTAGTTTCGTAGCAAAGGTCAACGCCATCGTCGGTGCGTGCGGTCAGCATATTAAGTGTTCTCCGTTGTAACTGTTTAAGCTTTGCATGGGGGTATCAGGCAGGTCAAGATATTAGCGTTATTTTTTTAACAACTTCGCCACGGCCGCCTGCGCCTCTTCTGATTGCAAGCGTTCAGAAAACAACTCAAACTCATACTTTAGCGTTTCATGCAGCATGGGGCGCTGCGCATGTTTCATCATGCGCTTTGACAGTTGCAAGGCTTGCGGGGGAAGGGCGGCTAGTTCGTCACCTAGCGCTTGTGCGATGGCTAAGGCTTGGCCTGGGTTGGTGACCTGAGTAATAAATCCGGCGTCAAGCGCCTCTTGTGCGCCAAAGGTTTTGCCACGCAGCAACCAGTCTGAAGCCCGCCGTGCGCCCACGATCTGTGCAAGCAATACGCTTGAAGCACCTTCAGGGCAAAGTCCAAGCGCCACAAACGGGATCGTAAACAAGGCATTGTCCGCCGCACAAATAAAATCACAGTGTTGCAGCATGGTCACGCCGATGCCGATGGCGCGTCCTTCAACAGCGGCAATGATCGGCAAGTCGCAATCAATCAGGCTGCGCAACAAAATAATGCCACCGCTGTCCCCCGAGGTACGTGGTTTTTGAAAATCTTTTAAGTCGTTGCCTGCCGTGAAATAGTTGTTTGCACCCGTTATCACAATGGCACGATAGTCTTTGCTCGCGCTCGCCGCGCGAATCTTCTCAGCTAAGGCAAGATAGGTGGCAACGTCAAGCGCATTGCGACGCTCAGGGCGATTGATCGTGAGTGTGAGTACACCATTATTTTCGTGCGTTAAAACTGTCGCGGTCATTGGCTAATCCTGAAAAAAGGGCCAAGCTCTACGACTGCAGAGCTTGACCCTTCTTTTTACCCTAACTTGGCACCTCGGTGTTGACCGAGGTAATTAGCGTCTAGTGACTTGCGCCAGACGCTTTCAAACCAAAACTTAATCGCGACTGCCGCCTGTGATGCCTAAAATCGCAAGCAGGTTAGCAAACACGTTATACACGTCTAAGTAGATGGCAAGTGTTGCTGAAACATAGTTTGTTTCACCGCCGTTGACCACGCGTTGTAGATCAATCAGCATGAAGGCTGAAAAGATCACAATCGCTACAACCGAAATAGTCAGCATCAGTGCAGGTAATTGCAAGAAGATGTTGGCGACGCTGGCAAGCAGCAAGATCACCACACCGACGAACATAAACTTACCAAGCCCAGACAAATCACGTTTGATCGATGTCGCCAGCGTTGCCATCGTGCCGAAGACGGCGGCTGTGCCACCAAAGGCAAACATCACCAGTTGTGTGCCGTTGCTCATGCCCAGCACGTGGCCCAGCAGGCGTGACAGCATCATGCCCATAAAGAAAGTAAAGAGCAGCAGCAGGCCGACGCCTAAGGAGGTCTCTTTATTCTTTTCAATGGCGTACATCAAGCCAAAGGCGCCAGCTAAAAAGATAATCATGGTAATGAACGGGCTGGTTGCCATGACTTTGTTGATGCCACTGTACATACCAAAGGCGGCGCCCAGTACGGTGGGAATCAGCGAAATGGCCAACAGCCAGTAGGTGTTGCGCAGCACGCGGTTACGCACGGCGACGTCGGCGACGTCACTGTATTGGCCGGGGTTTAAAGAAGGACGATATTCAGACATAGTTAGCTCCTGTCACTAAATTGGACTCAGGCTATTTAAGGTTAGCCATGAGTCTATGACCGAAAGCATACCTGACAGTTCCCTGAATGGCTAGATTTCCTACAAATTATGGTGTTTTTTGCAACGTCAGCGTCATTTACGGCCTTCGGGTGGCTTGAAATCCTCTTTCGTCAATCTAGGCGTGCGCTCGGCACTTGTCCGCTTGCCCCCGAACAGGCGAGTAAAGTTATGTCAAGCGGTGCGCTTTCAGTTCGTGTCCAGCGGCTTTGTAGTGCGCCCAACGTGCGCGCGCCGCTGCTTTGTCATCTTCGTCTTCTGACACAATTTCAAGCACACGGGCGGTATTGCCAAGCGCGGGCGGGCAGTGTTCATCTAGATTGAGTAGCCACGCGTCGGCCGGTGCGCGCGCCAAGGCTTGTTCTAAGTCGCCCGAGACCAGCCAAATCGGAGTTCGTTCGGCCAAGGGATCTGTGACCATCACGTGCGGCACAAAAGCTGTGGGTTCAACCGCCCATAGTTTGGTGTCATAGGCTTTTAAGCGTGCAGCATTGCTGCAATAGACCAACAGTTTGTGACCCGCAAGGTATTGCTTAAGCGTGGTCTGACACGCTTGTGCGATTTTTTCAGTCGCGCCAAAAGCAAAGTCGATGCGGGCCATTTTTTGAGTTATGCCTGGTTGATCAGATATTGCAGCAACATCGGCACGGGGCGACCCGTCGAGCCTTTTTCGCCACCGCCGCGCCAGGCGGTGCCAGCGATATCCAGATGTGCCCAGTGGTATGCCTTGGCAAAACGCGCTAAAAAGCATGCCGCTGTGACCGCACCGCCAGGCTGGCCACCAATATTTGCCATGTCAGCAAAGTTTGATTTCAGCTGCTCTTGGTAGGCATCATCAAGCGGCAAGCGCCAAGCCGTATCCATCGATTGTTTGCCCGCCGCCAATAAGGCTTCGGCCAGCGCATCGTCGCTTGCGAACAGGCCAGTATTGACCTTGCCTAGCGCCACCACGCAGGCGCCCGTCAACGTTGCAATGTCAATCACAGCTGAGGGTTTAAAGCGTTCGGCATACGTCAACGCGTCACATAAGATTAGACGGCCCTCGGCATCGGTGTTGAGGATTTCAATCGTCTGGCCAGACATGCTGGTGACCACATCGCCAGGTTTATTGGCCGAACCACTTGGCATGTTTTCGCAGGTCGGGATCAGGCCAATGATTTCGCCCGGGAGGCCAAGTTCAGCAACCGCGCGCAAGGTGCCTAAGACGCTTGCTGCGCCGCACATATCGAACTTCATCTCGTCCATGGTGGCGGCGGGCTTAATCGAGATGCCGCCCGAGTCAAACGTAATCCCTTTGCCAACTAAAACGATCGGCCCAGCGGGGGCTTTGGCGCCGCGTTTTGCTGCGACAGGTTTGCCTTTGTAGTGCAGCACAATGAAACGAGGCTGCTCGACCGAGCCGCGTGCCACAGACAAAAACGAACCCATCTTCAGAGCTTCGATTTGCTTACGGTCTAGCACTTTGACGCTGAGACTTTTGAACTGTTTGCCCAAGGTTTTTGCTTGCTCGCCTAAATAGGTGGGGGTACAGATATTGCCGGGCAAATTGCCCAGAGTGCGGGCCAGCGACATCCCGTGTGCCAGCGCGCCGCCTTCAGCCAGGCCTAGCGTTGCCGCCACCCGATCAGCCGCATTGGCAAATTGCAGTGTCAGCTTTTTAAGCTTGGGGCGCGCGTTTAAGTCGGGTTTGCCGAAGCTGGCATCGTAGTGATAAGTGGCCTCGCCGCAGGCCGCGGCAGCCGAGCGCGCGCGATCGCGTACCGGCGCTGCTGGGCAGTCAATTGCCGCCAGCGTTGAGGTCGCCTCAGTGAGGCGCGCTTGTACACAAAACGCAGCAAACGCTTGTTCGGCGCGCGCATGCGTGCGCGGCGTGTACTCGGCTTGTTTGCCGAGCCCGACTAAGACGATGCGGGGAGCGGCGACACCCTCAAGGTTACGCAACACCAAGGTTGAGCCCGCCCGGCCTGTGAACTCTGCTTTGATGACGTCACGTATGGCGCCGTTGCTGGCGCGATCAATCGCATCGGCTGCTGTACTTAACACCCCGTCGGTAAACACACCAATGGCAACCGCTGGGGTTTTAGTCTGATGAGGGCTAGCTGAAATGCTGATGCTGAAATCCATGGGGCGACCTATGCATGTGAAAAAGTAGAATGAATTATCTCGCAAGTTCTAGTTGCTATAGAAGCTTATTCTAAAAAGTTATTTAAAAATACGCTCTATATTACTTATAATCGCAGTTGATTGACGTGCGGTTGCTCTTGAACCCGTCAGCTCCAACGCTCTGCTTAGGTATTGACTCGTTTTTTTTGAGGTTTCACGAGGTATTCATGAATTTGCAACAATTTCGTTTTGTTCGAGAAACCATTCGCCGTGACTTCAATCTGACTGAAGCCGCGCGCAGCCTGTTCACCTCACAGCCGGGTGTGAGTAAGGCGATTCTCGAGTTTGAAGATGAGCTCGGGGTGCAGATTTTTGAGCGGCACGGCAAACGCATTAAAGGTCTGACCAAGCCCGGCGCGGCTGTCGCTCAGGTGGTCGAGCGCATCATGCGCGAGATCGAGAATCTCAAAAAAGTGAGTGATGAATTTGCGCAGCGCGACGAGGGCAGCCTGGTGATCGCTTGCACGCATACGCAGGCGCGCTACGTGTTGCCTAAAATTATCCCTGCGTTTCGTCAGCAATTTCCAAAAGTTCACCTGTCTTTAGCCGAGGGTAGCCCGCCTCAGTTGGCGCAGATGGTGTTGCACGAACAGGCAGATCTGGCGATCGCGACCGAGTCGCTAGCACTCACCCCCGGGCTTGAAACCTTGCCTTGTTACACGTGGGAGCACACCGTAGTGGTGCGCCCCGAGCACCCCCTGGCGGCACTTGCGCGTAAAAAGGGCTTTGCTTTGACCCTTGAGGATGTCGCTCGCTACCCCGTAGTCACATACGATCGGGCTTTTTCTGGACGCCGCTCGGTCGATCGCGCGTTTGAAGAGAAGGGGCTGCGCCCAGATATTGTTCTTGAGGCAATTGACGCCGACGTCATTAAAACTTACGTCGATGTTGGCTTAGGGATCGGGATCATCGCAGGCGTCGCCTACGAACCGCTGCGTGACACCAACTTGGTCAGTATCCCTGCCGGACACCTCTTTGGGCTGCAAACAACTCGCATTGCCTTGAAGTCAGGTGTGTTCTTACGCGATTACGTGTATACCTTAATCGCCATGCTGACCCCAGAATTAAGTGAAAGACAAGTTCGAGAACTCGTTGAAAATAAACAAGAAAAATAATTTTTACCTAAGATAAAGATAATTAAACTACTGGACATCAGTCGATTAAATTTAGTCTTTTAATGAGAATGAGTATTATTACCCTTGTTTTATAAATAAGAATCATTATCATCTATGCTGTTCATCTTTTTATTGGAGCAGCTATGAACCCAGCCTTGAGCGCAGTTGTTGTCGGTGCAGATCGACTCGGCAATATCCCCAGCCTGTTACGTGAACACAACATTGCCATCACGCATCACATCACTGGGCGCGACCCGGCGCACCAAAAAAAGGCGCCGCAGATACCGAGCGGTACTCAGGTCGTGATTCTGCTGACCGATTTTTTAGGTCATAACGTAATGAAAACATTCAGAAATGCTGCGCAAAAGGGCGGGGTGCAAGTGGTCGCTTGTCGACGCTCGGTGTGCTCGATGCAGCAGGCGCTTGAGCAGTGTGGCTTGTGTCAGCAAGGCGCTTGCCAACTCACAGGGCCGTCATCACAGAAGTAGAGAGCGATCTCAGAGGCGAGGCAGCCACGTTGTTCGGCTGCCTACACTTAGGCCACAATCAGAGAAGTCGGGTGTGGTCAAAAACTGCAGTGATGTTTTGAACGAGGTGTGAGCCGTTTTTTTTATAGGCGGCGCGCGCCGTTATAGCGCTTTGTCCAGTACGCCATCTTCATGTCTTCAATTCTGACGACGCCACCTGCAGAAGGTGAATGTACAAACTGATCATCGCCAAGATACACGCCAACATGCGAGTTACGGCGCCCCAGCGTATTAAAAAACACTAAGTCACCAACCTGTAGATCATTGCGCGGCACATCGATGCCAAACAAGGCAATATCGTAAGAGCGGGGTGGCAGCTTCAGGCCAAGCGATTGTTGGGCCGAATACAGCACGAGTCCGCTGCAATCAAAGCCCGTCTCGGGTGATTTACCACCCCAGCGATACCGAATCCCAAGTTGCGTCAGTGCTTGGCGCGCGAGCGGGTGGTTAATGTCGCCCACAATCAAACCTGCACCGTTTTTAGAGCGCGCCAAAAATGAACCAATCGGGTCGGCCGAGTTTCGCCAGTCGACCGACGAAGAGTTTATGCCCGAGCCCTCATCACCTTTGGTGCCTGCGCAACCGCTTAACGCAACAATGAGCACGCACGCGCCTGCGAGTAGCCCTAGGCGAACCCAGTAGGCAAAGAGGCAAGATGCAGAGGTGGCAAGAGTTATGTTTGGCATCGTAACGGTTGCGAGCGAGGGGCAGAAAAACTGACCGAAGGTCTAAAAAGGACGCAAGTCAAAATAGTTGGGCCGGTGCTTAGAACAACCAACACCTGGCGCCTGATGTTGCAGGGGCGGAAAGCCTCATGCAAGGTTTACCTGTCACAATAGTAGTACAAAAAGCGATATTTGCTAAAAAAAGTACCCGAGAGACCCAATATGAACCCAATCCAGGCTACCCACCAACGTTCAATTCAGCAAAAAGATGCCTTCTGGCGCGAAGAAGCGGCAGGTATTCACTGGGAAACCCCCTTTACTGAAGTACTTGATTACAGCAACCCCCCCTTCGCCCGCTGGTTTGTCGGTGGTCAGACCAACTTATGTTTTAACGCTGTTGATCGTTGGCTAGACTCGCGAGCCGATGAGCCGGCCTTGGTTTGGGTGTCGACCGAGGTTGATCAAGAGATTACCTATACTTGCCGAGACCTCTATCGCGAAGTGAACGCTGTCGCGGCGATGTTGCAGGCTCAAGGCGTGGGGCGAGGCGACCGAGTCTTGATTTATATGCCCATGGTTCCTGAAGCTGTTTTTGCCATGCTGGCCTGTGCAAGGTTGGGTGCGATTCACTCTGTGGTCTTTGGCGGCTTTGCCTCAGTGAACTTGGCGCAGCGTATTGATGATGCGTCTCCTAAAGTGATCGTGTGTGCCGACGCCGGCTCGCGAGGGGGCAAAGTGACGCCCTATAAGCCCTTACTCGATAAGGCGATTGCGCTGTCACAGCTTCCGCCTGAAAAAGTCTTGGTGGTCAATCGCGGCTTGTTTGCCTTTGAGCCGGTAGTGGGACGAGACCTTGATTACGCCAGCCTTAGGCGTCAGTATGATGGGGCGGTGGTGCCTGTGACTTGGCTTGAGTCTTCAGAACCCAGTTATGTGTTGTATACGTCGGGCACCACTGGCAAACCCAAGGGTGTGCAGCGCGACACCGGTGGCTACGCCGTAGCCCTTGCCTCATCGATGCAACGTATTTTTAACGGCAAGTCGGGCGATACCTACCTGTGCACCAGCGATATTGGCTGGGTGGTTGGCCACTCGTACATTGTGTATGGTCCTTTGATTGCTGGCCAAACCACCATTTTGTACGAGGGGACCCCCGTGCGCCCCGATGGCGGTATTTTATGGAGCTTGGTCGAGCGCTTTAAGGTCAACACAATGTTTTCTGCCCCGACTGCGATTCGGGTGCTAAAAAAACATGACGAGGCTTTGCTCAAGAAATACGACCTGTCGACCTTGCGCGCGCTGTACCTAGCCGGCGAGCCGCTAGACGAGCCGACCGCACAATGGATTTCAGCAGGACTGGGCCGTCCCATCATTGATAACTATTGGCAAACTGAAACGGGGTGGCCAATCTTAGCGGCACAGCCTGGTATCGCAGATGTGCCAACAAAATTTGGTAGTCCGTCGTTTCCGGTGTACGGCTTTGACGTTCGGGTGCTGAACGAAGAGACCGGCGAAGATCTTGGCCCCAACCAAAAGGGTGTAGTTGCCATTGTGCCGCCCTTACCACCAGGTGCGATGACCACAATCTGGGGCGATGATGCGCGTTTTGTTGAAACGTATTTCGGCTCGGTGCCCGGTCGTCAGGTTTACTCGACCTTCGACTGGGGCCTGACAGATGAGGACGGCTACTGGTTTATCTTAGGTCGTACCGATGATGTGATTAACGTGGCGGGTCATCGCTTAGGTACCCGCGAAATCGAAGAGTCAATCAATTGTCATGCCGCCGTGGCTGAGTCAGCGGTGGTGGGGATTGCAGATCAGTTGAAAGGGCAGGTAGCTGTTGGCTTTGCGGTGCTCAAGGATGCCAGTTTGTTTTCGCAGCCAGCCTCGTTGTTAAAGCTCGAGGGCGATATTATGCGGTTAGTCGACGAGCAACTTGGGCCAGTGGCCCGCCCGGCCAGAGTGCGATTTGTCACGGCGTTGCCAAAGACTCGCTCTGGTAAAGTTTTGCGTCGTGCGATTGTCGCGGTTTGCGAAGGGCGCGACCCCGGTGATCTCACTACAATAGAAGACCCTTCTGCCCTTGAACAAATTAAGGATTCTCTGTGAAAACTAAAGCCGTGTTGACCGATGCCGATGTCT
>Ga0114978_10001889_pt1 | contig 17506 bp, 27 predicted proteins | sample S_140212_EF_Meta_FD_87027 | JGI IMG/M metagenome (GOLD analysis project Ga0114978, IMG submission 87027) | Freshwater microbial communities from Lake Simoncouche, Canada to study carbon cycling - S_140212_EF_MetaG | ecosystem: Environmental > Aquatic > Freshwater > Lake | place: Lake... | reverse complement strand
GGCTTCAATAACATCTACGACCAGATTACTCTGTCGTCAGGCAACTCGCATTGGATGTACTCGCAGTACGTTCAGGTACATAACGAAGCAGTGCGCAAAGGTGTATCGCAGTACGCTAAAGAACGCGACTTGGATATTGACACCGCGCTTAAAGAGCTTGGCCTGTTTGCTATTGCCCGTCATGAGGATGAGCGCCGTGAAGTTCTGTACTTACGTGAAGTGCCGCTGTCTGATAAACCTATATTAACGGACGCTAAAGGTAACAGTATTACCCCGGATGAAGCGCGCGCTGCAATCTTCACCTATATGGACAACCATAAGCTAGACCTGTCGGGGGCTACATACCTACGGGAGCAACTTAACGCTATTGTCAACGACAAAAATAATCTTAGTAAAGAAGAGAAAGACCAGCCGCACTTAGACAGAGACAGCCAGAAATATTCTGTCGCTGGTTATTCTCCTAACCAAATCAAAGCAGCAACCGCCGAATACAACAAGCATAAAGCTGCTGCGGATAAAGTCCTTGATAAGTTAAAAGCCGTCAACGATGCGGTCATTGAGCTTAATACTATGGCAAACTACATGTCGCCGTATGCCAACAACTACTTTATGTTTTACGGGTTTGAGAACTACGTGCCGTTCAAAGGCAAACACTTTAACGAAGACAAGGTAGATATATTTAATACCGACAGCCGTAAGCTAGGCGGTGAGTTGCAGGAAGACATTAATACGTTTGAAGGCCGCTCAACTGTGCCTGATAACCCTATCCTTCAAATCATGGCTGACGGAGCTAAAGCTTCTATGCGGGTTGGGCGTAAAGACGTAACGCAAGCGATATACAACGCGGTAAAAGATGGCACGTTGCAGGGCAAAGTAGTACAAGTAGTGGACTTTAAAGACCGCGCTAATGAGAACCTGCTTAAAGAACTAAAAGGTAACACTAAGGTTTTCCATTACATGCCTGACGGCAAAGTAGCTGTTATTCAAATCAATGACGCGGCACAACGCGAAGCAATACGTCGTACATACAGAGATACTCATCCAGTGGCTGATTGGGCAGTTAATAAAGTAAACTGGGCTACTGGCATTGTTGGACAAATGCACACGCGATATAACTTAAAGTTTGCCCCTGTTAACTTTATCCGTGACGTATTAACTAATGCTTGGACGCTTGGCGCAGAACTTGGCCCTACTCAATCTTTCCGCTATTTAAGTGCTATTGCAATGGATGTTGTGTCTGGCAAGATGGCTAAGTCGTGGCGGTTTAGTGCGTTATATAGCCAAGGCAAGACTAATATTATTGCGCAACTTGCTAAGACTGATGATTACTACAAAGACTTAATGGATTACGTTAAAGCTGGTGGTAAGGTGTCGTACATCGCTGGCATTGCGCCTAAAGGTCAGCTGCAAGAGTTGATGAACTCGTCTACTGATAAAGTATTTACTAAAGCTAACATAGATAAAATGTTTGATACTTGGATTGATACGTTCGAGATGACCTCTCGCGTGTCTGCATACCGCATTGCCAAGTCAAATGAGATAGCTACCCTGACTAAGAAGGGCGGTAAGACTAAGAAAGAAATTGAAGAAGCCGCTACCGTTACCGCTTCTGCTTACGCTAAGAACTTAGCTAACTTTGAACAGGTAGGTGAGTGGGGTAAAGCGCTTGGCGGTATGTTCATGTACTTCCGTCCATCGGCGACGGGCGCTGTACGCGCTATGGATGCTGTGGCTCCTGCCTTTAGAAGTAAAGAAAAAGTAAAACAAACTTTGCCAGAGTTTGCACGCGCCGCTAACATTAGAGAAGAGCTTAGTAGGGGTGTTACTGAAACGGAAGAGAAGAAGCTTAAGGCGGAGCTTGTTGAGATGAATAAGGCTCTAGCTACGTTTGATGAGAACTACTCAAAGATTCAAATGAGTTCCCGTATTGTTATGGGTGCGTTGCTTGGCGCTGGCTACATGACATATTTAATGGCGTCTGGCGGCTCTGACGAAGATGAATTAGGGCGCAATAGAGTATCAACAGATGATATGGCGCGTTGGACAAAGTTTGCCCGCTTCCATATTCCCGGCCTTAACAACCCAATTCAAATTCCTTGGGGCTTTGGTCTTGGCGGTTTTGCTGCGGTTGGCGCTCAAATAGGGGCTATGTTGGATTCTAAAAATCCAACAAGTACGGCAGAGTACTTAGACAATATGAGATCGGTTGTAATGGACTCGTTCTTACCGTTGCCTATGTCGCGTATTCCTGTAACAGAAAAACCATTACAGTTTGCGCTTGATTCTATATTGCCGTCGCTTGGTCGCCCAATGTTTGAATACGCTATGAATATTGATGCGTTAGGGCATCAGATATATAACAATCGCCAGACACGTTATGGGGACGCTTACACCGGTGGTGACAATATTCCTGAAAGCTATAAGTTTGCAGCGCGTTGGTTAGCTGAGACAACTAACGGGGGTATTAATTGGAGTCCTAACACAATGTACTTCTTCGCTAATAACTACGCTGACGGAGTATCTAATCTAATTAATAGCCCAATAAGTGTAGGCATGTGGCTGTCCGGTAAGAAAGACTTTAACTCCCACACAGATACTATGTTCTTAGATAGTTTCTTTGGAACGCGCTCTAACTTTGATGCTCGTCAATGGTCTAAAGTAGAAGCTGATTTAAAAGACCGTGGTGAAAAAGTTAAAATGTTTAAAGAAAGTAATCCTGTACAGTACGCTAAGTATCTTGCCAGCCATCCGTTAGATCAAATGCTATCTAAGATGTATGATGATGACGTTAATGGACGTTTAAAAGACTTACGCGCCGAAGCTAACAAGTGGCGCACGATGCAGGGGTTAGATACTAAAACGCGCACAATGCTGGTAAAGAACGCTGTGCTTCAACAAAACTTAGAAAAAGCGCGGTTAATAAATCTATACAAAGCGTTCGGAGTCAAACCCTAGGCAGTTCGCCACACGCGAATGCCTAGGTGTCCTTCTTTCTCACAGGTAAATATCTTCACCCTGACGCGTGCTTTCTTAGAGGCAATGTCTGCTGCATACATCATCTGGGCAGGGCGCAGTGTGGGGATAAAGAAACTTTCCCCAACCGCCATATAGTCATACGGGAAAATCCACTCTGGCTCTTCAGTCAGTTTCTCCATCTCCGCTGAAGAAGGTATCTGGGATTTCGGTGGCAAAGACATAAGTGTTCACATTCATATTTTTATCAAGGATACTCAACGCTTGCTTCCATCCAGCGTCAAGGCGCGACTTCTTAACTTCAATAAGAATATTTCTTTCTTTCATGTTTTGTTCAAACTCTCGTGAACTAACATTCTTATCCGTCAGGTATTTTTTAAACTCCGTCGTAGATATAGTTACTAACCCTGTCGCTAAGTCTATTCGCCCTACAAGGCTAGTGCGTGGCTCCATCGTAACTTTGCCGTCGTTAATGCCCAAGAAGCCCGTGTAGTATTTATTGATGAAGTCACCAACCAACGCTGAGTGATCTGTCTCTCCAAGGGTAACTACCTTGTCGCGTATGTTAATCATCTCACTGCATACCTTCTCGTAGATACGGTTCAAGTCATAATCAATGATGCCAAACTCATTACCTATCACACCGCCTGTCATAGCTGCGCCAATAATGTTCTCGTAGAAACGGTAGATCGCGTCGTTGCCAAAGTCTTTCTTAAACCGTTCAATCCACTCTTTCACTATGTCCGTCAGCGCCGCTTCACCTGTTGAGAAGTAAGCTGGTATAAGTTTGCGTCCTGCATGACCATAGTTGTACTTGAACGCATCAAACACCTTCGGGCCAAAGTCTGGCTCGTCAATCAACAGCCGTGGTTTCATTACAAGAAACTCAATCATACGTGCCATCTCACCTGTAGCCATAGAGTTGTTGGACATAATCATATCCAGTAGCGGCATGTTACAAGTCATCATGGCAATGGACGATGCTAAGAGTTCATGCTCTCGCTCAGCGTTAATCGACCCCTGCATCCTGATCTTAGCTTTACCCTGAGAGATAGCGTGAACCATCTTGCTTAGCTCTTCTATCTTGCGGGTATGCGCTTCATCAACGCCGAACGCTGCGTTCTTCAATGTGACGTACCGCTGATTCAAACCATTGTTTGTCGCATCGAACACTGAGATACCCACGGGGTTACACCAAATACTTAAGTTGGCGTACAGCGCTCCCGTCTTACCGTTGCCTGATTTACCTGTATAACTAACGATAGCGCCCGGCGTAGACGTCAACGGCATCAACGGTGAACCCAAGCCAATCAACGTACCAAACGCGTGCATTTCCATCGACGGGCGGTTCAACTGTTGAGCAGACTCCTGCCAGCGCTCAAAGGTTCCCTTCGGCTCAAAGTGTTTCGATACACTCTTAACCATAGGTGAGGCGGGCGTTTGAACAATCGTTCCGTTTGATCTAATTAAATGATTGCCGATGACATACTCTCGGCCCAACCGCTCGTCGCCTATTACTTCTGTCCAGCCCATCTGCATCTGCATTAACTCAGCTTCTGCCTGTGTTTGTAGGTAGTGACCCCATTTCATGATATATCCCATGATATGCACCAATTTATCTGCGTTACCTGTAACGCCCATAAACCCAATAGCTTTCTTAAACTCGTCAGACGCATTCAAACTCCTAGTAGTCACCATGAAATCGCGCGGCGCATCTTTAGGCAACAGAAGACGCATCATTAATATCTCGCCGTCAGCTTTGCTAAACATCCTACGTATAGGAAACAACTCATGCGGATAGATAAGCTGCGGGTCTTGCTCTTTCTTATTACCCTTCTTGTCTAACTTAGGCGGCGGCTGATAGTAGATACCGCCTGACTCACCTCTAAAGTATGGGTATAGCGCTTGCGGGTGATCTGGTATTACGTTTGACGGAATACCTTCGGTATTCGTTTGCTCCCGAACTGCGTCCTCTTTAGGAGCTTGCGCGATTTTGATAATTCGTCCAAGTGCGAGTGGGTTGGTAATCTTTCCTCTGTGTTCGCAGGTATCGCAGATTCCGGGGTTTTCATTGTCAAATGTGATGCAAGAATATGGCTTTCCTTGGCGCAATGTTGCCTTGCGTTCCGTATCTGAAAATGAATATTTGGGGTAGTCTTCGGATAGTTTGTGGATTGATTCATCGCGATCCACGCAATGTTGGGCAATAGAGAGTACGGCAGTCCACATTGGTTCTGGTAGCACCGCAGAGTTTTCAATAGCCCATCTAATTTGTCCGCATCCATCTCCTTCGAGGCTTCTAATTGCGATTTTTTCAAAGCGTGTCTCCTGATTGTCCAGCTTCATCAATGCTTTAGTATCGTCATCCAACCCTTTGGGCAGGTTCTTTAAGATTTCTGCTGGCGTCTCTTCTACTATGCCTAAGAACTCTTTGAACTCATCAAACGAATATACCGGCAGATCATCCGATATAACCTCACATTTACTCGGTGGAGTTGTCTTATAGTTGAACGTATCAGGGCAACGCATGATGCGCGCCATGTCTGCCGTAACAACTGGGTCAATGAACAGATCATTATCGATACACAGTGCTTTGAACTTTTCGGCGTAGGGCTTCCACTCCGCAGCAGGGATGTCCCGATCAAATAACCAGTAGGCATGTATGCCTGTACCGGAATCGATGATAACAGGGGGAGGTAAATCAACTCGTGGGATGAAAGCGTGTAATGAAACGAGAGCATCCCCTTTACTATCGTATCCTCTTCCGAGAGCTGCTTTCCCTGCCCCAACATCGAGGTCAACGAAGAATGAACGTAGGAATTGCGCGTCCTCTGCCTTGCGGCTATAACCGTCGAAGGAAGCAAGGGCCACATATACGTTTGCTTCTTCCAATTCAAACTGTCTTGCAATAGCTTCAACATCATCTATAGACTCCGCAAATTTCTGTGTAATTCTTTTATCTAACTTAGCTACACAGTAAACGCCCTGCGAAGGCAATGCTTTCTCGTAAAATTGTTTTATCATAATCGCAGAGACAAGAAAGGCAGGATTTCTCCTGCCTTGTGTTAATGGGTGGGGTACTCGCTACGTCTGTTTGCAACCAGCTTTTGCCCGATCACGCCACGCGATATGCGAAGCCAGCATCCGCTTTTCCCCGTTAAATCGGCTTACCAATCATGTCTTCAATATATGCTTTGGCTTCCTTCACAGTCTTAGCAGGTAGTACTCCCTCTGCTAAATCTTTCTCTACTAGCCTGATGAAAGCCAAAGCTATATCTTCATTCTTACCACGCAGAACTGCGCCGCGAAACCAATTATGAACTGTTGCCCGAGATACTTCTAACGCTACAGCTACGTACTTAGCAGGAAGGTTTGCTTGTACACAAAACTTTGCCAACTTATAGCCAACGCGATAAGTATCATCTGCTTCATCAAGTCCACTTAAAAACTTAGTACTGTAAGGCCGCGACATAATCCCCCTTATTTCTTAGTCCACTTCTTAACTACTTCAGAAGCATCAGTTGCTTGAGCAGGTGCGCGCTTGGTAGTCTCTCTAACGGTAGGCTCTGCCACCGCTATATCTTCCTCCGTTGCTGTCTCTTTCTTCTTGTAGACAGAAAGCTTAATAGCAGATTCAGCGGCAGGAGTTTTACCCTGTGCGGTAACAGAGTCATAGTCTGCGGGATCAACTGCACCTGCTGGACTAAACAATACTTTAGGGAACTGCACCTTAGTATCGAACTGCACCTTAGTTACCACACGCCCTTTACTGACGTTGTTATTGGCAAGCATTCCTATGTAGGACTTGAAAGGCCATCTACCATTTTCTTCCTTGCCGAAAGTCGAAGCTGCGGGGATAACGAATTCCAATACATCACCAGACGGGTCTTTTGGGAGGACAACAGCGGTACGCCATGACAGTTTGCATTTCGCACCAACACCGGAATCGTTCGAGCCTTTCGCGGAATTGGGACACACATCGCACGTAGGTGCACAAGGATGCTCAACATCTTCGTCAGGCTTAACGGAGTCGTTTGACCAACAGACGGGGGATGCGACTTTTCCTTCTTCATACGTACCCTCATAGCATTGACGTGACGCGCTATGCGCCATACGAACGAAAATCACATTCATGTGACGGTCTTCAATACTGCCTACTTCTTTACCGCCTACCATCTTACGGAATACACCGCCTTTGATAGAGAGACGCTTAGTTTGATTTGCACTGCCGCCAGCAACCGCTGCCGTGTCTTCATCGACACCGGTCTGAATCATCAAGGGATTGTTGGCGAGGATGGTTGCGAGTTCTGTACTCATGATTATTTCCTTTAACTTTATTTGACTGTGGGTTTCTTAACTGTGATGGTAAATTCACGCATCACGTTCACACCGGGGGGCAAACCTTCATGATGCCGCTCGGACATGAATTCTTTAAAATTACTTTGGTGCAACATAGCGGAAAACAATTCAACAGCGCCCGTTTCTACTACGAACTTGTTAAAGTTATCGCGGTCTGAACAGGTAAACCTTTCTTTCAAACTCTTTATTACTGTGCCACTATTAGTGCGGAGACTTTCTACTTTCATCTCATTGCACCCCGCTAACATCTCTTGTTCGAGTACAGTCATCTCAGCTTTTAAAGCTTCGTCTTGCAACTTGAACTCGGACTCAATCCTGTCACGCTCGTTTCTAATAGTCAAGTAGGTTTTAACTAATTCTTCCATGTCATTCATAGATTTCCTCTTTATATAAATCAACTAACTTTTCGTGTGAATCAACTTTATTTTGCAACATTTTGTACATCTTCCGTTCTACTTCTGAACCCTGCAAATGAACTACTGTCATACTATTCTTCTGCCCCATACGATCTATTCGGGCTATACACTGTAGATACGTTTCTACACTCATAACAGGTGACCAAAATACTATAGTGTCAGCAGCGGTTAGCGTGACACCGTGTGATGCAGCTTGGGGCTGTATGACTAACACTCGTGGCTCCTGTGTAGTCTGAAACCTATTGACGATGCGTTGCCTTTCACCAGCAGACACAGCGCCGTTAATAATCTCGCTACTAACTCCGAGTCCTGTAAGAAACTTACTAACCACTTCAATCGTATGCGTGTAAGGTACGAACACTAAAATCTTGTGGTCAGTCTCATCTATTACTTCCTCCAACGCTTTCAACCGTGGCGATATATCGAACTCAATTACTTCTCTAGTGTCGGTGTATACCGCGCCGCCTGATACTTGAAGGAGCTTGCTTAGCATCGCCGCTGCGTTCACCGCTGATACTTGTTCGCCAGCAGCTTCAATCAGCATGTCGTCTTTTAGTTTCTTATAATATTTAGCAGCTTGTACGGTGAGCGGTACTTCTCGCGTCTGATAGAGAACATCTGGCAGATCAAGACACTCTGCCTTCGTGAACCTAACAGCGGGTTGTAACGCGTCGTATACCATTTGTTTAGAAGACGGTTTCGGTACCCACTTGAACCGTGTAAGTTGCTGCATTACTTTGTCCCGCCATGCTGTTGCGTACTTAGGAACCTTGCTTGGTGAAACCAAACGCGCTAAGCCAAACGCATCGATGGGGGACTGAGATGCTGGAGTACCGGTTAACATCCATAACCGTGTCTCAGGTTTAATTAACTTAGCAAGTATTTTCCAACGTATGGTGCTTGTAGACTTGTAAGCGTTCGCTTCATCAACCACTATCAAATCAAAGTTACCGCGATTTATGTCGTCAGCTAATATGCCCACGCCATCGTAGTTAGTGATGATAAAGTCATACTCTCCGTTAAGAATCTTTTTACGCTTGGGTGCAGGGCCATACGCTACACCCGCTGACCTGTGCATAGCTGTCTTAAACACATCTGCTTGCCACGCTGAATACATAATAGTCAGAGGGCATATAACAAGCACGCGCTTGACCACTCCCAAGTTCATTAGATAGTCAGCCGCCCATATCACGGAAGATGTCTTGCCTGTACCCGCCTCGTTGAAACAGAACGCGCGCCGTCTGCTTGCTAAGAATGAGGCAGTAGTTTTCTGATGGGCAAACGGCGTATAGAGGCCGGGCCACTTGTAATCACGCAGTATGGGTGATGGGAGATTGTTATAGCCAAAAGACTCGGCTATAAATGTAGCTTCGTCCTGTCCCCAATAAACAAGAAGCTCTGTCTCGTCATCGGTTCGGTCAAGAATCTCACACTTCTCTACGTAGGTGAGGATGTGGTCGGCATCTGTGTTGGACGCTCGAAACCGTAAAGCAGCGTTATCTACGACTGTAAACTTAATATCTTGCATTTTGATCTCACTGTAAACTTAAAATTAACTGTAGCCCCTTACGGGGGCTAATCGGCTACATCCGTGCCGCGAGTATTTCGAAAGGGTGGCACTAAGTAACTGATGCGGTTTATGGGGGGAAAACCTTGCGAGAAGAAAAACCCCCGCCCACTCACACCTTACGGTATGAAACTATTAATGTCAACTAAAACTTTACTTCATCGATCCATCGGGCTTGCGTTTAAAGCTGCGGTTCTTGTGCGGGGATTCTAAGCGCACTCCGTCTGCATTGCTACCGCCTTTGGATAACGCTTTGACGTGTGCTACGTCCTTGCCCTTTCGGGCAATACCTTTCTTGTCCATCTCTCGCCTAGCCTTCTGGCGCTCCATACGGTTATCGTGTTCGCCCCGAGCCAACTCTTGTTGGTACTCTTTCTTATAGGGTCTTGGTGTCTTCGTGTATGCCATGTTTTACCTCGTGAATTTTGTCGTTCTGTTCTTTACTACGGTATGTATACAAGCTTCTAGCCAAAGCTTCAGTTAATGCTTTCTTTGTTTCTTGCATCGATGCTGCTAGTGCTTTGGTGTACTCGTTCATTAGTTATTCCCTTATCTTTCCTACCCAACCTCTGTAAGTTGCCCCAAACTTTCTGCAACAACTTCTTCGTTTCTTCCTTTGTTGGCGCAGTGTACTTCTGCGTTAAGTTCTTTTGAGCGTCGGTATTCATGTTTAAAAATATCATCTAATGTCTTAAGCGCTTCGGCTTTGAACGCGTTCGCTGTTAGTAATGCCATTTATTACTCCGTGTATGTCGTCGTTGTGTATGGTTACCCTGTTATGTTTAATAATAGAAGTATGTGGGTCATTAATTAACTCAATCACTATCGATCTCGTATGGGTGTATGAAGTAATTTTAATCGTCTGTGTATACGACCGTGGGTCACTCCATCCATAGTTATATAGTGTGTTCCTAGATACTTTCATCGGCTTCTGTGATGCTCACATGTTGTAACAGGACACCATCCACACAGCGGCGTAGGATTCATCTGCCATGTGTCATTCTCATACGACAAACGCATACGCTCTAAGTCTGGTGTGAAGTTAGTCCACAGCGTCTCCATGTTATCTCTCACGTACTCCTCTGGAATAAAGTTGTTATGCAAGATAAACATCAGTCCTGCCTTTACTCTATTAACTTCAGGGAAGTGCGCGAACGTCATCAGTGCCATCAGTCGTAATTGTTTTAGATCAGGGTACTTGTCACTGCCCGTCTTGTAGTCAACAATGAACGCTGTGTCACCTTCTATAACCATGAAGTCAACGATGCCACGCACCCAATAACCTTTACCCCATGAACAAGGCTGCTTGTTCTCGTCTAGCGCCATTCGATGCTCGATATACCTTGTACCGTCGATCTCCAACAGTGGGTCAACCATACTCGCAAACCGTTTATAGTTGTGGGGTAACGCTGTACCGTCCTTCGCGTAGTTCTCCAACGCGCTATGTACATCCGTGCCGTAACGCATCTGCTGTGTAGGTATCGTTTCATATTTCTTAAGTACTTTGACTTCTTGATATTGTTTAGGGCAATTAATGTACTGTTTGAGACTTGAGAAAGACCACTTGACTGTATCCATTGGGAACCTTTAAGTTAACATTCTCCATAACTATGCCCATATTTCGCCTCACATGCAACAGGCAGAGTCTTGCCCCAATCGGGTGGTGTGGACATCTTCTCAATGATGAACTCCATAGCGCGCTCGCGCTCAATCTCTGGAACGACGATCACTGCTGCGTCATGCACAGTCAACACGACTCGATAGCGTTCATTGATAGCCAACATCTGTTCGCCTACAACTATTCTAGCCAACGCTTGGACTACGTTCTCAACGACCGCCCCACCCCAGATACTTATCTCGCCACGCCTAGACTTGTACTTGTACTGGGACTTCTCTTCTTCTGTATCCAACCGTAGGTTGGGGTAACGAATCATTAGGCCATTGGGCAGCTCGATGCCTTCCTTCTTAACCCGCAACGCTTTGTGTTCGCCTAAGTAATACTCTTTACTCTTAGCGTTCCAGCTACATAGAGCGTCCAATACGTTATCGGAGTCTTTCCATAGCTGAATAATATCGCTGTTAACATCTCGATAAAGTTTAACTATGTTCTGACATTCCTCATCGTCGATAACTGCCCCGGGCGGCTGTGTCTTTAGCGTGTGCTGTAACTTTCTCCAGCCAGTGCCATACCCTAGCCCCAGCACGCACGTCTTGCCAACAAATCTCTCAACAGGGTCAGCCTTAGTTATAGTACGGTTGTATACCTTTGAAGCAAAGATTGAATATACATCTTCACCTGAAGCGAATTGTCGTACGACATCGTCTTGTCCAGAGAGCCATGCCAACACCCTTGCTTCAATTTGGGAGGAATCACAGTTAATAACCACGTTTCCTGATGGGGCAAGGAGGGCATTTTTAAGCGTTTTCTTCTTCTTATCTCGGCTAGGAAGGTTTTGGAAGTTAACTTTATCGCTACCACTCCACCTGCCTGTATGTGCGCCGTAATATTTAAGGGGGATGGGCAGTAACCCTCTATTTCTCTTTCCGATGTCAATGAATCGTGTGATGCGAGACTCTTCCAAAGTTGATTTAGTGCCAAGTCTGACTGCGCAGAGCTGCTGAACGAGTGGATTTTCGTGTTCCGACAGTGCAATAAACCCTTCATCGTTTTTTGCCAAAGCAAATGTCTCTCTTCCTGTAACTGGACTAATCTTAAGTGGGGCAAATACTGGCGGGTCAAGTTTACTAAGTAGTTCAGCAAATTGTTTATTACTCGCAAGCTTTTTTCTAACAGCTTCTTCATCATCACATTTCAACTCTTCTTTTAAGGTGGCTAGGAGGTCGTTCTTCTCTTTCTTCAAGTCTTCTAAGCGTTGTACTAGCAACGCATCATCTACCTCAAATCCCGGGATTATGAACATCCTTAGCGTCATATCAATAAGTTTTGCCTCATCCTCTGGGAACTCTGGCCCCATGATGCTGAACAGTTTATGTGTTAGCTCACAATCGTTCCTGCAATACTCGCCGTACTGTTTCAATGCTGCTGCTGTAAAGTCTTCGAGTCGTTTGCCCTTGGCATCATCAACCTCTGTTCCTTTCTTACCTATCTCATAGCGCTCAGCCAACGCTTTGAGACTTCCACCCGCATCAACGCCGTGGAGCGCGCGAGCCATGCTCAGTGTGTCCAAGTAGAAGGCGGGGTACACCCCGAACCGCCAACCGAGTATTGCACCATCAAAGATAGTGTTATGGCAAAGCAGAGCCGAGTCCGTCCAATCAGTAAGTTCCTCTAGGTGTTTCTTTAACACTTCATGCGTACCTGAAAGCCAATACGCCGGTGCATCATCGATCTTGATGCCTACACCTATCTCTTGAAATTCTTTTCCACGAATGTATTCTTCAGTCGTCAGCGTTCTAAACCCAAAGTCGTTTGAGTAGTATGTCTCGAAATCTAATGTGATTAAACTCACTTATCTTTTCCTTGTGCTTGATGAACTTCTTCGGCGCGCAGCCTACTGTATTTTAATATGTGTTCTCTGTGTTCTTTCATGTGCATGTTAAATTTGACGTTACTCGACGATACGGTCTTCATTATCCGCAAGTGTGCTTGCTTTCTAGCTGCTTGTCTCATATCTTTCCTAAATCCTGAACTTTGATAGCGGGTAAGCTGCCAGTATGTATATCTTGTTTTGTATTACGTAATCTTTGAATCTCCTCCGCCGCTTCCTGACATAGCCCTGAGTAAAAAGCATTTGCCCTCATAGCCGTTTCAAAGTTAGCTGGATAGAACTTCCACGGCTCATTCAGTACATCAACGATGTCATACTTGGGGTTCATTGTTTTTTCCTCCATCGTATATATTGCTTCGCCAAAGAGTAACGCTAGGCATGTGGTTGTGAGATTGTTCTGGCGACACTTTTTGCATTGGGTGTATCCATCCCATAATACCTAAAGCTCTTACACCAGAAACCCATACGTTCGGGTGCAACTCTGCGGGTCGCGCTAAACCATGCTGATGGCAAAATGATCTGAACTCATCGCCACGCACGTAAGGCTTGGACATTAATAATTTTTCTGCGTATTCCAGATACTCTTCTACAAATTCTGGGGAACTGCTGTTCGCTTTCTTCCAACACTTGTCTGCTAACTCAAGCGCGTTTTTCATTCGATCACTCATGTGTTTTTCTCCTCAGCTTCAAGCACGCGCAAGTCATTTGCGACATCAGATACCCCATGCCAATCACGCCTTTCTACCATGACTTTCATATACTCAATTAAAATCAAACGCTGTACATCGTAGTCTTCATAGTCTCTATCCATTATTCTTCTCCTTTCGTGCTTCCATCATTGCGTCTGCTATTTTGTAACAATTCTTTGCGTCTTCTTCATAGTTGTCTGACCACATCTGCCCCACCATAGCCTTCGCCGCAAAGTAATCTCGCAAGTCCATGCCTTCGCTTCTGTTATTTGGAAATGCTTTCATTCTTTCTCTCCCTTTATTCTGAAAAAATTCCATGCCAGCGTTCTATCTTTAACCCGTACTCACGTCCATTTTTACAGCCTTCAAATAAATCTTCCATCGTGTAATAAGGCATTGGTATACGCCCTTTATTGTTTTGCGACATAACGTGCATTCTTCTTTGACTATGCCCCCGCGCTAATCCCGTGGCGTAAGCTGTAGGCCATATAGAAGACCATAGCTCGTAGATAATTTCGGCACTAACAGGAAAGTCTTCACCTTCAGGTAGCTTAGAGTATTCATTGGAAAACCAACTCCAAAACTTTTCGTCGCATTTGTTTAAAGGTTTTAGTTTTTTCATATTCTCCTCTGACACATGAACGCTTGTTGTTCTACGCGAAAGGCTCCTGCGTATTTGCAGTCACCTATCACTCGGCTCTCTGTTTGAATTTGTCCTATTGATAGTCCTACACAAAACATAATGACAGCCGCTAATGACTTAGCCCATACGTTCTGTATCCAAACAAAGATTTTCTTGTAATCAATTGTCTCGACTATCATTTACCTACTTTGCCTTCAAACGTAGGTACACCAAGCAACATGAAGTATTCGGCGGCGGTTTTTGCTTCGTCATCTGTCATGTTAGATAAATCAATGTGTGTGCCTTCATTAGTCATGATGGCTTCTATCTTGCCTATCAATGGTTCTTGTTGTGCTAAGAACTTAGTAATGTATTCGCGGTGCGGTAGTATCTCTGACATGTTATCTCTCCCTTTTAGTTGATGTTCTACGCCATAAATATTCTAATGTGGGGGTAGCCCCTAAACAAAGCAACTCCATCTCAGAATATTCAGTCCAGTTTGATTGCCCATAAGCGGGTGATACGAACTTATTGTTTGTGCTTCCTTGGTAATGTGGCAGATACGTAATCCCTTTTAAAACATACACGCGCTGCATTTCTTTCTCTGCTATTGAATCACTACCCATCGTAATCCTCCTCAATATAATAACTAGACACGCGATCTTCATTAGCCCTTCGCGTGTTAACCTTCTTCATCTTTGCTGTGCTTACTTCTTTTGGCGTAAACAACTCCTTCTTTTCAACAACTGGTTTCAAAATAGGGACGTTGGTCATGATTGATTCCATCGTCTGAAACTGTCTCTTACAGTCAACGCACTTACGATAGCGTTTAACTCCGTCATATAACTTTATACTTGTAGTGACGGTAGATTTCCCATTGCAATGCGGACATAGCATTTAAATACTCACCTTGGATAGAGAAAAAAATAGCGATTCAGGCGAACCTGAACCGCTATATAAATTACTTGACGTGTGCGAAGAGAATCTCTCGCTCGATATACCAACGCGCTTTTTCCAAGTCTTGCACTCGGTTGCCTTTATGATCGGCTCGGGTAATATACTTCACAGCATTGCCCAAGTTGTAATTGAGATTCTTCGCTTCAATGAAGTCGATAGTCTCTACGCCGCCCGCCGTATAGTGTGGCGGGTGATTAACAAGATCAACATTGGACGCACCGAACTCAGGCTTAGCAACTTCCATCCGTGCTTTAACACGCTTGGGTGTTACGTTTATTTTCTTACGCATAGCACTACGCGCGCTGTATATGGCGGTGATTGATACACCTAGCTCTGCCGCTGCTGCCTTCGGTTTGGCAAACGGATACTTCTTGAAGTATCTTCTAATGCGTTCTGTCTGTACTGATAGTTTCATGATTACTTACCCTCTCTGTTACGTTGAAAAAGATAATCCTCGCGTGTTTCAGTTGGAGGAACCCACCCATACTTACGCCACTTCGCCTGCACATTAGCGCCAGACGTCCATTTAAAGTTGTCTAGCGGATTGATATGACGTTCGTGTTGATATACATCTGGAACGACCAAACGCTCCCTACCTACCACTTTGAATTTCATGATTGATAATCTCCTCAAGTTGATCTACATTCTCCTCGTTAATAACAAGCGGTATCCCGCCACACTTACCTATCTCATTTAAGTTCTTTACCTGAAGCGCAGTAGTACGTCCTCCACCTGCCTTGCACTCAATACCTAAGAACCTGCCCTTATAACAAGCAACGATGTCTGGTACTCCTGCTGTACCGTACCCGCCCATGAACGGCATGAAGTAATAGGCTTTTAACTTATCAAGTGTTTCCTTAACCTTCTTCTTTACCTTCGCTTCAGGTTTCATTGTTCCCTTTCAAAGATTCAAGCTCGTCATTAGATAAGATAACTATGAACATAGAAGGCGATGCTTGCCAGCCGGTATTCGGCATGTCGCCTCTCGTTTGATATAGTTTCAAGCGAGTCAGTAAGTCATCTCTTTCTAACGGTTCAGCATTACCTGAAACGATAATCATCGCAAGCTTGTGTTTAAGAAAAGCGGGGAGGGTGTCAGCATCAAATATCCGTAGATGGTTGTCGCCAACATATACCGTATGCTTTTCGCTTTCGATGCGTACTGGCACACGATATGTCCCCTCCCCAAACTCGCTAGCAATTGGTGTAATGTTTAATTGTTTGAGAGAAGCCAATGGTGCGCTGTTAAACTCAAACAAAAATTCATCCCACTCAACTTCTAAATTTGGCTTTCTCATGAAGGCATAAATATAAATGATGGTTTAAGTAACGCTGTGTTACCCCAAGAATCTCTCTTGTTAAATGCCATTACATTTAGTTCTTTGATGATTCCCTTAAATGATTCAGGATAGAACCCGCTATCACCTGAGAACTCCATGTTGGGATACAACTGTTGCAAGTGTGTCTTCAGCATAGCCATAGTAGTGATAACGTCCTCCACTTCCACCACATCATTGACGCGCTTGAACGGCTCCGTTATGTTTATCTTATAACTCACCAAATCATTCATATCATCGCCGTACCCCCATTGAGGCTGCAAATGTATCTTGCCCACTATGAAGGAACCTAATTTGTCACTACCTACAACGCGCATGGGCTGAGCAAAAACCTCTCGTATTTCTTCCGCACGTTTAGCTCTCATACTATCAACCACCTCGTATTTGTCAAGAGTAAGTTTAACTTTATCCATTGATTCTTTTGATAGGGTATCCACACTTTGATTGTTTAAAACTATCATTAACAACCTGTGAACTTCTTCGCCCGATAACATGTTGTGCTTACGCACCTCACCCAATGTATTTGAAAATTGATTTAACATTGAATAAATGTCTGAACTAAAAACCTGTCTGAACATATCGTCAGTAGTTTCGGGTATCAATTTCTTTTCTTCAATAACCTTCATTAAAAAACTTACCCGCTTACCAAAGAAAGTTAGCTTGTCTACGTAATCGCGCCCACGATCTTTAGTTACCATCACGTTTTGAATCGCGTATGCTTCTTTATCCTTCATCCAATACACTCTGCATAGAGCGATACCATCTGCGCGGGACATATAGATATTTGCTCCCTCAATAGTCTCACCGCTGATACCTAGCACTTGAAGGTCGTACTTGTGTGCCAACTCCCGCACAAGCGGGAACACTTTGTTGTCTGTTACTCGGTGCGCTTCATCGGCTGTGAGCGGAAACTTTTCGTCTCTATGCTCAGTCATTCTGTAAGCGGCGTGTGTATGTAAGATTTTCATGTTTAACCTTTCAGGATAGGGTGAATCGTTATTTATTAAATTTAACCAACTTGCCTTTCGGCGGTTTGAAGTTCCGATTCTCCGTCACCAGCCACAGAGTATCGATGCC
>Ga0114978_10001885_pt1 | contig 17516 bp, 17 predicted proteins | sample S_140212_EF_Meta_FD_87027 | JGI IMG/M metagenome (GOLD analysis project Ga0114978, IMG submission 87027) | Freshwater microbial communities from Lake Simoncouche, Canada to study carbon cycling - S_140212_EF_MetaG | ecosystem: Environmental > Aquatic > Freshwater > Lake | place: Lake... | reverse complement strand
CTTATCCATTAAGGCAGGATTACCGACGTGATAACCAGAGTAGGAAATTAATAAAGTGTATCCATCTGGCTTTGCATTGGCGACGAATTGGTAGGCAATGTTTCCACTTGCTCCGGGTTTGTTATCTACAAGCACCGTTTGACCAATGACTCTAGTGAGTGGTTCGCTGAGCAAGCGCGCTGAAGTATCAACTAGCCCCCCAGGCGGGTTTGGAACGACTAAGGTAATCGGCTTATCAGGAAAGGATTGCGCACTGGTAATGCTAGTGAGCGCTGTTAACCCCAAGATGATCAATAACTTTTTAGTCAGCATACTTTTTTTCATCACAATCTCCTCATTATTTTTTTAGATTTATCTCTGACCCACTTTAACGCTTCCAAACACTGCCTGCGCCTCGCGTGGCAAGCAACGCCAATAACGCTCGTTGGCATTGACAGTGCGCTCTAATGCAGCGGCAGCCTCCCAGCCCCAGCGGGGTTTGTACAAGAAGGCTCTGGCTAAGGCAACTAGATCAGCATCACCAGCCTGCAAAATGGCTTCTGCTTGGTGTGGGTCCGTAATCAAGCCTACCGTCATGGTTGGTAAACCAGTTTCGTCTTTCACAAACTTCGCAAAAGGCACTTGATAATTGGGTCCTATCGCAATTTTTTGCTTGGGAGAAATGCCACCAGAAGAGATGTGAACAAAATTGCAGCCAAGTGGTTTGAGATGTTTAGCAAATTCAGCCGTATCTTCGTGTGTCCAGCCACCCTCGATCCAATCACTCGCTGAAATCCGAATACCCAAAACACCTTGATAAGCTGCCCTTACTGCGGCAAATAGTTCTAATGGAAAACGGATGCGGTTTTCAAAAGAGCCCCCATATTCATCGGCACGTTGATTGGCGATGGGCGATAAGAATTGATGCAATAAATAACCATGGGCGCCATGCAGCTCAATACCATCAAGACCAATACGTTCAGCACGTTTTGCCGCCATCACAAAGGCATCTACCAGCTCATTTAATTCTGCCTTAGTGAGCTCATGAGGTAAACGCTCTCCCTCATGCTGAGGAATGGCTGAAGGCGCACGCATCTCCCAGCCACCCTGATCAATGGCTATTAATTGACCACCATCCCAAGGGGTTGCACTAGATGCTTTGCGTCCAGCATGCGCTAATTGAACAAATACAGGCATCGCTGGAGCTAATTTTCGTGCGCGGGTTAACTTATCCTTTAAAGCCGCTTCAGTACGGTCATCCCACAAACCTAAACATGCTGGAGTAATCCGAGCCTCTGGCGTTACAGCGGTAGCCTCAATGATGAATAAAGCCGCCCCACTATTAAGGAGATTGCCCCAATGCATGAGGTGCCAGTCGGTTGCCTCACCATTGGAGGCCGAGTATTGGCACATTGGGGCAACCACAATGCGATTAACCAGCTCTAAAGGGCCACGAGGGGAATTTAGGATATAGCTTGTGAACAACAGACTCATGGGAATGCCTTCAAAAGTCGAAAATGGGGCCAAAAGGCTGAATCAGCCTGATAGCGATAAAATATAACAAATTAGAATAAACGAGTCAGTGTAGTCCTGCAGGATTTCAAGTCTTACGGCTTTATTTACCCCAAAACACCCTATCAAATACAAAAAAATATGAACGCACCTACCGCCTTTGAATCAAAAGAAGATATCGGACACTATATTGACGGCTCCGTTGTGAATCCTCAAGATGGTCGTTTTGCAGATGTCTATAACCCCGTCAAGGGAGCAGTAGCCCGACGAGTGGCTTTGGCTAGCCGCAAGGAAGTCGATGCCACAGTAGCAGTAGCCCAAAAAGCTTTTGAAGCTTGGGGTCAGACTAGCCCCCTGCGGCGCTCACGCATTTTGTTTAAATATTTAGAGTTACTCAATACCCATCGTGATGAGTTAGCAGCCATCATTACTGCTGAACATGGCAAAGTATTTACTGATGCCCAAGGTGAAGTGACTCGCGGTATTGAAATTGTGGAATTTGCTACGGGCATTCCAGAATTACTCAAGGGCGATTACACCGAACAAGTTTCTACTGATATTGATAACTGGGTGATGCGTCAACCTTTAGGGGTTGTGGCTGGCATTACGCCATTTAACTTCCCCGTCATGGTGCCGATGTGGATGTTCCCAGTGGCCATTGCTTGCGGCAACACCTTCATTCTGAAACCCAGCCCAACCGATCCATCTGCCTCTTTATTGATGGCGAAGTTAATGAAAGAAGCAGGCTTGCCCGATGGTGTATTTAACGTGGTTCAGGGCGATAAAGAAGCAGTTGATGCCTTAATTGAGAACCCTGACGTTAAAGCCATTAGCTTTGTAGGTTCTACGCCGATTGCAAACTATATCTATGAACGTTGCGCTCACTTTGGTAAGCGCTCACAGGCCTTAGGCGGTGCCAAGAACCACATGGTCATCATGCCTGATGCCGATATCGATAAAGCCATTGATGCATTAGTCGGTGCTGCTTACGGCTCTGCTGGTGAACGTTGTATGGCCATCTCTGTTGCCGTTTTAGTCGGTGATGCTGCTGAGAAAATAATGCCCAAATTAATTGAGCGTACTAAGGCACTCAAAGTGAAGAATGGTATGGAGTTAGACGCCGAGATGGGTCCTATCGTGACTAAAGCCGCTCTAGATCGCATTACGGGATACATCGATAGTGGCGTCGCTTCTGGTGCCAAACTCCTAGTCGATGGTCGTGGTTTAAAAGTGCCTGGCAGTGAGAATGGTTTCTTCATAGGTGGCACCCTATTTGACAACGTCACCCCAGACATGAAGATCTACCTCGAAGAAATCTTTGGGCCCGTACTATCCTGCCTGCGTGTCGCCAACTTCACTGAGGCGCTGAACCTAGTGAACTCTTGTGAATTTGGTAACGGTGTTGCCTGCTTTACGAGCGATGGCAATATTGCCCGTGAATTTGCACGCCGCGTACAAGTAGGTATGGTGGGTATTAATGTACCAATTCCTGTACCAATGGCTTGGCATGGTTTTGGTGGTTGGAAGAAATCCCTTTTTGGCGATATGCATGCTTATGGCAAAGAAGGTGTGCGCTTCTACACCAAACAGAAGAGCGTCATGCAGCGTTGGCCTGAAAGCATTGCCAAAGGTGCAGAGTTTGTCATGCCAACATCCAAATAAGTATTTTTTAGTTACTGGATTGTCTAATCCACTCAAAGCGACCTGCGGGTCGCTTTTTTTACTGCGTCGCTGAAATCGCTAAAGCAGTTATAAAGTAACGCCGCTCAATCGCGCGGGCAATCAACACAATCACTGAAACCAAGGCTAGATAAACCAATGCGGCTAACATATAAGCTTTAAAGAATTGAAAATTGGTTGCTGCTAATTCTTGAATTCTGGCAAAGAACTCAGTGTACTGAATCAGGAAGGCTACTGAACTATCTTTGAGATTCGAAATCACTTGATTGGTGAGCGCAGGAATCGAGAGTCGCATCACTTGCGGCAAGGTAATAAACTTAAAAATCTGTAAAGGCTTAAAGCCTTGTGCGCTAGCTGCCTCGAGTTGGCTTTTATCTAATCCGTTATAGGCTGTCTTGAGATAGGCTGCGTTGTAAGCTGCAACGTTAAAGGTAAAGCCAATAAAGGCCACCGTAAAAGGTGAAAACCGTATACCTGACTGTGGCAGACCGTAATACATCAAGAACAACAAAACAATCAAAGGCATGCCAATAAAAAAAGAGATATAAGAATTAATGGCATTGCGTACCCATACGTTTTTACTGAGGGTCAGATAGAACACTACGATGCCTAGCAATAATCCGGAAACACTGATGAGACCAGCCAGTTGCAAGGTCTTGACCAAGCCAGTCAAAATCAAGGGTAACTGCTCAAGTAGATCCCTATTAAAGGTGGTCCATCCGCTCATGCCGAGGTGTTTCCAAAAAATGCCTGAATATCAGGATCTGAATGCTTACTCAGCTCATCAATCCGGTCATCGGCACGTATCACACCACAGTCTAAGAACATCACCCTATCGGCAATATTGCGAGCCAAATGCAGATCATGTGTCACGCAGAGCATGGTGATTCCATCGTGATGCAAGCGATTGATCAAATCGGCTACATCACGTGACATGACAGGATCTAATGCTGAGGTTGGCTCATCCAGAACCAAGACCGCAGGATCCATCGCAAGTGCCCGCGCAATCGCCACCCGCTGCTTCTGACCCCCAGAAAGCTGTGAAGGATATTTACCCTGATGAGAGGTCATTTCAAAATTCGATAGCTCATGTAAGGCTTTTTCTTTCGCCTCTACTTTGCCCATATGATGCAACTTCCGTAAACCCAGAGAAACATTCTCTAAGACGGTTAAGTGGCTATACAAAGCAAACTGCTGGAACACAAAGCCAATCTGCTTACGCAGCTCTCTGACGTCGACATCAGGGGTCAACACTTCTTTTCCTCTAAAGACGATTGATCCTGAAGTGGGCTCCACTAGGCGATTGAGACAGCGCAGTAAGGTCGATTTACCAGAACCAGATGCGCCCATTAATACGCGGACATCGCCCTCCACTAAATCGAGATTGATATTAGACAAAACAGTCTGCCCATCGAACTCTTTAACTAGGTCTCTTACTTGTATTAATGCCACGTTATTGCCTTATTGAGAATTTGGATCTAGGTTAATATGCTTGATTAGTTTCTGGAATTTGGTAGCGCTTATTCAAGGATTGAATGCCAAGTAAGCAAATTCGATAGATCGCAAAGTAAAGAATTCCTACTGCCAAGTACACCTCTATTCCGCGCAAGGTCGTCGAAGTTAAGGTCATAGCCTGCTTGGTAATTTCGGGAATACCGACGGTATAAGCAAAGGGCGAAAACTTTAGAACAGATGTGAACTCATTCACCATGCCGGGCACAGAGAAGCGGAGCATTTGTGGTAGCTCGATAAAGCATAAAATCTGAATGCGCGTCATGCCCATCGCTTGAGCAGCGATTATTTCTACAGGATCAACAGAATTGAATGCACCCCGAAAAACTTCAGCCAAATAAGCAGAAGTAACTAAGCCCAAGCTAAGCGCCATCGCCATTAGCGGAGGCACCTTGAATCCTATTCCCGGTAAGCCAAAATACACCATGAATAGCAAGACGAGAGTTGGTACTCCTCTAAAAATATAGGCATAACAATCAATCAAAGGAGTCAGCCAAGTGATATCAAGTCGACGCAGGCTAGATAAGGTCAAGCCTACCATCAGCCCGGTGAATGAGCAAACTAGCGTTACCAGAACCGTATAAAAAAGGCCATGGGCTAGCTGAGACAGAATATCCAGAAAAGTCACAGGGGAGGCTTTCGACTATAGTTTACGAACGCTATAAGTGGATGAGATTACTTCATCCACCTGTCAAGAATCGCTTTGATTTTTTCAGGGCCAAGCTCAGTGAGGTATTTATCAAAATCATTACGTAGCTTGGAGTCTTTAGCGAAAGCAAAGCCGAGCTTGTCAAAGCCTTTGAATTCATAACTACTCTGAATCGGCAGCTTTAGTTTGTTCTCATAATTGAGAAATACTGGCTCTTCGATGAAAGCTAAATCAAGATTGCCATTCCGGAGATCTGTAATTACTTCAGCATAAGAAGGATAAAGCTTGACCTTGCTCAAGGAGTAGTAACCTTTTGGCTCTAACTCATTCTTAACCAAATCATCGTAAGCCATGCCACGGGGGTAGCCAATCGAGTATTTTTTTAATTCATTCAAATCGGTCATTTGAATATTTTTATTTTTCATGCTGACTAGATGCCAAGCATTGTCATAGTAAGGCTGGGAGAAATTCATCACTTCTTTACGCTTATCCGTAATCGAAATGCCGGAGAAAGCGACATCAGCCTGACCGCTAGAGACAGCACCTAACATTCCGGCCCAGTCATAGGGGGTCACTTTAAAAGTGCAGTCACGTACTTGGCAATAGCCTTGGAAAATATCCATATCCACACCTACGATCTGACCCTTATCATCAAATAACATTGGTGGAGAAGCAGGAGAAACGGCAACTTTGATTTCTTTTGAGCCTGACTTAGAGCAAGCAATAATGGTCAGAGCTAGAAAGGCTGCAAACAAAGCTAGAAAACCACGTTTCATGGATATTTCTCCTATTGTGATGACTGGTTTATACCTCAAATTAGGGTCCAACTAAGTAGAGGGGAATTACGAAAAAAATGGCGATTGGAGGGCTTGATCACTTTCGACCATTAAGGAAGGAAGTTAATATTTGCCCAAGGCCTTTGCACTCTACAAGCTCGCGTTCTTCAACGATAAAGGCATCTTTTACCAACTCAGCCGTTGCTGGTGTCATATGCACCCGCCCAACCAATGAAGTCGACTCCATACGGCTGGCAGTATTCACAGTATTGCCCCAGAGATCATAGGAAAATTTAGTAAAGCCAATCACTCCAGCCACTACGGGTCCTGAATTTAGGCCAACGCGCATTTGCAACTCGATCCCGTTATCGGCATTAAATGCCGCTAGGTCTTCAAACATTCCCAGGGCCATATCCGCAACAATAATGGCATGATCAGAGCGCGGAATAGGTAAGCCACCGGCCGCCATATAGGCATCACCAATCGTTTTAATTTTTTCTAAGCCAAGATCTTCTGCTCTGCGATCAAAGCGTCCAAATAAATCATTCAATAGTTTGACCAATTCAGAAGCGGTTTTATTTGAGGCCATCTTGGTAAAGCCAGATAAGTCACTAAACAAAATTGTTACCTCAGGGTAGCTTCCTGAAATATTGCTCTCCCCTTTTTTGAGTCGCTCCGCAATGGGTTTTGGCAGGATATTAAGCATGAGCTTTTCGGTTTTCATCTGCTCAATATTGAGTAACTCTTTTTCATGCTGGAGTTGAATAATCCGCTCACGATCGACATCCCTCAAACGCTTTTTCTCTAGGGATGAAAACACCCGAGCCCGCAGTAATACTGGATCAAACGGTTTAGGCAAGTAATCTTCTGCCCCAACCTGAATGCACTCGATGGTTCGTTCAAAATGTTCAGACCCGGACACCACAATAATGGGTAAATAACGGAGCTCAGGAGAAGACTTCACCGCCTTGAGTGTTTCAAGACCATCCATCTCAGGCATTTCCATATCTAAGAGCATCAGATCAAATGTCTCAGATTGAATTTTTTGCAGAGCCTCGACTCCGTCTCCTGCCTCTTGAATATTGGTGATACCAACCGAGTTGAGCTCACGAATCAACAGCCTACGTAAAGTACGGCTATCGTCGACAACCAAGACTTTCATGGCCTTAGTTTGTTCTAAGATTTCTGGTGAAATATCACCCATCTCTGCGCTCATATCTTCTGCCTCGAATTAATAGATCTTTTTTTGATAATAAGAAACACGGTCTAATTGCACAATCTGATACGTCTGATCAAACAAGATAGATTCCGATGAACCCAAAATTAAATAAGATGAAGCGTCTGATAATTGAGAATACAGCCGCTTCAGAATTTTGGCTTTTGTATTCTGGTTAAAGTAAATCAATACATTGCGAATTAAAATTAAATCAGATTTTGGCATTAATGGCCAATCTTGAATCAGGTTCATCTGCTTAAATTGCACCATGCTACGTAGTTCGGGATTAATCTCATAATGTCCGCTGGGCAGCTTCTTAAAATGCCTCTGAATTTGGGTCTCAGTTAGGCCGCGCTGAACTTCCGTATGGTTATAAATCCCTGAGGCAGCCTTTTCTAAGGCTCGCTCTGAAATATCCGTGGCCAAAATCCGGATATTCCACCCTATCATCTCAGGAAAATGTTCACGTAATAAAATAGCAACACTAAAAGGCTCTTGACCGGTAGAAGACGCTGCAGACCAAATATTGAGCTCACGCACTTCTCTTCGCTTCTGAAATAACTCCGGAAAAATGGTTTTTCTAAGAACTTCGAATGGACTGGAGTCCCGATAAAAACTGGTTTCATTGGTGGTCATTGCTTCAAAGGCTTGCCAATGAATTGCGCCAACGGGGTTAGTAATCAAAAAGCGCAAAAGAGCTGCATGATTTGTAAAGCGATGCTCAGTAACAACATTAGATAGGCGAGACTGAATTAAATACGTCTTGCTTAAATCCAAGGCAATACCAATATTTTTTTCTACTAAGTTAAAGAAACTCTCAACATCTACTTGATTAATCGGGCTATTCTCTAAACTCATTTCAGATTAGTCCGAAACAAAATTTCATCGGGGATAGCCTCTAGGGGAAGTATCTTTTCAGCTAGATCTGCTTGAGCAATCGCTCCGGGCATGCCCCAAATGACGCTAGTTGCTTCATCTTGCGCTAAAACTACCCCATTACTGCGAATAATGTCCTCTGCACCACGCAAACCGTCATAGCCCATACCCGTCAGGACAACTGCTAATAGCGACTGTCCATATACTTTTGCAGCACTTCTAAATAAAACATCGACAGCAGGTCTACAAGAATTCTCAGGCGGATCTTCATTTAAATACATTAAGACTTTGGTGCCCTTTTGTCTAAGCTCGAGATGGTAGCCCCCTGGCGCTAAATAAGCCTGCCCTGCTAATGCCTCTTGACCATCATAGGGCTCCTGCACTGGCATCACCCCAATCTCCGTTAGGCGTGCTGCCAATAAGGTAGTGAACTTTGGAGGCATGTGTTGAACGATAAAGATGGGTACTGGCAAAGGAGTCCGCCATAACTCAAAAATCTTCATCAAGGCTGCTGGTCCGCCAGTAGAAACTCCGATACACAGTGCATTGACCGGATAAAGTGGCCGACCTTCTGGTCTTGCTACCTTTGGATTTTCTGATGGAGAGCTTTGAGTAATCGGTAAAGCTGTCACTTTTTCTGGCGCAGGTATTGAAAGCGCCTCTCGGCGAGCCGCACCCCGATCTTTAATCGATATACCTTTTTTACTATCCCCAGATGCACGTTGACATAAGGCCTTAATCTTAGGAATTAGAGTTTCTTCTAGAACTCTGTAAGCATCAGCAGGGTCTGCAGATGCTTGAGGCTTGCCGACATAATCACTGGCGCCATAAGTTAAGGCATCCATCGTAGCGCTAGCCCCACGTTGAGTGGTTGAACTAAACATAACGATGGGGAGACTGGGATGCGTTTTACGGATCTCTCGTAATGCAGTGATGCCATCCATCTGTGGCATTTCAACGTCTAAAGTCACAACATCAGGATTTAAACGCTTAATTGATTCAATTGCGAGCAACCCATTAGCAGCAGTACCGATAACCTCAATGTCAGGGTGCTTCATTAATGAGGTCATGATGATACGGCGCATCACCGCAGAATCATCCACAATCAGAACTCGAATTTTATCTTCAGACTTCATTACTTGATCCACAAAAAATCGAGTGTAGGTAAAACTAGGTCTAGATTGCACTATCCATTAAGCCAGTCATAACTGATTTTAAGGTTTTACAATGCGTTGGTTAATTAACTCAGAATCTAAGAATAATAGTCGATCGCTCAGCCTATTGACATCCTATAGCAGCCAAATACTATTTTTTAGGTTTACTGCAGGGTGTTTTTGAAGGCTGGCATCAGGGGTACCGCCAAGACCTCAATACCCTCATCCCTGAGGGATTCAGCCTCATCTAGGGTGGTCTGACCACGAATACTGCGCTCAGGGGCTTCTTTATAGTGGATCTTCCTAGCCTCTTCCGCAAATGAGCTACCCACATCCTCAGATCTAACCATGAGCTCGTGCATACCCTTCAGAAAAGCGGCCTGCACTTGAGCCTCAAGATTAGAGTGGTCATTACCCGTCAGGGCTACGACTTCGCCACTCGTTTTACCAATATCTTCGTTCGGATTAGTTAAGGCCATTGAAGTCGATTTTGCAATCCGGGGGGCTGATAGCATGCGGGTAATGTTAGTGCTATCGCAGACTGGGCAAGCAAGCATACCCTTATCCTGCTGGGCAAGACAATCCTCTTCTGAGGCAAACCATCCCTCAAAGCGATGATCTAGGGGGCAAGCAAGGTTATAGACTTTCATAGGACCTATATAAGGACAAAAATACTAAATTCAATAGATTCTATTTTAAGCGGATTTGTATACTGCCTATTTAATAGGCTATGGAATAGGTATAGGGCTCACTAGACCCCGATAATAACGGTCTAGCCAATAGGCAGAAATCGTGGTTTTGACGTCGGTAATTTCACCCTCCTCTACCCAGGCAATGAGTTGCTCCAAGGGTGCGGCAAAGACATCCAAGAACTCTTCATCATCGAGCTTGCTCTTGCCCGGAACTAAATCCTCAGCGAAATAAATGTCAATAAATTCGGTTGAATAAGAAATCACTGGATGAATACGGCGGATATAACTCCACTTCTTGGCGGTATATCCCGTCTCTTCTTCCAGTTCACGTTGTGCACAAAAAAGAGTCGCCTCATTAGGATCTAATTTTCCTGCAGGAATCTCGATGCAAGCTTTAGCAATGGGGTAACGATATTGACGCTCTAGCAGCACCCTACCGTCATCTAATAGCGCAACGATGGCAACTGCACCCGGATGCGTTAAGTACTCTCTAGCCGCCATCTGACCATCAGGCAAGCGGACCTGATCGCGCTTCATATTTAAGAAGATGCCACCGTAGATATCCTCACCAGATATCCGTTCTTCGCGTAAATGCTGATCGCCAGTAGGTAGATCCTGAAATGATTTTTCAGTCATCAAATATCTTTCGCTGTGAGTTCATTATTTCATTCATGTTACAGAAGCTGGATGTCATTTCAGTGTCAAATTAGTGTCACACAAGTGCGTACCTAAGCTTAAAACAACAAAGGCTCCGATGGGAGCCTTTTTATGGGAGCCATTAAGTTTATGAGCCTAATAAGGTGCGGCGCATGGCATCCAAACAAAGACTCATCAAGCCAGCGGGAACGATGCCAAGTATCAACACCATGATGGTATTCAAACTTAATAGTCCTTTGGTAAAGCCTGATCCAGAAATACTAAATTCATGAGCTGGCTCATCAAAGTACATGACTTTGACAACCCTTAGGTAGTAAAACGCACCAACCAAAGAAGCCATCACTGCAATGACCGCCAAGAAGGTATTCTCACCATCTACTAAGGCTTCTAATACACCCAATTTAGCTGCAAAGCCGACGGTTGGCGGAATACCAGCCAAAGAGAACATCATCACTAAACCAATAAAGGCAAACCAAGGATGTTTCTTGTTTAAACCTTTGAGGCCATCTAAAGTCTCACAGTCATAACCTTTGCGAGATAGCGCCATCAAGAGACCGAAGGTACCAAGGGTGGTGAGCACATAGGTAATGGCATAGAACATCGAGGCACTAAATGCGTGATCGTCAAATACGGACAGCATGCCTAGCAAGACAAAACCCATCTGAGCGATTGCAGAGTAAGCCAGCATCCGCTTGAGGTTGGTCTGAGCAATGGCTGTCACATTGCCAACAATAAGAGACAGAACGGCCAGCAGGATTAACATTGGCTGCCAGTCACCCATCAAGGGCAACAAGGTATTGACCAGTAAGCGGAACAGGAGTGCAAATGCCGCTAGCTTTGGTGCGGCAGCAATCATCAAAGTGACGGCCGTTGGTGCACCTTGATACACATCCGGTACCCACATATGAAATGGCACTACACCTAACTTAAATGCTAAGCCAGAAACAATGAATACCAATCCAAATGCCATGACCAAATGATTGACGCGGGGGTCAGCTACAGTTTTAAAGATTTCGATTAAATCCAATGAGCCTGTCACGCCATACAGCATCGACATACCGTATAACAAGAAACCAGATGCCAATGCCCCGAGGATAAAATACTTAATGCCCGCCTCAACGCTCTTCTCACTCGAATGACGCATCGCTACCAAGGCGTACATCGGTAAGGCCATAAGTTCCAGGCCTAGATACAAGGTCAACAAATTCGCACCAGAGATCAAAACAAATTGGCCTAAGAGAGCAAGCAATACCAAAACGATGAAGTCTGGACGAAATAAGGCGCGATCTTGTAAATATTGCTTGGAGTAAATCAAGCTGATCAAAACAGCACCGCATGAACAGGCTTTTAATAAGTTAGATATGGGATCTGACTGGAATAAGCCATTCATGGCTACTAGTGCAGGATCGCCCATGCGGCCAATCAGGGCAATGATCAAATAGACCAATAAAATAATCGTGAAGAAATACACAAATGCAACACCACGGGGCGTATGGAAAATATCCTGTTCCACACCAGGGGTTGAAGTAACTTTTTCAGGAACATACACACTCACTACTAATAATAAGCAGGTGACAATCAGTAAAACGAGTTCTGGCAGGATGGCGTAGAGGTCGAATGCTTGCATGTGCTTTTACTCAGAGTTTGCTAACAGCAACATGCTGTAGCAGATTAATCACAGCTGGATGGATCACATCAGTAAAAGGTTTTGGATACACACCCATACCAATGACGCAAGTACTTAATACAGCCATTAGGAAATATTCTCGGGCATTGAGGTCTTTAAGCTCCTCAACTTGAGCATTATTAATCGTTCCGAAAAATACGCGTTTGACCATCCATAAGGAATACGCAGCACCCAGAATCAATGCGGTTGCAGCCAGGATGCCGATCACAAAGTCATAGTCCACGGCAGCCAGAATCACCATAAACTCTCCCACGAATCCGGATGTCGCCGGCAAGCCGCAGTTGGCCATTGCCATTAATACTGCAAACGCTGTAAATGCGGGCATGCGGTGCACAACACCGCCGTAATCAGCAATCTGACGGGTATGCATACGGTCGTACAGCACACCGATAGCCAAGAACATGGCGCCAGCAACAAAACCATGTGAAATCATTTGCACAATACCGCCCTCAATGCCCAATGGGCTAAAGAGAAAGAATCCAAGGGTCACAAAGCCCATATGTGCTACTGATGAATATGCAACCAGCTTTTTCATATCCTTTTGAACCAATGCTACTGCGCCAACATAAATCACGGCGACTAAAGATAGGAAGATCACAAATGGGCCAAGATATTGGCTGGCATCTGGTGCAATCGGTAATGAGAAACGCAGGAAGCCATAGGCACCGAGTTTGAGCATGATGGCTGCCAATACGACTGAACCGCCTGTTGGAGCTTCGACGTGCACATCTGGCAACCAAGTATGTAAAGGCCACATGGGCACTTTGACCGCAAAGGCCATGAAGAATGCAAAGAACAATAGAATTTGTTCAACGATATCGAGACGGGCATTTTGCCAAACCAAGATGTCAAAGCTATTGGTCACGTTGTACAGGTAAAGCATGGCAACCAAAGTTAATAAGGAGCCTAGCAAGGTATACAAGAAGAACTTGAAGGCTGCATAAATACGGTTATGACCACCCCACACACCAATGATGATGTACATCGGAATCAAGGTTGCTTCAAAGAACACATAAAACAGTAAAGCGTCGAGTGCACAAAATACCCCAATCATTAATCCCGACAGGATCATGAATGAAGCCATGTATTGCGAGACCTTGACATCGATTGCTTCCCAAGCCGCAATGACAACAATGATATTAATAAATGCCGTTAGAACAATGAACCAAACAGAAATACCATCAATACCTAAGAAGTAATTAATGTCATAGCGCGGAATCCAGCTGATCTTCTCAACAAACTGCATACCTGGATTAGCAATATCAAAATTGATAATCAACGGTAAGGTGGCAATAAAACCAATAATCGAACCGATCAGTGCTAACCAGCGCACGCCAGCAGATGGTTTCTCAGACCCATAAAACAAAATAATGAGTCCAAAAACAATCGGGGTCCAAATGGCGTAAGAAAGAATCATAGTGGCTACTTAAGTAACGGGCCTATCGAACAAAAGGCAGGTAAGCGTACAAAACCCAAGCCAGCAATACCGCCAGGCCTGCAATCATTGCAAACGCATAGTGATACACATAACCGGATTGCAAATGGCGAATCACACCGGCAAAGCGCCCTACTAGATGCGCACTGCCGTTAACAAAGAAGCCATCAATCACTTTTTGATCACCACGGTGCCACAGGATGCCGCCGATCCAAATCAGACCCTTAGCAAATACCGCTTGGTTCAAATCGTCTAAATAGTATTTGTTATCTAATAATTTCTTGAGCGGGGCAAAAGTCTGCGCAAATTTCTCGGGCAGTTGAGGTGCCCAGAGATAAGCAATTGCTGCAGTCAATACACCCAGTACTACCAAACCTAATATTGGTGAGGTAAATGCATGCATTGCCATTGCTACTGGACCATGGAACTCATCTTCGAGTTCTTTCATGACTGGGTGACGGGCTAAGTCGATAAAGATAGAGTCGCCAAAAAAAGTACTAAATAGCATGGGGCTAATAGTGTAGAAACCAATAATTACCGATGGAATAGCCAAGAGAATCAAGGGTAAGGTCACTACCAATGGTGACTCATGGGGCTTCTCGCCTGCTGCTAAACCATGATGTGCGTGATCATCGCCCTGCTCTGCATGATCATGATGGTGATCATGGGAGTCGGCATGACTATCGGCATGACCCCAACGGGCTTTGCCATGGAAGACCCAGAAATAGAGGCGGAATGAGTACAGAGCCGTAACAAATACGCTCGCCATGACGGCAAAATAAGCAAAGCCTGAACCAGGAATATGGCTAGCAGCGACGGCTTCAATAATCGAATCTTTGGAGTAAAAGCCCGAGAAGAATGGCGTACCGATGAGCGCTAGATTACCAAGCAACATCATTAAGCAGGTAATGGGCATGTATTTCCAGAGACCACCCATCTTGCGCATATCTTGTTCGTGATGCATTCCTAAAATCACACTACCGGCAGCAAGGAACAGCAAGGCCTTAAAGAATGCGTGGGTCATTAAATGAAAGATAGCCACTGGATAGGCAGAGACACCCAACGCTATCGTCATATACCCAAGCTGCGACAGAGTGGAATACGCTACTACGCGCTTGATGTCGTTCTGCACGATACCCAAGAAACCCATGAATAGCGCTGTAATAGAACCAATCACCAAGATGAAACTCAAAGCCACATCCGACAGCTCAAATAATGGGGACATACGAGCCACCATAAAGATACCGGCAGTCACCATGGTTGCTGCATGAATCAATGCAGAAATCGGGGTTGGACCTTCCATAGAATCTGGGAGCCAAACATGCAATGGGAATTGCGCAGACTTACCCATTGCGCCTATAAATAGGCAGATACAAGCAACCGTTACCAAACTCCAACTCGTACCTGGCAAGGTTTGCGCAGCCAAGGCGGTATTTTGTGCAAAGATCACGTCGTACTGCATCGAACCGGTACTCGCTAGCAATAAGCCAATACCCAGAATGAAACCAAAGTCACCTACGCGGTTGACCAAGAAGGCTTTCATATTGGCAAACACAGCAGACTGACGTTCAAAGTAGAAGCCAATCAGCAAATAGGACACAACACCAACTGCTTCCCAGCCGAAGAAGAGCTGCAATAGGTTATTACTCATCACCAGCATCAACATGGCAAAAGTAAATAAAGAGATATAAGAGAAGAAACGGTTATAGCCCTCTTCCCCGCGCATATAACCAATGGTGTAGATGTGGACCATTAAAGAAACAAAGGTCACTACACACATCATGGTTGCGGTTAATGGATCAATCAGAAAGCCAATATCTAAATTGAGTTCACCCAATTCCATCCAGCGATACACGGTACCGTTGAAATAGAAACCATCCATCACTTGTGACAAGACATTACAAGATAGAACAAAAGCAATGGTGACACCCAAGATCGTGACAAATTGGCTGACACCTTGACCAATGCGATTGCCGCCCAATTTTGTACCAAAGAAGCCGGCAATGATCGAGCCAAATAATGGCGCTAGCGGAATTGCGCAGAGGACTGGAATAGATAAAGTCAATTGCATCACTAGCCTTTTAAGTGGTCAAGATCTTCGGCATTAATGGTGTCGACCTTGCGGAAGAGCACCACCAAGATTGCCAAGCCGATAGCTGCTTCAGCAGCTGCCACAGTCAAAATAAAGAATACGAATACCTGACCTGCCATGTCCCCTAAATAGTGAGAGAAGGCCACAAAGTTCATATTGACCGAGAGAAGCATCAATTCAATTGCCATTAACAGCACGATGACGTTCTTACGATTCAAGAAAATACCAATAACACTGGTTGCAAATAAGATCGCACCAAGAACTAAATAGTGGGCCAGAGTGATGTTCATTTCTTCTCCCCTCTGCTATCTTGTTTTGCTGCCATATCAGAATCCATTTTGACGATGCGCATCCGATCAGCTGCCACCACATTGACTTGGTCATGAATATTTTGGGCTTTTGAGTCTTTGCGATTACGTAGTGTCAAGGCAACAGCAGCAATAATTGCTACTAATAAGATAACACCAGCAACCTCAAAGGCGTAGACATATTCACCAAAAATCAAAATGCCTAAAGCCTGAGTATTATTTGCCATCATCTCTTCAGGCATCGGTTGTACTGGGGCATTGGTACCAATAAAGCTGCGAATAATCACAATCGATAACTCCAGCACGATCACAGCGCCCATCAAAAAGGCAACGGGAAGAAATTTCTTAAAATCACGCCGCAAATGCTCAAGATCAAGGTCAAGCATCATCACTACGAAGATAAATAAAACCATCACAGCGCCAACATAAACCAAAATCAGGGCTAGGCTGAGGAATTCGGCTTTGAGCAACATCCAAAGACCAGATGCACAGAAGAATGCCAAGACTAAAAACAGTGCAGCATGCACCGGATTAGGCGCAGTAATCACACGTAAGGCAGAAATCACCAACAGGCCTGCAAAGCCGTAGAAGAAAATGGCAAATAATGTAGAGGGATCGAATGTCATATCAGTGTGTGCTCGATTCGATTAACGATAAGGTGCGTCAATCGCACGGTTAGTAGCAATATCTTTTTCATACTTATCGCCTACAGCCAATAGCATTTCTTTGGTGAAGTACAGGTCACCACGTTTGTCGCCGAAATATTCAAAGATATTGGTCTCCACAATCGCATCTACCGGACAGGCTTCTTCACAGAAGCCGCAAAAGATACATTTCGTGAGATCGATGTCATAACGCGATGTACGACGGGTACCGTCCTCACGCTCTGCTGTTTCTATCGTAATGGCATAAGCTGGACAGACTGCTTCACAGAGTTTGCAACCAATACAACGCTCTTCTCCATTTTCGTAGCGACGCAATGCGTGCAAGCCACGGAAACGCGGTGACAACGGCGTCTTCTCTTCTGGATACTGAATCGTGATTTTCGGCTTAAAGAGATAGCGACCGGTAATGGACAGACCAGTCAATATATCTTTGAGCATTAAGCTATCGAGGAATTGGGAAATTTTCTTAAACATAGTTGATCAACTTATTGCCAAATATTCCATGGGGATACTACCCACGCGCCGATAACAACCACCCAGAAAACTGAGATGGGGATAAAGATCTTCCAGCCTAAACGCATAATCTGATCGTAGCGATAGCGCGGTAATGTCGCACGCAACCAAAT
>Ga0114978_10001884_pt1 | contig 17528 bp, 16 predicted proteins | sample S_140212_EF_Meta_FD_87027 | JGI IMG/M metagenome (GOLD analysis project Ga0114978, IMG submission 87027) | Freshwater microbial communities from Lake Simoncouche, Canada to study carbon cycling - S_140212_EF_MetaG | ecosystem: Environmental > Aquatic > Freshwater > Lake | place: Lake... | reverse complement strand
TGAATAAATCCTCCAGTAGCTTGCCCTTCCAGGCGTTCCACACCTTGGGGCTAGTGCCTCGTACATCGGCGACAGTCAGAAGATAAAGCGCAATCAACCGGCGTTCTGTTTTAACCATACGGACAAATTTTTCGACCGTTTCTGGATCGGATAAATCTTGCTTTTGCGCGACTGCGGACATGGTCAGGTGACATTCCACGAGAAACTCAACTAAAGAAGTGTCATCTTGGCTCAGTCCGTGCTGGCGGCAAAAAAGCCTCGCATCCGCTTTACCTAGCGTTGAGTGATCACCTCCGCGGCCTTTGGCAATATCGTGGAACAACGCGGCGATATACAGCACCCAGTGGCGTTCGAATCCGGCGATTAGTCTGCTGCACAGTGGGTATTCGTGTGCAAACTCAAGCATCGTAAAGCGCCGCATGTTCCGGACGACGGTGAGAATGTGTTGATCCACCGTGTAAACATGAAACAAGTCATGTTGCATTTGACCGACAATTTTTCCAAAAGCCGGCAAATAGGCACCGAGGATGGAGTATTGGTTCATCCGACGCAACCCATGGACAATTCCGCGAGGCTGTTGGAAAAACTCAATGAATCGGGCTCGATTTGTAGCATTTCGACGAAATTTTGCGTCAATCTTTGAACGCCCACGCCATAGTGCCCTGAGCGTGCCGGCCGTCATTCCCTTCAATTCAGGATGCTTCTGCAAAAGAAGAAAACTTTCCAGGATCGCCCCCGGATCGCGCTCAAAGAGCGCTGGGTCACGCGCTTCGAGGAGTTCCAGCGTTGCTTGAAATCTTTCATTTATTAGAATCGGAGGGCTGTCTGCGGCCGGCGAAAGGGCTACGCCGAGATTTTGCAGAAGAATAGTATTAAGCTGGGTGATCGCTTTCGCGGTCCGATAGTAACGCTGCATGAATTGTTCACTTGCACGCTTTGCGGTGGTGGGGGCATATCCGAATTGCCGCGCCAGCGCATCCTGATAGTCGAACAAAAGACGATCCTCTCGTCGTCCCGCGATGAAGTGCAAACGTGCGCGAATCTCCTCGAGCAAGGACTGATGCCGCTTTAGCTGTCGAGCTTCCACATGGGTGATCAGGCCGCGAACGGCCAATTCTCTCCAGCTGTTCCCAAAACCGCCGGCGCGTGCAATCCAAAGGATGATTTGCAGATCACGCAAACCGCCCGGGGCTTCCTTAAAATTTGGCTCTAGGCTGTATGCAGTGTCCTGATATTTAGCATGACGCTGATCCTGCTCCAGTCGCTTTGCTTTGAAAAAAGCCACGGCGTCAAACGAGGCGAGGGTTGAGTCGTAGAACAACTTGAACAGTTTTCGACTTCCGACAACAAGCCGAGATTCGAGCATGCTGGTCTGTACAGTTACATCTTTTGCCGACTCGGCACGACATTCTTCGATGGTTCGGACGCTATGGGCAGCCTCAATACCAATATCCCATAAATTTCCGATCAGGGCCTCAAGCTTGGCTCGCAATGCGTTGTCAGGCGGCAAAGGTAAGAGCACCAAGATATCGACGTCCGAATGCGGAAACAGTTCACCCCGCCCGTAGCCGCCAACTGCGGCGAGGACGAGTGACTTTGGCATATGATGGCGCCGCCAAACATCACGCAGCGTGCGATCCACCAGTTTTCGCGACTGGCGCAATAAAAGTGCGGTATCGGGTTTTGCAAAAAAACCTTGTCGAAGCAATGTGCGATCAGTCTGCAATTGCTGACGCAAAGCTGCTGTCGTGCGTCCAAAGGTGGGTGACGTCGCCAGACCTTCAGATCTCGGGCTGTGCGCCACTCTGCCGTCCTAGGTCGCTGGCGCCGGGGGCGCGCCCTTCGATACTGTTAATACCTCAAAGCCGGAGTCTGTCACCAAAACAGTGTGCTCCCATTGAGCTGAAAGGCTGTGATCTTTGGTTACGATGGTCCACCCATCAGCCAATTCGCGGATTGCCGGCTTACCGGCGTTAATCATTGGTTCGATGGTAAAAGTCATCCCCGCTTTTAGGAGCATGCCGGTTCCGGGCCGGCCATAGTGCAAGACTTGAGGATCTTCGTGAAATTTTCGCCCGATTCCGTGTCCACAAAACTCACGAACAACGCTATAACCCGAAGCTTCGGCATGTTGTTGTATGACAAAACCGATATCGCCGAGCTGTGCTCCTGGCCTTACCTCCCGGATTCCCAGCCACATGCACTCATAGGTGATGTCACAGAGGCGCTTCGCTTGGATACTAGGTTCTCCGACACAAAACATACGGCTGGTATCTCCATGAAAACCATCCTTGATAACCGTGATGTCAAGATTAACCACATCCCCATGTTTGAGCACTTTATCGCCAGGGACTCCGTGGCAGACCTGATGATTTACAGAAGTGCAAATTGATTTTGGATATGGCTTATACCCAGCAGGTGCGTAGTTCAGCGGAGCAGGGATGGTATTTTGCACATTGACCATGTAATCATGGCAGAGGCTATCAAGAACACCGGTTGTGATTCCGGACTTGATATACGGCCCAATGAAATCAAGTACTTCTGAGGCGAGGCGTCCAGCGACGCGCATTTTTTCTATTTCTGCCGCAGTTTTCGGAGAGGTTGACATTGGTCTTTGGTTTGCAAAAAGCGCGAAGAATACGGTATGAGGCAGGGTAGTGCAATTTTACGGCAGGCGAGAATGATTTAGCTTGCGGCAGTTGGGGATTTGTCCCCTCCGCGTTGCTAAAGAAACCACTTTGCGGGTATAATTACGGGTTAGCTAGATTTTAATGTTAAGTCGTGCCTGTTGCACTTCTGAAGCATATTTTTCTCCATCTCCCCCTTAGGGTGCTTTTTGAGCCGCATTGAGGCTTCAGAAGGTTCGTGGGACGAGGTGGAAAATATTAACCCTAAGAGGAATCTTAACGTGTCTACAACAATGCGTGAAATGCTTGAAGCGGGGGTGCACTTTGGCCATCAAACCCGGTTCTGGAACCCCAAAATGGCGCAATACATTTTCGGGCACCGTAACAAAATCCACATTATCAATCTTGAAAAAACAATGGTCCTCTATCAAGCGGCCATGAAGCATGTGCGTCAGCTGGCTTCCAACAAGGGCACAATCCTTTTTGTCGGAACCAAAAGACAGGCTCGCGAAATAGTGCAGGAAGAAGCGCAACGCTGTGGTTCGCCATATGTCGATTACAGGTGGCTTGGGGGCATGCTTACCAATTTCAAAACGGTAAAGGTATCGATCAAGCGCCTCAGAGAACTCGAAGCGATGGCCGAGGATGGCAGTCTTGAGAAGATGTCTAAAAAAGAAGCGCTCGGCTATCAGCGTGAAATCCTGAAATTGCAGCGCAGCTTGGGTGGGATTAAGGATTTGAACGGACTTCCCGATGCGTTGTTCGTTATTGACGTGGGCTACCAAAAAGGCGCCATTACCGAGGCGCGCAAGCTCGGTATTCCGGTAATCGGCGTGGTCGATACAAATCATTCACCTGAAGGAATCACCCACGTAATTCCCGGGAATGACGACTCGAGCAGGGCTATTCGCCTTTATGCCCGTGGGGTAGCGGATGCAGTCCTGGAGGGACGCAGCCAAGTAGTGCAGGAAATAATTGGCGGGCAGGCCGACGAATTTGTCGAAGTTGAAGGTGAAGAACAGGCGCGTTGAGCCGCTTGAAAAAAAGTAAATAAAAAAAGGGGCTATGGGCCCCTTTTTTTCAGGATTTCACCAGGTTTGACTTGGTCCATATAACTTAAGGAGTCGTAAATGGCGGAAATCACCGCTGGAATGGTTCGGGAGCTTCGTGAAAAAACCGATGCCCCGATGATGGAATGTAAAAAAGCCCTGACCGAGGCAAACGGGGACATGAGCAAGGCCGAGGAAATTTTGAGGGTAAAGCTCGGTAACAAGGCGAGCAAAGCCGCGGGCCGAATCGCTGCGGAAGGAATAGTAGGTATCTATATTTCGAGCGATGCAAAGCTCGGTGCGATGGTGGAGGTCAATTGCGAGACCGATTTTGTTGCCAAGAACGAGGACTTTCTCGGGTTTGTCTCAAAATTGGCAGAACTCGCCGCCGTCAAGAATCCGGCAGACGTTGATGCTCTCTCATCGTTGTCACTTGATGGTGCGACAGTTGAAGAGTCGCGGAAAGCGCTTGTTGGCAAGATCGGCGAAAACATATCTGTTCGTCGTTTCGTTCGTTATCAGGCTACAGGGAAACTCGCGCAGTACGTGCACGGTGGATCCAAAATCGGCGTGGTGGTGGACGTGGTAGGTGGAGATGACAGTCTTGCACGTGATCTAGCAATGCAAATTGCCGCTTCTAAGCCAGTTGCACTTTCACGTGAGCAGGTTCCGGCCGAATTGATTGAAAAAGAACGCAGTGTTGCAGCAGCCAAAGCGGCGGAATCGGGAAAACCGGCCAATATCGTTGAAAAAATGATCGAGGGGAGCGTGCAGAAATACCTTAAAGAGGTTACTTTGCTAGGCCAACCCTTTGTAAAGGACGACAAATTAAGCATCGAGAGCCTGCTTAAGGCCAAGGGTGCGTCAGTCACGGGGTTTTCGCTCTATGTTGTGGGTGAAGGCATAGAAAAGAAAACCACCGATTTTGCGGCTGAAGTTATGGCCCAGGCTGGCTTATCTCGCTAGAAGGAACCTAAGTAATGAGTGCGCCGACCAAATACAAGCGAATTTTGCTAAAGCTCTCGGGCGAGGCATTGATGGGCGACGATCCCTTCGGAATCAATCGTGCAACGATCGACAGAATTGTTTCGGAAATCGCGGAGATTGCCAAGCTTGGGTTGGAGATGGGGGTGGTCATTGGGGGCGGGAATATATTCCGGGGCGTCGCTCCCGGAGCTGCGGGGATGGATCGGGCAACGGCTGACTATATGGGAATGCTTGCCACGATAATGAATGCCTTGGCGCTACAGGACGCGATGCGTCGAGCCGGCCTCAATGCAAGGGTTCAGTCGGCACTGAACATTGAACAGGTCGTCGAACCCTATATACGGGGAAAGGCTATTCGCTACCTCGAAGAGGGCAAAATAGTCATATTCGCCGCTGGCACCGGCAATCCTTTTTTCACCACAGACACGGCAGCGGCCCTAAGGGCGTCCGAAATCGGTGCGGAAATAGTTCTTAAGGCGACCAAGGTTGATGGCGTATACACCGCAGACCCCAAAACCACACCAGACGCGAAGCGCTATACCAGCCTGACGTTTGACGAAGCCTTTACCCGAAATTTGAAGGTGATGGACGCGACAGCGCTTGCGCTATGCCGGGATCAAAAATTACCGCTGATAGTATTTAGTATTTTTAAGTCTGGAGCGCTCAAGCGCGTTGTGATGGGCGAGGATGAGGGAACACTCGTTCACGCGTAATTTTTTGCGGTCAGAGTAAAAGTAAAATTAATCAATCTAGGCCTGTCATCCGGGAAGCGTACGATGTACAGGCTGTTTTTCGATGGCATCAGTAATAAGCTTTGGAGAATATCGTGTCCACGATCGGCGAAGTAAAGAAAAATACCGAGCAAAAAATGCAGAAGTCAGTCGAAGCGCTCAAGACTGATCTGTCCAAAGTGAGAACCGGGCGTGCCCATCCCGGTATTTTGGATCACGTACAAGTAGACTATTACGGCAGCATGGTGCCCTTGAGCCAGGTCGCGAACGTAAGCCTGATCGATGCGCGAACCATCGGGATATCCCCTTGGGAAAAGAAAATGACTGGCGCGATCGAAAAAGCAATCCGAGATTCCGACCTAGGACTCAACCCTGCCTCGCAGGGGGATATGATTCGGATACCAATGCCCCCTCTTACTGAAGAGCGGCGGCGTGAGTTGGTAAAAGTCGTGAAGAGCGAAGCAGAAGACGCCCGAATAGCAGTTCGTAACTTGCGCAGGGATGCGAATTCCGCCCTCAAGGAAATGCTCAAGGAAAAATCCGTTTCCGAGGACGACGAACGAAAGGCGCAAGACGATATCCAGAAGTTAACGGATCGGTTTATCGGCGAAATTGAGAAACTCATACAAGCGAAGGAAATCGAGTTGTTGGCGGTCTAGAGATTGCACGTGCCTATCAATCGCCCACAGAGCATGAAAAATTTTCCCAGTTCGACAGAGGGAGTTCCCCAGATTGGCGATCTGCCAAGACACATTGCCATCATCATGGATGGCAACGGACGTTGGGCGAAAAAGCGCCATCTACCCAGGGTCGCCGGGCATAAACGCGGTTTGGAGTCAGTTCGCGCTGTAACACGTGCGTGCATTGACGCGGGAGTCAGCCATCTCACCTTATTCGCGTTTAGTTCCGAGAATTGGCGACGTCCTGAAGAAGAGGTGACTGTTCTTCAGCAGCTTTTCGCAATGGCTCTTGAACAGGAGGTGGACCGACTGCACAAGAATGCTGTTCGTTTGAAAGTCATCGGAGAATTAAACGCGTTTAACCCGCGCATCTCCCAATTGGTGGCTGCGGCTGAGGCCCTGACCCAACACAACACCGGACTGACGCTGACCATCGCTGCGAATTATGGCGGACGCCGAGACCTGCTCCAAGCGATCGAGAAAATGGTGCAATGTTCAAACAGTCCGATGGCACGCTACAGTGAAGCGGATCTGACTGAACATCTTGCAATGAACTACGCTCCAGAACCGGATTTGTTTATTCGCACCGGCGGAGAACAGCGCATAAGCAATTTTTTGCTCTGGCAATTGGCTTATACCGAGCTTTATTTCACAGAAACCCTATGGCCAGACTTCGATGCGAAGGCACTGTCTATCGCAATGGACTGGTATCGGCTCCGCGAACGCCGGTTCGGTCGAACTAGTGATCAGGTGGCAGACGCGAACTGTATTGGCCAATTGCGTCCGCAGCAATCGCTTGCCTCCTAGTCGGAGTTACCCTCGCGTGGACCTGTAATGCTCAAAACAAGGGTCATCACAGCAATAATTCTCGTAGTTCTCTTTATTTCAGCACTGTTCTTTTTACCTCAAAAAGCATGGATCCTGTTCTGTGCCGCAATCCTTGCCACTGCCGCATGGGAATGGGCTGCGTTGGTGGCGATGTCAAGCGTGGCACGTATTGTATTTGCCGGTGCAATAGCGACGGCTGGCGTATTCATTGCATGGGAATGGCCCTCACCATCCTCCGTTCGTACGGTAGGGCTCTTTTACGCCTTGGCAGCGGTATTCTGGTGCGTATTGATGCCGCTTTGGTTAAAAAACGGTCTCCGATTTGGAACCCAAGCCGTTTTGACCTTGTCAGGATGCATTGTTTTACCAGCCTGTTTTTTTGCGATGGTTCAACTGCGTGCGGTTTCACCTGTAACGCTACTCCAATTCATGGCTATCGTGTGGTTAGCGGATAGCGCTGCGTATTTTTCCGGACGAAAATTTGGAAAACGGAAACTCGCGCCGCTGATCAGCCCGGGGAAAACCTGGGAAGGCGCAGCTGGTGCGATGGTCGCTGTCACGGCTTATGGAGTTGCGTGGCTAACCTTCTTCGATGAAAGCATTCCGGCCTCCCTGCGCGATACGCCGCTTGGCGCTGCTGCGATATTGGTGGCTTTGTGGATTCTTGCGATATTCAGCATATGCGGTGATTTATTTGAATCCGCCCTCAAGCGGCGCGCTGGAGTCAAGGACAGCGGTAAAATATTGCCCGGACACGGTGGAATTCTTGATCGTATCGATGCTTTGCTCCCGGTTCTTCCTTTGTCCGCGGTTCTATTTTCAATATAACAAGCATGCAAAATATCACCGTATTGGGCGCGACCGGTTCTATCGGTCGCAGCACGCTTGATGTGACGATCCGCCATCCGGATCGGTACCGAATTTTCGCGCTCACGGCAAATAGTAACCATGAGAAACTCGCCGCACTTTGCAAAATACATCACCCCAAGTACGCCGTTATAGCTAACGCCACACACGCGAAAAATTTAGAGCAGGCATTGAAGCAATTTGGTTTAAAAACTGAAGTACTTGTAGGTGAGGCGGGGCTTATAGCCTGTGCGGCATCCCCCGAAGTGGATACCGTCATGGCAGCTATAGTCGGGGCCGCTGGATTGGCGCCAAGTCTTGCCGCCGCCGGTGCGGGTAAGAAAATCTTACTCGCTAACAAGGAAGCCTTGGTAATGGCGGGCGCAGTATTCATGCGAAAGGTGCTTGAAGCTGGGGCGACCCTGCTCCCGATTGATAGCGAACACAATGCGATTTTTCAGTGCCTACCCAATCATATGCCTGGTGGTTTGATCGAGAAAGGAGTCCGGCGCATCCTGCTTACTGGCTCCGGCGGACCTTTCCGAACTACAGCGTCCGAATTACTGCTCAATGTCACGCCAGAGCAGGCTTGCGCCCATCCCAATTGGGTGATGGGGCGAAAAATCTCGGTGGACTCTGCGACGATGATGAACAAGGGACTTGAAATCATAGAGGCACATTGGCTTTTTAATGCGACTTCGTCCCAAATTGAGGTGGTAATTCACCCGCAAAGTGTCATTCACTCCATGGTGGAATACTCGGACGGGTCAGTTCTGGCTCAACTAGGAAATCCGGATATGCGCACTCCGATCGCACAGGCACTGGCGTATCCGGAGCGTATAGACTCTGGTGTCGATTCCTTGGATCTATTTCGCACTGGCACACTTACTTTCGAGGAACCGAATTTTGAGCGGTTTCCTTCGCTTAGGCTTGCGTACGAAGTATTGAATGCGGGAGGCTCCACATCCGCCGTTTTCAATGCTGCAAATGAAATGGCAGTAGCAGCCTTTCTCGACCATAAGCTGGCGTTTAACCGAATTACAAATATCATTTCAGAAACCCTCGCGCGGGTTCCGTTTGGTCCGGTTCAGACAATCGACGAGATCATCGAGGCTGACCGGCATTCCCGTGTAGTCGCAGTGGAATTGATCACAGCGATGTCAATCCAATGACATTCTTAACGACTCTGCTTGCCTTTCTTGTGGCGTTGGCAATTCTTATCGTCATTCATGAACTCGGACATTTCTGCGTCGCACGCATGTGTGGCGTCAAGGTACTTCGTTTCTCCGTTGGATTTGGAAATCCGATTTTCACGTTAAGGATGGGGGCAGACCGGACGGAATGGACAATCGCCGCCTGGCCCTTGGGCGGTTACGTAAAAATGCTGGACGAACGAGAGGGGCCCGTAGACCCGAATGAACTGCCTCGTGCCTTCAACCAACAAACGGTTTGGAGACGGATTGCCATCGTTCTGGCCGGCCCACTCGCAAACCTTGCTCTCGCTGTGGTCATCTATTGGTGCATTTTGATTGTAGGAGTAGTTGAAAATAAACCCAAGATCGCCCCTCCCGAACTGAACTCAATTGCCGCCATGAGCGGCTTGCAGGGGGGCGAAACCGTGACGCGCGTGAACGGGTTTCCCGTTGCGAGTTGGCAGGACTTGCGTTGGCAGTTGATGAAACACGTGATGGACCGAGGGGTGGTAAAACTTGAAACACTAAATCAGCGAAATGAGCTGAACTGGTTAGAACTTGATTTCTCCAACTTCAACGAGAGAGACCTTGAAGGGGATCTTCTCGCCAAGTCCGGACTTCGCATTTTTCGCCCCCGCGTTGAAGCCGTTATAGGAAGCGTTGCGAAGGGGAGCGTTGCAGAGCGAGCCGGGATCAAGGTTGGCGATCGAGTTCTGACGGCCGCGGGAGTGCGCTTAGAGACTTGGGAACAGTTGGTTGCAATTATCCGGACTCAAGGGGGAACCGCACTCACTTTGGGACTTGGGACAACATCCGGAGAAAGGATCGTTACCCTTGTGCCTGAACTTGTTACCCAGGGCCAACTTAGTTTTGGCCGCATCGGCGTATCGGCGCTAATGGACGTGGAAAGTTTGAAGCAGTTGACTGTCACCGTACGTTACGGCCCCTTCGAGGCAATCCCAAGGGCATTTGCCCGAACCTGGGATACCGCGTTGTTCAGCCTAAAAATGTTCGGAAAAATGCTCTTAGGAGAGGTGTCTTGGAGGCACCTGAGCGGCCCTGTGACCATTGCAGACTACGCCGGACAGTCCGCACAGCTCGGAGTGATGGCGTACATTGGGTTTTTAGCCCTTATCAGCATCAGCCTTGGAGTCCTGAATTTGCTGCCGATCCCGTTATTGGATGGTGGGCATTTGATGTATTATGTTGTCGAATTGATCAAAGGTAGCCCGGTCTCCGATCGAATCATGAGTTTTGGGCAAAAACTTGGACTTTCCCTGCTTGTCCTGCTGACCGCATTCGCGTTTTACAACGATATAAATCGATTAATCTCGGGCTAATCTGACCTATATGCTTCGCTTACTTACACTCGGGATGTTTTTCATCCCGTTACTTGCCCACGCTTTTACGCCCTTTATCGTGAAGGATATTCGCGTAGAGGGAATACAGCGCGTTGAGGCAGGTACGATTTTCAGCTATCTACCCGTCAAGGTTGGGGAGAAAGTTGATGACGAAAAGGCAGCAGCAGCGGTTCGAGCGTTGTTTGCGACTGGTTTTTTTAAAGATGTGCGACTCGAGGTCGATCGTGACGTGCTCATAGTTGTGGTGGAGGAACGTCCGGCGATATCCTCGATTGAATTTGCCGGCCTAAAAGAATTTGAAAAGGACGCGATCCTAAAAGCGTTCAAGGAAGTCGGATTAGCTGAGTCACGAATCTTTGATCGTGCGGTGCTAGATCGCGCAGAGCAGGAACTAAAGCGCCAGTACCTCAACAGAGGGAAATATGGTGTTGCAATCACCACCACTGTCACGCCGCTGGAGCGCAACCGCGTAGGCGTAAATTTCAGCATAAATGAGGGCGATGCGGCAAAGATTCAATCGATTAATATTATTGGAAACCAGGCTTTCGGCGAAAAGGAACTACTGGCACAGTTTTCAATTACAACCCCGGGCTGGCTGACCTGGTACACCAAAAGCGATCAGTATTCTAAGCAAAAGTTATCCGCCGATCTTGAAACGCTACGCTCGTACTACTCCAATCGCGGTTACCTCGATTTCAATATCGAATCTACCCAAGTGTCGATCTCGCCCGATAAAAAAGGCATATACATTACGGTCGCACTGGTTGAGGGTGAGAAATACACGGTATCCGAGATAAAGGTCGGGGGACAAATGTTACTGCCCGAACCCGACGTTCGCGCCCTTATCACGTTGAAACCGGGGGATACATTTTCCCGGGAACTGCTCAACGACAGCGTCAAGAAAATTACCGATCGACTTGGAAACGATGGTTATGCTTTTGCCAACGTCAACCCCGTCCCGGAAACAAACAAGGACAAACGGCAGGTCGCGTTCAATTTCCTGATTGATCCGGGTCGCAGGGTATATGTCCGACGTATCAACGTAGCTGGCAATACTCGGACGCGCGATGAAGTGATCCGTAGAGAAATGCGCCAATTGGAAGGCGCCTACTACGACACCGACAAATTACAGAAGTCTAAGCAGAGACTCGATAGGCTCGGATTTTTCTCCGAAGTCGATGTCGAAACTCCCCCTGTTCCAGGCTCGCCAGATCAAGTGGATGCGACTATAAAGGTTAAAGAGAAGCCCACGGGCGCATTCTTGGTTGGGGCTGGGTTTTCCAGCACCGAAAAACTCACAGTTTCGACCTCGGTCTCGCAGGATAATATTTTTGGTAGCGGCAAGGCTGTCTCCGCCGCCATCAACAGCAGCAAGAGCAGCAAGACGTACGCTCTTTCCCAGACAGAACCCTACTACACAGTGGATGGGGTAGGGCGGGGCTTCGATCTTTATACGCGGACAACCGACGCAGCTCGATTGGGTTTGGGAGATTACAATACAACCAGTACGGGTGGTGGCGTGCGATTCGGATACCCGCTCACTGCGTATGACCGACTTTCATTCGGATTGGCTGTCGACGCAACAAAGATCAGCCTCGGTGACGCCACTACAGGAAACGTTCCGCAACGCTACACCGATTACGTGAATACGTTTGGGGCGACTACCACGTCGATTGTCACAACCGGCGGATGGGGACGGGACAACCGTGACAGCATCCTCTGGCCAACGAAAGGGGAAAGACGCGCTATAAGTATCGAGGCTACTGCGCCACCGGGTAAGTTGCGGTATTACAAAATTAGCGCTTCGGAGCAGATCTTTTATACATTTGGACGCGATTACACGGTGATGCTTTCTGGTGAGGTAGGTGCGGGAGATGGATATACAGGAAAGCCACTTCCATTTTTTCGGAATTATTATGCTGGCGGAATGGGTTCACTCCGGGGATATCAGGCTTCATCGCTCGGCCCGCGTGATCCAAATGGAGCATACCTAGGTGGGAACAGGAAGCTCATTGGTACCGCCGAGTTTTTATTCCCACTCCCGGGTTCCGGACGCGATAGGCAGTTCCGACTGAGTACATTTGTCGATGGCGGCCAAGTCTTCGAAGATGGAAAGAAAATAGCGCTTAGTGATGTCCGCTACACGGCGGGACTCGCCGCTTTCTGGAGTTCTCCAATGGGGCCTTTGAAGGTAAGCTACGGTAGACCCCTCAACGAGAAGTCTGGCGATATGCTTCAAAAGTTCCAATTTACCTTTGGTCAAACCTTTTGATTTCAGTTTCCGTACGGACTTGGAGAAAATGTTGAAACTGCTTCAGTTTTCCTTGGCGCTAATGCTTTTTGTACTGGCTGGTAATGGCCACGCACAAGCAGAGGGTAAAGTCGGGTATGTAAACATTGACAGGATTTTGCGCGACTCTGCTCCCGCCTTACGTGCGCAGAAAAAAATTGAAGCGGAATTTTCCAAGCGCGATCAGGAGATGCAGAAGGTTGCAGAACAGATCAAGCGCTTGCAGGAACAATTGGAAAAAAACGCTGTAACGATGTCGGAAACCGACCGTCGTAACAAGGAACGCGAATTCAACGATCTCAATAAGGATTTTCAGAAGAAGCAACGGGATTTCCGGGATGACCTCAATAACAGGCGTCAGGAGGAGCTTTCAATTGTTCTGGAGCGCGCGAACCGCGCAGTACGAGTGGTCGCCGAGCAGGAAAAGTACGACATAATTTTCCAAGAAGCAGTGTGGAGCAGCCCCCGCATTGACCTGACCGACAAGGTCATAAAGGCGCTGGACGATAGCGGCGGGAAATCGGCCGGTAAATAATGGGCAAGGCCTACCGGCTGGGCGAGATTGCCGAGCGGTTCGGGGGAGAGCTGGCTGGTGATCCGGATATCGTCGTCGATCAAATCGCAAGCCTGGAGAGCGCCGGACCTGCAAATATTACTTTTCTCTCTAAACCCCAATACGCCCCGCTTTTAAAGAGCACGCGAGCAGGCGCGGTTATCCTTCCAGCGCAGGGGTATGTAGAGATAAGCATTCCTCGGATACGTTGCGACGATCCTTACCTGTACTTCGCAAAAGTCTCCAGCCTGTTCAATGAAATACCCGAGGTAAAGCCTGGCATTCATCCTTCGGTGATAGTGCACAGGAAAGCGATTGTTTCTTCTTTGGCGCAAATTTCAGCCGGATGTGTTGTTGCCGCCTATGCGCGTATTGACGAAGGGGCCGTGATTGGCCCGGGATGTGTACTGGAAGAGCGATCGCACATTGGCGAACATACGCGATTAGTCGCTCGCGTTAGCGTGTACCAAGGGGCTAAAGTCGGCAAGCGTTGCCTAATCCACGCTGGGGTGGTGATCGGTTCGGATGGATTTGGCTTTGCTCTCGAACGCGGTCAATGGCTGAAGATTCCGCAAATCGGCTCCTGTCAAATTGGTGATGACGTTGAAATTGGAGCGAACTCCACCATCGATCGGGGTGCCCTAGATGACACCGTAATTGAAGATGGGGTCAAACTGGACAACCAAATTCAGATCGGTCATAACGTCTACATTGGAGCACACACCGCGATTGCCGGCTGTGTCGGTATTGCGGGCAGTGCAAAAATAGGCGCGCATTGTACGATCGGAGGGGGTGCCGTGATTCTGGGGCACCTGTCCATAGGCGACCACGTCCATATTTCCGCCGGGACGCTTGTCGCGAAATCAATAAAAAAACCGGGAACCTATACCGGGATATTCCCTACAGACGAGCACAGAAACTGGCTCAAAAATGCCGTGCAGCTGCGACACCTGGATTCGCTGGCTGACAGGATATCGGAACTTGAAAAAAAGGAGAGATACAAGTGAATAGCATGGATATTGGCGCGATTCTAGAGCACCTGCCGCACCGGTACCCGTTTCTGCTTGTTGATAGAGTCCTGGAATGCGATCCGGGTAAAACCATTGTGGCAATTAAAAATGTGACCATAAACGAACCATTTTTTCTTGGGCACTTTCCGCACCATCCTGTTATGCCGGGAGTTTTGATAATCGAAGCGCTTGCCCAAGCTGCCGCCATCCTTTCGTTTAAGACGCTCGGCACAAAACCAGACGATAAATCAGTCTATTATTTTGTCGGCATAGACGAAGCCCGATTCAAGCGGCCGGTCACCCCCGGGGATCAACTAACACTCCATGTGGCAATTGAGCGTAATGTCCGAGGCATTTGGAAGTTTAAAGGTGTGGCGAGGGTTGGTGATGCTGTTGCTGCAGAAGCAAAGCTGATGTGCACCGTCCGGTCGCTTTAATGTGCCATCACAGGAGCCAATTAGACTTCACTCAGGATTCGCTGCAAGAACAGTCACCGAATGGGAAGGGCAGCGCAATATGAGTATCCACCACACTGCGGTTGTCCATCCTAGTGCGATCGTTGCGTCAAATGTGTCTGTAGGGCCTTACTCCATCATTGGCGATAAGGTCCAAATTGACTCAGGAACCGTGATTGGTCCACACGTTGTTATTGAGGGTCCGACACGAATAGGGAAGGACAATCAGTTTTTCCAATTTTCCTCAATTGGAGCCGCCCCTCAGGACAGAAAATACCGTAATGAGCCTACGGTTCTAGAAGTCGGTGACCGAAATGTTGTTCGTGAGTTCTGCACGTTTAATCGCGGAACTGCACAAGACGCCGGAGCGACACGCGTCGGAGACGATAATTGGATCATGGCTTATGTTCATCTAGCCCACGACTGTCAAGTCGGTAACCATACTATTTTCGCAAATAACGCCCAACTCGCTGGACATGTTCATGTCGGGGATTACGCTATTTTGGGAGGATTTACCGTCGTACACCAGTTCGTTAGAATCGGCATCCACAGCATAACCGCCATGGGTACCATCCTTCTTCAGGATCTCCCGCCGTATGTCACGGCAGCAGGGAACACCGCTAAACCGCACGGTATCAACGCCGAGGGGCTGAGACGTCGAGGCTATTCTGTTTCGGCGATTTCAGCCGTCAAACGGGCATACAAGTGCCTCTATAAATCGGGCCTCAGTTTAGAGGAAGCAAAGAAAGAGCTTTCATCGCAAGCGCGTGAGCACCCGGAGATATTGCCTCTCGTCGATTTTATTGCGCTGGCAACGCGTGGGCTGATCCGGTAGTGCCATGCCCAAAAAATGTCTGATAGCTATTGTTGCAGGCGAGGCGTCTGGGGACCTAATCGGATCTCATCTCATCCGAGCGTTAAAGGCAGCCATTCCTGATGCCGCATTTACCGGGATAGGTGGCCCTAAAATGCAGGCTGAGGGGTTCCCGTCGCTTTTTTCGATGGAGAAACTGGCGGTCCGTGGTTACATTGAAGTGTTGCGCCACTATCTGGAAATAACAGGTATCCGTCGAAAGCTTGTGCGGTCACTCGCAAGCGCCAAGCCCGATATTTTTATCGGTATTGACGCTCCAGACTTCAACCTTGAACTTGAGCGAAGGTTGAAAAAAATAGGAATAACGACTGTGCATTATGTGGGCCCGTCGATATGGGCGTGGCGTGGTGCCCGGATAAAGGGAATAGCAAAATCCGTTGATCACATGCTTGTGCTATTTCCATTCGAAGCGCAGATATACAAAGATGCGGGCATAGATGCGACCTACGTTGGGCATCCCCTTGCGGATATCATCCCCGAGCGTGATCAAACCAATGAAATGCGCTCTCTTTTAAGGGCACCATCGGGATGCAGGATAGTTACCCTTATGCCAGGAAGCCGGCAGACTGAACTTGCGCACTTGGGGCGCCTTTTCGCCGAAACAGCTGTGCAATTGGCCAAGCTCGTTCCAAACGTCCACTTTCTTGTCCCCCTGCTTACTCGCGAGACTCGCGCCCAATTCGATCAGGCTTTATTCGATGCACATGCAACTGAATTGCCGCTGACCGTACTCTTTGGGCACGGCAGGGATGCTCTAGCCGCCAGCGATGTAGCCTTAATTGCGAGTGGCACCGCGACACTGGAAGCCGCCCTTTTGCGCAAGCCCATGGTAATAGCCTACAAGATGAATAGTTTTACTTGGAGACTTATGTCGAAACTGCGTTATCAACCTTGGGTGGGGTTACCGAATATATTGTCAGGAACCTTCGTCGTACCCGAGTTCCTACAAGATGAGGCGACAGCAGATAATCTTGCTCAGGCATTGGCTAATCTATTGATGGATCCGGTCGTGACAAGACGGCTCCCGCCAAAACTGTCCGCCTTGCACGTGATTCTGCGCCAAAATACCGCAGCACGTGTTGTGGCTACGATTCAACGCCTGCTCGGCCTCAAAGTGGTGACGTGAGGACCGAACCTCTAATAGGTGGTGTCGATGAAGCGGGGCGAGGCCCTCTGGCCGGGCCGGTTTTTGCTTCTGCAGTTATTTTAAATCCACGCCATGAAATTAAGGGATTAGCTGACTCAAAAGCACTTAGCGCCAAAAATCGTGAACTACTTTCAGCCGAGATTCAGGCGCATGCTTTCTCGTGGTCTGTAGCTTCCGCGTCCGTCGAGGAAATTGATGAATTGAATATTCTTCAAGCGAGTCTTCTGGCGATGCAACGTGCTGTTGAAAACCTTCAGGTAACTCCGACACGAATTGTCGTAGACGGCCTTTATTGTCCGCTGGTGACGATGCCGGCAACGGCGGTCGTAAAAGGCGATCGGACCGTTCCAGCAATATCTGCGGCATCGATCCTCGCAAAAACATTCCGAGACCGTGAAATGCTGAAACTGCACGCACTGTTCCCCGACTACGGACTGGATCGTCACAAAGGCTATCCAACAGCGCAGCACCTGGCTGCCATTAATCGATTAGGGGTATGTCATATTTACCGAAAATCATTTGCGCCGGTAAAGCGGATCATTCAACGCGGCTGAGCCCTTGAAAAAAATTCAATCGCGAGATAACGCCTTTTACAAATCCCTCGTTAAGCTCGCGGGCTCATCGCGGGCGCGGCGCCAGTCAAGTAGCACCATTCTAGATGGGATTCACCTGATTCAAGCCTATGCCGCCAGTGGGCAGACAGCGCAGGCGTTAATTTTCAGGGATTCAAATCTGGAAACAGCTGAAGTCCGTGGGCTTGTTGGCACATACGCAGCAGAGCATACGTATGTTCTGGCAGATGGGTTATTTGACTCCGTCGCACAAGTGGCAACGCCCACAGGAATAATGGCCTTGGTCAGCACTCCGCCGCCCTTGACTCCGCCAGACCGGGTTGGC
>Ga0114978_10001882_pt1 | contig 17532 bp, 12 predicted proteins | sample S_140212_EF_Meta_FD_87027 | JGI IMG/M metagenome (GOLD analysis project Ga0114978, IMG submission 87027) | Freshwater microbial communities from Lake Simoncouche, Canada to study carbon cycling - S_140212_EF_MetaG | ecosystem: Environmental > Aquatic > Freshwater > Lake | place: Lake... | reverse complement strand
CGTTCGAAGAGCCCCTCACCCTAGCCCTCTCCCCGGAGTACCGGGGCGAGGGGACAGACCCCTTCTGGTCTCATTCTGCCTGAAAAAATCACCGCTTCGCCATCGGGCAGAGCGCCGAGTCGTAGTACCTTCTGCCACCACGAAAAGAGATGCCACTGCTTGTCCGCTTTGTGACAAGCAATGCCGAACGTCGGGGTCGCACGGAAATCGGTTTTGACCGCTGACAAATCCTTGGTGATTGCACGCTCGAAGAACCCCTCACCCTAACCCTCTGCCCGGAGTACCGGGGCGAGGGGACAGACCCCTGCTGGTTCCATTTTGCCTGACAAAATCACCGCTCCGCCATCGGGCTACGGCAGCTCCGGTCGCTGCTCCGCAGCCGCTCCCTCCGTGCCTCCGCCCAATGGCTCCGCTCGCCGAACCTGGGCCGCCTCCGGCGATGAGGCTCCTGATGGACTCAGGGCCACGCGAAAACCGAGGTCGAGCGACCGGCTCGTCGGAGCATCCGCGCGGCGGAACGCCACCCGGCAGTACGCTGCGTCGTAGCCCCAACAGCCACCACGAACCACGCGGTACGCGCCACGAGTAAAAATTGATACAGCCGGACCTTTTGGATCGGTCGTCTTCTTGAGATCGTATTCGGCAAATAGATCGCTCACCCATTCAAACTGATTACCATGCATGTCAAACAAGCCACGAAGATTCGGTCGCAGCTCTCGCGGCGAATGACCGTGTTTGCCACTGTTCTCCCCGAACCAACCAAATTGTTTTAGTAGACTCGTGTCGCTTCCAAATCCGTAACTTGTCCGTGTCCCCGCGCGACCGGATACTTCCCATTCCGTTTCCGTCGGCATACGAAATTTCGCCTGTCGTTTTTCCGCCGATGTTGCCGTCATGGCAGATTGCTTGCCCACCCAATTACAAAAACTGGTCGCGTCGTTGCAGTCTACACCACCTCCGGCGAGCTCTGGTTTTCCTTCGGCTGGCGCCATCAATGATTTGTATTGCACACTTTGAAAGGCAATCAGTTCCTCGAAAGTGATTTCGCGATCCAAAACCGCAAAGGGAAGCGTCAGTTTCACCGAATGTTTTGGCTCATTCTTCGCGCGATCTGGTTCGTCCTCTAGAGAACCGATTTCGTAATCGCCGCCTGGAAATACAATGAATTTATAGTAAAATCTTCGCAGCGCAGAATCCTCTGATTTAATTGCGGGATCCTCTGCCGTTTGTTCCACAGTCGATTTTTGCGGTCGCTTCGACGGTGCCGTTAGCGGCACCGAGATCGCCAGCGTAAACCACTCGCAGCTGTCCGTATACGGGACGGGTGTTTGATCCACCTGCCGGGCGATCTCGGTTTGACCCCACTGACGCAACAGCCAGCCTGACGCACCATGTACCCCTGAACTGGGATCGTGGTGATACCAGTTCGACAGTTTCGCCACGAAGGCTTCACGCCGAGCGGGCGGAATCTCGTTTTCCAGCGAATACTCCCCTAATGCGAGCAGCAATCCGTACCGACTGTTTTTTGTATACCGATCCGCAGATGCCTGGCTCACCATGTCCAAACAGTCCAGCAGGGCCTCGGCACTCACCTCTCGGTCGCGGCAGCGAAAGATGAACTGTGTCAGTGCTTCAGGATCGTCGGTCAGCTCGAAGACCGACATCGCTTGTTCCCGTTCCCCCAAACGTATCAACGCGACCGCCGCGTTCGCCCGCTGCTGACCAAAACCAATCCGCGCCACGGACCCCAGCTCCACCGGGAACCAGATTCCAGGCATCCACCCACGGTTCGAAGCCGAGATCCTTGAGCTGATGCGAGAGTTTCAGAACCTCTGTTTTGTCATGACTGTTGTGTGAGAGAAAAATGTTAAACTCAGCAGACGCCATGGCGCAACTCCAGCACAAGGAGAATGCAGTAACTCAAATCGAAGTGTCTCAATTTTTAACAGATCAAGGCTTTATTTGCATCATGAAACGCTTGAAAGAGTCGCTTGCATCAGTTGTTTGAATGAGTTGTTTGAATGAGTTGTTTGAATGAGTTGTTTGAATGAAACTCTTGCATGCAAAGGTGAATCGAGGGGACGAGAGAATGATTGCGGTCGCTCAACACCATGCAGCCAACACCGAACACCGTGCAGCCAACACCATGCAGCCAATAACGGCGAGGCGGAAAGGGGGGGGCGAATTCAATCGGTCCTACCGACCCCGATCTGTGACGACTGTCGTCTGGTCAAACCCGCTGGCGGCTTCCTCAACGTAGCCATCATCGCTCCCGCGTGATGTGGCTCCGTCGTGAACCAAACAATCGTTCAAACCCGATAAATTTGCGATCATTAAGCGTAAACGACCCAGGGGACACGAAAATAATTTCTAGTGTCCCCTGGGTTCCCGGCACTCCAGGGTTCCCAACCATGCGCTCGCGGCGGAAATGCCGGTAAGACGACTTTAACGCAAAGACGCAGGGACGCGGAGACGCCAGGAAGACCAAAGAAGATAATCGGATTTTGCCTTTCCCTCTTTTTTGCGCCTCTGCGACTTTGCGTTAAATTTTTAAACATTTCCTACGATCTGATCGTGGATCCCGGGGGCGATTGGAATAAAAGGGGGCGAAAAAAGGGAAAAAAGTCCAATAAATGAGGATTTGCTGTCGTCGAGTGACTTTTCAGTCGAACGACGGAAACGAGTTCTGATCCTTTGGTTTTTCCGCTGGCTCAGGGGGCGACAGTTTTGGAAGTTCTTTCCAAACGTTTGGATGTTTGGTCTTACGGCACGGTCGTTTATTTGTAGAATCACTCAATCACGGAAGAACGGGGATAGGCACCGCGGACGGAGTCAGTTCCCGTTCTTCCACGCGACGAGCTGGTCGTGCCGGGAGGAAAGGGGACGGACACCGCAGACGGAGTCAGTCCCCTTTCCTCCCTGGTCGCGCTGTGAATGGGGGTGGAAGCGACGGAGTGAGCGCAGCGATCGGAGTTGCTTCCACCGACACGGGATCGATGGAGAGCGGTTTTGCTCGGTTGATTGTGTGCCTCTCTTTGTACTTGGACCGCAGACGGGGACCGTTTTGACAAGAGGTGAGGCCAAAGAACGCGTCTGCAGATCGTGATCCGAGGTCGACAGATTGCCGCCCGACAAATAACCAAGGGCTACGAAAAAAGCCGACGTTTCGCGTTTCCGCTTAACATCGGCTTTCTCGTATACCTCGTTTGGTTAGATTTCCAACCAAACAACCAAGTGGCGGGGGCAGGATTTGAACCTACGACCTCGAGGTTATGAGCCTCGCGAGCTACCGGGCTGCTCCACCCCGCGTCAGTGTGTCACTGTCGACATCCGGAGTATATCGATGAACCTGAAGAAGGGAAGTCAGTTCTCCTGAGATTTCCGAACTTGGTGATGAGTTTCTCAAATTTCTCGGCGAACCCTTCGTCGACCGGTTGAATCCGCCGATAACGCAGCCAGGTCGGGAGAAGCCCTCATCTTGGTTTTATCCGCTCAGAATGTGTTGATTAGATTTTTATCAATCTCAAAAAACGGGGCTTTGCGTTGTTCCCGGCTGCGGATTGGAATCTTTTTTTCCAGCACATTGGCTTTCCTCTCAGCCGCGTCCTTAATCTTGACAACCGATACAACCGATACAACCGGCAGATTTCGAGTTTCAATACGTTTTTTCGCAAACAGTAGAATCCGGTAGAAATCAGACCACAACCGGATTGGGATGAAGTGATCCGTTGAATATCAGCACCACGAATCAAACTGTGGAACATCCCCGGTTGAAATCTGAGGGTATCCCTTTTTCAAGCAGCTTTGCCCGCTCGTTCTTATGGCTCGCTTTGCACGATAGGGATCAACGCAGGGTAACAGGACCCCGTGCGCCAGGGTCCCCTGCATGGTTGTTTGCCCTGGGAATTGGCTTATTTCTCGCCTGTTCACCGACAATCGGACGAGCACAAACGCCGACTCCAGCCCCCTCGATTTTCACCGAGGATCGTGCGGAGTCTTTGGAAAAACAGACCCTCGCGGGCGAGTTTTCCGAACGACTTTCTCGGTATTCGACGCAGAAAAATGGCGACAGTGACGAGGACCAAGAGAGCAATCCGATTGAATTGTCGAGCCATTTGGATGCGGATCCAATTCCTTCAGAGAAAAAATCGCAGGACAATCTCGCTGCACCGGGACTGGCGGCGGAATTTCGTAAGCGATTGACGGATGTTGAAAAACAGTTGAAGAAACGGGATGAGGCCGATGCGAAAAAAGCGGGCGAGTTTCCCACACATAAAATCACCGGATTTTTGCAACTGGATTCGGTATTCTACTCGCAAAGCCCAGAAAACATCGCCACGGTCGGCAACGCTCAGGATGGAACTGGATTCCGGCGGGCTCGTTTTGCGGTGAATGGCAAGGTGGCTGAGTTCACCTCGTACCAGTTTGAAATGGATTTCGGGACAGCGGGACGCCCGAGCTTTTTTGACAACTACGTTGAACAAGGGAATCTCCCCTTTTTCGGGGCGGTTCGCGCCGGGCAATTTCTGCAACCGTTCAGCGTGGATGCGATGAGTGGGTTTCGGAATCTCGCGTTTCTTGAGAGATCACTGCCGTTCCTGGCATTTGTGCCGTTTCGCCGTGTGGGGATCATGGCCTCCAATAATACCGATGACGAACGGACCTATTGGGCCTACAGCCTCTTTCGTACAGGGGGGTACAACGATGCTCCGCTGGGTGATTCTCGTTACGCCACCGACTTCGGCAATATTGGCGGGTATTCGGTTTCCACCCGCTTGACGCATCTGCTGTATTACGATGAGTTCGCAGAAGACCGCTATTTGTGGCACGTCGGTTTTTCGTATGATTACAGCCAACTCGGAGCCAATAACTCGCCAGGAAGTGGTGCCCCTGGAAATGCGGGGAGTCCCAAGCCTTTTTACCAAGCCCGTACCACTCCTGAATTTTCCCTGGGCTATCCAGAACTCAACTCAACTTTTGGAACCGGCGTCAACGGAACCCCTCTGTTTGTCGATACGGGCCGGTATCAGGCCGACAACTTCAATCTCATGGGACTCGAAACCGTCTATCAATCGGGAGCGTTCAGCTTACAGTCCGAATACATGGCAACGGTGGTGCAGAGTGTCGTGGGGCCCATCTTTTACCAGGGGGCCTATGTGGAAGGGATGTATCGCCTGACTGGCGAGCACCGCGGCTACGATAAGAAGCTCGGTTCGTTCAAGAATCCGGTTCCGTTTGCTGACTTTATTCCGCTGAAAAGTGATGGAATCCGAGGTTGGGGAGCTTGGAGTCTGGTGACACGCTGGTCGGCGGTCGATTTGACGAACCCCTCAAAACTGAATGGTCACTACTACAATAGTGTGACCAACACCTTCACGGGGACGAGTAACTCGGGAAATGGAGTACTCAACGACGTGACGGTGGGGGTGAACTGGTACCTCAATCAACATACGAAATTTCAGGTCAACTGGATACATGCGATGCTGGATAACACGCAAAAAGGGAACAGCACCGCCGAATTGTATGTCAGCCGGATTCAGGTCGACTTTTGATTCCAAGTCGTTGGGGGATGCAGGCGTGGTCGACCCCGTCGACTATTCCGCGGGCGTTTCGGGTTTCTTTTCTGGTTTCGGGCGAATTTTGCCTGACTGAATATCTTTGACCACCTCGGCCACTTGCGCGGGGTCAGCCGTTTTGAGCACGTGCTCGACCCGCGACGGAGGTGTTCCCAGCCGCTCCATCAATTCTTTGGCGGATTCCCAAAGTTTGGTTTTTTTCTTATCGGCGGCGAGATACAGTTCGGTGGCCAACTCGGCCAGTCGTTGTTCGTCGAGTGCAGGACGGTTATCGTAATAACGCTGGATCACTTTCTTCTGGAATCGGGAAAAATCACGATCAGCCACGAATCAACTCCTCAAAAAAGTTTTTGGGGGGACGGTATTCCAGCCCCCCGCCTTAGTATTGCGGCTGTCAGTGCCAAGGTCATCAAACCTCGCACAAACACGACAGTATATCGAACGGGAACTCGTTTCCCCATTGCCAAAACCGTGGCGCCGTGAAATTTCCAGGTCTTTCAACCCGAACAACCGAACCCTGTCGTTTGTCAGACTCATTTGGCTTTGGGGATGGCATTGGGGATCTTCTCCAAGATGCCTGTTTCGTGCCAAAAACATTTTCTCGCAACAACTCTTGCTGAAAAAATGGCAATTTTGATCACGTTTCCGCAAGTGTTTTCTGGACGATGCACGTATCAATAGCGGATTCATGGGTCGAGCGGATTATCAGGGATTCATGGGGATTCTCATGATAAAAATTGAGTAAGATTCAGGCCCATACTTGCGATGATCACCGATTGTGCGTAGAAGTGTCAGATGCATTCAGATCTCCACACATAACGGAATTTCAATATGAAAGCTGCGAACGTTCTGACTTTCGCTTGTTTAACGGTTTTCGCAACGGCGTTTGCTGTGGATGGACACCTGGATCGGCCCTCGGGACATCCAATTCATGTGGAAAAATGCCACACAACATTTATTGAACATGTGATCGTGGGATTTGACCGGGCAGGGATTATCAAAACACTCGAATGTCAAGAAGGAAGCCAAGTCACCAAGGGAGCCGTATTGGCCGTCTTGATCGATGATGTGGCACAGGCAAACCTGGCGTCGGCCGAGAAAAAAGCGGCAATCGAATATGCGGTTGACTATACGACCGTCGCCAAAAATTCCGCCGAAAAAGAGTTGAATCGAATGGAAAAAATCAATCAAAACTCGGAAAAAAATGGAGGCATGGGTTCAGTTCCCCTCGCCGACATCGACAAAGCCAAGTTGGCGGAAAAAAAGGCGGAATATGAAATGAATCATGCGAAACATGAGCTGGGATTGAATCAACTGAACGTCAAAGTGACTGCCGCCGAATTAGAAACCTACTCGATCCGTGCTGGCTTTGAAGGTGAAGTTCAAAAAGTATTCAAAAAAGTGGGAGAAGCCGTGCGTCAAGGGGAACCGGTGATTGCAATCTTGAATGAGAGACGCGTCAAAGTCGAAGGGTATGTCGCCGCGAAGGACCTGAGATTGGTGAAGAAAGGTGCTCGTGTCCGAGTTTGGCCAGTGGATGCTGCGGGAAAGCGAGTCCAGGCAGAGTCTCTTGAAGGGAATTTGACCTTTGTCGCCAAGGTGTCAGATCCCTTTGATTTGAGCACTCGCGTTTCTGCCGAGATTCAAAACAAAGTCAGTACCATTCATGGGGAATATCTGCTTCGCGAAGGCTTCGAAGCGGCCATGGAAATTGAGATTACTCCGGAACCTGTCGCGAAGTAACCGATTCGAACTCGGACCAGCCGTTTGTGGATGACTAATTCATGTCGATGGCGACCCCCAGTCAGGAACTACGATCTTCTCAACGCCCAGTGCCATTGTTGGGGCGTCGAGACCTCGTCATCAAAAAAATTGATTTCCAAGGGGTAACCCATTACGTGATTAAGGACCCGGTGGGGTTAACTTACCACCGGCTTCGCTCAGACCAGTATCGCGTGCTGACGCTCCTGAATGGCCAGAAACATCTCGAATCCATTCGCGATCAATTGGTTCGCGAGTTCCCGGCCATCAGCCCAACCCTGTCTGATACGCAGTTGCTGATTTCAGACCTGCACCAGAAAGGTCTCGCCTACAGCCTTCGCCCCGGACAGGCGACCGCGCGAATTGATCAAAAACGAAAAAAACAGCGACAGAAGTTTCTCAGTGGCCTGACGAATATTTTGTCGCTCCGTTTGCCAGGCTGGGATCCCGATTCGTTCCTCAAAGGGATGGTCCCTTGGACGCGGTGGATGTTTCATCCGATCACGGCCTGCGCCGCCATTGCATTTGTGGCGAGCTCTTGGCTGTTGCTGGCGATTCAGTTTCACGCATTTCAAGCGGGACTTCCCGCCTTTAATCAGTTCTTCGGCTGGCCGAACCTGATCTTCCTCTGGATGACACTCGCCTGCTCAAAAATTATTCATGAATTTGGTCACGGACTTTCCTGCAAAATGTTTGGCAGTGAATGTCATGAAATGGGGGTCATGCTGCTGGTCGGAAGTCCTTGCCTGTACTGCGATGTTTCCGATTCGTGGATGCTCAGAAATAAATGGTCCCGAATCCTCATCGGTGCGGCGGGAATGATCATCGAAATCGTCCTTTCTGCGTTTGCAATCTTCTTCTGGTGGATGACCGAACCGGGATTGTTCCACTTTTTGTGTTTGAATGTTTTTTTCGTGACTACCGCGACAACCGTTATCTTTAATGCCAATCCGCTGATGAGGCTGGACGGGTATTATATGTTGAGTGATTTCCTGGAAATTCCCAACTTGCGACCAAAGGCTGATAAGTTGACCCAGGAGTGGCTGGCGCAGCTCTGCCTGGGCATTGAGCCTCGTCACGATCCGTTCATGCCGCAGACGAACCGTCACTGGTTCATCCTCTACGCCATTGCTTCCAAAATCTATGGTTGGTTTGTGCTGTTTGGTATCTTGATGTTTTTGTATACGGTACTGAAGCCGTACGGGTTACAAAGTCTCGGTCAGTCGATGGCCTTCTTTTCGATCTCAGGAATCATGATTCAAATGACAATCGGTGCCTATCAACTGCTGTCAGCCCCTCGTGAAAAGCCGATCCAGAAATGGCGCCTGGCACTGTCTGCAGCGGTGATGATGGCTTTGATCATCCCATTGGGAATGATCGAAGTTCCATTTATTCAGTGGGCGGCATTTCGCATTGAACCAGACCAAGTTCAGCATATTGTGACCAAAGTTCCGGGTGAATTAAAAAAATTGCACAAGTTCCCCGGCGATATCGTGAAAAAAGGTGATTTATTGGCCGAGCTTTCGGATCCACTACTGGAAGAATCACAGCGGCGGCTGACCATGCAAAAAGACATTCAACTGACCGTGAAGCAAAATGCCCAGATCATCGACAATCATTCCGAGATGGAAATGGCGGACAAGATCCTGGATTCGATCATTAAGCAGCAGGACGAGTTGGACAAGAAAATGGCACATCTGATGGTCCAATCTCCGATCGCTGGGACCGTGGTCGCCCCTCCTCGCCATCCCACCCCGAAACTTCAGCAGGCTAAAGTTCGCCTCGGAAGTTGGACGGGAACCCCACTGGACAAAAAAAACCAGGGTGCCTTTCTCGAAGATCGGACGGAGCTCATGAGCATTGCCCCGAATCACAGCGTGCAGGCACTGCTTTATCTGGATCAGGCTGACCGGAATGACGTTTCCGCGCAGACAGATGTCGGATTAATGTTTGATCATCTTCCCGGTCGGGTTTTTCGAGGTAAAATTACCAACATTGCTTCGGCTCACACCGATTTTGTTCCCCCCAATATGGCGACGAAAAACGGTGGGCTGCTTGCCACCACATCCGATCGGGATGGGCGCGAGCAGCTGCAGGAATCGGCCTACGAAGCCACGATTGTTCTGGATGAAGCCCCCGATTTGCTGCTCACTAATCTCCGCGGGACAGCCCGATTTATGGCGGTTAATCGTTCGACCTTCGGGTGGATGTGGCGTTATGTGCGACGCACATTCCACTTCAAGATGTGAGTGAAAAACGGGTACAAACACCTCCTGATGCATGTCATTCAGGTGGAGTTTTGATTTCGGTCCGAGACAGTCCCCGTTTTTCAACAGACTGTTAAAGGCTCGCATACCAAAACCTGGTTTGTGCTCGAGCAGCCCCCCAAATTACGACTCTCCAATCTGCATGGAGAGCCCATTCCCGATCGATACCGATATAACGCTCGACTTTTTGGTGAATGTGGGGTCAAGTCTGTTCGAGATCGACTTCACTTGAATCGGCAAGAACTATCGCTGTTGCATCACCAGATAGGGGCGTTCTGCCGGGCCGGTGTAATTGGACGACGGGCGAATAATCTTGTTGTCGCTCAACTGCTCGAGGATATGCGCACACCAGCCAACGATCCGACTGGCAGCGAAAACACAGGTAAACATATCGCCTGGAATTCCCATGTAGGACTGCAGGCTGGCCGAATAGAAATCGACATTGCAGTTTTTATGGATGCTGGAGATCACCGCATTTTCCATGGCAATCGAAATATCATAGAGCTTGGTATTGCCATTTTCGATTCCCAGTCGACGCGAGAGATCCTTCAGGTGAATGGCGCGGGGATCTTCGACCTTATAGACCGCATGCCCGAAGCCCATAAACTTTCCTTTTTTGGCCCGGACTGCCTCGACCCAGGGGACGACGTTTTCTACTTCGCCGATCTCCATCAGGGTTTTCAGGACTTCTGTGTTAGCACCACCATGCAGCGGACCTTTGAGTGCCCCAATGGCACCGGTCACTGACGAATAAATATCGGAAAGGGTGGCGGCAATGACGCGTGCGGCAAATGTACTGGCGTTTAAGGCGTGTTCGGCATGAAGAATCAGAATCAAGTCCATGGCCTTGGCGGCGTCTGTCGAGGGGGCCTTCCCGTTCAGCATATACATGAAGTTGGCGGCATGACTGAGATCGTTCCTGGGTGCAACCGGTTCCATTCCCGCTTGTATGCGCCGAATGGCGGCCACAATCGTGGTCATTTCTGCGGTTAAACGGATCGACTTTTCGAAGTTTGCCGATGGCGAATCATCTTCAGCAATCGGGTCATAAGCACTCGACATCGATACCGCTGATCGGAGTGCGGCCATCGGGGGCGTGTTCTTGGGTAGCGTTTTGAGGAAGGCCAGAACCGGCGGCTCAATTTCGCGATGATGCACGAGAACCTGATTGAACTCTGCCAGCTGCGACGAGTTGGGAAGCTCGCCCTTAAACAGCAGATAAGCGGTTTCCTCGAAGGAACTCTGCTTGGCCAGATCGTGAATGTTGTAGCCACGATAAATGAGTTTTCCGGCATCGCCATCGACATCGCAAATGTTTGTGTCTGCGGCCACCACCCCTTTTAGTCCACGAGCTGCCATTTTGTCGGCAGTCAAGTCTTTGTCAGAGGCGGAAACAGAAGGGGATGCAGCAGCGGTCATTGACGGTCTCACTCGCAAGGCAACCAATTCATGGCAGTCGATGTGTGCGGAAGCAACGTCACCGACGTCACCCAAACAAATTTCCACGCCGAAAACGCTTCAAAACGAATGCATCTTCCGACTCCATCCCGAGAGTATATCACTCGTTCGCAACAGTTCAACAAACGGTGACCAGGCTGATTCACCCATTCGTTTATTTCAGGTTCAGCAGACGTTACGGTCCGATGGTTCCCTCGAAAAATCTCATCCACCCACCCCACCCGCGTCCGGCGGCGTTAATGCCTTTTCGAGCTCGGCCAGCAACAAATCCGGTCGGAATGGCTTGTAAAGAGCTAATTTAAAACCCTTTTGACGCGCTTTCACCACTCGGTGTGCGCCATCATAGCCAAACCCTTTCATCAGAATCACCGGCACATCCGCACGAATTTCCCGAATTTTTTCCAGGGCCTCGATTAAATGAATATCTGACATTTCCGCATCGTAAAGAACGACATCGTAGTGGTAGCTGCGCATCATCATCAGCGTTTTCTCACCATTTTCAGTCGTTTCGACTTCACAACCATAGCGTCCAAGCAGTTCCCGGCCCGTGTCTCGCACGGACTGATCATTATCCGCGATTAACACCCGTTTTCCCCGCAGTTTAAAATTGGTGGGGGTCGGGATGAAATTGGAGACAGAAGCATGCGGCACAAATTTCTGCCCGATTCCGAAAATTAATTGTCGAATCGTGAGTGTTTGAGACAAAACCCGCTGCAACCGTTCCGCGGCCTGTGGGTCGAATCCCACAAATTTATCCTTCAACCAGGCGATGTCATTCAAAATTTCATCAACCGGTTTTGCTGCCTCACGCAACAACACTGCAGAGCTTTCCGAGACAACCGTCGCTCGTTCAAACACGAGCAGTTCGAGTGTATTGAGCGCAACGGCCAGATCACGACAAAACAGCTCGAGAAACTGCAGATCCTGCTCAGCGAACGCGTTGGCACGTGTACTTTCGACGTTAAACGTCCCTAAAACCCGCTCGTTTCGCTTGATCGGAACCGTCAACGAACTGCTCGCACCCGCAACCCCTTTCAAATACAGGGGATCGTCGGCGGTATCACGGCAGAGGTAACTGTTTCCGGTAGCGGCAACATACCCGGTGACGCCGTTACCGGTCATCTGTGCAAACAGTTCTCGCTCGGCGGCCTCAGCCAGCATTCCGACATTCAGCAGGGGTTCCAACCGATTGGTTCGCTCGTTCAACATCCGAACTTCAATCGTCTCGAACTTCAAAACATCCTTGGTGTGCTGGATGATTTTTTCCCGCAACAGAATTTTCCGCGCGTCGACCGACATCGTCATCAAATCTTCGGGGGCAATGTCCCCCAGATCCTGTCCCGCCTCGTGAATGGCGCGGAGTTTTTCCCGCTGTTGGTACTCAAACGAGACATCACGAACCGTCACGACCACCATCGACGCCTGTGCTGTACTCGGCGCGAATACAGGTGCTGCCACCACATCCAGGTAAGTTGATGCTCCGGTGCGGCATTTCGTTTGTGATGTTGCCCCGGATCCTAAGGCGTTGTGAAACGGAGAAAAATCCGGGCCAATGATTTGCAGATCCGCAAACGCCCCATCAAAACTGACGCCACGCAACCCAGCCAATCCCGACTCGGAGCGGCTGGACATCACCAGGAATTGATCATTGCACCATTGAATCTTCAAATCCGCATCGAGAACAGCAATCCCCTCAGGAAGATGTTTCACGACGCTCTCGAGCGCCACTAACATTGGCAAGTGCTTTAACGGTTCGCCCAGAACCAACGCCGCAGAAAATTCTCCTTCCGCTGATCCTGTCAGCCAGGCAGACTCGTCGGCAGGGCCGACAAGTGACTCCAGGGATTCAACAGACTCCCAAATCAAACGAGCGGCGTCGACTTCTGCGCCCAGCACCAAAATTCGAGGAGTCGTAGACACGAATCAAAACTCTCCCTGTTCAGGCATTTATCAGATGCCGGCATTGTAGATCACACCAGTAGTCTGGGCAATACGCCCGAATTTCAGCTGAGATGACGCAAAAAACTGACTCGGCCACCCGGAACCCATTCGACCACGAAAAGATTTCCTGTCGCATCAAAGCAGGCATCATGGGGATGAATCCATTTTCCGGCTCTCCATAGCGAGCGGTCGCTGCGAACGGGAAATTTTCCCTCACCAAGTACCTTGGTCGTCCATTCAGGATCATTCCCCAAATGAGTAATCACCTGATTGTTGAGATCAAGCAGAGTAATCCTCGCATGCAAATCGGGAACTAAAAGCACGTCGCCGCGAATGTCAAAGTGTGCGGGAAAGCTGACGGGCGATTTCAACCCCGAAACATCCGATGACAAGCTCGATTTTCCGGAAGCCTCAGTATGGAGAAGTCCAAGAGGTTTTCCCTCAGGCGTCAGGTATTGCAGACGCGCATTGGCACGATCCGCCACCACCAGCATGGGGACCCGACCAACCCGATTATCAAACCATAATCCGTGGGGGGTACTGAATTCCCCCAGTTGATTTCCCGTCCCTCCAAAGGTCCTGACCCACTTGGCCTCGGCGTCAAACTGGTGGATCCAATGAGACCCATAACCATCGGCAACGTAGAACCCACCATCGGGTGCGAACGCCACATTGGTCGGACTGTAGGGCGTTTTGGGATCATCGTACTTACCGCACTCGGGCAACCGCTCTTTCTTCCAGACGATCTCACCCTTCAAGGTGGTCTTGGTCACCAGGCCGACACGTGTCGAGCAGAGATACAAAAATTCTTCGTTACCCTCTTTACGCAGGTCAATCCCATGCCCCCCCGTGTGGTATTCCTTCCCAAAAGAACGAACGAATTTCCCCTGAGGATCAAATACAACCACCGCATCGACCGGATCTGGGGCGTGTGAGCGATGCTTGATGTAGATCAACCCGGATTCATCCACGGCGACCCCGTGCGTCTCGCCCCACTGGATGTGACTCGGAAGTTCACCCCAGTTCTGCGAGACCACTTCATACTGAAAATCTCGTTCACCCATGATGGGGTTTCTTGACCCTGCTTTATCCGTCGCATGCAGCACCCGTGGACTGACCGACGCCGCTGCGGCGACTCCTGCCACCTGGAGAAACCCACGTCGATTGGTTTCCCACGGGGTCGATGAATCTGCCGATGATGCCTCAGGACGTTCTTCGACCACAATCTCGTCTCCTTGAAATTGGATAATTCAGTTATTCCTGCACCATATCGGTGACGAATCCTCAGGGCAATCCCGACTGAGCACCTCAACCGCAATCTGCGATGAGTCTCCTGAATTGAGTCGGTTCAGGTTTGACAAACGGTCCGCAGAAAAGGTGCCGCAGAGATCCCTGCTGCAGATTTTCACGCGCGTCAGGCCATGATGCCGACAGATCCCGCGGGACGCGATTTCGTGTATGATTCTCCGATCAGTCCCGCCCATTCAGTCCAGCCCATCAGTCGTTGATTGCAAATCGCTGATGAAATCACACTTGAAAGCAGCATCATCAGCACCGCCAACATGGTTGAGGAAATCACAATGAAGTCATTCGAGGATCTTGTCGAGGCACGTAAAGACTGGTTGCAGACCATTCTCAGGCCCTGGTGCCAGCTTGCCTGTCGTCGTGATCTACTGAAAGCCGAACCCGACTGGACCGATATCGCGGGGAAGGTCGATCCCGACAAAACACTCTGGCTCTGGGCTTGGTCACGATTCCCCGATCTGGTTCACGAAAGTCTGGGAATCGAGGAAACCTCGGAAGTCAAAGTCCAGTTGCGCGATGGACGCTCGTTTCTCGGCTTCCCTGATGCACGGGACAGCCAGCGGGGCGAGTTAATCCTTTGGGTACAAGACGCCATCACACAACGCTCAGCACAGTGTGGCCCCTTTTCGATCGATGATATCGTCTCGGTCAGCATTCTTCGTTGAAATCCATCGCTTTTTCCAACCCGTTTTCTTCCACAACCTCTCAGGAGCACCCATTCCCATGAGAATTCGCACCCTTGCTTGCCCCCTTTGCAGCCTGCTCATTTCCAGTCTGGCTCTCGCGAATCTGGAGATATCCGTCGACGCAGCACCGATTCCGTCCATCCCCCTGAGCGAGTTGGAATTGGCGGTCTTCAGCCTGGATGCCAACCAGAACGATTCCCCCGCCGTAACAGCTCGTCCAAAACCAATTCCCCAGCCGGAAGTGGCTCGACCCCCCGCCGAGCGACGGCCGCCAGTCGACGAGTTGGACCAAACCGAATGGCTGGCCATCATGATGGCCCATCGCTTCACCACCACAGAAATTGCCGATGTATTTGGCATCTCGCCAGACGAAGCCAATCAGCTCGTCCAGAACACAAAACTCAATACACCCGACCTGTTAAAACGAGTCCCCTCGACGGGGGCCGGAGTCCCCGTCGTCCTCCCCTATCCGGGAGGCCGTCATCCCCGCATCGGCTTTCTTGAAGGAGCGGTCCGGCCACAACGAGAAACCAAAGTCAGCCTGTTTGCCCCCTGGAAGGATGGCGGATATGTCGTGATCGATCTTCCCGAAGCGGTATGGCATCAGCCCGACGGAAAACGGGAACTCCTCTATCTCGCCCACACGCATGTCCCCACAATCTGGGACAAACAACAGGTCACACTCAGCCCACTCGAATGGAATCGCAAAGTCCCCGCAACTCTCCACCTGGAACGAGTCTTGCCAAATCAGGTCACGATGACATCCCGTGCGCAGCGAGTCACCGAGGGACTGCGAATGGAGTTCTCGATCGCGAACCACTCCAAAACCGACTTAAACGGCCTGCACGTACAAATGTGTGCCATGCTGAAAGGACTCGTCGGCTTCGACGAACAGACCAACGACAACAAGATTTTTCAAGCCCCCTTCGCGGCATGCAAAGATCGATCCGGAAATCGATGGGTCATCCTGGCTTTCGACCATTGTCATCGTGCCTGGGGAAACCCTCCTTGCCCGTGCCTCCATTCCGATCCGCAGGTCCCTGATTGCGCGGCCGGTGAAACCCAAGTTGTGCGTGGCTGGGCCTCGTTCTATGAAGGAACCGACATCAAGGCCGAACTGAAACGACTCGAAAAACTGGCGTTCGAGCCCATTACACAGTCCGAGTGAAATCCCCGTGACTGATCACGGCTCACGGTTCAGGATTCAAAACGAAGCAGACGCTGGGGACACCGCATCGCGGGTGAAATGATGAAGCATGATTCCTGCCGTCACCGCCACGTTCAGCGAATCGGTGCCGCGACACATCGGAATCGTCAGCTTCCGGCTGCAAAGCTGCGTCCAGTTTTCCCCCAATCCCGTATCTTCGTTCCCCAGCAAGATGCCGAAACGAGCCGATCGAGCTGCTTGTTCGAGTCGTTCCGCACCCTCTTCCAGTACCGTGGCCGCCAACTCGAAGTGCCAGTCCTGTTTCAGTCGCAGCAGATCGGTGGCGAGATCTGCTGCTTCCAGGATTGGCAGCTTAAACGCTGTCCCCATTGAAACCCGAATCACTCGTCGCGAAAATGGATCGGCACAACCTCGTCCCAATAACAGCGCATCAACCCCAAATGCGGCACTGATTCGAATGATCGCCCCCAGATTTTCCGGGTTATCACAGTTCGGGCAAACCACGACGGTGAATCGTGGTGCTGCCGCTGGTAAAACCTGTACTGGTAAAACCAGGCCCGGAAAAACCAGGGCTGGCAAAACCTGCTCCAGAGAGGTACTCGGACGACGAACTCCACAGCCGATTACACCAACATGAAAATCAAAACCCACCAGTTCATTCATCACCGGTTGCGCGGCAAAGTAAAGCGGTACCGTCGGCGGAACTTTTTCACGCCATTCCTCAAGATGTCGCTCGCTGACAAACACCGAAGCCGTTTCATAGTCGCTGTCTAACAGCCGCTCAACCACCTTTTTTCCCTCGGCAATAAAGAATTCTCCGCCACGCTGCAGGTTGCGCAACTTCAGATCGCGGTACGGTTCAACGCGAAGGTCGTCGAGGGTTTCAATGGGAATTGCGGGCATAAACGCCAGAGTCTCTTTCTTGCGTGTTTTCTGATGATCGTGAACTTCCTCAGCGAAAGTCGCGAGACGAATTGTGATATTGTCCCAGAACCTCCGTCAGATCCTCCAGCCGATCCACCACCAGATGGATCACCTCGTGCTGACGCTGCAAGATCCCCTGAGCAATCAACGCCGAGGCCCGGCGAGCGATCGAACGAAAACGCTCCCAAACATTAACGTGAACCAGCAGATTCGTCGTCCCCGTCTCGTCTTCCAACGTCATGAACGTAATTCCCTTCGCCGTCGACGGACGCTGTCGTAACAGAACCAGTCCTGCGACAGAATATTTCCGCTCGGTTTCCAGTAGCCGCAGATCGACCGACCGGACCACACGCCGACGATCCAGTTGGGGACGCAGAAAAACGAGCGGATGGCCGCGAAGGGATAACCCGGCAGACTGGTAATCAGCGACAACTTCTTGCACGGGG
>Ga0114978_10001879_pt1 | contig 17545 bp, 23 predicted proteins | sample S_140212_EF_Meta_FD_87027 | JGI IMG/M metagenome (GOLD analysis project Ga0114978, IMG submission 87027) | Freshwater microbial communities from Lake Simoncouche, Canada to study carbon cycling - S_140212_EF_MetaG | ecosystem: Environmental > Aquatic > Freshwater > Lake | place: Lake... | reverse complement strand
TATTGTGTTTGTCAAAGGCCCAGATGGTAGTATGTATCTGGCCACCGCGGTAAGTTATACCAGCGGTGGAGTGCAACAAAAGGCCATTTACCTTAGTAAACTTGGAGCAACCACAGCATCGGCCCAGGCCACTGCGGCCGCAATCAAACAGGCTTGGCCCTGGATGAGTGATGGACAGATTAATACGGTGCTGGCACAAAGTTCAACACAATGGTTTGGTATGAACTTACTAGATCCAGCCCAGGCCTTTAAGCCTACTGGCGAATTACAAATTAGTGTAGCCGGTCGTGGTCTTCAACCAATCCGTGGTTATCTAGCCGGACTTGACATGGGCGATGGACAAAGTGTTGTTACTGATGCAGTAGGTAGAACTTACTTTGCCAATCTTAAGTTTATGAATGTATCAACTACCAATGCGTTTGGTTATAACACTGAACACATTGATCAATATAACTTGACTAGCCATGCCGAATATCTTGTTAATGGCACCCCGATAACCGTAGGCAATATGCGTGTGGCCACCGAAAATAGAAATGCGTTTAGTGGCAACAATGATCAAGGACCAGGCCTGTTAAACAAACCCACACAATACACAGTGGGCATACCCGAAGTTTATCGAGCAGGTAAATGGAGTTATGGTATGCAATATACTAACTTAAATTCAAATCCCTGGATTGCATTTGGTGGCTCCTGGGGTATGATTAATAATTCGGGCATTTTGGACAACGTGGTTACTTATCGCGATCGTGGATTCTCGGCACAGGCTAGTGTGATGAATGTGACCACAAACATTACTCCAGGATTGATTACCAAGGTCAACAACATGACAGGTGCCTGGGCCGAAGCCGGTTACCGATTTGGAAATGTCAAAGAAGAAGGTGACATTGGATTTTATGCAGGTGTTAAACCGGTAGTATTGTCTGGATCAGTCGAAGCAAAGTTACCAACTGGTGTTGACAACACGGGCAATACCACGTATACTACAAAGAACTTAATGGTGCAAAATCAAGTTACTCCATATGTGAGAGCTCTTTATACCAATATGTTAACCCGGAACACGCAATATAGATTTAGTGCCATGACAACCACCAACAATGGTACAAATCAATATCGCATTATGAACGAATTTAGATTTTTCTTTGATTAACATGACAACATTACTAGACGCACAACAAGCAGGCATAGCACCATGGGACAATCAGATAAAAGATCGTCCGCTGGTTGCGGTATATTTGGACAAGTATCCATGCACTCCGGGACATAGATTGTATGTGCCTAAAGATGACAATCCAAATTGGATTGTGCAGGCCATGGAACAAGCATTAGCCGATGGAAACCACATGGTCAAATCTGGCGAGTATGATGGATTTAACATTGGATACAATTCGGGTGTGGCGGCAGGACAAACAGTAATGTATCCACATGTGCATCTTATACCACGACGCAATGGAGATGTGGCGGATCCAGTAGGTGGTGTGCGTAATACAATTCCCGGAAAAGGAAATTATAAAAAATGATAGCACTAACCGCAATGATGTGTCTACTGCTTGGATATCAAGTGACCATGCCCGCTGTGGACAATGCCAAGTACACCTTTACTGTGCATAACGATCAGATTATTCGTATGAACACACAAAACGGCAGTTTTGAACGTTGCGACGAACATTTAAAATGCATACCTGTTGAAACAAATAAATAATTTTATTAAGAAAGAACAACTATGAGTCAAAAAAGAACCTTTATATTAGAATTAAAAAATGATCAAAAAATTGCACTAGATTTTACAGCAATCGAAGCCACTGGTGATCGTCTTTGGCAAATGTTTGCTACCACAGAAGCTCTTGATACTGTGCAACAACTTATTGATTCTGGTACCGAAACCAAGTCTGCTAGAAAAACAGTACCGGACAAAAAGAAAAAGTAATACTCAGCGGTCTTTGGTGTCACCCCGCTTTACAAACTCTGCCATCTATGCTATAATCTAACATAGGAGAAATCAATGGCAAAGTATTATTCAACAAAACATTACGGACATAACATTGGCCTAAGTGCAGTATTTCGTCAACCCAATGCAGACCATTCACATTGTCACTTGCTACATGGTTATAGTCTAGCGTTTACATTTACATTTGGTTGTGACACACTAGACAACAAGAACTGGGCCGTAGACTTTGGCGGACTTAAACCTCTCAAGGCATGGCTAGAGGATCACTTTGATCACAAATTGGCTTTGGATGCACAGGATCCACATCTAGCCAAATTTCAAGAACTAGAAGCATTGGATCTAGCGGAGATTAGAATATTTGACGGTGTAGGTGCAGAGAAATTTGCCGAACATGCTTTCAATTATGCTGATCAGTTGATTCGAGAAAAGACTAACAATCGTTGCTATTGCGTTAGGGTAGAATGTGCAGAACACGGTGCTAACAGTGCTATCTACGAGGGCTAAAATTTATATGTGTAATAATATACGCATATAAATATTCACACCATGACCAACGAATATAAAATAGCAATATTATTGCCCACACGAGGACGTACAAAGGCCCTAGATCGTAGCCTAATAGGGTTATTAGAACAAGCTGATGATTTAGACAGCATTCAGCTTTTATTAGGATTGGATACCGATGACACTGTTGGTATTGAACATTTCCAAAAGGAACTACAACCTCGATTAGATGCTATGGGCGTAGACTATACTGCCATGACATTTGCTCCCATCGGGTATGGTCGACTTAATGAGTATATCAACGAATTGGCTAAAAATTCATCTGCCGACTGGCTATTCTTTTGGAACGATGATGCTATAATGGAAACCCAAGGTTGGGATACTGAAATTTGTCGGTATACCGGACAATTTAAATTACTAGCAGTTCATACTCATCATGATCATCCATACAGTATATTCCCGATAGTGCCCAGAGCTTGGTTGGATGTAATTGGACATTTAAGTTTACATTCCATGACCGATGCTTGGTTAAGTCAAAATGCCTATTGTGTAGACATCTGGGAGCGGATTGATGTTCATGTGATTCACGACCGAGCTGACCTTACTGGTAACAATCTAGACGCCACTTTCAAAGAACGTGAATTATTAGAAGGCAATCCAAGTAATCCAAGAGATTTTCATCACACTCTTATGACATTACATCGTATGCAAGAATGCGACAAACTCAATGAGTATCTAGAAAGCATAAATGCAGATAGTAGTTTTTGGAAAAACGTCAAGGACGGAAAACAAGATCCTTGGGAAAATCTTAGAAAAAACGATATCAATAAACAAATGCGACAATTCCAAATAAAAATGACATGAAAAAAATTGTATATGTTACAGGATGTTTGGGATTCATAGGAGTACATGTCACACGTCAGTGCCTGGCACGTGGATGGCATGTGATCGGTGTGGACAAAGGTACCTATGCCAGCAATTTCGATTTTCTAAACGAGTTTCAAAAATACGATACATTTAAGTTCATACACAAAGACATCAATAATCTTGACCGACTGTATGACTGCGATTATATCATAAACACAGCAGCCGAGACTCATGTAGACAATTCAATCATGAGTTCCGAAGTGTTCTTGCGTAGCAATATTGATGGTGTACATCGCTTGTTAGAATTGATCCGGCAACAGCCTGTTCAAAAGCAACCAACATTGTTGCATTTTTCAACCGACGAAGTTTACGGCGACATTGAATCGGGTGCCCATACCGAAACTGATCTGTTAAAACCCAGCAATCCTTATTCAGCCTCAAAGGCTTCTGCTGATATGTTGATCTTGGCTTGGGCCAGGACCTATGGCATCAAATATATAATTGTGCGTCCTACCAACAACTATGGCATTGGTCAATATGTTGAAAAATTAATTCCCAAGTCAATCAAATATCTTAAAATAGGAAGAAAGATCGACCTGCATGATCGTGGTGAGCCGCAACGGACTTGGTTGCATGTTGAAGATACTGCTCGTGCGGTAATGACTGTAATTGATCACAGTGGCACTAACGAAATCTACAATATTTCAGGCAATGCAGAAATGCCTAATAAGGAAGTTATTAAGAAAATTTTGCATTACTATCCCGGTAGTGGAGCCGAAGATCGTTGGGAAGATTACATTACTAGCAGCCAACGACAAGGCCAGGATGTGCGTTATGCAATCAATGACTCTAAACTTAAAGCCCTAGGTTGGCAACCGACAGCAGACTTTGATCAAGAATTACAAAGAGTTATAGAGTATTACATGTTAAATTTTATTTGGTGATCTATGGGAACATATTATAAAGAAGTAGCACAATTTATGGATGCAGTTGATCCAGCCGGTGCATGGGTTGAGATTGGTGTTGACCGCGGCGAAGGTAGTACTAAATTCTTTGCTGACATAGCAAAAACAAAAGGCGTTAAGTTTTATGGTGTTGACGCAGATGAAAATCAGATCACACGAGCTAGAACAGTGTTGTCGGCGCAAGGACAAGCAATATTAGGAGCCGACGGACAATTTCGATTAGCCGAAGGACCGTTGCCAGATCATATAGAACTGGTACATGCCTTTGGTGAAAACTTTCTAGAACAATTTACACGAGACAATCCTGGAAAGAAATTTTCGTTAGTATATCTTGACAATTTTGATTGGGACTATTGGGTTGGTGGGCAAGAAGAATCTTTTGTGCCTGCACAAAAACAACACTATAGAGATTACATGGGCACCGAAATGACCAATATCAACAGTCAAAAAACTCACTTGTTGCAAGCCATGCGACTAATGCCATTGATGACTGAAAAAAGCATCATAGTATGTGATGACACTTGGTATCATCCCAATGAAGGAGTGTTTATTGGCAAGTGTTCAGCGGTAATTCCTTACTTACTTTTACAAGGTTACGAAGTACTGAACAGTCAAGGATACAGACAAAACAGTGGTGCTATATTAGGTAGGCTATAATGACGGTTAAAAATTATCTGGTATCTGCTGTGCGGCCAATTCTAAATGGATGGCACACGGAAAAGAATCAGGATCTGTATACAGCCTATGGAGAAATGTACCAAATGAGATTGGCATCATTCCGTAAATTTTGTCAAGAACCATTTGAGGCTGTGTTATGGACTGAGCCTACCAACGACAGTGATACTTATACCATAGACAACTGGAAAGCTATCAAGGAATTATGGGACAAGGAACCATGTAATGTTTTTTGGGCCGGTGCTGATACTTTTATGATTAGACCTACCAGCGTGTTTGGCGATCGTTACCAAGAATACAGACTATTTAACTACACAGACCCGCGGGCTCATAGAGAATTCGAACATCATTTCAATGATGATGTGCAATATTATCCACATACCATGTCACAGGAAATTTGGGAGCTTGGTGAAAAATATTGGGAACAAAGAGAAACACATCCAGATCGCTTATGGGGGTTTGATCAACTAAGACACAATGCAATGTTTTGGGCACAAGATATTCCCAAAGAAGACCGAGTACATCCTGAGATGAATTACATGTGTCATAATTTAAGAAGTGATCATCCTGTTGCGTTAGAAGCCACTAGACTTTGGAATTCAGGATTACCCCTTAACGACGCAAACATTTTGCACTTTGCCGCTAGTCGTGGTAGTAGACAAGTGGTCGACATGATGAAAGTATTGTGTCAAGAACTAGGGATTCAACTATGAAACAAATATTAGAAGATATTAAAAAATACATTGATGCTAAACAAGCAGACAAGACGTGGGTAGCTGGCAAGGACTTTGTCAACTATGCAGGTCCACATTTTAACTCAGACGAGTACGTGGCGGCAGCAGAAGCATTGCTTAATGGTTGGTTAGTAATGGGCAATAAGAGTCTACGCTTCGAACAAAAATTCCCTAAAGAATTTGGCAAGACACGCGGTGTGTTGACCAATAGTGGTAGTTCAGCCAACTTACTAATGATGACCGCTATGAAGTCCAAACGTGGTTACAACTTTCCACAGGGTACTAAGGTATTGATGCCTATTGCAGGTTTTCCAACCACACTTAATCCAACCTTACAAAATGGATTTACTCCAGTATTCTGCGACATCGAAATTGATACTCTAAACATCAACTTGGATCAAGCAGAACAAATACTTGCCAACGATCCAGATATTAAAATTATAACCTTTGCTCATGTGTTGGGTAATCCTCCTAACATGGATCAAGTCATGGAATTAGTTAACCGACACAATCTTGTATTGCTCGAAGATTGTTGTGATGGACTTGGCACTACCTATGATGGTAAACCCTTGGGTAGCTTTGGTCTAATGGCCAGCTGTAGTTTCTATCCAGCACACCATATGACCATGGGCGAAGGTGGTTTTGTGGCCATGAATGATCCACAACAAGAAATTATTGTGCGTAGTCTACGTGAATGGGGACGTGGTTGCTATTGTGTCGGACCAGAAGCTAACAAACTAAAATGTGGCACCTGTGGCAAGCGATTCAATGAGTGGATCCCAGAAATGCCAGACCAGATCTTTGATCACAAATATGTGTATGATGAAATTGGGTATAACTTAAAACCCATTGAACTACAAGCGGCCATGGGTCTTGAGCAACTTAAAAAATTGCCAGAGATACATGAGCTACGTCAACGCAACTACAATCTATTATTTGCCATCTATGAAAAGTATGAAGAGTTCTTCCACTTGCCACGTGCCAGAGACAAAGCAGATGTCAGTTGGTTTGCGTTTCCATTAACTATCCGTGCGGGTGCTCCGTTCTCTCGTATGGATATCGTTGACTATCTTGAAGAAAACTTGATACAAACACGCCCATACTTTGCCGGTAACATCATGTTGCAACCTGCGTACAGTCATTTGATGAATCCCGCAGAGGCACGTGACAATTATCCTGTGGCCACATTCACAATGAAGAACACTTACTTCCACGGCTGTAGCCCAGTTATTACACCCGAGCAGATTGAGTACATTGGTGAGAAGGTTGACGGATTTATGAGCTTGTACCTATGAAAAGTTTAAGCCAGGTAACATCCAAGATTGATGGTCAGCCAATGTTCAAGTACCTGGACATGGCCAAGGCCTTGGAAGCCAAGGGCCAACATCTCATACACATGGAGATAGGTGAGCCAGACTTTGACACTCCTAAAAATGTTACTTGGGCCGCTGTGCAATCTTTGTCCAACGGAGAAACACACTACGGTAGTAGTTTTGGTTTACAAGAATTTAGAGAAGCTGTTCAGTTTGCCACAGAACGTAGCAGAGGATTTCGTCCCGATCTAGATCAAGTGTTAATTACTCCAGGTGCCAACATTGCTATCTACTATGCGGTATTCTGTTTGGTTGACCCGGGCTTCGAAGTTATTGTGCCGGATCCTGGTTTCAGCACATATTACAGCAACATCAAAATGTGTGGTGCTGTGCCTGTGCGTGTACCACTAAAAGAAGAAAACGAATTCCGTATGAGCCCGGACGATATCGAAGCGGCTATTACAGACAAGACACGCTTGATTATTATCAACAGTCCGCAAAATCCCACAGGTAGTGTGCTTACCACCGATGAAGTTAAACGCATTTATGAAATTGCCAAGAAGTATGACATATACATTTACAGTGATGAGATTTATGCACGTATGAACTATGAGCCGATTGGTTTTGCAAGTCCCAGCATTTACGATCATTGCAAGGAACATGTTATACTCAGCAATGGTTTTAGTAAAGCATTTGCCATGACAGGTTGGAGATTGGGTACACTGATCGGACCGGCCAATGTCATCGAACGCATGGCGGCACTGTTACAAACTACCGCAAGTTGTGTCAGTACGTTTGTTCAACGTGCTGGTATTGAAGCTATTCGCGGCAGTCAAGAAACAGTTACAAACATGATGGCAGAATATCGGGCACGTAGAGACCTGCTGGTCGACGGGCTTAATCGTGTCAAGGGTGTTAAATGTCTCAAGCCAGGTGGGGCATTTTATGTATTTCCTAATATCACAGCAACAGGATTATCAAGTGACCAAGTTGTTGAAAAGCTAATGGATGCTGGAGTAGTGACCTTACCCGGCCATTGCTTTGGAGAACACGGCGAAGGTTATATTAGATTATGTTATGCAACCAGTCGTGAAAACATTCAAGAAGGCCTGAATAGAATTTACAAAGCATTGGGAACAAAATGAGAGTATGTGAATGGATCTCTGATTACTTAAAATCAATCGGAGTTGAACGTGTCCACGGGATTATGGGCGGTGGCGCCAGCGGACTCAATGATGGATTCATCAAACAAGGCATGCCCTATATCTGCTATCATCACGAGCAAGGTGCAGGACATGCAGCCACAGCCGAAAGCAAATTCACTGGTAAACTTGCTGTGGTTAATCCCACAACAGGTTGTGCAGGCACCAACTGTGCAACATCGGTTTTAAACGCATGGCAAGACAGCGTACCTGTATTGTTCTTATCGGGTAATGTTAGACTAGCAACATGTAGCGGACACATTAACGAAAAGAACAACATTAACATTCGTAAGTATGGCATCCAAGAACACCACGTGGTTGACACTTACAAGACGATGACCAAACTAAGTTGCTTTATTGATAATATACAAGACGTAGCATATACAATCCAATATGCAGTACACTTGGCAACAACCGGTCGTCCTGGTCCTGTATGGATTGATATTCCTGGAGATATTCAAACAGCACAGATGCCCGAGAACTATAGAGAATATACTGCTACTACCTTGGTCGACACACTGTCAGACTATGGTCGTGTAAAACAAGCAATTGCCCGAGCTGAACGTCCTATTGTGTTAGCAGGGTACGGTATTCGTCAGAGCAATACCGTTGACGACTTTGTTAGATTCATTGAGCATTATCAGATTCCCTATGTTAGTACCTACGGAGCAAGAGATTACACAGCTGATGATCACGAATTAAGTATTGGTGCTGTTGGTATCAAAGGAAGCCGTGCAGGTAATTTTGCCATGCAGAACGCAGACCTGTTGCTTGTGTTGGGTAGCAGTCTTGGTTCAAGTGTGATTGGATACGATCCTGCACAGTTTAGTCCAGGCAGTTATAAAATTATTGTAGACTTGGACGTTGACGAATTAAAAAAAGATATTGTCAAGATTGATGAAAAATACAATGTCGACTTGGAACAATTCTTTAGGAGCATGGTATGACAAGACAAGAATGGATAGACAAATGTAATCACTGGAAAGCTATCTGGCCCGTAATGCAGGACGAGTATCGTGCCAACAACAACGACTACTCATTAAATATCTATGCTGTGCTGGATGCCATTAACAAATACAGTCGTCCTGAAGACATCCTGATGGGCGATGCTGGCAGTATTAGTTATGCAGGTCCTGTTGCCCTAAATGCCAAGCCGGGTCAACGTTTTATTTTTAGTCCAGCACAGGCAGATATGGGATGGGCACTACCTGCTGCTATAGGTGCTAGCATGGCCAGTAATCAACCTATTATCAGCGTCATAGGAGATGGTAGTTTTATGAGTAACATACAAGAACTTGCCACAGTCAAGCAACATGAACTCAATATTAAATTTGTTATACTCAACAATTCAGGTTATTTGAGTATCAAAAATACACAAACAAAATATTTTAATGGTCGTGTCCATGGCACCAGTTCAGAAACTGGCTTGTGGTTCCCTAACTTTATGAATATTGCTTCTGCATTTGATATGGGCTATGTTGATATGCGACTAGCATCTGACCTGGACAAGTTTCCAGAAATTCTCGATAAAGCAGGGCCTTGTATTATTGATTGCCGTTGCCACACCGATCAAGAAATCCTTCCAGCACAGGCATTAAAAAATGGTAATCAAGCCGGCCTACACGATATGACACCATTCCTTAGTGACGAAGAACTTGCTCGCGAAATGATTATCAAAATATAAAACACCATGCCAAATTTTAACTACAAAAAGATTCCAGGGCTGGAAAAATTAATCGAATTAAGAGATAATTCAGAGTACCCAGAATTAAAAAATCTGTGGTGGCCGCAATACGATTGGGGCATGTGGAGTTACATGCACAAGCACCGCATAACGCCAGAATTTTTTGATGTGCTAATGACTCATGTCAAATCTTCAGGTATTATGGTACAAGCTGGCGGCAACTGCGGGCAGTATGTAAGGCAGTTTAGTCAACGATTTGATACTGTGTATACGTTTGAACCGGATCCATTAAATTTTTTGTGCCTAACTTTGAACTGTGGCAATAATGTAATAAAAACGCAGGCTTGTCTAGGCAACGATAAAAAATTTGTAAACATTCACAGAGGCAAAGATTCTGGGGCTATTCACGTAGAAGGTCCGGGTAATATACCTACCGTGCGTATTGATGACATGGATCTGCCGGGCTGTGACCTTATTCAGTTGGACATAGAAGGCTATGAATATTTTGCCTTGCTAGGTGCCCAACGTACCATTGAACGATACCATCCAGTGATCATGATAGAGTGGTATGCACCGTGGTTAGAAAGATACGGCGTTGATAAAAATATGATGGATAATTTTTTTAAAGATTTAGGATACAAAAAAATATTGGTCAACACTAACGATATAGTATACAAGCGACTACAATGAAAACAGCATTAATTACCGGAGCCAATGGATTCATTGGTCATTACTTAGTAGAAGAATTTTTAAAAGATCATCATGTGATCTGCGTGGTACGTCCGGGTTCGGTCAATATGGAACGGATTAATCACATACTTGATCGTGTTACTGTAATTGAACACGACATTAAAAATTCTTGTAGGCATTTGCCAGCGGCAGATATTATACTACATGCCGGTGCTAATCCTAGTTCAGCTGACAGCTTGAGTGATCCTACAGCATCTATCATGGACAATGTGTTGGGTACATTAAACTTGTTGGAACATGCTAGACACACCGGAGTTGAAAGATTTGTATACTATAGTAGTGCCGAAGTATTTGGCCCTATATCTATCGGGCAAGACAGCCAAGCAACTGATGCCTACAATAGTAATAGTCCTTATGCGGCTGGCAAAGCAGCCGGTGAAGAACTGTGTTTAGCCTACGCTAACTCGTTTGCTGTTCCTGTCAGTGTCATACACATCAACAACACTTTTGGTCCACGTTGCCAAAGCAATCGCTTGCCCGTGATTATTATACGCAAATTACTCAACAATGAAACCCTGGACATACACGTAGGACCTAGTGAGTTAATTGGTGGTCGTCGTTGGTTCTATGCTGGAGATGTGGCCAGTCATACTCGATTTATATTAAAAACCCAATCCGCCCGTTGTGAAAAATGGAACAGTGCCGGAGACAAGTTTATCGATAATCTTGAATTTGCCCAACATGTTGCCCAGATAATGGGTTGTGAATTATCTTATCGTTTGGTTCCAGTTGATCGTCCAGGTCATGATCTGTGTTTTAGTGTTGATCCTGTTCGACTATACGAGCTGGGCTGGCAGGCACCCAAATCTTTTGAAGAACGGTTAACCGAGACCGTTGATTGGTATCAAAATAACCCCGAATGGCTCGCACGATAATTGACAAACCGTGGTGAATTGTTGTACAATAGCATATGAAGAAAATCTATTATACCTGGCGAGATGTTGAGCGTCAAACACATGAAATCCTACGTCAACTACAGCACGATTCTTGGCGTCCCGACTATGTGGTTGGACTTACACGTGGCGGACTAGTGCCGGCTAACCTTATTAGCCAATACTTAGAAGTTCCAATGGAGACTTTAAAAGTAAGTCTACGTGATGATAACAGTCAGCCCGAAAGCAACTTGTGGATGGCCGAAGATGCTTACGAAGGTAAGAAGATTCTTATTGTAGATGATATCAATGATTCGGGTGCTACCTTAAATTATATCAAAGAAGATTGGCAAGAAAGTTGCTTGTCAGAATCAGATCGTTGGTTTAAGATTTGGGGAGACAATGTTCGCATTGCAGTATTATGCAATAACGAATCCAGTGAGAGTGAATTAAATGTTAGTTATTCGGCTGTTGACCTAAATAAAGCCGAAGAAGATTGTTGGATTGTGTTCCCTTGGGAAGATTGGTGGAAATGAAAATACATTATAGAAAACCTAGTTTAGTAGAACAAATGAACAATGCTATTGCTGTCAGTACCGGACCTAATGCAAAACCCATTGATCATTTTGAATTAAATCAAGAAGAATTTAGTCAACATTTTAGTAGTTTTGATAAATCGCATCAACAAGATGGCAACACACAATATTCTTTTAAAAGTATTCCAATCAAGGTACAAGAATGAAAATAAAAGTCAGCGAAATATTTTATAGTTTACAAGGCGAAGGTCGCTTTGTGGGTGTGCCTAGTGTGTTCTTACGCACTTATGGTTGTAACTTTACCTGTAGCGGTTTTGGTTGCAAGCCAGGGGAAAAATCCACAGGTGCAGACGATGTGGCCGAAGTTGTTCATATGTACAACAACTTCTTAGACTTGCCCTTGGTTGAAACAGGTTGCGACAGTTACGCAAGTTGGCATCCAGCATTTAAACATTTGAGTCCAAACTATACCACAGAAGAACTGGTAGAACGTATGTTAGCCCTAACTCCAAACAACGCCTGGATGCAAAACAATGGCAACGATGTCCACTTGGTAATTACAGGCGGAGAACCTTTGTTAGGGTGGCAACGTGCTTATGCGGAATTACTAAGTCATCCACGCATGACAGACCTAAAGAATATCACATTTGAAACCAATGGTACTCAAGAATTACGCGAAGATTTTAAATCGTATTTAATTAGGTGGGCTCAAGAGGTACCGGGTCGTGAAGTTACATTCAGTGTCAGTGCCAAGTTGAGTGCATCGGGCGAAACTTGGGAAGATGCTATTTGTCCTGGAGTTGTGAATGGTTATCAAGATTACGGACATGCATATCTTAAGTTTGTTGTAGAAACCGAAGAGCATGTGGATGAAGCTGTTCGGGCTGTAGATGCATTTAGAGCCGGCGGATTTAAAGGCGTTGTTTACTTGATGCCACAAGGCGGAGTTGTTGATCCATATGAAAGTAACAAGTTAAACATTGCCAACATCTGTTGTGAGCGTGGATTTAACTACAGTCCTCGATTGCATGTGGACTTGTGGGGCAACGGCTGGGGCAAATGATGGGTGCTGGTTACTATACTCCTGGTGTAGATACGTATGATCATTTTTATCATAAAGCAGTATGGCGTCTAAAGTTTATTTGGTTGCCCAAACGTAGTGACGTAACAGGACGTTGGTTATGGTTACGCAAAGTGTACGAAGGTACAGCAATGTATCATGGGCCTGGCGAAGCTGTGTTTGAGTTTAGATACCACGAACCCAAAGAGCATTTAATATGGAAATTAAAAAACAATGACAACCTTTACCACTGAAGATAGATTGGCCTTTGCACCATTACAGGATCGCATCACTGCCTGGATCAGGGACTATGCCCAACAGGCCGGTATGAAAAGTCTAGTAGTAGGCATCAGTGGTGGTATTGACAGTGCTGTGGTCAGTGCTCTATGTGCCCGCACTGGATTGAATACCGTGGCAGTTACCATGCCCATCCGTCAACGTCCAGATCTGCATGATCTAAGTATGCGTCAAGGTGCTTGGTTATGCAACGAGTTTGACAATGTGCGACATGATATCATTGATTTAACTTCGACCTTTGATGAGTTCGAACGTCGTTTGAGCACCTACAATAATTTATTGGGTTTTGCCAACAGTCGTAGCCGCTTGCGGATGGTCACACTGTATCAAATTGCTCAAAGCGTAGGTGGTATCGTAGTAGGTACAGGCAACAAGGTAGAAGATTTTGGTGTAGGATTTTATACCAAATACGGCGATGGTGGAGTAGACATCAGTCCCATTGCTGACTGCTACAAAACCGAAGTATGGCAAATGGGCCGCGAGTTGGGTGTACTACAAGCAATCATCGATGCACCTCCCACCGACGGCCTTTGGGATGATGGACGCACCGACGAAGATCAACTGGGATTAACTTACGCTGATTTAGAAGTTGCCATGCGTATGGACCTGGGTGAAATACAATCTACAGTGCCAGAGCTGGTAGCTAATCTGGAAAAATTCCGTGCTATACAAGCTCGTAGCCTACACAAGATGAACCCTATTCCGGTGTTTAAAAAATAACAGTCCAGGACCCAAACCCAGATAAATTAGTCTGTAGCACTCAATATTATCTCAAGGATTAAAATGAAAAAAATAGGATTTATTGGCATCGGCAAGCTAGGCTTGGATTGTGCAGAAGTATTTGCAGAAAAACACGAAGTACGCGGTTACGACATTTACCCACGGGTTAGCAACACAGTAAAAGTTTGTGCTATCGACGAATTAGTCAACGAAAGTGAGTGGATTTTTATCGCTGTGCCCACTCCGCATGCTGAAGGGTACGATGGCTCAGTTCCATCAAGCCATATGACTCCTAAAGACTTTGGGCATGACGCTGTCATTAATGCCATTAACAAAGTTAATCAATTTGCCACTACACCTAAAAAAGTAGTGCTAATTAGTACAGTATTGCCAGGAACTACTCGTAAGAAGTTTGTTCCACTATTAGATCCCAAACATGAATTTGTTTACAATCCTTACTTGATTGCCATGGGTTCGGTCAAGTGGGACATGGTTAATCCTGAAATGATTATGTTGGGCACTGAGGATGGTAGCTTGACTGGTGTTGCTGGAGAACTTCGAGCCCTATATGAAACAATCATGCAAAATAACCCACGCTACGAAGTTGGCACATGGGACGAGTGCGAAGCCATTAAGATTTTCTACAATACCTTTATCAGTGCTAAAGTTGGTCTAGTAAATATGATCCAGGACTTTGCCCTCAAGATTGGCAACATCAATGTTGATGTGGTTACCGATGCACTGTCTAAGAGCACAATGCGTATTATGGGTCCCAAGTATATGACAGCCGGCATGGGCGATGCAGGTGCTTGCCATCCTAGAGATAACATTGCCTTACGCTGGTTGGCTGCAGAATATGATATTGGCTATGATTTGTTTGATACAGTAATGCATGCCAGAGAAATCCAGGCCAAAAACTTGGCATTGTTTTTAGTCGAACAAGCCAAGAAAACAAATTTGCCTATTGTAATCCACGGTAAAGCCTACAAGCCCGACGTTGAATATTGTATTGGAAGTTACAGTACTTTGGTAGGATTTTATGTGGCCGAAGCTGGTCATCGTTGCTATTACGTTGATCCATTGGCTGATGATACAACAGATGTAGTCAATGATTTTAATCAGCCAGCAGTGTTTCTATGGGCCCATAATCGCAAGATTACATATGAATATACCGGTGACCAAGCTGATACACAACCATATTGTACCATCTTGCCAGGGTCGGTTATTGTTGATCCGTGGCGTAAATTACCTGTTGACATGCCAGGCATTAGTGTAGTACACTATGGTAATACTAGACTCTAAAAAGGAACCCCGTGGGACTATTTGATCGATTTTTAAAAAAGAAAAAACCAGAAGTTAAAGCAGAACCACGGCCCAAGAAAGTAGAAAAGACTGAAAAAGAAATTGCTACTGAAAAAGGTGAGCCATATGTGACCATTGTCAGCATGGATGTTGATCCTGAGAATATGCAGAACGGTGCCTTTGAATTAGATTGGAATGAAAAGTTTGTGTCCAATTTAATACGTGCTGGTTATCAAATGGATCCCAAAGACACTGATGCTGATATTGTAGATCGTTGGTTTACTGCTGTGTGCCGCAATGTAGTATTAGAAACCTACGAACAATACGAAGCAATTAATCCTGAACGTGATCGTGTAGTTAAAACACGCAACATTGGCGATGGTAGGTCAGAAGTATCGTGATTTTATATGTAAACGGTGATAGCCACAGTCACGGAATGAATTTAAATCCACATGAAAGATTTTCTGATATTGTAGCAAAAGAAATTGGGTTTAATATTATAAATGCTGCTCAACCTGGTGCAAGTAACGCTAGTATATTGCGTACCACCCGAGAATATCTTGCAAGGGGAGCAACTCCAGATTTAATATTAATTGGATGGACCACGTGGGAACGTGAAGAATGGTATTACCAAAATCAGTATTATAATGTTAATAGTTCTGGGCACGATCAATTACCAGCAGAGCTACAAGAATTATATAAAAACTGGGCAATAGAACAAACACCACAAACGTTAAATGCAAAATCAATGTATTGGCATAATCAAATTTTTGAATTTCATCAAGAACTTAATCAAAAAAATATTAAACATGTATTTTTTAATTGTATGTACAATTTTTTTCAACCCACTGGGCATCGATATTGGGGATCAAACTTTATCGACCCATACGACAACGATGCTAGTTATTACTGGTGGTTAACAAAACAAGGATTGCCTTCAGACAAATGGTATCATTTTGGGCCAGACGGTCACGAGGCCTGGGCTAAAAGATTAATTGATTATATTCAACAACAAAAAATTATATGATTTTATATGTAAATGGTGACAGTCATACCGCTGCAGCAGAGGCTGTAAATCCTCATGCATTTGCTGAGGACGATTCAGCACTATACTATCTAGGACGATTACCTCATCCAGAAAATCTTGCAGTAAGTTGGGGTAAACAATTAAGTCTAGCACTAAGATGTGGGTTTCATTGCGAAGCCGAAAGTGCCGGTTCAAATGCTAGAATATTAAGAACTGCTCGTGCCTGGCTAGAAGAAAGCAAAAATAATACTGAAAAGATTATAGTTATTATTCAGTGGAGCACCTGGGAACGAGAAGAGTGGTCGTACAACGGAACCTATTATCAAGTAGGTGCCAGCGGAACCGATAGTGTACCGCCAGAAGCGGCTGAAAGATATCGCAATTATATAATTGGTCTTGATTGGAAAGAAAAAACTGAACAAGCACACCGAGACATTTGGGAATTCCATCAAGAACTTGATCACAAAGGAATTTCGCATATTTTCTTTAATGGCAATAATGATTTTAGTAAAATTGATGAGCAAAAGGATTGGGGAGTTAGTTACATAGGACCCTATGATCCAGCCCAAACCTATGATGCTGTAATCCGTTCAACGGGCATAGACACAGTCATGCCCAATTCGTGGCATTTTGGTAGAGAAGGACATGGTGTTTGGATGCGACATATGATTAACTATATTGTTACCAATAAATTCGTTTGACATTGACTGAGTTTTCTGCTATAATTGTAGTATGAAATATGTTCTTATAGATACAGCCAACTTATTCTTTCGTGCTAGACACGGTGCTTTTCGTGCCAGCGATACTTGGGAAAAGATTGGATTCGCCCTACACATTACTCTAATGGCCGCTAACAAAATGGCCCGTAGATTTGAAGCCGATCACGTGGTTTTTGCCCTTGAAGGGCGAAGCTGGCGCAAGGACATGTACAAACCCTATAAAAATAACCGTGCTGTAGCTCGGGCCGCTCTCACAGAAGAGCAGGCAGATGAAGATAAAATGTTCTGGGAAACTTATGACAGTTTGACTAAATACTTGAGCGACAGGACCAATTGCTCAGTCATTAGATGTCCTACAGCAGAAGGCGACGAT
>Ga0114978_10001876_pt1 | contig 17573 bp, 10 predicted proteins | sample S_140212_EF_Meta_FD_87027 | JGI IMG/M metagenome (GOLD analysis project Ga0114978, IMG submission 87027) | Freshwater microbial communities from Lake Simoncouche, Canada to study carbon cycling - S_140212_EF_MetaG | ecosystem: Environmental > Aquatic > Freshwater > Lake | place: Lake... | reverse complement strand
GGCCCGAACGAGTCCGCGCAACGCCTCCGGATGTCGGAATCCGCCCACCCAAGGATCGTCCGCCGTGTGTTGGGCGAGAAATCGCAAGGAGCGGCGGGTGGCGAGGCTGAGGGCGGCGGGGGCCTTTGCGGCGCCCTCGGCGGCGCCCTCGGCGGCACCCGTGGCAGCACCCGTGGCCGCACCCGTGGCCGCAGTTTTGGGGAAGGCGAAGGCGAAGGCGGCGGCGTGGCGCAGGCATTCGCTATCGACGCGCATACGCGGACCTGACGGGGGAAACAGCCCGCCGACGAGGTCCGCGGGCATTCCTTCGGAGGCGAGGGGGTCGGCGCCGATCTGCTGCGCGGCCAACTGCTCGGCGAGGCTCGCGATGGTGGCGCGGATCTCGTCGGCGCAGGCGGGCTCGAGCGCGGATTGACGGGCGAGAAGCGCGAGCGGAAGTGCGGTCTGCAGCAGTGTGCCCGGGCGATCGTGAAACGCCGCGAGGATGGCGCGGGCGATGCGGGCGGCTTCGGCGGCGTTGCCATCGGCGCCAAGCGCGGCCGATGCGGCAGCGGCGAAGGCAGCGGGCACGGGCGAGACGGTGGGGTCGATGGAAGTGTGCGCCGCAATCTGAGTGCGAACGCGGGCGGCGAGTTGCGCACGCAAGTTTGCACGCAAGTTTGCACGCAAGTCCTCATCCGCAACGCTCGACGCGCACAGCGCCAACGCGCACACGCTGTCGACGGTCGCGGGTCGCTCGGCATCGGGAAGCAACGCAATCGAGCTGACGAGCCGTTGCGCATCGTTGCGCGCTTGCGTGGCCAACGCTTCAGGAAACTGAGGCGCGCGCGCGGCGTAGGCCAACGCAAGGGCCGCGAGCGCGCTCTGTCGCGCATCGGCAAATGGCGGGTCGTAACGGTCGGCGGTTGGATTGAGCGTGCCCAGAAGGCGCGTGTCGGCGTGCTGCGCGTCGACGGAATGCGCGTCTTGCGGCTTCTCTTGCGGCTTCTCTTGCGGCTGCTCGGATTTTGGTGCCGCGACCAATTGCCCCGCGAGCCGAGTCGTGAGTTGGATGGCCATGCGCATGGTTGCGTTTGGCGTGATCTCCACGAGTTCGATCGCGCGACCGCCGCGGGTGATCACTTCGGGCGCGCCGCCGGGAGATGACTCGCGCAGCCGAATGGTGGCGAATCGCGCGAGCGAAACGCGGTCGGTGTCGGCGTACTGGTTGAGGTCTTTGGCGGGAAGTCCCGCGTCGACCAGCAATGCGGCGATGGTTCCATCGGGTCGATCGGCGTTGTCGGACGCGATCAAACGCGAGGGAAACGCGCGCACGATCGTCTCGCCGCGACGCACGGCGATGCCATCGCGTCCAGGAACGATGCGCGCCGCCGCGTCGGCGATGGTGCGTCCAAGAAGCGGCGTGGGCTCGCCCGCAAGTTCGATTTCCAGCGACAGCCGCGCGGTCACCTTGTCGCCGAGCGTTGCGCGGACCGAGCGAATCGTCTCATCTCCGAGCGCTTTCACCACCGCGCGGCCAGTGGCGCGGCGCAGCATGAGTCCGTCGCCGGTCGCATCTTCGCCCGCGCCCACCAGCCGTCCGTTGAGGCGCAGCAGCACGCACACCGCGTTGGTGGCGGGGAGTTCTATCTGTGCGGCTTGTGCGTCGAGTGCGGGCAGCGCGTCGGCGTCGAGCCAGGCGCGTGCGGCGAGAAACCCGTCAAGCGCGGTGTTCTCGTCGGGGGTCGTTCCCGTTCCCAGTGGTTTGGCAAGGGGTTTGGCCAGTGGTTTAGCAGGGGGTTCCGCTGAACCAACTGTGTTCGCCGCTGCATCTTGTGTTGCATCGATGCAACAGCCCGAGGCGCTCGCGTGCAACAGACCGCAGAGAAGGATGCTTGAAACAAGGCTGCGCGTTGTAAAGGGCATCCAAGTGGCTACTGGCATGGTTGTTGCCATGTATCTTTCGTCCGCGGCGCTGCCGCGACGGGAACACAACTGAAGAACGAGAATCGCCATGCTGCTGACCACCATCTTCGCTCCCGTCGACAACCGCCGCAAGATCGTCCTGCTTGCCATCCTTGCCTTCATCGCCCTCTGCTGACCACGACTCGCAGAGCTGCGTACGAGTGAGACTGTGAGTGAGAGAATCAGATTAGACATGAAGCCCCTGACCAGGGCACGGAAAAAGAAACCGACCGCGGCTTAGCCGCGGTCGGTTTATTTCTATGACTCTCGCCTTCGAGCGCCACCTTCTGGCGAACCTTCTGGCGCGCAAGGGCGGCAACCGTTCAGACAAGCGCGCCGCTTAGAACTCGAAGCGGTCCGAACCCATCGCGCCGTGGCTGTCGAGGCCACCACGCGCCGGCTTGCCGCCGCGCATTGGTCGAGCCTCGGTCTCCTCGGCCGGACGATCAGTGCCCGCAGTCCACTGCGCGCGCTTGAGGCTGAGGCCGATCTTGCGATCGTCGGTGTCGACGCGCAGAATCTTGACTTCGACCTCTTGACCGACCTTGACCACATCCTGCGGGTTCTCGACCTTGGAGTCGCTGAGCTCGCTGATGTGGAGCAGGCCTTCGAGACCCTCTTCGAGCTCGACGAAGACACCGAAGTTGGTGATCTTCGTGATCGTGCCCTTGACGATCATGCCTGGACGGTACGCCGACGGAATGCCCTCGACCCATGGATCTTCGGTGAGCTGCTTCACGCCGAGACCGACGCGCTGCTTCTCCTGATCCACATCGATGACAACGCACTTGACGACATCGCTCTTCTTGTAGAGCTCGTTGGGGTGCGCGACCTTCTTGGTCCAGCTGATGTCGCTGACATGGAGAAGGCCGTCGATGCCCGGCTCGATTTCGATGAACGCGCCGTAGTTGGCGAGGTTGCGAACCTTGCCTTCGATGACGGTGCCGGTTGGGTACTTCTCGGCGACGAGTTCCCACGGATTGACTTCGGTCTGCTTGACACCGAGGGAGATCTCAAGCTTCTCCTTGTTGATGTCGAGCACGACCACGTCGACTTCCTGGCCGACCGCCACGAGCTCGCTCGGGTGGTTGACGCGGCGGGTCCACGACATCTCGCTGATGTGCACGAGGCCTTCGATACCTTCCTCGAGACGCACGAATGCGCCGTAGGACATGAGGTTGACGACCGTGCCCTTGGCGCGGCAGCCGACTGGGTACTTGGCTTCGATCTGCTCCCACGGCGAGGTTTCCTTCTGCTTCAGGCCGAGGGCGATCTTCTCGCGCTCACGGTCGATATTCAGGATCTTGACCTCGATCTCGTCGCCGATCTTCACGATCTCCGACGGGTGGTTCACGCGGCCCCACGACATGTCGGTGATGTGGAGCAGGCCGTCGATGCCGCCGAGATCCACGAACGCGCCGAAGTCGGCGACATTGGTGATGTAGCCGCGCACGAGGTCGCCCTCGCGGACATTCTCCAGCAGGTTCTTCTTCTTGTTGTCGCGCTCATCCTCGATGAGCTTGCGGCGGGAGATGACGATGTTGCGTCGCTCTTCGTCGATCTTGAGAATCATCGCGCGCATCGGCTTGCCGACGAACTCGCCGATGTCGCCAGGGCGGCGCACATCAACCTGCGACGCCGGAAGGAAGACGGGCACGCCGATGTCGACGAGCAGTCCGCCCTTGATCTTACGGATGCACTTGCCCTCGATGACATCGCCTTCCTTGCGGGTGAGCAGGATCTGCTCCCAGCCACGGATGCGGTCAGCCTTGCGCTTGGAAAGGCGCACGCCGCCTGTCTCGTCTTCGAGGCTCTCGAGGAGGACTTCAACATCGTCGCCCACGGCGACATCGGTGTCCTCGAACTCGTTGCGGTCAATGAGACCTTCGCTCTTCAGTCCAACTTCGACGACAACATGGTCGCCAGAGAAGCCGACGATGCGACCCTTGAGGATGCTGCCCGGGGCGTAACCACTGAGCTCCTTGGAGATCAGTGTGTCCATTTCGCCGTCGGCGACCTTGTCGCCATAGGCCTCGCGGAGCAGTCGCTCCACTTCGCCGTCCGGAAGCTTGAGATCCTCGATCAGGTTGTAGTCGACCATATGTGTTTCGTTGTTTCCTGCACCACGGCAACGAGCCGTCGCGCGCCGAGTGGACAATTCCGGGTCGGACGATGGTCCGAACTTGTTGCCGGTTCTCCCCGTCTCGGCGACGGGGAATCGGCGACGATACCACGCCGCGCGTTGCACCGTGCGCGCGCGACACTGAAACAATTCCTTGGTTTGCCCCGCGTTATCTGACTTGGCCGAGAGTCGGTTCGAGCGCCGCGCGCGGAGAGATCTGCTTGCGCATCGACATAAAGCCGAGCACTCCGATGGTGTTGATGACCGTGCAGATCACCAGCACCAGAGGCGCGTATCCCAGCGGCGCGAGCCACTGATGCAGGCCCCACGCCGCCAACGGCGCGAAGATCCCGCGAATGCCATTGAGCGTCACATGAACCGCCATGTACTCAGCGTCGCGCTCAGCGCTGGCGAAGTCCTGATGGCCGAGGTTCCAGGCCAGCGTTCCACCGGCGTATCCGACACCGAGCAGGGCTGAGCCGAGGTAGAGCAACTGAATCGAATGCAGGTACGACGCCAGCGTGACCGCCACGCTGGCAAGGACGAAACTCCAGCCATGGATCGAGCGGAATTGGATGATGTGCGTCCTGCTCATCAAGCGCGCCCAGAGCGGAATCGCCAACGGCATGATCAGGAGCGGCACGATCGCGTTGATCATGATTCCCGCCGTGTAGTCCAGCTTGAGTTCGTCGGTTGAGACGAAGGTCATTGGCGCGGCGAGCATGAGGTTGCCGAAGCCGAACACGCTCATCCACCACATGAATCGCGCGTAGAGCGGGTCGGCGCGCAACAAGTCGACCATCCCCATCGGATTGAAGCCGGTGTCTTTTTTGCGACCATCGTGCTCGGCGCGCTGCAATTGGCGCGCGCGGCGCAGTCGGACGGTGCGATAGATCAGATTGCCGACGAGGCCGAACAGCGCGAGCGCAGGAAAGAGCAAGTGGTAGTTGTCGGGCGACCAGTCCATCGCCTTTCCGACGGTGAATCCCGCGGCGGCAAGAAACAGGCTCTGCACCGTCGCGAGTTTTCCCGCGATGGCGGCACGGCTCGCAGTGGGGTAGTTGTTGCGCCACACCGCGGCGCGCACGGTGATCACACCCGTCCACGCCGTGCGCGCCAGCCCGAGCGTGATGCACACGGCAATGAGTCCCCAACCGTTGCGGGGAAAGAAGGCGATCGCCGCGACCAGCACGCACGCGGCGGTCTGCAGCCACGAAATGAACTTGACCTTCGGGCGACCTTTGGCGAGCGCAGCCCAGATGAAGCTGGAGAGGTTGGCGATGTTGGGCGCGGCCAACGCCCACGCCGTCGCGAGGTCAAGCCAGTAGGGGTCGACGCCGGGCTGGCCAGTAAAGGCCTTTTTTACGACGATTCCGATGGTTCCGCCCTCGATCGCCCCCAGCATCAACGGCAGGAAGGCCCAGCTGACCAACTCGCGTCCGTAGGTGCGCCGCAACAACGGCGGAAGCGTAGCGGGGTGAAAACTCCTCGCGAATGCGCCGACGAATCGAACAGGAATAAGAAGCGGCGCGAGTTCTCGCATCGGTGGCACGGGTATCGGCAGAAGCACAGACGAACATGCTCATTCGTATGGGCCGACCGCTCAGACGCACCCCAAACAAAAGACGCGCGACGATCGTCGCGCGTCTAAATTTCGTTCAAAGCCGCTCAAACCCGCCAAAGGAAGCAGCCGCAGCTGCGCCCGCTCAAACAGGCCAGAGGAAGCGGCCGCAGCTGCGCCCGCTCAAACACGACTGCGCCCGCTAGAACTCACGGATTGCCAGCGGTATCCATGATCGGATACGGGCTGAGCGAGCTCGGCTTGTCGGTCAGCCACACGCGACCCATGTCCGACCACGCGGAGCGGAGGTCTTGATCGCGGTTCACAACCCAATCCATCCGCGACTCGTCGTGGCTCTGTGCAGTGTTGGCCAATTCGGGGGACAGGTCTTTCGAGAGCGAGTCGAGATCGGTCTTGTACTTGGCGTCTGGATCAGGCGCCTTGCAACCGGTGAGCGATGCGAACGACGCGCCGATCGTGAGAACGATGGCTGCGGTCGAGAAGGTCGAAAGGGTAGAGAGGGCGGTCTTGCGCGACATATAAATCTTCCTCGTAAGAGAGCGACATCATGGAGGAATCCGCGGTCGTTGTCAATCACTCGCAGACCTCGCGGAGTACACTCGGTTTGTCACGCTGCGCGACCCCATCGGGCGGGTTCCCAGGCACATCGCCTCGAACCTTGCTTGACCCTAGGGATCGGTGATTTCCGCGACGAAGACCATGCCTCAGTTTCGGGCTCCCCCGCGGAACCGATCCGAGTGGAAGGTCGGGATCGATGGACGCCGAACCCACCTCGCAATAGGGTTTGAGCGCTCGTCCCTGGTCGGCATTGGCGCCTTCAACGGCCCCATGCGCCCTCCCGACGGGGTCGCGGAGCGTGGGTTTCGAGAGGTATTTTGGCGCGGCGTGGGCGGGGCATGGGCGCGGCGTGGGCGCGCCAGGCAGCGCCGAGTTCGGCCCAGATGCGCTCTAGCGGACGAACGCCCACTTCACCAATTCTCGCGGGGTTGGCGGCTTGCCCTGCATGAGCACGCCCACGCGGAAGATGCGCGCCGCGACCCACAGCATTCCAAACGCGCAGCCGAATCCCCACGCGATCGAAAGCAGCGTCTGCCAGAGCGCGATCGGCTCAGTGGACGCAGTGACGCGCAAGATCATGACAAACGGAATTGCCGGCGGCACAAAGCTAGCGATGGTCGCCAGCATGCCGTTTGGGTTTTCGATAATCGGCATCCACAGCATGATCGGAATCACGAGCACCAGCATCACCGGTCCCACCAGTGACTGCGCCTCGCGCAGATCGCTGACCGCGCTTCCGACCGCCGCCATCATCGACGCGACCATGAAATACGCCATCACGAAGAACACGACCAGGTAGACGAGGTGCGCAATCGGCACCAGGTCCATCATCGACGCGACTGAAAGTCCCGCGATGCCCAATCCGCCGTACATCAACAGCATCACGGCGCTCACCATCGAGTAGCCGAGGATCTTTCCCGCAAGCAACTGCATCGGGCTCGCGGCGGCCAACAGCACCTCCATGACCTTGTTCGATTTCTCTTCGATGGTGGTGGTTAGGAGGTAGTTTGCGCTGGTAAACACGCAGATCCACAGCAAGAACATAAACGCGCCCGGCACGAGCAGTCGAAGTTCGGTGCGTTCCTTGGCCTCGCTGCCGGCAGGCGAAATGCGCGTGGTCAGCGGCTCGGGCTGATCGGCGAGGCGGGTGAGCATTGCCCGATCGATGCCGCTGCGTGCGATGCGCTCGTCCTCGACGGCCTGCTGCAGCGCGCGAGAAACTTGCCGCACATGCTTGGGCGAGAGTGAACTAGGGATGAAGAGCGCGAGGGCGGTCGCGTCTTTCGCGGGGTCGAGCATGTCGCCAGTGATGGCGGCGCCGGCGAGGATTGATCCTTTGGCGAGCTCGGACTTCACGCTTTCGACGGCGTCGAGCGACTTTTCGCTGCGCCAATCGACGGAGATCACCTGCTGGTCGTTGCCAGTGAGGTCGGACATCGCGTCAAACTGCGCGCCCCTGTCCGTTGGCGGATTCTTGGCGAATTCGCTTGCTAGTTGGAGTTTATTGATCGGCGTCTCGAGAATCGCCTTGGCGCGGGGCACGATGGTGTCCGACGGATCGACGACAACGATGGTGCCGACCAACGGGGGCGACTTCTGCGAGAGCATGGCGGGGATCACGGCGATCACGCCGAACATAAGCACCGGCATGGCGACGGCACCGAAGATGAAACCCTTGGTGAGCGCGGTGTAGCGGAATTCGCGCCAAGCGATCAGGAAGACCTTGCCGAGGTACGACTGGTTCGGACGGTTGGACATGGTTGGCTCAGGCATCGATACGCGCTCCCGTGGATGAACCCGCGGCTAGATCATTGGATGCGCCAACAAGCTCGACGAACACATCGTCGAGGTTCATTCGCCGCAACGCCACCGAGCGCATCGGAGCGATCTCAAGTACCGCGCGCATCGCGCTCGAAGCGTCATTGCCGATGGCGAGATCGAGGTCGACCGTTCCATTTTCATGGGCGCGCGCAGCACTGGCGATGCCGCTGCGCAGCACTTTCTCAGCAAATTCGTGGGCATTTCCCCGTGGTTCGCACACCAGCCCTCGATCGTCGTGCTTGGCGCGCAACTCGGCGAGCGTTGCGTCGAGAACTTTGTCGCCCTTGTTAATCAGCACCACTTTGTCGCACAGGGCTTCGGCGGTGTGCATCTGATGGGTCGAGAAGATGATCGTTGCGCCTCGAGCCTGCTCGCTGCGAATGAGGTCGGTCACCAGTCGCCCGTTGATCGGGTCGAGCCCCGAGAACGGCTCGTCAAGAATCAGAAGATCAGGCGCGTGGATGATCGCTGAGAGCAACTGGATCTTCTGCTGCTGGCCCTTCGAAAGTTCTTCGCAACGACGCTTGGCGACGCCCGGCAGTGCGAGCCGCTCAAGCCAATCTTCGATGCGGCGCGTGAGGCCGGTCGGATGCACGCCCTTCAACTTCGCCATGTAGCCGACGAATTCGCCGACCTTCATCTTGCGATAGAGGCCGCGTTCTTCAGGCAGATAGCCGATGCGATCCTTCATCCGCAGCGCGCTGCTGCCGAGCACCTCGACCGTTCCCGAGTCGGGTGAGATGATCGACATGATCATGCGGATGGTGGTGCTCTTGCCGGCGCCGTTGGGGCCGAGGAATCCGCACAGCGAACGCTCGGGAATCTGCAGCGAGATATCGCGCACCGCTTGCACGCTTCCGAATCGCTTGTTCACGCCTTCGATGCGCACCGCGGTACGCGTGGAGAAGGAGGGGCTAGATGCGTTGGGGGCGGAGTTCTTCTGTGCGACCGACATTTGGGCGAGTATAGCAACGCGCGAACCGATGAACGCCGCTTTCACTGCCCGCGATTAGCGCGCAGTAGGCGCAGGCTCGATCTTCGCCGGCGGCGCGATTGCGCCAGGCTCGAGGGTGTCGACGGCAACCTTGGTGTAGGCGAGTTCGGTCTTCATCCCGCCCGCCTCGATGGTCGCGCTGCGAAATCCGAGCATGCGACCAGCCTTGGCTCCGGTGGGTACCTCGACGGATTGCCAATCGGTAAAGCGGATCGATTGTCCGCTCGGCTCAGGCGCGTTGGCGGCGAGATCCTTCGGCGGCGCGGGGATGTCGATTCCGAGAACGGTGGTGTTGAGCGCGTCGATGAGCACGGTCCAGGCTTGGGAAGCCGGCGAACCCTTCGGCGTCATTGCGATTTTCCAGGCATCGCGGCCATTCACCGCGATTTTGCCGAGCGATATGAAATTCTCAAAGCGCGTGTCAAGCGAATGCACCATCGTCTGCAGGTCGCCGCCGCCGGACATCTCTTGCGCGAGCTTCGGGTCGATCGCGCGTGCGCGACCAGGCTCGCCCATCCAAGCGATCGCGCCGACGCTTCCCATTTCAATGATGCCGCGCCCGCCCGGCATCGACTGCACGAGTTGCCGCGCGTCGGGGGCGACGAAGCGAAACTCGATGCGTGCATCGCCCATCGCGCTCTTCACCGTTGCGATCGACTCGAAGCTCTTGAACTTTTTCCACTGTTCGCCGCCGATGCGTTCCATCGCGGTGCGGATGATCGCGGCGGCATCGGGAGCCATTGCATCTTGCATCGGCGCGGAGGCAGATGGCAGAAATGTGGGCTTTGCGGCCGAGATTCCTAGAAGAATCGTTGCCGTGAGTGCGGTGATGAGGCCAAGGGGAGCAGGTTGCATGCGCATGATCGGAACACCTTTCAAGTGGCGCGACGGACGCGCACGCATGGATGCATCTTCCAATGTGCGAGCAAAACGCAGGTCAAATCTTCGGGGTCGGCGGCTTAGGGGACTCGGGCTTCGGGGCCTCAGGCTTCGGGACCTCAGGCTTCGGGGCCGGCGGCGGAACATCATCCTCGTCCGCTGGTTCTGGTTCAAGCAGCGCCTTCACTTCAGGCGGAAGGTCGAACGCGGTTGGCTCAACGGTGTCGTGCGTGACCGAGTCGTAGGTGGTGATGATCTTCTGTCCACCCTGCGCCGCCTCGCTGCGGACGGGAAGTTTGATGCCATCGAAGTCCTTGTACTCGACGAAGATCGTGACCACCGCCAGCTTGCCCAGTTGCGTGTCCACCGTCATCTCGAAACCGCGCGGGAGGCTCGTCGTTTTCTCGTACCAGAGCGTTGCTTTCTCTTCGCCTTTGCTGGCGCTGATCTTCCAGCAGTCGAACGAGCCGAACGAACCTTCGCCCGTCGTCTCCATTTTTTCCCAGCGCCGAAATGGATCGACATCCTTCATGTAGTCGGCTTCGCGTGCGATCGTCGCCAGTTCCTTGCCGGTCATCAGCCGGGTTCCCGAGAGTTTGTCGGAGGACCAGCCGACGGTGCCGTCGAATCCGGTGCGGAATTCGCCGAGTCCGCTGAGCGCAATGGTGGTCGCCATCTTGTTGGGTTGTGCGGTGCGCGAGAAGATCGTGCCCTTGATGTTTTGTCCGGGCAGGTCGATGGTGCCCTTCATCTCCATCGATTTTCGCTTGCTCCATGCTTCGCGTCCGCCGATGGCGGCGACGGATTTCTCGACGATCAGCTTGGCGTCAGGAAGCGTTGCTTTGGCGGATGGTGCGGGCGCTGGGGCCGACTCCTGCGCGTGCAGCGACGGCGCGCTCGCGAGGATCGCCGCGACGGCGATGCAGAGTGGGTAGCGGATGGTCGACTTGTTGCAACTCAGGTTCACGGAGATTCCTTCGGTGGGCGATGGTGGAAGCGGGCAGCGTACCATAGGCACGATGATCGTTGCCGCCCGCAAACGAGGGCTTTACTTGGGCTCGGCGCCGATGGCGGGTGGCATGGCTGTCGGCATGGCCGTCGGCATGGAACTGGACGTGCCTACGGGCATGGCCTTCGCGGCGCGAGTGGCCACCGTGCTCGTCTTGATCCACTGTGATGCCGCGGTCAGCGCAGCGTCGTTGCCGTGCAAGAGCGCGTCGCGGGTTGGCGCGGCGGTTTCATCGGGAAGAACTCCGCGGCCTTCGAGGCGCGTGCCCTTGGAGGTCACAAAGTCCGCGACCGCGTGCAGGAGCACATCGCCGTTGGGGAGCGTGGTGGCCTGCGCGGGAAGCGCCATTCCCGCAGAGGTTTCGCCGAACACGCGTGCGCGGCCGAGATCCTGCAGCCCGCCCGCGAACACCTCGCTGGTGCTTGCGCTGCGGCCGTCGATGAGTACAGCGAGCGGCTTGGTTGCGTACGGTCGCACGCGCTTGCCATCGACCGAGACTTTGCGCGGAGTGGCGTAGAACTCCAGCGTGTTGCTGCGACCGATCATTGATCCGAGGCTGGCGGGTTCACGCAGAAAATGTCCGGCGATGCCCATCGACATCGCGCCCATTCCGCCGGGGTTTCCGCGCAGATCAAGCACGATTCCGTCGCAGCTGCGCAGTGCATCGACGGCGCGATCGATCGCCTCTGACGCTGCGGTCATCCAGATGTTGAAGGAGATCACGCCGATGCGGATGGGCTTGGCGCCATCAACGGGGATCTCGACGACGCGCGACTCAACTTCGATGGGAAACGCGGGGAGATTGCCGAATTTCGTGCTTCCCAGCGGTGCCGTTTCCAAGACGATTTCAACACGCTGTTCGGCGCCAGAGGCATCGGCGAAGATTCCGATGCGGCGCGAACCCGCTTCGCCGGTGAGCATTTCGCCACCACCGAAGGCCAGTGCGGCGCGCAGTTGTCGCGCACGAGGTGAATCAATGTTTTTCTCGCTGGCGAGTTCGTTTCGAATCGGTCGCAAAGCGTCGGCAACGCTGAACCCGTCGACCGAAATCAGGCGCCAACCAACGAGAATTCCCGCGCGCGCGCCAGGCAGACCAGGCGTCACTCGCAGCACGGTCGGCTCGCCTTCGACGATGGCGATGTCGATGCCCGCGATGCCTGGCCCGTCAGCTTTTGGCCCGTCGACTTGTGGCCCGTCGATTCCTGGAACATCGCTTGGCGCATCAGCGCCTGACTCACCGGCATTCGTCGCGCCAACGCCGCTTTCCGCAGGCGTCTGCGCGCTTGCACCGACATCAGTCGATGCTCCTTGCGTCGTTGCGATCGGCGGCGTCGTAGCGATGGTCGGCGTCGCGACTTCAACCGACATCGCTTCAAGCGTGACCGCTGTCATGACTTCCGTCTTTACATCTGCGCCGGGGATAATGGTGAAGTGGCTCTGCCCAAGGCGCGCCAGCATTTCGTTGAGGATTTCGCGCAGCTCGGCGGTGGTGCGGGCGTTGGCCGCGCGTGGACGCAATTCATCGCGCACCGCATTCCAGTCGACGCCGTTGAGCGTCTGGTCGTAATGCTCGTCGCGCACCATCGTCCACGCCGCATCGAAAGTTTCGGCTGGGCGCACCGCAGGCGCGCGTGCGGTGTTGTTGGTCTTGGCGGTTGTCGTGCAGCCGCCGACCATTGCGCCAGCGAGCAGCGCTGCCGCCGCCAATGTCAGTGACGCGAGGCGGCGCGGGGCGACGTTCCTCCCTGCAGACATGGCTGCAGACATGGCTGCAGTCATGGCGCCACCGAGGAGGCCAGCGAGGGAGAAGGAGTGGGCGCGGTGTCGTCGAAGCATGGGCGGAGGAGGGCGGATGGTAGAGCCCGCGTCCCTTGCGCCCAATCACGCAATTGCGCGGCGCCCTAAAACTTTGGAGGAAATTTCCGTGCTTGCTTCATCCATTCATCCGGATGAATGGTTGAATGCAACGGGCGATCGTCGTATCCTCCCGCCCCATGCAGCGTTCCCTTCTGAAGGCACTCGAATCTCGCACCCTCGTTTTTGACGGCGGCATGGGCACGCAGATTCATGCGTGCGCAGACTGCAATCCCAGCGACTACCTCGGCCGCGACAACTGCACCGACATTCTTGTCCGCAGCCGCCCCGACATCATTCAGCGCATTCACGAAGCTTACCTCGCCGTTGGCGCCGACATCGTTGAGACCGACACCTTCGGCGCCAACATCCTGGTGGGACGCGAGTTCGACGAGGAGCTTGCTTCGTGGACCTTCGACCTCAACAAGCGCGCCGCCGAGGTTGCGCGCGCCGCTTGCGCCAAGTTTGAAACCAGCGATCGCGCGCGTTTCGCCATCGGCTCGATGGGGCCGGGAACCAAGCTGGTTTCGCTGGGGCAGACATCGTGGGACGAGATGCACGCCAGCTATTTCGAGCAGGCGCGCGGGCTGATTGCCGGCGGCATCGACGGGTTCATGATCGAGACATCGCAGGACCTTCTTCAGCAGAAGATCGCGATCAATGCCTGCATCGACGCGCTTCGCGAGGCTGGACTCACGCCCGAGGATCGCGCGATTTTCTCGAGCGTGACCATCGAAACCACCGGCACCATGCTGCTTGGCTCCGATATCGCGGCGGTGGTGAACGCGCTCAAGCCGTTTCCGATCGCGTCGCTGGGCCTCAATTGCGCGACTGGTCCCGTTGAAATGGCGGAGCATGTTGCCTACATCTCCCGCAACTGGGATCGCGCGATCAGCGTGCTGCCCAACGCTGGTCTGCCGATTCTTGTTGATGGACGCACGGAGTATCCGCTGCAGGCCAAGCCGTTCCGTGAGGCGATGCGGCGTTTCATCGAGGAATTCAAGGTCAGTTCGATCGGCGGTTGCTGCGGCACCACGCCTGAGCACATTCGCGAACTGCGCACCATGGTCAATGACCTCGGTCTCGACCGCAAGCAGTCCAAGCGCAGCATCACTGCGCAGGCGCCGGGTTCCTCGAGCCTCTATGGCTATGTGGAGTTTGTGCAGGAGAACTCGTTCCTCATCGTCGCCGAGCGCACCAACGCCAACGGATCGCGCAAATTCAAGCGTTTGCTCGATGAAAGCGACTTCGACGGACTGGTGTCGATGGCCCGCGAGGAGATCAAGGATGGCGGGCAGGTGCTCGATGTGTGCGTGGACTTTGTTGGACGCAGCGGTCCGAAGGACATGGCCGAGGTCGCCGCGCGCTTCGTGCGTCAGGTGAACGCGCCGATCATGTTTGACTCGACCGATGCGCGCGTGATCGAGGAAGGTCTGCAGCGCCACGGCGGAAAGGCGATCGTCAACTCGATCAACCTCGAGGATGGCGAGGAGCGCATGAACCGCATTTGTCCGCTGCTACGAAAGTACGGCGCCGCATGCGTTGCGCTCACTATCGACGAGGATCACCAGGCGGGCATGGCCAAGACTTGCGCGCGCAAACTCGAGATCGCCTCGCGCATCCACGGGCTATACACCAAGAAGTGGGGGCTGCCTGAAGAGGACATCCTCTTCGATCCGCTCACCTTCACCATCGCCACTGGTAACGACGACGACCGTCGGCTCGGCCTCGAGACGCTCGACGGAATTGCCGCGATTTCTCGGGCGTTCCCGCGCTGCGGCATCATCCTCGGCCTCTCGAACATCTCTTTCGGCCTGAATCCTCCGGTGCGCACGGTGCTCAACAGCGTGTACTTGCATCATGCGCGCGCGCGTGGCCTGACTGCGGCGATCGTGCATGCGTCGAAGATCTTGCCGAGGAACCGCATTCCCGCCGAGCATTGGGACGCGGCCGAATGGCTCATCTTCGACAAGCGCGGCGATGAGCGACCTGCTGGGCAGCCAGAGAATTTCGATCCGCTGCTCCACTTCATCTCGCTGTTTCCTGATGGCATGGAAGACACCACCGAGAAGAAGACGCTTGCGGATTTGCCGATTGAAGAGCGTCTTGCGCAGCACATCATCGATGGCGAGCTGCGCGACCTCGACAAGAGTCTCACCGAGGCGATGAAGACCTATGCGCCGCTGACAATCATCAACGATCATCTTCTCGGCGGTATGAAGGCCGTCGGCGAACTGTTCGGCTCGGGTCAGATGCAGCTGCCGTTCGTGCTGCAATCGGCCGCAGTGATGAAGAAGGCCGTCTCGTTTCTTGAGCCGCACATGGAGAAGTCCGAAGCGGGCGCGTCGAAGAAGGCGAGCATCGTGCTTGCCACTGTCGCTGGCGATGTGCACGACATCGGCAAAAATCTCGTTGACATCATCCTCTCGAACAATGGCTTCGAGATCCACAACATCGGCATCAAGCAGCCGCTGCAGACCATCCTCGATGCGTGGCGCCGCACGGGCGCCGACGCAATCGGCATGAGCGGGCTGCTGGTGAAATCGGTGGCGGTGATGGAGGAGAACCTCCACGAGATGAATCGCCTCGGCATCACGGTGCCGGTGATTCTCGGCGGTGCCGCGCTCACGCGCCACTATGCGGAAAGCCATTTGCGCAACATCTATCAGGGCAAGCTTTATTACGGCCGCGATGCGTTCGAGGGTATGTCGGTGTGCGACGCGCTTGCATCCAAGCAGCTCGCCACCATCGACGCCGAGATCGACGCGCGCCTTTCCAAGCGCGAGGAAGTCGACTCGAAGGTCGCCAAAGCGCGCGCGCTTGCTCGCGACAACACGCCGCTGGTTGAAGTGATGTCGCGTTCGAGCGTGTCGACCACCGTCGAGATTCCTCAGTCGCCGTTCCTCGGCGACCGCGTTGTTGCGGACATCCCGCTCGAGCAGATTTATCCATACATCAATCAAGTGGCACTCTTCCGCGGACAGTGGGGATTCAAGAAGGGCGACATGAGCGATGCGCAGTACGAGAAGCATCTCGACGCCCACGCGCGCCCAGTGTTCGAGCGGCTTTCGCAGCAGTGCAAGCTGGAGAAGATCCTGCGCCCACAGGTGGTGTACGGTTACTACCCGGTGAATTCCGACGGCGACGATCTGGTGGTGTACGACCCGAAGCAGCAAGACCGCGAGATCGAGCGCTTCAAGTTTCCTCGTCAGGGTTCGCGCGAGCGGCTCTGCATCGCCGACTTCTTCCGCCCGGTTTCGAGCGGCGTGAAGGATGTGCTCGGCCTGCATTGCGTCACCGTCGGCGCCGAGGTCAGTCAGTGCGCCAAGCGGCTCTTCGAGGCCAACGAGTACACCGAATACCTTTATTTGCACGGGTTTGGCGTCGAATGCGCCGAGGCGCTCGCCGAGATGTGGCACAAGCGCATGCGCGCCGAACTGGGCATCGGCAACGACGACAGCCCCGAGATCCGCAAGCTGTTCACGCAGAACTACCGCGGCTCGCGTTACAGCTTCGGTTACCCGGCGTGCCCAGACATGAGCGACCAAGAGAAGCTCTTCCGTTTGTTGCGCCCTGAGCGCATCGGCTGCGAACTCACGGAGAACTGGCAGATGGTTCCCGAGCAGTCGACCAGCGCGATCATCCTGCATCATCCCGAGGCGAAGTACTTCGCCGTTGAGAGTGCGGCGCGGGTGCAGGGTTGACGCTCGACACCAACCACTCCGCGGCGCATCGGCCAAGCGCGTTGCGGGTCGTCATAGCGTTCGGCACGGTCTACCTCATCTGGGGCTCGACCTACCTCGCGATCAAGTTGGTGTCGCAACACGGCGCGTTCGTGTTGGCGGGTTCGCGCTTCTTGTGCGCGGCGATCCTGCTGTTTGCCATCGCCTGTTGGCAAGGAGTGGTGCGGCGCAGCGATTTCACTGTGAAATCGTGGTCGAACGCGGCAGTGGTCGGATGTTGTCTCATGCTAATCGGCAACGGCGGCGTTGCGATCGCGACCAAGACGGTCGACTCCGGCATCGTCGCGCTCATGACCGCGATCACGCCGCTCTGGCTCGTTGGACTTGACCGCATCGTTCACAAATCCCATCGCCCCACCAAGACGGTTTGGATTGGGATTGCGCTTGGAATTTGCGGCATCGTGGTGCTCAAGGCCGACATGCTTCTTCCCGCAGGATTGGCTGCTACCTCAACTGTTCCTTCAAGCTCAACCACGACTGCAACCACGGCTGCAACCACGACTGCAACCACGGCTGCGGTGTCGACCGCGGTTTCGAGCGTGGGCATCGTGACCATGATCGTGGCGACCTTCGGCTGGGCGCTTGGAAGCGTGTGGTCGAAGCGGCCAGGCGGCGCGCATTCACCGCTCGTTGCAACGGCGATGCAGATGCTCGTTGGCGGCGTGGCGATGCTCATCGCGAGCGTTCCCAAGGAACTCGCCTTTCACGACGAGTGGTCGCTGCTGCGATCTTCGCCGCCCGATTTCATCACCTGGATGCAGTGGTCGTACCTCGTTGTGTTTGGCTCGTTGTGCGGTTTTACCGCGTATATCTGGCTGTTACGCCATCAGCCCGCCTCGCGGGTTGCGACCTACGCGTATGTGAACCCGCTGGTTGCGATCTTGGTTGGATGGATTTTCATCGGCGAATCCATAGGTTCGCGCACCATCTTGGCGGCGGCATTAATGCTCGGCGGCGTCGCGGTGATCCAAGTTTCCAACGCGCGAAAGATGCTGTTTACCCGCGCGCCGATCGCGGCGGAGTAACGGGCGCTGGTTCAGAACAGCGCCCTGATCGAAGCCATCATG
>Ga0114978_10001875_pt1 | contig 17579 bp, 22 predicted proteins | sample S_140212_EF_Meta_FD_87027 | JGI IMG/M metagenome (GOLD analysis project Ga0114978, IMG submission 87027) | Freshwater microbial communities from Lake Simoncouche, Canada to study carbon cycling - S_140212_EF_MetaG | ecosystem: Environmental > Aquatic > Freshwater > Lake | place: Lake... | reverse complement strand
TTGAAACGATCCGGAATGCGATGAGTTCGATGGATGCACGCCGGTCCCTTTACCAAAGCGGTATTGATGCGGCCATAAAGTACTTGACTCCTTCTGATGAGTCATCTGTCTCTAATTTACCTCAGGTTGAAGGCTCAGCCTCTGTTGGCTGCGCCTCTGTCGGCTGCGCCTTAAAGGACGGTGTTGAGGAACTGTGTTAATGTCTCCTTGGTGGGCTTGGCGTCATACTCGATGATCTGACCATCCTTGAGCAGCTTGATCGTCGGGTATCCCTCGATCTTGTACTTATCCATCATCTGTTCAACCTCGTTGGACTCATTCGTGCAGTTCACATCCGTAAAGACTACCTTATATCCGTTGATGCGCTTGTCTTGATACTCCGCCTTCATCTCCTGCCAAACGGGCTTGGCGGTCTTGCAGTGGGGACACCAATCGGTGTAAAAGAAGAGAAGTTCCGCAGTCTTACCAGAAGCGGTATCGTTATCTAAAACCTCGCGATTTGCCTTGTAGGTCGGGTTTAAAGTTGGTTTAACATAATAGTGGTAATAGAATAACGCGGCGATCAAGAATAATATTCCCACCAATATCGCTGTCATAGTTTTCGTACTGATCGAACTAATAGATGTCCTAATCTTCTGTATAGCATTTGTAGCCATTGCGCTCATTTATACTATATATTAGAATAAATAATGAACCTATTTTTACGAATCAACCTTTCAAAAAGGTTGAGCCAAAACAACCTTTCAAAAAGGTTGAACCAAATCGCAATCTAGTTTTTGCTCCACTTTTCCCAAAAGTGGATCCGGTCGCTACACTTTTTGCTCCACTTTTACCAAAAGTGGATTTGGTAAAGTGTCTAACTAAATGACATAGAGCTAAAAATGTATACAATGAAATGTTGTTCCGAAATGCCAAAGGCGAGTTGATCGAAATCAATCGTTATGACTACAAAACCGACAAACTATATTTCAAGAAAATAATGGAGCTAAAGTCATCTCTAAGCCGTCAACATATTTCGAATAACAAAGACAATCAACAATCCTAAACTAAATGTGAAGAAATAACTGTACACAATATTCATGCTTATCTGTGTGCGAATATGGTCTGGTTGGTCTCCGACCGCCCCATTAGCCTTCTGCAGAGCCAATGTTTGTTGAATATTTAAGTAAATAACACATACGAGTATTAAGATACTAAATATGTTCAGGTATATTGTGGCTTTTGAGTGCGGTAGAAAAGCCGCACATAAAATCAGAATGATCGCTACAAAAAAACACATATACATCGTTTGGGTTGTTTTAATGTCGCCAAATGTTTGCTCCATACACATTCCCAATATTTTTATTTGGACCAAAGTTTGGAACAATTTTTTTATCTATATATGTATATGACACAAAGGACACGAAAGAATCGAAAATCATCGAGAATATTCACACGGAAAGATTACAATGCCGGCGATGGTATGCTCACGACAGTATGGGGTCCGCCTATGTGGCACTATTTGCATACAATGAGCTTCAACTATCCTGTGAATCCAACTAAGGAAGATAAGCAAAACTACCGGAACTTTGTATTGAATTTGCGGAATGTATTGCCCTGCAAATATTGCAGGATTAACTTGAAGACGAATCTGCGTCAGATGCCACTCAAGATGTCTGTCATGAAGGATCGTGAATCGTTCTCTCGTTACATCTACGAGCTACATGAATTGGTGAATAGAATGCTGAAGAAGTCGTCTGGGTTATCGTACTGTGATGTGCGTGAGAGGTACGAGCATTTCCGCGCCAGGTGCACCGACGAGAAACCGAAATTGTTCAAGTTCAAACATTTGGACACGCGAAAAAAGAAAGAGAAAGGTTGCACTGAACCGCTGTATGGTAAGAAGTCTAAGTGCGTGTTGAACATTGTTCCTCAAGATGAGAATATTGCAACTCTGAAAATCGATGACAAATGCATCAAGACGAGGGACTAATCCACTTTTGAAAAAGTGGAGCAAAACTCATAATCCGATTTTTTCACGAAGTTATGAAAAGTTGAACAAAAAGTCTTATAATATATTATCATTTAATATAACATATTATCATTATTTTACACCTTTTCACATTTCAAATGCGAAAATGCATCACAATTTGTCACTCAACCCAAATAAAAAATGATGTAATACTGTTTGGCTCCACCTTTTCAAATGTGGATTACATCCCAAAGGAAGTGAAATCGTTCAGTACAGGGAAGGGCAAATACTGGTTGTCCATCGACTTGTAGTTGGGAACCTTTTTGCATTCAAATGCCGGCTCGGGGCAGCGCGCGCAAGCGGGGCACGGTGGGCATGTAGAACTGCTCTCTTGCGGCGACTTTGTGGCAGCACATGCCGGGCAAACAGGAGGGACGACTTGCGACTTCAGAATGTACAAATCCTCGGTCCCCGGAAGAATTTGGCTAGCCGGAATTCCTGTCGGCAGAGAGCTCGAGTAAACCGAGTTGTAGTTGTTTGAACCCATTCGCGATCCAGTGAAGCCGGAATCAACAACCGGATTGTAATTCGAGTTGCTTACACTGCCGTTGGTCGAATTCGCATGTGTTCCATCAATTGAAAATACTTTTGTATTTCCGTTATTGTCAGTTATCGAAATACGCGGTTGGTTGTCGACTCCAAGATACACCTCCGCGTATGATCCGTTGGGACCAGTAAACTTGTTTGTCGCAGTCAAATCGTAATTGTAATAAACAGGTGACTGGGTGATCGAATTGCGAACTTCTAAATACTGCTTATTGTTCTCATCGACCAATACTTGGCAGATTTCGCCATTGGGACCATACATACTCGTTCCACTTTGTATAATATCGCTGCCAGAATTTCTTGTCTCATAACTGCTACTGGATCCGCTGCTTGATTCACTACGAGAAGCATTAAGCCTTGCTAAATCATCTTTGTTGCGCACTCCAGCAGCCTCTGCACTCTTCCTCTCGGCCTCCGCCTGGTTTTGTGCATCTGTTTGCCCAATGAGCCCTTCACGAAGCCTGGTTCCATAAAATGACATTAATACCAATCCTGCGAATAAAATGAATAAAATAACAATACTATTCGTTTTCATCGTTGTATATTTTATATTGTGAAAATAATTGAGATGAAAATATAATTCATACTTAGCTTATAAAGAAGAAATGGAAGCCGAAACTGTTGAACCTAAACCGAAAGTAAAGCGCGTCAAGGCGACGCCGTTGCAGAAGTTCATGCACGAAGATCCCAATATTATAGAGATTGGCGCAGATGAAGTCGGTCGCGGGCCTTTGTTCGGTCGCGTATACTCTGCAGCTGTGATTTTACCTAAAGATGACAGTTTCGATCATTCTAAGATGAAAGACAGCAAAAAGTTTACAAGTGTAAAAAAGAATACGATTGAGGAAGCGGCTGCCTACATCAAGGAGCACGCACTGGCTTGGCATGTCAGTTACGAAGATGAGACTGTAATTGATAAGATTAATATACTACAGGCTACGCAGCAGGCAATGCACAAGGCGATCAATGAAACTCGCAAGAAGTATGCCTCTAAAATGCAACCAGACAATAAGATTCATTTGCTGATTGACGGAAACTACTTCAATCCAATCATTGCGAAGAATGGGAACAAATTAGAGGCGGTACCGTATACTTGTGTTGAAGGTGGAGACAACAAGTTCACCGCAATTGCAGCCGCATCCATTCTGGCCAAAGTGGAGCGAGACAAATACATTGCCGACTTGTGTGCTGCGCACCCGGAGCTGGTGGAACGATACGGAATCGATTCGAACAAGGGATATGGTGCGAAGCGGCACATTGATGGGATCAAGGAGCACGGGATTACAATCTGGCATCGGAGGAGCTTTGGGATCTGCAAATCCACTTTTCCAAAAGTGGAGCAAAACAACCCTTCATAACCCACTAGAAAATATGTAAAGTACAGCAACAACCAAACTATTATAGGTTCTTCGGCTCTTTAAGTAGGAAAATCGATAATATATATAAAATATGAAGTTTTTGTTTTCCAAAAGTGTTTCAGAAAATCGATTTTGGACATTTATAAATGTCCATTTTTGAAAAGGGCAACTTAGGTTTTGAAAAAACGAAAAATTGTGACCATAAAAAAAATTAGCGTCAGGCGATTGAAAAAATATTTTTCACTTTGTGAGCATAAAATTTTTATTTTTGATTTTTCGTTCCTTTAGGAAAATTATTTTGTTGACAAATAGTATAGTGAAATGTCAACGATTTGTAGTGAAAATAGTGAAAACATACCATTGTTTTTTGAATGTAAAGAATGTCATTATAAATGCTGTAAAAAACAACATCTTACACAACATTTTAACACGATAAAGCACAAAAGTAAGGTTGGCAACGATGTTGCCGATAGTGGCAACAAGACTGACTGTAATCTTTGCAACTGTGGTAAGAAATATAGAGACCGTACCGGTCTATGGAAACACAAGAAAAAATGCGGCATTGATACTGTTATAACAACCCCATCAGAGCCAGAACCCGAAGAATCGAGTAACAATGACCTGATAACCTACTTGATGAATGAAAATAAGGAACTGAAAAATATGATCATGGAAGTATGCAAGAACAGCAATTCGGGCAATAACAATACAATCAACTCTCACAACAAGACCTTTAACCTGCAGGTATTTTTGAATGAAGATTGCAAGGATGCGATGAATATAACGGATTTCGTTGATTCGATAAAGTTCCAGCTTGCAGACTTGGAGCATATGGGACAAGTTGGGTATGTCGATGGGCTTTCCAACATCATAATCAAGAATCTGAAAGCGCTCGATATAACTAAGCGACCAGTTCACTGTACTGATCAGAAGAGAGAAACAATCTATATCAAAGAGGGAGGTGTTTGGGCTAAGGAGGATGAAGATAACAAGAATGTTCGAAAGCTGATCAAGAAGGTTGCTTTCCGAAACAGCAAGTGTTTGTCTCTCTTCAAAGAGAAGTACCCAGACTGCATTACGAGCGAGTCAAAGTACTCAGATACCTATAGCAAGATAGTGATCGAGGCAATGGGTGGCGGGTCAAAATGTAATGATTATGATAGCGAAAACAAGATCATTCGAAAGATTGCTAAGATGATAACAATCGATAAATCCACCTTTTGAAAAGCGTTAAAGCGAAGCAAGAGCCAAAACCGCATTGGAAAAGTTATCTGTTTCTTGATCAACTTTTATAAAACTTGAATAGGAGAGGTGCGGAGAAGGGCTTTTAGCGAAGCTTAAACCCGACGCTCGTGCCTTCGGCACTTAAACCTGGGTTCTCTGCGGAAAATAAAAATGTCTGCGTATAATATAATGTTCGTTGGTAAATTTTTTAGAAAGCACCAAAAGAAGATTTTGATTCTTCTGGTTGTTTTAGTCGCATTATTCCTTCTGAATCGTCAATTTAAAATATTTGAAGGGGTTGAGAACAATCGTACTGTCTATATTCGCCCCCCGCCTAGACTACCGAGGGGTCCGATTGGTTCCACAGGTTCGTCCACAAGTTCGTCCACGAGTGCACCTACAAATGTATCTGGGAGTACGAGGCAAATGACGGCTGCAGAGAAGCACATGTGTGGTATCGTGCCTAATGCACCTGCCTGCAACCCCACCTCGGTAACATCCGTAATTACCAGAAAATAACTGTCGTGATCAGGTTTTTTTTGGTAATTACGGGTGTAATGAAATAAAATAAAAAATTTATAAGGTATATTCGCTTGCAGTCGCTTCGCTTGCAGTCGCTTCGCTTGTAGTTGCTTTTTGGCTCCACCTTTTCTAAAGGTGGATAAGGTGGACTTAGTGCAGCAACTTAACAATCAGGGACTTAACCTCGCGATTGACATCCTTATTGAATCGGAACTTCATAACACACCTCACCGTGATCAAGACATCATTCAACGAGTTGTGCAAGTTCTGTGGGGTCTCATTAAACAACTTCTCGTACAACTCCTTCAATGTCGGATACTTGAAATATTTCTCACCCTTCCAATTGATTGCCGGGATACTGCAGTATCCATAAGTTTCTCTTGCGGTGCAATACATCCGCTTGCTCGCCAACATCTTGGTATCTTCTGCAGTGTAAGCACATGGATTTCTCATCATCTCAGCCTTGACCATATTATAATCAAAATTTATATTATGACCAACCAACATATCCACTTGAGCACAGTCAGTAAGGAACTCTCTAAGCACAACATTTACATCTTTTCCTTTCGTTTCGGACATTTTATTTGAAATATGATGGAATGAATAGTTCTCTTCCGAGATGATAACACCAGGTGGAAGCTTGATAATTGAATCGCGTGTCTTTAACAGCTTGTTTGCATCAGTATCATAGATCACATAGCTGAACTGTACTATGTGTGGCCAATCTTCCAAATTCCCTTTGTTTACAAACCTTTCTCCCTTGGGCGGCAGGCCATCCGTTTCCGAGTCATACACTAGTAGCTTCATTTGTTATTGTTGTTTTACTTCTTTATATTGGTTTCAGATGTCTGATTTGAAATCAATTTTATTTTTCCACCTTTTAAAAAGTGGAGCAAAACCAGTTATTAAAGGAGTGGGCCTTAGGCTATGCATTTGGATCCACCTTTTCTCTATTGCAATGAAAGGTGGATTAGCCAGAGCACATCTCGCAGATCTCATCATGTTCCTCCTCTGCATTATCCTTCTTTGTCGGCTCAATTGTGAACTGCTGCGCCTGATGCTTCGCCTTCCTTCGCAAGTAATAGATTCCCGTCTTGAGTCCCTTCTTCCACGAGTAAAAATGCATGGATGTCAGCGTATTGTATGTGGGATCCTCGACCCACAGATTCATACTCTGGCTCTGGCAGATAAACGCGCCTCTATCCGCCGCCATATCGATCACATGCTTCATCGGGATCTCCCAAACGATCTTGTACTTCTGCTTCATGTGATCCGACAAGAAATCCAGTTGCTGAACACTGCCCAAGTTCGCCACAATATTGTTCTTGACTTGATCGTTCCATTGTCCAAGCTCAATCAGCTCCTTGACTAAATACTTGTTGATGACAACGAACTCGCCTGCCAAAGTGCGGCGACTGTAAATATTACTCGTAAAAGGCTCAAAGCACTCGTTGAATCCCAGGATTTGGCTTGTGCTCGCCGTCGGCATTGGAGCTACCAGGAGTGAATTCCTCAGCCCATCGCGAACAATTGCCGCCTTCAGCACTGCCCAATCATACTTGTCACTCGGCGACACTGACCACAAGTCGAACTGGAGCGATCCATTGGACGCGGGCGACCCCGCAAAGGACTCATAAGCCCCATCTCGGACTGCTAATTCCCAGCTTCTCTCTAGAGCTGCATGATATATAGTCTCAAAGATCTTCTTATTCACCTCCTTCGCTGCATCGCCGTGGAATGCAAGATCCATCAGAACGAAGGTGTCGGCAAGACCTTGCACACCAATACCAACGGGTCTGTGACGCATATTGCTGAGCTTCGTCTTGTCCGTCGGATAGAAATTCACATCTATGACATTGTTCAAGTTTTTGACAATAACCTTCACAACTTCGTGCAGCTTATCGTAGTTGAAAGCTCCATTCTCAACAAAGGTCGGCAGACCAATGGACGCCAAATTGCAAACAGCCGTCTCTTTATCGTCAGAGTATTCCATAATTTCCACGCAAAGATTTGAACTCTTAATGGTGCCGAGGTTTTGCTGGTTAGATTTCATATTTGCAGCATCCTTGTACAACAGATACGGTGTGCCAGTCTCCATTTGGGCGTCCAATATGCGAAACCAAAGATCGCGAGCATTGACCACCTTCCTTGCGCGCCCCTCTGACTCGTATTTCAAATACAAATCGCGGAACTTGTCGCCGTACACATCGGCCAACCCCGGACACTCGTGAGGGCACATTAGAGACCACTTAGCGTTGTCCTTGACACGCTCCATGAAAACATCTGACACCCAGAGAGCATAAAAGAGATCGCGCGCCTTCATCTCTTCGTCGCCGTGGTTCTTTCGCATCTCGAGGAAATCCTCGATGTCTGGATGCCACGGCTCCAAATAAATGGCAAACGACCCATTGCGCTTGCCAGACTGATTCACATACCTGGCGGTGGCGTTGAACACTTTGAGCATTGGAACGAGTCCATCCGTCTTTCCATTCGTACCCTGAATATGCGAATCCTTGGCCCGGATATTGTGGATGTGCAGCCCGATTCCACCGGAATACTTGGAAATAAGAGCACAATCCTTGAGCGTATTGTAAATACCATCGATGCTATCGTCCTCCATCGCAATCAAGTAGCAGGAGCTCAGCTGCGGCCTAGGTGTGCCGGCGTTGAACAGCGTGGGGGTGGCGTGAATAAAATATTTCTGGGACATGAGGTCATAAGTTTCCTTGATTGCCGCCAAGTCGGAGCCATGAATTCCAATGGAGACGCGCATCCACATATGCTGAATTCTCTCGACAATCGTATTTCCAATCTTAAATAGGTAGGCGCGCTCCAAAGTCTTGAACCCAAAGAAATCGATCAAGTAATCGCGATTATGGTCAATCATTGCATCGAGCGCCTCTGTGTTGGCAGAAACAACCGCCCACAGTTGGTCAGACACCAGGGGTTTGTGTTCGCCATGCACATTTGTGAAATGATACAATTGGCTCATAGCTTGTGAGAAGGAAGCGCAAGTATTTTTCTGATGATTGGAGATGACAATTCTGGCGGCGAGTGTCGCATAATCGCAATGTTGGGTAGATAGAGCAGCACACTGCTCAGCGGCGAGCTCATCGATTTTCTTCGTCTCGATCTTATCGTGCAGTTGATCGATCACTTTCATAACGAGCGACGAATAATTGATTTGGATACCGGCTTCATGACCTAAGGTCTTGATTCGTCTGAGAATTTTATCGAATGAAACTTCCTCGAGAACACCATCACGCTTCAATACACGCATCTCTTCCATTCTTTCGTTCATTCTGTATATTTATAAACGAATGTTTTTAACTGATTGTAACTAAATATAATAGAAGTATTAGAATATTTGTTGTTACAAAACAACAAATATATTTTCACAATGCTTTCTGTTGCTAATCTTAACCCGCTTGTTATTGCTCCACTTCAACAAATATATATATTTCTAGAATATCATTTGTCTAAATAATTCTTCTTGCTAGTAAATTTAGCGTTTATAGTCTATTTAATATTCAAGTCTGTATATATGAAGAATAAAAGCATATTATTTCCATCAGATTATACATCATGTTCATCAGGTGGTGGCGGCTCCAGTGGACTTACTGGTCCACCTGGTCCACCTGGTCCACCCGGTCCAATGGGAGAAACAGGACGAACAGGATCGACTGGTTACACCGGCAGAACAGGCGCAACTGGTTTTACCGGTGCAACAGGATACACTGGTTTTACTGGTGCAACAGGATACACTGGTCAAACTGGTGCAACAGGATACACCGGTCAAACTGGTGCAACAGGATACACTGGTCAAACGGGATCAACTGGTTACACGGGTCAAACGGGATCAACAGGGTACACTGGTCAAACTGGATCAACCGGATACACTGGTCAAACTGGATCAACCGGTTACACTGGTCAAACTGGATCAACCGGTTACACTGGTCAAACTGGCGCGACAGGATACACAGGTCAAACCGGATCAACAGGATACACAGGTCAAACTGGTTCAACAGGATACACAGGTCAAACTGGCGCGACAGGATACACAGGTCAAACCGGATCAACAGGATACACAGGTCAAACAGGATCAACTGGTTACACTGGACGAACTGGCTCAACAGGATACACCGGCCAAACTGGTGCAACAGGATACACTGGGCAAACTGGTGCAACAGGATACACTGGTCAAACTGGTTCAACAGGATACACTGGGCGTACAGGTGCCACCGGATACACTGGGCAAACTGGTTCAACGGGATACACTGGGCAAACTGGATCAACCGGTTATACAGGACAAACTGGTTCAACAGGATACACCGGGCGTACAGGTGCCACCGGATACACTGGGCAAACTGGTTCAACGGGATACACTGGGCAAACTGGATCAACAGGATACACTGGACGAACTGGTGCTACTGGATACACTGGGCAAACAGGATCAACCGGTTTCACGGGTGAAACTGGCTCAACTGGTTATACGGGTCAAACAGGATCAACCGGTTATACGGGTCGAACTGGTTCAACAGGATATACCGGTCAAACTGGTTCAACAGGATATACTGGTCAAACTGGCGCGACAGGATATACTGGTCAAACTGGCGCGACTGGATACACTGGGCAAACGGGTGCCACGGGTTACACTGGACGAACCGGATCAACTGGTTACACTGGTCAAACTGGTGCGACGGGATACACGGGACGGACAGGAGCAACTGGCTACACCGGTGAGACAGGATCAACCGGATATACTGGTCAAACGGGATCAACCGGATACACTGGGCGTACAGGTGCCACCGGATACACGGGTGAAACGGGGGCAACCGGATACACTGGTGAAACTGGAGCAACTGGCTACACTGGTGAAACTGGAGCAACAGGATATACTGGTGAAACTGGAGCAACAGGATATACTGGTGAAACAGGTTCCACTGGATACACTGGTGAAACTGGAGCAACAGGATATACTGGTGAAACTGGAGCAACAGGATATACTGGTGAAACTGGTGCCACTGGATACACTGGTGAAACAGGTTCCACTGGATACACTGGTGAAACTGGTGCCACTGGATACACTGGTGAAACTGGTGCCACTGGATACACCGGTGAAACTGGTTCGACTGGATATACTGGTGAAACTGGTGCAACAGGATACACTGGTGAAACTGGAGCAACAGGATACACTGGTGAAACTGGAGCAACAGGATACACTGGTGAAACTGGAGCAACTGGATACACTGGGCGAACGGGCGCAACAGGTATAATAGGACCAACCGGTTACACTGGATCAACAGGATACACTGGGGCAATCGGCCCCACCGGTACACTTACTTCAAATGTGACATTTACACAAGGACTAAATATTAATGGAACAGGTTCAGATCTCATTGATTATGAACTTCCACAAGGAACATTTTTTATATTAGACGGAACTGGTGGTTACACATTTCAATCTTGTGCAGGCGGTACAATTGGTAGGTATGTAATTTTTATCAATAATTCAACATCAAATATTGACTTTATAAATGAAGGAACCGGTATAGATGTGAACCGATTCTCTGTTGCAACCTCTAGTTTTATAAATGTTGGAGTCAATAGTACAATAACATTTATTTATAGTATAATTGTACTTGACAGTGTTTTTGTCAATCGTTGGGTTTGTTTGTCAAAAGTATAGTTTTTGTTATTATGTAAATTTTTTCATTTGTATATATATACAAATGAAAGGTAAGATATTGTTGATCGTAATTTTAATACTGTCTATTGGGATCCCCTTATTTTTCAATCTACCGAAATCGCTTCAGTTGAGAGAAAATTTTTCTTTAGGAAAGACTTACGGTGAACTTCCTGCAGCCGAAACAAATGTCTTAGTCCAGGATACATTTCCTATCACTGGGATAAATAGCGTTTCAGACAAACAATCTGCTGATATTTGGTGGCAGTACCCCATTTTCAAAGTTGGATCATATGCCCAGATCACTAACAATATTAGGTATCCTAGGAATCCAGACACTGGCAACTGCATGCCAGCGGAATTCTGCGATGCGTTGTACAAGAATCGAAGGAATCCGACGAATATTATTTCCACGCTTCCGCCGGTGGTACCTTCAGGTGGTGCGAGGGTTGGATACTATAACACTGATGAAACACTGAACCTGAATACATTTACGACAAACATGGCGAACATCTTGTACTGAACCACCTTTCATTGCAATAGAGAAAAGGTGGTGCCAAAGTTCAAACATATTAGTCTTCCACAACTTCTTATAAGTTACGAAATTGTGTTTTGCTCAACTTTTCTAAAAAGTTGATTTCATCTTGAGTAAACATCCCTGTTGGACAACCGGTTCCGCTTTGGGCACACGCTTTTTCGGAGCACGGTGTTCGTAACCAGTAATTCGCTCTTGCTCAATTATTCTCCATACCTTTTCCAACTGTCCAACATTGTCTGCAAACCACTGCTTGTTTCGTGTCACGAGAACGCAGCTCACAATGTCAAGTTTCCAATAGCAGTTTTTGATCCAGATTAGCCCTTGTTGCTGATGTTTGTCCATCGTTGTTTGTTCCCATTCATCCGAATCAACTAGATCCAATGGTTTGTATACATAAAATGGTTTTGCATCATTTGTAGTAAAATACATGATAAATCCCTTCAACTTATCTGTAGCATCGTTCAAGTACGCCTGGTAATCCTCATATTCAACAAACTTTGTCTCGAGGAAATCACATTCATCTAAATCACACACCTCCATTTGCAACTGCATTTGTACCCAATAATCTTTTTTTGGAATTCCTGTAATTTCTCGGTTAACTATATTTTTAATTTCCAACATCCGACCGTGCCTCTCAGATGATGGGTCGTCATTAATCCCGTCCGGCGAAGCTCCTATGAAGTCGTATGTGTCGTGCTTAATGCATCCAAAGTCTGCAATTTTAGTCTTGTAAGTATGCTCATAAAACATAACAGACAATGGTTCATATTTCTGCCCCCAGTGTAACGTAGTATTTACATTCACTGGTGCGTTCATATCACTTTCTTGCTTCATTGGCCGACACTTCTCGTATATCAATTGATTGATAGTTGATTGTGATTCAAATGCTTTGTATGCATTGCTTGCACTTATTATATTATAACGGAACAAGAGCCAAGCCAATGTTCGTTGGGCAGGTTGGGGTTTTGACCGTAAATATGCAATTTGTTTGGAAATTTTATCGATGTCTGCGCTATCTTGCATTATATCTGTATCACCCGATCTCTTGGTATCGAACAATGTTGTGAAAATATCAAATGCATCATCCAGGATATCATCGAGATCTTGTTCAACCCAATCCGTCATTATGTCTTCAAACTGGATATAGAACATTTCTTGGACTTCTTCCAGCATTTCATCGTGAAAATCCGGTTCGGATATCGCTGTTGGATGCTGATTCATATAATCAATCATTAGATGTAATGCAGATTCTATTAGATCTAATGTGGAGCTCTCATCGAATATTGTAGGTTCGTCTTCAAATACGAGCTCCGCTAAAATATCTTGTAGTTCATCTGTCATTTATTATAATTTGTTGTTATATTTTTATATTGTTATTCGCAAAGCTTTAATTTTCGTTCACAGCGTCCTTTTTTCGAAGCGATGATCCGCGCTGTGTCTTTTTGGGAGCAAGGGATTTCAGAGTTGAAACCCGCTTGTCCATATTCTTCAATGTGAAATGTTTGGATGCCTTGATATAGGTTAGTGCAGGGATCTCCTTGATTTGTCCGGTTGCTTTGTCGTATACGACATCCTTGACACGCTGGAGCTTCTTTCTCTCGAGACTATCTTTGAAGAAGGTAATTAATAGTGATTGTTCCTCATCATCAAGCTGAGCGGTTTCTTTATAGGTATCGACAAAATCAATCAACTTCTTCGTCTTGATAGTTTTGTTCAATTTGCACCACGGTTCATTTTGATTCACATTCTTTTCATCTTCTAGAAACTTGTCCAGATTCGATAGGTTTTCAGAAGATTTTGTCTCTTTCATTGGATTACCGTTTAACAACATAGTCTTATACTTGATATTCTTTAGTTCAACACACTGATCAGCAGAAACATCGGTTTCTTGTATTTGCGATTCCATATTTGTATCGTTGTTATCCATGTACATTAGTATATAGAGTTAAGTTTAACTCAGTTTTGTTTATATATATTTATATTGTTTTGAGAATACATTGTTGTATTTTTATCAACCATATTATAATGGACATTAAACAAATCGGAATTACTGGTACGAACAATCGATACATGATGAAAAAAGTGCTGAAGGAACCCACCATAATCAAAAAACGAGAAGTCAGTCAATATTGGGCCTTCTCCTATGAGGACCAATTGACTCTGGTGAATGATCTAGACGAAATCAACACAGATGATGCAACCAAAGCAATATTTCAAGAAATTAACAAGAAGATTTCAGGCTACAAACAACAGGATAAGAAGAAGGGTATACACGAGGAACATGTATTCATTGATTTGGTGGATGTAATCGATAAGTTGAGAGAATGCAAACTGAGATGCCACTACTGTTCCAAAGAAATGCTTGTCTTATATGACATGACGAGAGAAAGTCGGCAATGGACCGTGGACCGAATCGATAATGATAAAGGCCACAATATGGGCAATTATCATTTGGCTTGTTTGGAATGTAATTTGAAACGCCGGAGGACGAATGATGAGAAGTTTTTGCTATCTAAATCCACCTTTAAGAAAGGTGGAGCCAAAAAGCAAGAGACAAACCCAACATTGGTCGATAAGTGAGAAGTTTTTGCTACACTTTTTTAAAAGTGTACTGGATAAGAGAGCGGTTTGCTGCACTTTTTTGAAAAAACTTATTATAATCTCAATTCTATGTATATGGTGGCATTGCGAAACATAAAAACCGATATTTTGGAATACAAAAAAACAATTACAGTAGCTTTAGAAAAAAGTAAACCTATGCCACATGATGTAAAAAAATACAAAACCATCTATAATAAGAAAAAATCTTGACAAAGTATGGAGTGATATAACGAATAAAGAAACTGAACTTGTAATGACAACCGTAATATTAAACGACTGCGTAAAAGAATTGGAGGAATGTAAATCAATTATTGGACAAATAAATGCAAACCTTCAAGAGATAAAACCTACCTATAATACGGCGACGATGGGAACCTTACAAGGTCTTACAAGAGAAATATTGGAAAAACACAATATTAAACCAGATAAGAATGATATAGGAGCTAATTTTGTACTTGGATTAGAGCACGATGAATTAGCCAAAATCCGTTCTGAAAAAAAACACCGTCGCACTAAAAGTCGCGGTGGTAAAAATAAAACAAGACGAAAACGGAAATAAATATACATGTGGAGCCAAATCTATTATCATAAGGAATGTATCCGCTTTTCGCAAGCTTCGCTCTAGAATCAAACACGAAATGGATTTACAACAAACCATTTCGCGTGTAATATGCTATTTGATGGTCGGTCAAATTATTTATGCCATATACTTTTAATTTTTCCTTATATATTTGTTTCAACAAATTATCCTTCATCGTTCCATTTTTCAATATCTTTCTTGTTCTCTCTCCATTTTTATTACGATATGTAACTCTCCATGGTCGTTTATGCGCCCAAATAAATCCTCTTGACATTCTTTTTTTTCTAGTTTTTGTTGTCATATACCTTGTATATCATATACAAAGTATATAAAAGTTGATAAGTGCGTGTTTATCCACTTTTTTCACGAAGTTATGAAAAGTGGAGAAAATATATTATTATCGAATTTTGGCTCTTGCTTCGCTGAAACCTTTTTCAAAGGTGGATCTGCTTAACGAACACTTCTTGATTCATGAAATTCAGTGACATTAACTTCTTACCATTCGAATCAACCTGGACACCATCTATTACCGCAGGATCATCACATTTACCTTTGTAACATATAGAAACTGGCCCATCAACGGAAAAAACTGCACCCTTTTTGATTTCGGGTTTTCGCGATTTCAGCCATCCAGACAGCTTCGTTTTTCCACTTGTTGCGTCTCCAGTTGGCACAAATTTGGCGGTAATATATGTTGAGTCTACAGGGTTAGACCAAGCATTTTTCTTCGGCCACATTTCACCATATTCACGAACATACAATGTAATTTCTTTGCCGATATTCTTCGCGACATGATCAACCGTCAGCATGCGAAACCCATTGAGTTCAACGGATGTATTCGGCATCCATCTGGGAACACCGTTTGACGCTTTCTTGATGACCCAATTGCCCTTGATGGTTCCTTCGGGTAAAGATGTCGCACTCTCTTCGGGTGCCTTTCTTACTTTGAGTGTCTTGCCAGCGCGCATTTTTCTTCCGGTCGATTTTCTTATACCTCTACGAAGTGTATTCTTTTTTGCCATATATATATATTGTAAATATTTTTAATGACAATATATATATATATATATATATATATGCTTCGTTGTCCGAAAGGAACGCGCAAAAAACAGAAAAAGGGTACTAAATTTCTTTATCACAAGCGATGTATGAATAGAACACGAAGAAATGTTAAATCCAGACTCTCTCTGTATAAGTTAAAAAATCCAGTTTACAGACAGAAGATGGCATCATTTGATTATGATTGGACCCTTGTTAGATCAAAAGATGGCAAATCATATCCATCGAGTATTAGTGATTGGAAGTGGCTATACCCAAATATTCCACAAGTAATCAAAGAATACCATCACAAAGGGTATATGATTGTTATTTTTACAAACCAATCAAAATATTGGAAACACGACCAAATAAAGTTGGTCGCAAAGTCTCTCGATATCCCAATATTTATAGTGGTTGCCACAGACAAACGCGATTACAAACCCAACCCGATATTATTCAATCGTTTGTTCAAGGATAAGAAAATAGATAAGATTTCATCTTTTTATGTAGGCGATGTTATTGGACGAAAATCTGACTATTCAGACAGTGATAAGATATTTGCCGAGAACATAGGAATTCGCGTATATAGTCCTGAAGAGATGTTTCGGGTAGAGTGAAGTTGTAGTGCGTGTTTTGCCACACATTTTTTGCTCCACTTTTTTAAAAAAGTGGAATGGAATGGAAATGGACAAAAGGCGAACCATACGAACGATCACGGCGTATTTACAAACAACAAGTAGATGATGATATTCCTTTGAAACAGATTGAAACTTCTGCTTATACATCGGCTCTGCATCACGATGAAAATACATGGGATATTTTGAATCAAGAGTTCTCGAAATCTAGCAACAAGAGAGAAGATTTGGATGCGAAAATTGCGGAACGCGCACCAGTACAACAATGTGGGTTCAATCCGTTTCTCGGTACCAACAACTATGTCAACGCAATAGGTGAATATCCGTTGAATACGACAATAGAGAAAAAGGTGGAGCAAAAAGCGTAACAACATTGGTTAAAAGATACATTTCATAACTTGCATGTAAAGTTATGAAATATTTACGCTATTATTTTGGCTCCACATTTCTACTATTGCAATGAAATGTGGTTTCAGTTGCTTCGCTTTTGGCACCACCTTTATAAAAGGTGGTTTAGAGGAGGCTCTTCACACACATCGTGTGTAACAAACGATTCACGAAGTACGCCAGGAACGAGTTCACAATCGCAAACGCTAAGTTGATGAGGTGCATGTTATTCAACTTGTTATATTTCGTGACAAGATACCAACCGGCTCCAACAACCGCTAAAATAAAGGTAATGTAGAAAAAGACAGAGAAGAAGTAGAAGTACACGCACGAATCCTTGCCGAGGGGTCCAAACACCTGATTCATAAAGTTACTCATTATATAGTTATCCAATATTATTATTTGAAAAATAAACTACTTAAATATTCTAGTCAAATCTAGTTTAATGAACAC
>Ga0114978_10001874_pt1 | contig 17594 bp, 8 predicted proteins | sample S_140212_EF_Meta_FD_87027 | JGI IMG/M metagenome (GOLD analysis project Ga0114978, IMG submission 87027) | Freshwater microbial communities from Lake Simoncouche, Canada to study carbon cycling - S_140212_EF_MetaG | ecosystem: Environmental > Aquatic > Freshwater > Lake | place: Lake... | reverse complement strand
TTTGGCTGGAGCTCGGATGTCTATCTCGCGCGTCAGATCGTCAATGAACGAATCGCGACCGTACTGGGACGAATGCCAGCCGGGGTTAAGCCCGAGCTGGCACCGATCAGTTCGATCATGGGACAGATCATGATGGTCGGTTTATACAGCCGCGACGGCACAACCTCGCCCATGCAAGTCCGCACGATTGCTGAATGGATTGTGCGTCCCCGTCTGTTAACCATCCCGGGGGTCTCGCAGGTGATTCCGATGGGGGGAGGACGCAAACAGTTTCAGGTCCTGGTCGATCCCATTCGATTGGCCGCTCATGATGTCACCCTGAATGAGGTTGAGCTCGCCATCGGCGAGGCGAATCAGAATGCGACCGGGGGATATCTCGAACAGGGATCGATGGAATATCTGGTTCGTGGGCTGGGGCGGATCAAGAGTCAGGACGAACTTGCCCTCTCAGTCGTCAAAAGTTCCCGCGAACGACCGGTCTTGCTGCGGGACGTTGCCACGGTCGAAGAGCGGCCGCAATTGAAACGGGGAGATTCGTCGGTCAACGGGCATCCCGCCGTCGTCTTGACCATCGGAAAACAGCCGACCGCGGATACCCGTCGACTGACCGATGAAATCACGCGGACGTTCGAGAGTTTACGCGGGTCGCTTCCCAAGGATCTGGAACTGGTCACCGAACTGTATCAACAGCGCGAGTTCATCGACCGGGGGATTCACAATGTGATCGAGGCCTTACGTGATGGGGCGATTCTGGTCCTGATTGTGCTGTTTTTGTTCCTGATGAATGTGCGGACGACGTTGATCACCTTAACGGCAATCCCCCTGTCGATCGTCATTACGGGACTGGTGTTTTATCTCTGCGGAGTCTCGATCAACGTGATGACCCTCGGGGGACTGGCGGTCGCCATGGGAGAACTGGTCGATGATGCGATCGTTGACATCGAGAATGTCTTTCGCCGCCTGAATGAAAATGCGCGGTTGCCTCATCCCAAACCGGCACTCGACGTGGTCTATCACGCCAGTCTGGAAATTCGCAGTTCGATCGTCTTCGGAACCATGCTGGTGATTCTCGTTTTTGTCCCGCTGTTTGCGTTGTCGGGTATTGAAGGCCGGTTGTTTACTCCGCTGGGGGTCGCCTATATCGTTTCGATTCTCGCCTCGCTGCTGGTTTCACTCACCGTGACCCCGGTCCTGGGCAGCCTGCTGTTATCCCCGAAACGGGTGTCACCACAACTCGCATCGCCGCAGACCGCATCGCCACAGACCGCATCGCCACAGACCGCATCGCCACAGACCGCATTGCCACAGACCGCATTGCCACAGACCAATAACTCGCCCCCGCAGCAACCGGATCATTTGCATCTCGACAGCCCGTTGTTGCGGCTGTTGAAAACGTGGGTGACCCCCGTCATTCGGACCAGTTTATCTCGCACAGGTTTAGCCGTGATTCTGTCGGTGGTTGTGATGGGAGTGATCGCCAGTGGTGTGCTGGTGATGCGGTTGGGGAGCGATTTTTTACCTGCCTTTGATGAAGGGGCGGCGCAGATCAACTTTGCCTTGCCGCCGGGTTCTTCGCTGGAAGCTTCCAATCGTGCCAGTGCGATGGTGGATGCGGCCCTGGCGACCCATTTGCGTTCACACGACAAAAATCCGCACGGACTGGTCACTGCGTTTGTCCGTCGCAGTGGTCGAGCGGAGATGGATGAGCACGCCGAGGGGGTCAACGTGACGGAATACATTGTCACACTCAATCCGCAAAGTGGGCTCACCCGTGCCAAGGGGCTCGAGACGTTGCGGAAAGAACTCGACGAGGTCCCCGGAATCGAATACGAAGTCGAACAACCATTGGCCCACATGATCAGCCACATGCTCTCGGGTGTCACGGCCCAGATTGCGATCAAGGTTTTTGGAGACGATCTCGATGTGCTCAGGCAAAAGGCCGAGCAAATCAAAGTCGCTTTGATTGATATTCCCGGCCTGTTGCCGCCGGTGGTCGAGTCGCAACAGTTGATTCCGCAGCTTCGCATCGAATTAAACCGCGAACAACTGGCTTTGTATGGGCTGACAGCGGGTGATGTGAACACCTTCATCGAGACGGCGATGAATGGTCGTGTGGTTTCGACGATTCTCGATGGCCAGCGGACGTTTGATCTGGTGGTTCGTCTGGACGAGGCGGCTCGAACCGATATCGAATCGGTCAACCGCCTGTCACTGACGCTTCCCGCCGGGGGACACATTCCTCTGTCGGCGGTTGCCAGGGTGTACGAAGCGGGAGGTCCCAATACCATTAACCACGAACGGACACGCCGACGGATCGCGATTCGCGGAAATGCCGCCGGACGAGATTTAGGGGGTGTCGTGGCCGATATTCGCCGAGCCGTTCAGACGATTGACATGCCCGAAGGGTATTTCGTGGAATATGGGGGACAATTCGAGGCCCAACAAGAAGCAACGCGGCAAATCGCCATTATGAGTCTGGTGTCACTCGTCGGCGTGTTTCTGGTGCTCTATACGCTGTTTCCGTCCACACGTATCGTGCTGCAAATTATGTCAGCCCTGCCAATTGCCTTTGTGGGTGGGGCCTGTGCCTTATGGCTGACGGGCCAGTCACTGACGGTCGCCAGTCTGGTTGGATTTATCTCTCTGGGGGGAATTGCGGCGCGAAACGGAATTTTGCTGGTCTCGCATTATCTGCATCTGATGCGTGAAGAAGGTGAGGAATTTACTGAGGCGATGATTCTCCGCGGAAGTCTCGAACGCTTGGCTCCGGTGCTGATGACCGCCCTGACCGCCGGGATCGGATTGGTGCCGCTGGTGCTGGGAGGACAGCAACCGGGAAAAGAGATTCTGTACCCGGTAGCGACGGTGATTCTGGGGGGGCTGATCACTTCGACCATCTGTGAATACGTCGTCCATCCGGGCCTGTTCTGGAGACTGAGTGGTTCCGCAGCCGAACGTTTGGCCGTTCGGAGCGAAACCGAGTCACTCGTTTGACCGATTGCAGGGAAGTCGAAGACGCGCCGTCGGTGGCTGCGAACCGATTTTTCCCTGCGATCCGATACCCGGAAATTTTCTCGAAACGAAAAAGAACCCCGTATTCGCGAAAACCTGGCGTCCGTTTTGCTACAATTGGTCTGTTACCATTACCAAGCCGGGATCTGCTGCTCGACGATTCTCGACGATCAAGGAGCGGTGGTGTCGCGGAACGGATGTCTTGAGGGAAAGACGGCAAGACATCCGAACGAAATGAAATCCGACACAGGACAATTCGCCACCGTCTTGAGGCAAAGCACGTGAGGCAAAGGACGAGACCATGGATCTGTTCCAGCAATATGCTCGCAATCTGACGCGACGTCACTTCTTTCAACAGGGATCGAACGCAGTCGGCTGGGCGGCGCTGTCATCGCTGATGGGGTCGGCTGGTGGTCGAGTATTGCAGGGGGCTGAACCTGGCCCGAATCTGCAAAATCTGCTGACCCACCATGCACCAAAAGCCAAGCATGTGATTTACCTGCACATGGTGGGTGGTCCGCCGCAGATGGATCTGTACGACTATAAACCGCTCATGAATGACTGGTATGACAAGGATTTGCCCGAGTCGGTCCGGAATGGTCAGCGGTTAACCACCATGACTTCGGGGCAGTCCCGCTTTCCGATCGCGCCGTCCAAATTCAAGTTTGAACAGGCGGGGCAAAGTGGCATGTGGGTGACCGAACTGTTGCCCTGGACGAAAAAAGTGGTTGACGACATCTGTTTCATTCGTACGATGAATACCGAGGCGATCAATCACGAACCGGCAATCAGTTACATGCAAACCGGCAACCAGGTCACGGGACGACCCTGCCTGGGTGCATGGGCCTCGTATGGACTCGGATCGCTCAATGACGATCTTCCCTCGTTTGTGGTGATGGTCGCCAAACCGACAAATACCGAGCAGGTTCAGGCGATATCTGCACGGTTGTGGCAGGCGGGGTATCTCCCTGGTGAGCATGCCGGGGTCTCGTTCCGCAGTGGGGGGGATCCGATCCTGTACATCAATAATCCACCGGGTGTCCCGAGTGAAATCCGACGGAAGACACTCGATGGACTGAAGCAACTGAATGAACTGACGTACGCTCAACTGGGTGACCCCGAGACTCGAACCCGGATTGAACAATATGAGCTTGCTTTCCGCATGCAAACCAGCGTTCCGGAACTAACGAATCTCGCATCCGAGCCCGAATCGACGTTTCAGTTATATGGCGATGAAGCGAAAAAACCGGGAAGCTTCACCAACAATGTGCTGCTGGCCCGGCGGTTAGTGGAACGGGGTGTCCGCTTTGTGCAGATCTATCTCAACAATTGGGATACGCACGCGAATGTGGCTGGCCGGCTTCCCAGCCAGTGTCGTGACATCGATCAAGCCTGTTATGGACTGATTCAGGATCTGAAGCAGCGGGGTTTGTTCGATCAAACGTTGATCATTTGGGGTGGTGAGTTTGGCCGGACAATTTATTCGCAGGGGGGGCTGTCCAAAGAAAACTACGGCCGTGACCATCATCCACGCTGTTTCACGATGTGGATGGCGGGGGGAGGTTGTCGTGGTGGCCAGATTTATGGGGAAACTGACGATTTCAGCTATAATATTGTGAAAGACCCGGTCAACGTCCACAATTTCCATGCGACGGTCCTGCATCTGCTTGGTTTTGACCACGAGCAGTTCAGCTACAAGTCTCAGGGGCTTGACCAGCGATTGACCGGTGTCGAACCGGCCCATGTGATTCCTGAATTATTAGCGTGATCCGAAACCGGAAAGCCAACGTTATGCTTTTCGTAGGGGTGACAAGTGGTCATCCGAAAGAAAACTTTTGCGGGAGCCCACGAAGATGTTGGGACAACGAATGAATGCAGTTTTGAAATCCGGGATGAACGTCGGGGCTTTTCTGTTGCTGGCGATGCCATCAGTGGTACTCGCCGTTGACGTGTCCGATGCAGGACACTTTTTCAGCCCAGCGGCTCTCGAAAAAGCGAATACCGCGATTCGCGGCATTGAAAAGAAGTCCGGTCACGAGATCCGCATTGAAACCCATGCGACGGTTCCAGCCGATCAAGTCGAAGCGGTTGCCAAGATGGATCGCGACGAGAAGCAGAAGTTTATGGGGAACTGGATCAAAACTCGGGCGGCGGAAGTCAGGGAAAATGGGACCTTGATTTTGATCTGCAAGGAACCGTCTCAAGCCAAAACCTTGTTCAACAAAAAGTTGAAAGATGCGGGACTGACTCAAGCGGATACGAATCAAATTTCCGAGGTGTTGGTTGCCGGACTAAAAGCCAAAGATAACGACAAGGCGTTGAATGACGTGGTTGCCAAGCTGGACTCGGTCTACGCCAAGCTGACGGTCGCTCCGGGACGGTTGCCGAAAGCCGGAAGTACGGCACTGCGTCCGATCCCTGTTGCTGCCAATCGGCCTCGCGCTGCCGCACCGGAAATGGCAGGCTGGTCATCGTTCATTGGGATTGGGTTGGCGGTCCTGTTTGGGATTTTCGTGATTTCCATGCTGTCACGTCTGTTTGGCGGCGGTGGCGGTAACCGGGGCTTTGGTGGTGGTGGTGGATATGGTGGCCAACCTGGCTTCGGGGGTGGTGGCGGTGGTGGTGGATTTATGAGTGGTCTGGCGGGTGGACTGTTCGGAGCGGTTGCGGGGAACTGGTTGTACAATTCGTTCGGGGGCCATTCAGCGCATGCCCAGGACGGATTCTCGTCAGGACACCAATCGGGCCTTGCCGACGATAACGCATCAACCGATGCGGGCTGGACGGACGAAGGGAGCATGAGCGGCGGCGGGGACTATGGCAGCGATGATTCCGGCGGCGGTGGAGATTTTGGAGGAGGGGGCGACTTCGGCGGCGGAGATTCAGGGGGCGATTTCAGTGGTGGCGGTGATTTCTAATGACCTGAACACGTCAACACGAGGCCTGCCCGAGTGAATTGCCAACGGGTAGGGCGAGTTTGGAGCAACACGGTGCTCGGGGCAACCCAAGCTGGTATCGATCGAGTTGTAATGATTCCGGCAGTGATGACAAATCACTTCTCTGGGTAGATAAAAACACAGGGCGAGCTCACTTTCAAGTTAGCTCGCCCTGTGTTCGGTTTGATCACCTATTTTTTGAGTAGGGGGAATGCTTAATTTGACTTTTCGAAGTCAATCGGCTGGGCCACTGACCAGAAAATCATTGTCATGGCAACGAAATCGCTGGGAAGAGTGGCTTGCGGCCCCAGTCGGTTTTTATCCACCGAGATCAGCGCAATCGGTGACAAAACCGATCTGTGGTTGCTCGGGGTTGCACGGCAACCATCGCCACATTCTCAGAAGATCGCGCCAACGATCTGAGCAAAAAGTCCGTCAGCGAAAACCTTGAATGGATTATTGTGAGAGCAAGCGTCTGCAGTCCATGAGGTCCCCCAAGCGACGAGAACTCGAACTCCTGATCATCCAGTGGACTTGACGGCACACTTTTATTGTTGGATGATCATGCTTAAAACATCCCCACTAGTGTGACTAAATATTCACCGAAGCCAAACTTCGATGCATGGGGCACGAATACAGGGCCGTTTCTCGCAAAGGCGTCCTGCTTTAAAGTCAGGAGGAACACCTCCAATCTCGGCTTGCCTGCGGTATGGCAGTAGTATCGGAGAATTCGTTGGCCCTTAGCTCACTCAACGCCATCTGCCCGTATTACACAATGTACCCGCTTGATTTCCCGCTGCAGGTGCTCAAGGAACATGGCAAGTCTGGCGAATGGGTGATCGACCCGTTTTGCGGACGGGGCACGACAAACTTTGCTGCGCGGTTACTGTCGATGCCATCAATCGGCATCGACAGCAGTCCGGTGGCCGCTGCGCTTGCGAAGGCAAAGCTCGCCTCCGCTGCCCCCAGTCGTGTTGTGGCAAGTGCTCGAGCCATTCTGAAGTCAGCGAAGGAGCCAACATCCATGCCCACAGGCGACTTCTGGAAGCTCGCGTACCACGAGAACACCATCGTGCAGATTTGCCAGCTTCGTGAGGCACTGCTGACGAAATGCACTTCGGACACCAGAATCTTGCTGCGAGCAATTATTCTTGGTGCGCTCCACGGCCCACGCCCAAAGGGAGAGCCGTCGTACTTCTCGAACCAGTCGCCGAGGACCTTTGCGCCAAAGCCAAACTATGCGATAAAGTTCTGGACAGCTCGCGAGATGTGGCCGGTCGATGTCGACGTGCTCTCGATCATCAAGAAAAGGGCAGATCGCTATCTCGCCGAGCCAGCCCCGAATGTGAAAGGCAAAGTGCAGCTTGGAGACAGCCGAGTGGCGGGGACATTCAACGGCATACCGAAGGCGCGTTTCGTTGTCACGTCGCCACCCTACTTTGGGATGCGGACGTACCTGCCGGATCAGTGGCTTCGGCTTTGGTTCCTCGGTGGCCCCGATTTTGTCGAATACCGGCAACATCCAGCACAGCTAGAGCACTCGGGAGCAGACCACTTTTCCGCCGAAATGGGGCTTGTCTGGAAGAACGTTGCCGAACATACGACAACGGACGCAAGGCTCATTATCCGCTTCGGCGGGATTCATGACCGCGCGGCTGAGCCGATGGACGTACTGAAGAAGTCGCTTGTAGACTCTGGCTGGAAGATGAGAACGGCGAAGACTGTCGCCGATTCCGATTGCGGTCGTCGACAGGTCCGACAGTTTCAAGCCGTGCCGAAGAAAGCGATTACCGAACATGATGTCTACTGCCATCGTAATTGAAGGAGCAATCCTGTGACCAAGGGTAATCAGAAAAAGCCGACAGCAGGCGCAAACAGGCAACAAACAGCGGCCGAGCACCTGTTCGAGTTTGAGAAAGTCCCATTTTCCAAAGGTACGAACAAGCCGAAGACGACTGACGAAGAGCTGAATAGCCGTTATGCCAAGGGGGGATTCCGTATCGTCACCGAGCAAGCGCGGTACCCGCTTGCTGGCATCCTCGGAATGCTCGAGGAAGAGATCGAGAACGACGACGGCAAAAAGGAACTCCGCTATAAGCTTGACCCCGAGTACCAGCGGCGACATCGTTGGAGCGTCGAGAGAAAGTCGCGGCTCATCGAGTCATTCCTGATAAACGTTCCGGTGCCACCCGTCTTTCTCTACGAGCGCGACTTGGCTCGCTTTGAGGTGATGGATGGACGCCAGCGTCTCACCGCGTTGAGTGAATTTTACGCCGACAAGTTTGCGCTCTGTGGACTGCAGCACTGGCCAGAACTCGACGGGAGGACGTATTCGCAACTTCCGTCGAAGATCCGTGATGGCATTGATCGGCGCTATATTTCATCGATCATCCTGCTCAAGGAGACGGCAGCTGACGAGGAACAGTCTACGGCGTTGAAGAAGATGGTCTTCGAGCGTCTCAACTCGGGTGGTGTGAAACTTGCCAGCCAAGAGACTCGCAACGCTGTTTATAACGGTCCCCTCAACCAGCTATGCATTGAGCTTTCCGCGAACGAAAATTTCCGGCGCATGTGGCGCATCCCCCTTGATCCGAAATCCGAAGAGAAAAACGTTGACGAGGAGATTGATGAGGAGGAGCAGCCCCTCGACGATTCGACGAAGGTGGGCATGCAGATGTTCGAGAAGATGGAGGACGTCGAACTCGTACTGCGATTCTTTGCCTACCGGAAGATCAACGATTTCAAGGCAGGGCTGAACAAGATCTCCGAGTTCCTCGACTACTTCATAGCGATTGGCAACAAGTTCCCACCGGAAGGACTCACAGAATACCGCTCGATGTTCGACAACACCGTGGACTTCGTTTGGAAAGTGCTGGGTAACGAAGCGTTCACGATACTCGAACATTCAAAGCAGCGACCAACCAAAATCGTTTACGACCCGTTGATGTTCGCCGCAAGCAGCCCAAAAGTAGTACCTCATCGCGACAGGCTCATCGCGCATGAAGGCGTGCTGAAGGAAAAACTGAAGGAGATGTACAAAGTGCAACATGATCTCTTCGCTGGACGCCGAACAAACTTCAGCGACACGCAGGACCGGAACAAATGCATGAGCGAGGCCTTTGCCTCGGCGATCGCCATGACCCAATAGATAATTGCGACGGAGCTAACCTGTGCGTTCTACTTTGGATGAACTCATGACTGAGTTGGCCGAATTGAAGGCGTTCGTAAATTCGATCGCCAAAGTCAACTCTGCCCTCGAAAACCACGATGACAGCGTGGTGAAAACGTACATCTCAATCCGGCGCCGCTTCGACTATGCGGCGTTCGCTGTCGCGTTATATGCCTCGTTCGAGAAATTCATTGAAGGGCTAATCGCCGCGTTCGCACAGCTTGAGTCACGCCGGCTTGAGTACTCTAAATTGCCGGAAGGACTCAAGAAGAAGCACTTCTCGCAGACAGTGAAGATGCTGGAACGTGGGAGAATCGGCGAGGGGCGATATGCCAACCTGACTCCAGTCAATGTGGTCAAGAATCTATTCGAGTGCCTCAACGGCACGATGCCTTACAAGCTTAACGACGCGGCCATCGTCGCGCACGACCAAAACCTGCGAGTTAAGGAGATCGACGAACTGTTCGCGGCCGTCGGCATGGAAAAGGTATCCAACAGTGTTCGCCAAGCCGACGATCTTGTTAAGTGGCATTGCAATTTGAATGGATTGCGCAATGCCCCAAAGAAGGTGCCCGCAATCACCATCGTGAACCGCCTTAACGACATTGTCGAACGCAGGAATGAGGTCGCCCACCGTGGAGGCAATCCTGATAACCTTCCCGCACCCGAGGCAATGAGCGAGGATATCAACTTCATCGAGAATTTAGCGAGATCTTTATTCGGACTAGTGATCGGTCGCTACCTAAAATTGCAACACACCGAGTCCGAGAACAGAATTGCACTGAAACTTCGGGAGGGACCATTCGAGAAAGGGACTACCATCGTCGTCGACGCGCCGAGCCATAGACTTTTTGTTGGGCAGCCAGTGTTTGCTATCGTCGAATCCACCGGTGCTCGGTGGGGCCGTATCCAGAGCCTAAAAGACAATAATACTGATGTCGAGGAAGTGGTACCAGGTGCGAACGCGCTAAATGGCATCGGCGTTTGCTTAGATTTTAAGTGTCCCAAGAAGAACAAACAGCTTTTTGCCCTCGCGGTCGATGATGATTTGGTATGGGCTCCACCGGAAGAAAAAGACCCCAGGTGATTGGCGGAAATGCTGTTGCGGAGTGGGTTGGTCGAGTTGAGGAAGCGGCTGTATGTCACACACGGGATGTCGAGATCTTGATCCGACGAACGGATTTTGACGCGATGAAGTCCGCAATAGAAGCTGCAGGTTTCGATCAGCGAGATATTTTAGGGATCAAGATTTTACTCGATGGACCGAATGGTCGACCTCTAAGAGGGCGTCCATCAAGATGGCGTCCACATTGTCTTTGCGAGCAAGAAAATTCGACTAGAACATGAGTCGCCAGCACCTGATGTCGGTGATTCGGTTCCCGCTGCCGATGAATTTCTTTTGGGGACCGCTTGATCTGCTTTTTTGCTTAAAAGACCCCGATCACGTTTCCCCGCGTGAGCTCCCCGCTTCGCGTGATTTTCCTCCGTGGAACAGCGAGTACAAACGCTGGCCGACACTGTCGATGATTGCGTAGGTGACCGGCGTAATCAGTAATGCCAGCAGTAAGCTGAGTGACTGTCCGCCGATGATCACTTTGGCCATGCTGGCCCGCGCACCGGCTCCTGGTCCGCGTCCCAGCGCAATTGGCACCATCGCCGCGATCAGCATCACCGTGGTCATCAAGATCGGGCGCAGGCGCGTATGGTTGGCTTCCAGAATTGCGGCGGTCCGTTCCATCCCGGTGTTTCGCAGTTCATTGGTTTTATCGACCTGCAAAATCCCGTTTTTCTTCACGATCCCGATCAACATGAACAGGCCGAACATTGCATACAAGTCCATCGGTGTCTGAAACATCAGCAGTGATAACAAACCGAACGGAATGGTGACCGGCAAGGCCGCCAGGATGCTGACCGGGTGCAGCCAGCTTTCAAACTGGGCGGCCAGAATCAAGTACATGAACAGAACGCTCAACCCCAGGGCAACCATGAAATAGTAGCCCGTTTCACCCAGCATTTTGGCCTGGCCACCAAAGGTGACCTCGTACTCGGGTGGCAGTTTTAATTCTTCGACAATCACTCGGGCCCGCTGTGTCGCTTCGTTCAACGAGACTCGGTCGGGGTGGGCCAGCAGTGTCACCGTTCGCTGGCGATTGTAGCGATCAATTTGACTGGGACCTCGCGCCTCGGTCACTGTGGCGAGACTCGACAGCCGAACCTGTCCGGCGGTGGGCGAGGGGATTGTCAGGTTTTCGAGGCTTTGGGGTGTCGCCCGAAACGGTTTGTCGGCACGAAGCCAGACATCGTATTGTTCTGTCCCTTCCTTATAGCGTGAGACAATCTGTCCGCCGACCAGAATGTTCAGGCTATTGGTAATCGCCTGCACGGGAATTCCCAAGTCACTGGCGCGATCTCGGTCGATCGCCACTTGAACCTCGGGCTTGCGCAGCGACAGCGTCGAGTCGACATCGACCAGTCCGCGAATTTCACGCAGCTTTTCGATGAATTGCGCCGAATAGTTGCCGAGCTTATCGATATCGGGTCCCTGAATACTGACCTGGAAGGTACGGCTGTCTTGACCATTTCCACCAATCGCAGAGACATCCGAGACCGCTGTCCGCAGATCCGGGTATTCTTTCAGGATGGCGCGAGCTCGTTCCATCACTTCAAACTGGGTGTATTGACGTTCTTCGAGTTCCTTGATGCGAAAGTAAATCGATCCACGGGTGACATCTCCCTGCCCTTTGCCGCCGCCCCCAGTGTTTTGACCGATGATCGTGAAGTGGTGCAGTACCCCAGGCAGGCGAATCAGTCGCTGTTCGATTTCCGTTAGTACCTGATTGGCTCGTTCCAGCGTATAGCCTTCCGGGGTGATATAGGTCACCTGAAACTCGCTCTGGTCGTCCCGCGGGACCAGGTTAATGCCCAGGTTGCTGAGAATCGGCAGTGTCCCGAAAAAGGCCAGAATCGAAACGATCGTCGTGATCAAGCGGTGCCGTAGAGACCAGGCGAGAATCCGTCCGTAAAGGGTATCGATCGACCGATAGATGAAGCCCCCTTTGGTGTGCTGCGCACCCGATTCACTCGGTTCCAGCTTGAGAAAATGAGCACATAACATGGGGGTAAGCGTGAACGAAACAAAGAGACTCATCACGACCGCAAAAGCGACCGTCAACCCAAAACTGCTGAAGAACCGGCCGACGATTCCCCCCATGAAGGCGACCGGCACAAAGATCACCACCAGCGAAAGACTGGTAGCCAGCACCGCCAGCGCGATCTCGCGCGTGCCGTCGTGTGCGGCGGTGCGGGCATCTTTGCCAAACTCTTCCATGTGGCGAAAAATATTTTCATGAACCACCACGGCATCATCGATCACGATCCCGATCGCCAGGATCAATGCCAGCATGGTGATATTATTGAGCGTGAAGCCCATGTATTGCATGAAGAGAAAGGTCGGAATGATCGAAGTCGGGATCGCCAGGGTCGCAATGATGGTGGTGCGCCAGTCCCGGATAAACAGCATGATCGTGGCCGAGACCAGCACGGCGGCCAGCAGCAGGTGGAAATTGACTTCGGCCATCGATTCGCGGATGAATCGGGCCTGATCCTGGATGATTTCCACCTGAATGTCGGGAGGCAACGCTTGCGTGATGCGGGCCAGCCGCTTTTGGACGGCGTCCGAGATCGCGACAGTATTGGTCCCCGATTGCCGCTGCACGAACAGACTGACCGCGTTTTCATCATCGAGACGGCTGAGTCCCCGTGGCTCTTCGATCGAATCTTCGGCGCGACCAATATCCCGGATGCGAATGGGATGTCCGGCCCGATTCGCAACGATGAGCTCGTTAAACTGCTTCGAGGCCTGGATACGACCGAGTGTTCTCAGGACGAGTTCCCGTGAGCCCTGGCTGACGATCCCGCCGGGGACTTCCAGGTTCTGAGTCGTCAGTGCCACGCGAACGTCTTCGACGGATAATTCGTACGAGGCGAGTTTTTCCGTATCGACGATGACATTGATCGCGCGATTTCGAGCCCCTGACAGGAAGACGGCCCCCACACCAGAAACCGTTTGCAACTGTTCCTGAATCTGCCGTCGTGCGATTTCGGTCACCTCGCGGACATCCCGGCGTCCCGAGACACCAATCGTCATAATCGGTGCGGCGTCGAGATCAAACCGATTGATAATCGGCGGATCCATCCCCTGGGGGAGTTCATTGAGGATTGAGGCGACCTTGTCGCGAACTTCCTGTGCGGCGACATCGCCGTTTTTTGTCAGTTGAAATTGGATCATCACCGTCGCCATCCCTTCCCGGGTGGTCGATCGCAGGTCCTCAATTCCCGAAACTTGGTTGACGGCTTCTTCGATCACCTTGGTAATCGTTGTTTCAATCTCTTCGGCACTGGCGCCGGCAAGATGAGCCGAGATGGTGACTGCCGAAAGATCGACCTTGGGAAACAGGTCGACCCCCAGACTGTAGTATGAGACCATACCCAGCACGACGGGGATGCCGACAAGCACCCAGGTGAAGACAGGTCGGCGGATGCAAATCTCAGAGAGATTCATTGCGAAGGGTGTTTCTAACGAGGCCGTATTATTCGGTGGTAGGTTCGACTTGACGGACAATCACTGCCGTTTGGTTGGCGATCAGCGACTGGCCACTGGTGATCACTTGCGCTCCCACGGGCAACCGGGGCTCCTTGATTTCCACCCATTCCGTAGTCTGGGTTCCCAAGGTGACTGGGACTTCGATGGCCCGATCCTTTTCCGTCAGAAAAAGTTTTGTCACACCGGCAAATTGAATGATTGCCGAGAGCGGGACCGTCGTGGCGTTGGCGTCGACATAAGTCAGGATCGCTCCCTTGGCAAAGCTGCCGGGCTTCAATTCTCCCTGCGGATTGGGGACCTGAATTTCGACTTGAAAGGTCCGTGTCGCTGGTTCGACAGTCGGGTAGACCCTGGTCACGCGGCCGGCATAGGGGGAAGTTGAGGCGGCGGCGTAGACGTTCACTTGCTGTTGCAGTTGAATTTCCGAGCTATATCGTTCGGGAACGGGAACTCGCAGCTTCAGGATCTGCAGAATCACGACGCGAAAAAGTTCGGTTCCCGGCCGGACCAGCGTCCCTTCCGAGACCAAACGTTGGGAAATCACATAAGTGACATTTTCAATTCCCGGCAAGGTGACCGACGGGGTTGGGGCGAGGACATGGGTATTGGTGAGTTGTTCTCGGGCAACGTCGAGTTCCGCTTGTCGCAGCTGAATCGTGGCGAGATCGGTTTCGGCCTTGAGGATTTGATCGTCGTACTCGGCCTCGGCGGTACGTAGTTCGCTGGCGGCATTTTCGGATTCTTCTGCCGAGACCGTTTTTGACGCAGCCAGGCGGCTGATCCGTTCGTTGCGGGCACGGGCATGGCTCCGCTGGGATTTGGCCTTGGCGACGAACGGAACTTTTTCCAGATCAAACTGAGCATCCGGCAAGGTTTTCAGCCCCAGCCGAGCCAGCTCGACCTGCAGTGCCCGATCTGATTTTTGCACCGCCAATTCATAGTCCGTCGCGTCAATTTCAAGCAGCTTTTCCAGCGGATTGATGACATCCGCGACATCATGCAAGACTTGACGGACCCGGCCCTCGACTCGCGCCGAAATGGAAACCTCTTCAAATCCATAGAGGGTGCCGAAGGCTTCGACGCTACGCTGTACGGTACGTGTCGAAACAGGTTCCACGGTGACGGCCACGGCGGTCGACGGATCCCGGGCGGCCACCGGTTCTGGTGGCAGTTTTTCTTTATCGTGCTGGCTTTGTTGCGAATTAGCGGCAAACCAGCCAGCACCGAAGGCGGCGGCGACGAACAAGCCTCCGATCAGCCGGCCGAGCCAGCGGGTCTTGCGTTGAGGCGATGCGGAGTTCAATTTGCCATCCCATGTCGAAATGAAGCGGATCGAGCGGATTGATTTAATTGATCTGATTCAAAAAATTGGTGTGAACGAAAGAAACCGTTTCTTCCTGGCACGAACCTTGGTCAAGTATCCATTGGCCCCCGAGAGCCTGTCAAGCATCGCCTTTATTGCGCTTGTAGACATCCAAACCGGCGAATCGTAATCTACTCGCTGAACAAACGTCGCACCTTCGGGTCGGTTTTGTGGAATGATCGGATGCATCAGGACGCAAGCCCTTTTCTCGCAAGCAGGCGAACGGTACTGAGATAACGATATTGAGCTGTGATAACGGTATTGAGCTGTGGAAATCGAACCGAGGCCCCGCCCCAGAAGGACAATTCGTGACGCTGTCGCTGACGACCTTAACATTCGCGGAACTGACTGCACGACTGAATTCCCAAGCGGTCAGCAGCGTCGATGTGACGAATGCCTTTCTCGAAACCATTCGTCGCGATGACCCCTCGATTCATGCGTTTCTGCATCTCGACGCTGAAGAGGCGTTGCGGCAGGCCGTGGTGGTCGATCGCAAGCGAGCGGCGGGTGAGCCGCTCGGGCTTCTGGCGGGAATTCCCGTCGCGATCAAAGACGCAATCTGTACCCTCGGTCAACCGACGACCTGCGGCAGTCGGATGCTGGAAAAATTTGTCCCTCCGTATGACGCGGGGGTCATCACGAAACTGCGTCAGGCGGATGCGGTGCTGATCGGCAAGACGAATATGGATGAGTTCGCCATGGGATCGTCTGGCGAAAACTCGGCCTATGGTCCGACCCGAAATCCCTGGGATCTGACCCGGATTCCCGGTGGGTCCAGCAGCGGTTCTGCGGCGGCGGTCGCGGCCCGAATGGCTCCGTTATCCTTAGGGAGTGATACGGGGGGCTCGATTCGTCAGCCAGCGGGGCTTTGCGGCATTGTGGGGCTCAAGCCCACCTATGGCCGGGTGTCGCGCTATGGACTGATTGCCTATGCCAGTTCTCTGGATCAGATTGGGCCTTTTGCCACGGATGTTGCCGGGGCATCGCTGCTGCTGGAGGCAATTTCGGGACACGATCCGCGCGATTCGACGAGTGTCCAGCAAGCCGTTCCGCAGTACAGCAAGACGTTCGACCAGCCGCTGGCGGGGTTACGAATCGGGGTCCCGGTCGAACATTTTGCCGAGGGACTCGATGCCGAAGTCGAGCGATCCGTGCGTGAAGCCCTGGCGGTGTATCGGTCGCTCGGTGCCGAAATCAAGGATGTTCATCTCCCCCATTCCAAGTATGCGATTGCGACTTATTATCTGGTCGCCACATCCGAGGCTTCGAGTAATCTCGCCCGCTACGACGGCGTGCATTATGGGCATCGGGCCGAGCAATTCGGGAATAGTTTGGTGGAGATGTACGAGGCGAGTCGGGCGGAGGGGTTCGGAGCCGAAGTCAAACGGCGGATCATGCTCGGCGTGTTTTCGCTTTCGGCCGGTTATGCGGACAAATATTATGCAAAAGCGCTGCAGGTTCGCCGACTGATTCGCCAGGATTTCGACACCGCGTTTGAGCAGGTCGACGTGATCGCCGGGCCGGTAACACCGACACCCGCGTTCAAGATGGGTGAAAAGACCAGCGATCCACTCGCGATGTATCTGTCGGACATTTACACCATCAGTGCTAACCTGGCAGGATTGCCGGGGGTTTCGATCCCCTGCGGGTTGTCGTCACAGCAGCTCCCCATCGGCCTGCAGTTGCTGGCGCCCCCGTTTGAAGAAGAGCGCATGCTGCGTGCCGCACGGATGTTCGAGCGGGAAACCGACTGGAACTTACGACGTCCTGAACGTCGGTAACGTGATTGCATTCGCCGGTTAATCATGGCATTACGTTCCGAAGCATTTCAAAAACCCAGGCTTCCTGACGCAAGTCCCGACAGATCAACAGCTTTGATATGCGCTGGCCTTGGCGTTTGAGTGATCTTGATTTAAAATCCGTAGCCATTCACGGCAAGGAAGACAAGATTCCCGCAAGAGAGGATTCCTGCAAGAGAGGATCAGGAGCTGCGATTGTGGTCGTCATCGGAATTAAACCGACGGTGGATTTTGCCTTCAAACGGGTGTTTGGCAATCCTGAACATCCGCGAATCACGATTCATTTCTTGAATGCGATCCTTGGTCCATCGCTACAGATCCGTTCCGTTGAATTCTGCAATCCGATTCTGGACAAGAAAACCGATGATGACGAGCTTTCGATCCTGGATATCCTGGCCGAAGACGACCGTGGGCGACTCATCAATATCGAGATTCAGACGTCGGTTCCGGCGGGATTGAACCAGCGATTGACGTATTACGTGTCGTCGCTCTATGCAGGCCAGTTAAAAGAGGGTGTGAAGCACACGGCCCTGAATCCGGCGATCAGTATTTGTGTACTGACCCAACCGATGTACTCGAAAGATCCCCGGTTGCACTTGGATTTTCGGCTTCGCGAATCATCCGGATTGCTGCTGACTGACGATTTACAAATTCATCTTTTGCAGTTGTCAAAACTCCGCGAACCAGTACACAATATGTCGAGGGCCACTTC
>Ga0114978_10001873_pt1 | contig 17596 bp, 17 predicted proteins | sample S_140212_EF_Meta_FD_87027 | JGI IMG/M metagenome (GOLD analysis project Ga0114978, IMG submission 87027) | Freshwater microbial communities from Lake Simoncouche, Canada to study carbon cycling - S_140212_EF_MetaG | ecosystem: Environmental > Aquatic > Freshwater > Lake | place: Lake... | reverse complement strand
GATCGCCTCCCCGGCGGCGACTTGCTTGAGGATGCGGCGCATGATTTTTCCGCTGCGGGTCTTGGGCAGGGCCTCGGTGAAGCGGATTTCGTCCGGTTTCGCAATCGGGCCGATGACGGTGCCGACATGTTTGCGCAATATTTCCGCCAGGTCTTTGCTGGCGGTGGAACCATTGCGGAGAATGACGAAGGCGACGACGGCCTGGCCTTTCATTTCATCGGGACGTCCGACGACGGCGGCCTCGGCCACATCGGCATGGCTCACCAGGGCGCTCTCGATCTCGGCGGTGCCGAGGCGGTGGCCGGCGACGTTGAGCACGTCGTCAATCCGCCCCACGATCCAGAAATATCCGTCCTTGTCGCGGCGCGCGCCATCGCCGGTGAAGTAGCAGCCTTTGACCTCGCTCCAGTAGGCGTTCTTGTAACGGGCTTTGTCGCCGTAAATGGTGCGAAGCATGGATGGCCAGGGTTTGCGAATGACGAGCTTGCCGCCCTGATTGGTGCCGACTTCCTTGCCATTGTCGTCCACGATGGCGGCGTCGATGCCGAGGAACGGGAGCGTGGCGGTTCCGGGTTTGGTCGGGATGGCGCCGGGGAGCGGGGTGATCATCATCGCGCCGGTTTCGGTCTGCCACCAGGTGTCCACGATGGGGCAGCGTTCCGCACCGATGTGTTTGTGGTACCACATCCAGGCTTCGGGATTGATCGGTTCGCCCACGGTGCCGAGAAGGCGGAGGGAGGAGAGGTTGTGTTTTTTCGGCCATTCGTCGCCCCACTTCATGAAGGCGCGGATGGCGGTGGGGGCGGTGTAAAGGATGGTGACGCCGTATTCGGCGACGATTTTCCAAAACCGATCGGGTTCCGGCCAGTTGGGTGCGCCTTCATACATGACGATGGTGGCGGCGTTGGCCAGCGGACCGTACACGATGTAGCTGTGGCCGGTGATCCAGCCGATATCGGCGGTGCACCAGTAGGTGTCGTTTTCCTTCAGGTCGAAGACGTATTTGGTGGTGACGGAAGCGCCGAGAAGATAGCCGGCCGTGGTGTGGAGGATGCCCTTGGGTTTTCCGGTCGAGCCGCTGGTGTAGAGAATGAAAAGCGGATGTTCGCTGTCGAACGGCACGGCCGGGCAGTCGGCGCTGACATGTTCGGCCTCGTGGTGCCACCAGACATCGCGGCCTTTGTGCATGGAGATGTCGAGGTTGGCGCGTTTGAAAATAATGACGCGTTTGACGCTGGTGTTGCCTTCGAGCGCGTGGTCCACGTTTTGCTTGAGCGTGACGGTATGTCCGCGGCGGTAGCCGCCGTCGGCGGTGACGATGAGGGTGGCCCCGCTGTCCGCAATGCGGTCCTTGATGCTGCTGCTGCTGAAGCCGCCGAAAATCACGCTGTGAACCGCGCCGATACGGGCGCAGGCCAACATGGCGATGGCGGCCTCGGGAATGTGCGGGAGGTAGATGATGATGCGATCACCTTTTTTTGCGCCATTACGTTCGAGAATGTTGGCAAAAATGCAGACCTCGCGATGGAGTTGAAAGTAGGTGAGAACGCGTTTCTCGCCGGGTTCGCCTTCCCAGATGATGGCGGCTTTGTTGCGGCGCGGGCCGTCGAGGTGACGGTCGAGGCAGTTTGCGCTGACGTTGAGTTGCCCGCCGACAAACCACTTGGCGAAGGGCGGTTTCCAATCGAGGACCGTCTTCCATTTTTTGCTCCAGAGGAGATCGGCGGCCTGGGCGGCCCAGAATTTCGCCGGATTTTTGATCGAGGCGGCGTGGAGTTTTTTGTATTCGGCGAGCGAACCGACCAGCGACGTTTTGGAAAACGCTTTTGAGGGTTTGAAGACGCGCGTTTCGACCTGGTGGGATGCGATGGTGGTGCTCATGGGATGAGAAAAGGTGGAGGCTTTTCTAACTTGGTTCCACCCGTTGGTCAATGCCGGGTGACCAGGGGCGGCCACGGTCACGCCGCCAGCCGGTCGGGGGCGGGGATCTGGATGAAACGGAAATCTTCGTGGTAGTTGCCGTCGTTGTGCTTGCGGCAGCACTTGAGGCAGGCAACGCGTTTTTTGACCGGACGGACGCGGGCCAGGGTGGCGTTGCATTTCCGGCACTGATAAAAATGTTTCCGTTCCTGACGGGCGCGTTTGAACGGCAGATTGTGACAGCGGGATTCGCGGGGGATGCCGAGATCGCGGCAGGCTTCGCGCCACTCTGGACCATGGGCGGCGATGCGGTGGCGTCCGGCGCGGTGCTGGGCCAGAAAATGGGCGAGTTCGTGGCGCAGGGTGCGCTGGACTTCGGAGGGTGAGACTTCGATCAAGGCGGGATTGAGGGAAATCGTCCGCGTGCGCCAGCAGGCCAGACCGGCAGTGGTGCGCAGGCGGGGGTTCCAGCGCACGATCACGTCGAGTCCGCGGCAGCCCGCCCCGCGCAGCAACTGGATGCTGAGTTTTTCCAGGATGGGGTCGCGTTTGCCGGCGGCCCGGCGCGGGCGGGGCGGCTCTTTGGAGAGATCGGGAAGGAGGCGCAGGTGGCGCAGGACCGTTTTGCCAAAGTGCAACATGAGCTGGGTGTGTTTCATCATGCGGCCAGTGGTTGGGCCTGCCGCGCCAGCACTTCGGGCAGGGCGCGGAGGCAGTGTTCGATGTCCGATGCGGCGGTGTGGGTCCCGAGGGAAAAGCGCACTGCGCTGGAGGCGTTGGCAGAGTTCACACCCATGGCGAGCAGGACATGGGAGGGCTGCATGGAGCCGACCATGCAGGCGGAACCGCTGGAGGCGCAGACCCCGGCGAGGTCGAGTCCGATGAGCAGGGATTCGCCGTCCGCGCCGGGAAAACTGACGTTCAAGGTGTTGGCCAGGGTGTGGGCGGAGCCGTTGCGAATGGCCAGCGGGGCGATTTGGTGGATGCCCAGCCAGAGTCTGTCGCGCAGGGCGGCGAGACGGGGTTGTTCTGCGGCGCGTTTTGCTTCAGACACGGCGGCGGCGACGGCCATTCCCGCGATGGCCGCGACGTTTTCCGTGCCGGGACGGCGGGTGTTTTCCTGGGCGCCGCCATGGGCGGTGCGGGAGATGGCCACTCCGGCGCGGAGGTAGAGTGCGCCGACGCCCTTGGGTCCGCCGAATTTGTGCGCGGCGAGGGAGACCGCCGAAGCGCCGAGATCGAGCGGACGCACCGGCAGCTTGCCGAAGGTCTGGACCGCATCGGTGTGAAAACAAATCCCGCCTTCGCGGCAGATGGCGGAAAGTTCCTCGATGGGCTGGATGGTCCCGGTCTCGTTGTTGGCATGCATCACGGAAACCAGCCCGGTATCCGCTCGCAGGGCGGCGCGCAGATCGTCGGGATTCACGCGGCCTCCGGCATCCACCGGCAGGATGGTGAGTTCGAAACCCTCATGATGCTGGAGGTGCTCGAAGGCATGGAGGACAGCGTGATGTTCGGCGGCGGCGGTGATGAGATGGCGGCCGCGCGGCGCGTGGGCATGGGCGAGGCCGAGCACCGCCAGATTGCAAGCTTCGGTTCCGCCTCCGGTGAAGATGATCTCGTGCGATTTCACGCCCAGCAGGGCAGCCAACGCATCCCGCGCATCGTCAATCGCCGCCCGGGCTTCACGGCCCGCCGCATGGATGCTCGACGGATTGCCGAAGCTGCCGCGCAGAAACGGCAGCATGGCGTCGAGAGCCTCCGGGGCCAGCGGCGTGGTAGCGTTGTAATCTAAATAGACCATTCCTGCGCTGCGCCGTTTTTGTGTTTCCGTTTGTCCAGAATGCGAAGCTGGTTTTCCTCGTAAATCACCAGCGACTGCTCCGGCACACTATGAGTGAGAAAAACATTGGCCCCGATGGTGCTGCCCGGGCCAATCAGGGTGTCGGCCCCCATGATGGTGGTGCCTGCATAGATTGTGACGTGATCCCCGATCGTTGGGTGACGCCGCACACCCTTGAGCGATTGTCCGCCGGAGAGCGAGCGTCCGATCAGAGCCACGCCTTGATACATCTTCACATGCGCCCCGATCACGCTGGTTTCGCCGATGACGACGCCGGTGCCGTGATCAATGAAAAAGTGCGAACCGATCTGCGCTCCGGGATGGATGTCTATGCCGGTGCGTCCGTGCGCCCACTCCGTCATCATGCGCGGAATCATCGGCACGTCCGCACGATAGAGCGCGTGCGCAAGCCGCTGGATCGCAATGGCCTCGATGAAAGGGTAGGACAAAATAATTTCCTCGCGGCTGATGGCGGCGGGATCACCCGCGAAGGCTGCCTCGATATCCGTGGCGAGCAAGACGCGCAGCGCCGGCAGCCCGGCGAGGAAGTGCTGCAGGATGGCCTTGGCCCGCTCGGCGGGGCATGCGGGATCGTCCAGGCGCAGGCTCTTGCAGACCTGTTCCTCCAGCCGTTCCGCGATGCTGGCAATCCGGTGACGCGTGAGCACCGGCAGCACACTTTTCTGCACCGCTTCCTCGGCGTGGAATCCGGGAAAAAGAATCTGCAAAAAATCCCCGCAGATCGCGCCGATGAAGTGCTTGGAAGGAAGGTTGAGCCCGTCGGTGTTGTTCAAGCCTCCCACCCTCTCGTAGGACGCGAGAATTTCCTCCACCACCTTGTTCAATGCCTTTTCCATCGGAAGACCTGAAATATGCCCCCTTTTGCCGGGTTGTCGAGTTTGGGTCTGGAATTGCGCAAATTCCGCACGGGTGCGCCATTATGGCGCTGTATCTCTATTGGAATAGATTTCGTGTAAGATGCAGATAGAGAACGAAATAAACTATCTTTATCCCGAAAGTCGAAGTCAGTTTGATGCTTGGGCCCGGGCGGCAGCCTCATCGTGAGAAATTTCCAGCACGTTGGACATACCGGCGTGCTCGAGGATTTTTTCCACTTCCGGGCGGGGATTCAGGATAACGAGTTTTTTGCCTTCGCGATACAAAGGTTTGGTTGCCGCGATCAAGAGACGCATGCCAATGGAGCCGACGAAATCCACCCCGGAAAAATCCACCACCACCGATTTTTTCCGCGCGGCCGTTTCGGCGAGAAACCGCGCTTCGATTTCGTGAGCGGCGGCATGATCCAGCGAACCCTCCAGGCGGACGAAGGTGAGGGTTTCCGTCTGCTCAACAATCGAGAGATGCATGGGGTTGAGATTTGGGAAAACCCAAAGGATGTCAAGACGGGAGGGCAGGTGTGTTGCCCCAAGTCAAAATGTCACCGCGGAGTAAAAAAAGAGGTGATCCGTTCCTGAGGCGGACCCGAAATCCGGACCAGTTGGTCAGCGATAAAAGGGAGCATGCTTGACTCGCAAACCCCGCATTGCGAGTTTCTGCCTATGGTCGCCCACCTGGCCACTCGGCGCGGTTCTCGCCGGCTGGCAGCGGGACTCAGGCGGGAAAATCCACCGCGAAAAACGAGTAGTCGTCATCCAGATCCTTGCCGGTGTGGATGGTGCGGATCCATTTTAACACATCGTCTGGCAGGGTTTTACTGCGGCCGTTCTTTTCCAGAAAAGGCAGGAAGTCGTCGTCGTAACTGATCATGGTGCCGTCGGGGCGTTTGATCTCGTAGGCGCCGTCGCAATAGACGAAGAGGCGGCCGTTTTCCGGGATGAGGATGGACGCGCTGTCGTAGCGCATGTCCGGCATGGCGCCAATGAGCATGCCGGTGCATTCGAGCGGCTGGATCCTGTCCGTGCCACTGGCGGGGTTGAGCAGAATGGCGGGAGGATGGCCCCCCGCGGCGTAGTGCAGGCTGCGGGTGGGGACATGGTAAACGCCATACCAGATGGTGAAATACATGTTGTTGTGCCGTTCCATTTGGAAGGCTTCGTTCAATCCGGCCAGCACCTGGCCGGGATCGAGAAAATCCACGCCCTTGAGCGAACCGGAACGCAAGACGTTAATGGCGGCGACGGAGAGCAAGGCGGCCCCCACGCCATGGCCGCAGACGTCGAGCAGGTAGATGGCGAAATGGGTGTCGTCAATCCAGTGATAGCCGAAGGAATCACCGCCGAGTTCGGTGGAGGGATCGTAGGTCCAGGTAATGGGGAAGGGTTCCTCCATCGGCGGCGGGAGGATGGAAGTGACGTATTTGGCGGCTTCCTGGAGTTCGTCTTCGAGGCGTTGCTGGGTTTCCTCGATTTGCCGGAGGTAAGCCAGTTCCTGATCGTGAAAGGATTTTTTTTCCAGGCTCGCGCCGATGCGGGCGCGGAGCAAGGTGGGGTTGAACGGTTTGGGCAGGAAGTCCTCCGCGCCGGTCTCGATGCAGCGGACCACGCTTTCGATTTCGCCGAGGGCGGAGATCATGATGACGGGGATGTGGCGCAGCGCGGGATCGGCCTTCATCCGGCCGAGGGCGGTGTAGCCGTCCATCTCGGGCATCATCACATCGAGCAAAACGAGATCGAAGGTGCCGGCGGCCATCATCTCGAGGGCCTGGAGGCCGTTTTCGGCCTCGGCGGTCTGGTGGCCCTGGCGGGCGAGGCGCTTGACCAGGACTTCCCGGTTCTCGGGCTGGTCGTCCACCACGAGAATGCGCCCGGAGAGCGTGGAAAGGTGCTCGGTATATTCGGGAGCGGCGGAGTCCAGCGGGACGGCGACCTTTTTGTAGTCCGAGGCGGGGCTGGCCTCCTGGTAGGTCAGCCCGCTGAAGGTTGCGTCGGAAAGGCGGGTCTCGATCAAGCCCAGGAGTTGGCGGGCCGCGTGTTGGACCTTGCCCAGATCGTCAAGATCCTTGATCCCGCGATCGGCGAGATCTTCACCGAGCAGCTCGCTGAAACCGAGGATGTGGTTGATCGGGGTGCGCAGATCGTGGCGGAGTTTCGCCAGCGGATTTGTCTCTTCAGAGCCGGCCACGGTCAGTTGGAGGGGGCCTGTTTGCCCGTGCGTTCGAGTTGGGCCGCGATCTTGCCCAGCAGGCGGTCCAGTTCGATTGGCTTCGTGTCGTAATCGTCGCAGCCGGCGGCGAGAGCCTGTTCGCGGTCGCCCGACATGGCGTGAGCTGTGAGGGCGATGACGGGAATAGACGCCGTGGCGGGGTCTGCCTTGATGCGCTTGGTCGCTTCCCAGCCGTCAATCACGGGCAGGCTCATATCCATCAGGATCACATCGGGAGCGGAGGCGGCCAGGTTCACGCCTTCCTGTCCGTCCATGGCAATGACGACCTCGTAGCCCCGGCGCGTGAGCCGGCGCGAGAGCATGTCGCGGTTCATTTCGTTGTCTTCGACGAGCAGGATTTTCAACATGAGAACGGTTTTTTTAGCTCTTGAGGCTTTCCTTGGCCAGCATGGAAGTAATCTGTTGCAGGAGCTTGTCGCGATCAATGGCGCCTTTTTGAATAATCTGATTCACGCTGCCGTTGAGGCGTTCGCGATCCTCGGAAGAAAGATCCTTGGCGGTGATGACGACCACGGGAATTTTTAAAAAGGCGGGATTTTGCCTCATGAAAGTGAGAAATTCGAAGCCATCCATCACGGGCATCATGAGGTCGAGAAGGATGAGTCCGGGTGCCTCGGCGGCGATTAATTCGAGGGCGATGCTGCCATTGGCGGCTTCCTGGAAACGGATATTTTCCTTTTTTAGCATCCGGCAAATGAGTTCGCGGTTGCTGGCATCGTCCTCAACGACGAGGGCGTAGGCGGTCGGGTGTCCGCAGTATTTGGCGAGGACTCCGCGGAGTTTGTTATGGTCCACCGGTTTCGTCAGAAACTCGGAGGCACCGAGGGAGAATCCCAGATGGCGATCGTGCCGCAGGGTGACCATGATGACGGGAATGTGTGAAGTCTCGGGCTCGGACTTCAAGATCGTGAGGACGGACCAGCCGTCCATGCCCGGCATCATGACATCGAGGGTGATGGCGGCGGGCTTCATCGTGCGGGCCATGGCGATGCCATCCGCGCCGTTGAGCGCAACGAGAACCTCATAGCCGGATTTTGTCAGGTTGCGCCTAAGGATGTCGGCGGAGTCCTTGTCGTCGTCAATGATGAGAACGCGTTTGGTTTGGCTGATGGTGACCGCGCTTTTGGCGCTTGGGGCCGGATCGGGCAGCGGTTCCTCGACCGCGGTGGGGAGATCCACGGTGAAGGTGGTGCCTTGGCCGGGTTCGCTGGTGACGGTGATGTCGCCCCCCATCATCTGGCAGAATTTGCGGCTGATGACGAGGCCGAGGCCGGTGCCGCCGTACTTGCGCGTGGTGGACGCGTCGGCCTGGGTGAAAGCCTGGAAAAGTTTGCCGATCTGCTCGGGGGTCATGCCGATGCCGGTGTCGCTGACGGCGAGCGTGATGCGTTCACCGCTGGGTTTTTGCAGTCGCTGAATGGTCAGGAAGACGTGTCCTTTTTCGGTGAATTTGGAGGCGTTGCTCAGGAGGTTGAAGAGGGTTTGGCGGATCTTGGTCAGGTCGGCCCGGATCGTGCCGCTGTCGGCGGGACATTCGACTTTGAGCGTGTTCTCATTTTTCTTCATGAGAGGCTGGATGGTGGAGACGACGTCCTGAACGAGATCGGCCACCTTGATTTCCTCCAGGAAAATAGTGGTCTTGCCGGCCTCGATTTTGGAGAGGTCGAGGACGTCGTTGATGAGCGAGAGAAGGTGCTTGCCGGCCGCGCGGATTTTGCCGAGGTCGGGAGTGAGTTCCTTCACGCCGAGATCCTCCGCCTCCTCAATCAACATCTCGCTGTAGCCGATGATGGCGTTCATCGGCGTGCGCAATTCGTGGCTCATGTTGGCGAGAAAGGTGCTCTTGGTGCGGTTGGCGGATTCGGCGGCGTCGCGTGCGTCAAGGGCTTCCCGGTGGCTTGTTTCGGCCAGCGCCATGGTTTGGGAAAGTTTGGCCGCGAGCCAGAAGGAAACAATCAGCACGGCGATGATAATGGCACTGGCGATGCCGTAAACCTGCCAGATGATGTCGATGGTTTTGGCTGAGACATCGGGCCGATAGATCGCGGCGATGACATTGTAATCCCACGGCTTGAAGGTCCGCTGATAAATCTGCCAGTCGCTGCCGGGCATGCTGCTGTTCAATGTGCCGTCAACGATCAGCCCGGCCGCCCTGTCCTTGGCAGCGTTTTCCGACTGAAAGATGATATGGCCACGTTGATTCGCGAGGGCGAAAAATCCGCTTTCGAGCGCGCTGCTGTCTTCGATGGCTTGACGCAGGCCGGCTAGAGCATTCAGGGCATAGCCGACATAATAGACGCCGATGGTTTCACCCTTTTGATTGTGGATCGGCTCGTAGCCGGTGATGTAGGGATGCCCGAGAATGTCCAGCACACCATAAAAGGATTTGTTCTCGCGGATGGCGGCGATGACGGGGCCGCCGGGATCGAGCCGGGTGCCCAGCGCCCGGCTGCCGATCCGTCGTCTGTCGTCAGACACCACCCGGACAAAATCATCGCCCTGTTTTTCAAAAATCGTGGCGGTGCCTTTCATGATCGCGGTGAGATTGTCCATCAGCGCGAAGTTGCCGGAAGCCGGTTGATCGCCGAAAAAAAGAGCCGGGCGGATGGTGCCGTCGGGTTGTTTCAACGGCTCAAGGCGGGGCTCGCCAATTTGCAGGGAGAGCATTGCCAGCACACGCAGGGAGGAGTGAACGAGGGCGAGGCTGTTCGTGTCGGTGATTTCCAGCACGTGCATCACGCGCTCCATCTTGGAGTCCATCTGCGCCTGGGTCTCGTTGTTGATGTAGTCGGACAGGCGCCGGAACCCGGCGATGCCGGCCAGGCTCACCGCGAGGATCACAAAGAGGAACCAAACAAGGACTTTGGTTCGGATAGGGCTGTGCATGGCTGATGGGATGGCGCGGACTGGGGGAAGATAAAAATACCATTGCGGGGAGCAAGCATAATTCGCTAAGATTGCCTCGTTTCCCGCTCAATTCCCATTATGGCAGCTTATCAAACCACCCTTGACGGCAGTATCCACATCCTGACCGTTTCCGGCCGGCTCGATCCCAGTGGCGGAAAAGATTTGAAGGATACGATGGTCGCCCTGACCGAGGGCGAGGAAAAAGGCGACCTCCTGATTGATCTCGAGCACCTCGACTATATGGCCAGCGCCGGGTTTCGCGAATTGTTCTTGGCCGGACGGAAAATCGGCCGCAAGGGCGGCCGGCTCGTCGTTTGCGCGCTCCGCGGCGAAGTGAAACGCGTATTCGAACTCGCCCGTTTCGACACCGCCTATCCGATTTTCGAGACCCGCCAGCAGGCCCTCGATCACCTCAAGACTCCGCTGGCCTGATTTTCAAACTCAACCGCCGCGCGGTTTCCGGGGTTCCCCCTCCGCCAGTGCGGTGGAGACCAGACCCGCCACGCCAGCAGCAACAGCGTCCATCGGACAAAGTGCCTGGCTGACAGGGGGTTTCACGGCGCGAGAGATTACCGCCCTCCCCCACCCCGCACGCACAAGCTGGATGACGCCGGCTTTTTCAGGCGTGCGCTTTTTCCGTTTCGGCCTTGGGCGGACGGCCGAGCAATTCCCACATCGCCTCGTGGGGCGGCTTGTTCTCGTAAAGCGCGGCATACACTTCCGAAGTTATCGGCGTTTCAATGCCGAGTTTTTTCGCGCACTGCCAGGCCCCCAGCGTGGTGGGAATGCCCTCGGCCACCATCTGCATGGAGGATTGAATTTGCGCCGGAGATTCGCCCCGGCCCAGACGTTCGCCCACCGTGCGGTTGCGGCTGTGGCGGCTGAAACAGGTGACCATCAGATCGCCCACGCCGCTGAGTCCAAAGAAGGTTTCCTTGCGTCCGCCGAGAGCCACACCGAGACGCATCATTTCGGCCAGAGAGCGCGTGACCAGAGCGGCCTTGGCGTTGTCGCCCATGTTGAAACCGTCGGAAACCCCGGCGGCGATGGCGAAGATATTTTTCAACGCGCCGCCGAGTTGGATCCCGATCACATCGTCGCTGGTGTAGGCGCGGAAAGTCGGGAGGGAGAAGGTTTTTTGCAACGGCTCGAGCAATTCGGAGTGGACCGTGCCGATCACGCCGGCGGCGGGAACCCGCTGCGCGACCTCCACCGCCAGATTGGGACCCGAGAGCACGCCCACGCGATTGCCGGGCAGGCATTCCTCCAGGATCTGGCTCACCAGTTTGCCGCTGTCGTGCTCGATGCCCTTGGTGCAGGAAACAAAAATAGTTTCCGGCTTGGGGCCGAGCGCGGCGATCTGGCCGGCGATTTCGCGGATGGCCTTCGAGGGCGTGACGATAAGGATGAGTTCGGCGTCCAGCGTGTCGGCGAGGTTGCCGGTCGCATAGACATTGGGGGAAAGCCGCACGCCGGGCAGATAGGTTTCGTTCGTGCGTTTGGAGACCAGTTCCTCGGCGAGGGCGGGATTGTGCGCCCAGAGGCGCACACGGGCGCGGTTTTCGGAAAGCAAAAAGGCGAGGGCGGTGCCCCAGCTGCCCGCGCCGACCACACTGATATTTTTATACATGAGAATGAGGGTCGGGATTTTCCGGAGGGCGGGCGGGCGGACGCTTCTTCTCGAATTTTTTTTCCGTTCCGGCAAGCAGGCGTTGAATGTTTTCCTTGTGCCGCCAGACCGCGAGGATGCACATGAGGGTGGCGATGCCCACCCGGAGCCAGTCGCACTTGCCGAACGCCAGCATGATTGCGCTGCCCACCGGCAGGGCGAGGGCCGCTGCCAGCGAGGCGACCGAGACATACCGGGTGACAAAAAACAACACCAGCCAGGCCGCGAGTCCGAAAAGAAAAACTTCGATGGGAAAAAGCGCCAGCATCACGCCGCCGGACGTGGAGATGCCCTTGCCGCCCTGAAAACCCAGCCAGACAGGAAATACGTGCCCGACCATGCCGCAGATTGCGCCCAGCACGCCGAAGGGGATTATTTGCGCTGGAGCCGCCAGCCAGCCGATGAGGAAAGCCGCCATTACGGCCAGCCAGCCCTTGAAAATATCCGCCGCAAAAACCACATAGCCGGTTTTTTTCCCCAGCACGCGCAGGGCGTTGGTCGCACCGATGTTGCCGCTGCCTTCCTTGCGCAGGTCCACCCCATGCGCACGCCCCGCGAGGTATCCGCTCGGAAACGAGCCGATCAAATACGCGGCCAGCGCGGTGGCAAGGAGGGCGATCCAGATCATCACGAACGGTAATGGCTGGACGCGGGGTTGCCCTCAAGCAAAAATGATGTCAGCTTGGGCCGTGAAATTTCCTATCGCCGTCGCGGCGCTTTTTCTCGCCATGCCCACACCCTCACACTCCGAAGAACTCCCAGCCGAAGTCACCGTCCGCCTGCTTGGGCCCGCCGGCCAGCCCGCCACCCCGACCAAAGTCCCCACCGTAAAAAAAACCGACGCCGAATGGCTCAAGCAACTCGGTCCCGCCGGGTTCCGCATTTTGCGCCGTTCCGGCACCGAGGCCCCGTTCTGCGGCACGCTCTTGGACAACAAAAAAACCGGCGTCTATTTTTGCGCCGGCTGTGAGTTGCCCCTTTTCGCCTCCAACTCCAAATTCCACTCCGGCACCGGCTGGCCGAGTTTCTTCCAGCCCTTTTCCAAGGAAAACGTCACCGAGATCACCGACGTGAGCCACGGCATGGAACGCACGGAAATCCGCTGCGCACGCTGCGGCGGCCACCTCGGCCACGTCTTCCCCGACGGCCCCGCCCCCACCGGCCAGCGCTATTGCCTGAACTCCGAGGCGCTGACCTTTCGCGAAATCAAGTAGAGAAGAATTTCCCCGGATCGGGACCACGCCCCATGGCCTACAAAAACAGCCGTCCCCGAACTCCCGAAACCTGTCCCGTCTGCGGCGAGGAAGTGCCGCCGCGCGCGCTGGCCTGTCCGGAATGCGGGGCCGATCACAATTCCGGCTGGAAGGAAGATGCGGACACCACCGGCGGGCTCAGTCTTCCGGATGAGGAATTCAACTACGACGACTTCGTCAAAGAAGAGTTCGGTTCCGGCTCGTCGCGTGGCGGGATGAGACTCCTGTGGGGAATTGTCGCGGTGGTTTTACTGGCGGCGCTGATTGCCGGGTTGCTGTTCTCGCTTTTTTGAGAATCCCGGCGGGCTTTATCAGGCCACGTCCTGATAAAGATGCTTGTGGAAACCGGCAAAGACCTGCCGCTTGCCGAAGAGCAGTTCCATGAATTGCTGCGCGGACATCGGGATGCCAGAAGCTCACCATCGTCCTATGCTGAATCGTGCGCTTCCTCCCGTCGGCCAGCTTCACCTTGGCCTTCCTTCGTTTCTGGCAAATGCGGTGGATCTGGCCGCAGGCCAAGCAGGCGCAGGGTCGCGCGCCGCCCCAATGGGCCTCCAGATACCCGCTACCTGTCCATGATCGGGCTGGGTCACCAGCCGGGCTTGCCGGCTTTGATGGTTTTTAACATGGGTTGTTCAAAGTTCTCCGGTGAAGGATCTGGAACTCGATGTTCTGTGGAAGCTCAACCAATCTGCTCAGTTCGGCACCAGTGCCAGCACCCGCAGCGGGCTTCCTGAACCACCCTTGATCTTGAGTGGCGCCGAAAGGATCAGGGCACCGGTCGGGGGCAGTTGGTCGAGATTCCTCAGGCATTGCAGGCCATACCGGTTTGCGCCGTGCATCAGGGTGTGACAGGGATAAGAAACCGGCCACTTATAAGACTGGCCCGCGTCGGTGTTGATCGTCTCGACAGCAAAACCATGAACATTGCGCTCGTGGATCAGCCATTCCACCGCAGCCTGCGTCGGACCTGGAGTATGGGCGCCATCTTCCTTCAAGTTGAGGAAGGAAGGCGGGTCGCTGATGCGTTTGGACCAGTCGGTGCGAAATACAAGCCACATTCCAGCTTGGATTCTCCCATGCGCGGCTTCCCACTGCTCAAGGAACTCGACGGTCAACAGCCAATCCGGATTGGCTGCCACCTCGCAGCTGGCATCCACCACTGCCGCCGGGGCAACGAAATTCCGGCACTCGATTGTGTCCACGGTGTTGTTGGGGTGTTCCTTGCCTGTGATCCAGTGAGCGGGCGCGTCGAAATGGGTGCCAGTATGCTCGCCGCACGAAAAATTATTCCAATACCAACCCGGTCCAGCTTGGTTATATTTGGAAATGGTCTCCAGCTTGAAAGGCCAGACCTGGCCAAACTGAGGAGGCAACACCAGGGTTGGAAACTCGGGCGACAGCGTGTGCGTGAGATCAACGATGCGTATGCCGCCCGCATTCAACTCGTCAATGAAAGCAGTCAGGGGATGTTTCATAAAGATTTGTTATCCAGGATGCGTTCGATGTCGTTTCCGCGTCATGCGTTTTTCCCCCTCGAAACGGGGTTTTGCAGCGGCGTGCCCGCAGCGTAACTGCGGACCTGTTCGCTGGCAAAACGATACGCGCGCAGCCGCCAACTCGCCACTGCTCCGGCCACATGGGGTGTGATCAGAAGGTTGGGCGCCTGCCACAGGGGATGCCCCTGCGGAAGCGGTTCGGGGTCGGTCACGTCCAGGGCCGCCCGGATTCGTCTTTGGTGGAGCGCCGCAAGCAGTGCTGCGGTGTCAACCAACCGGCCGCGCGACGCGTTTACGAGGATCGAGCCGGGCTTCATGCGCGAGAGAAAATCAGCATCGACAATATGCTCTGTCGCCGGAGTGAATGGCAGCAGCAAGACCACGGCATCCGCCTCGGCCAACCGCCCAGGCAGGGCTTCCATCGTCTCGGCGTCCGGCCGCTGGTGCCGGGCAATTCCGACTACGCGAATGCCGAAAGGCGCAAGCCGTGCAGCGACCGCCCGCCCGATCGAACCGTAACCAAGAATCAGCACCGTCCCCCCCTCAAATGTGTCGATGGGTCCGACGGACGATGGGCCCGTGGCTGTGACATCATTCAAGTTCACGTCCCACTCACCACGTCGCTGGAGCTCGAGCATGTCCGGCAGACGCCGGCGCATTGCCAGCAGTGCCGCCACCACCCACTCTGACACGGCAGCATCGTGGACTCCGCTCGCGTTGTAAACGGCTACCCCCTCCGGCAATTTGGGCAGCAACCAATCCACTCCCGCATTGAGCGACTGGACAGCCTGCAGCCGGGGCAGGGCGTCAATGAAGGCGCGCAGCTGCCGTGCGTGCTGCATTCCCAAGACAGCGAGTTCCACATCGGGTTCTGGTTCGGCAGCCAGCTTGATACCCTCGGGTAGAGCCTCAAACACGTGGTGGTAGGCAGTCTCCGGAACGAATATTTTCAGCTTCGTCATTTGGAAGATCATAGCCCCGCGGCGGCGGTCAGTTTTTCCGGCGAGAATTGCCGGCGGCGCGCTGGATGAGCTGGTTCGACGGCAGGCCGGGATTGCGCACTTTGTCGGCGCTCTCGCGGCCTGCCACCGGCAGCAGGCTCGCATCCAGCAGCCCCAACTGAACCAGCACGGAGGCTTGATCCCAATAGATGTGTTCGTGCGAAACCTTGCTTTCCCGGAATCCGATGATCGCCACCAACGCCACCTTGACCCGTTTGCCGGTGGGCGCAATGCCGGGCAGCATCCAATCCATCGGCACGGTGTGGGTGAATTCAAAAATCATTTCATCCACGATTTGCGTCTCACCGATGGTCCGGGAAATCAGTGTGGTCTTCATGTCCGGCGGCATTTGGGGAATGAAGTACAGGGTGTAGAAATCCCGAATGGCCTTCAAGCCTTGTCCTCCGGTCATCGTAGGCACGTGATTGACGTGTCCGCCCTCCACCATGGTCGCCATCGTGTCATCCACGCTCTTGGTCGCAAACTCGCACCTCATGTGCTCCTCCCAGACCTCCTTGAGCTTTTGCTGTGCGGGCGACAGGGTTGAATCCGGGGTGGTAGCCGCCGCGCGGGCCAGTCCGGCAGCTTGAACAATGCGCCGGGACTTGATGGGGGGGGATGTTTTCTTCTTCAGGGTCGAGGCTCTTTGTTTGGGAGGATCTTGCCGCATGGTTTTAGATACATGGTCACATTGCTAGGTGGTGGAAAAATTGCCACCCAAAACCTCAGTCATTGGAAATGGGCGGGGTGCGTGCATCACAGGGCTCCGCTGAAGGCCTGGTGCAACCGCGACTTCTTCAACGCCGCCAGCGCGGTGAGCTTCCGCTCGGAGAGGCGGGCGAGGCCTGCCCGTTCGTGCAGTAGGCATGGCGCAGCTTGTCCGCGTAGTTCTTCGCTTGTCCCACGCCTTCCGTCAGCGGCTTGTCCCACGCCTTGGTTTCGTCCACGGCCAGCTTGCGATAGACCAGCACGTAATCGGCGGTGAGCGCCTTCCCGCGTTTGCCGTGGCCCTCGATGCGGCCCGGCGTGATGGGATATTTATGCCGGATTTTACTGCCCTCGACCACGCCCCGGCCCGCCGCTTTCAAAGTGGGATCAATGGTCTCGGCTTCGTTCATGGCTCCTGGAGCATCGCCGGCTCTTCCTGTTTTTCCACCGCCATCGCAATCCCGTCCCAGAGCAGGATTCGCGATTGCAGCGCTTCCACCGCCGCCCGCGTGGACTCCTGCTCACGGCGCGGGTCGCGTTCGCAAAGCAGATCCACCATCTGCCGGCCCATTTCTCCGTGCTCGTCCCCGTCCAGCTCGATATGCCGGTCCAGATAGTAGCGCAGAGTGGCCAGCTTGCCGGGAAATTGCCGCTCCAGCCCGTGAACGAGCCGGGTGAACATTTCCGGAATCAAATCCTCCCGCCCGTAGGTGAAGGCGGCGGCGATCTCATGCGGTCGTCCGCGCTCGATCACCGCAAAGGTATGCCGCACGAACGCCCCCACCGCAGCCGGCACGCCGGCCTGCTCCAGCGCCCCGGCCACGCTCTGCCCCTCCTCCAGTTGCCGGATGAAATCCTCCACCTGCGCCGTGTCCGCTCCGGCCTCCCGCATGGCCTGCAAATAAAGCTCGAAGTGGCTCGCCGCGCCGCCCCCGGGCAGCGCGTCGCTCTCTTCGCCGAGCACGATCTCATTCACCAGCCGGCGCACCTGCGCATTTCCCAGCGGCAGCCACGGCACGGTCGCGCAGGTCAGGCGCACCTGCAGGGCCTTCAGCAGCGACATGAAATCCCACACCGCAAACACATGGTGCTCCATGAACAGCGCCAGATGCTCCAGCGTCCGCAATTGTCCGTAGAGCCGATGCTCCAGCAGCGCCAGGCGCTCACCGCCGATGGCCGCAGCCAGGCTCTCTTGAAAATCATTCCTCTCCGGCTTGTTCGTGTTGTTCATCAAGGGTTCCTGTATTCTAGAGGACTTACATTTTCAAGTCCGTGACAGATGGTATCACGGTTCTCCGGTGAAGGCCTGGTGCAGCAGCGCCTTCTTCAACGCCGCGCCGCGTGGAATCTCGCCCGTGTAGTATTTCTGTTTCCCGCCACGGTCGCGATAGCCTCCGCGCCCGGCAGATCGACGGGAGCAGGGGAGAGAGATTTCCCCCTTCCGGGCGCAAGAATGGTGCTTGTTCCCCAGGCGTCTTGGCGGAAAATCGGGCCTATGGATCCATATTTTGCGGAGCTGGGGCGGACGGTTTTTACCCGGTGGAAAACCGAGAATTTTTCGCTCGCGCGGTTTCCCGGGATCGCGGCGCAGGCGCTGGAGAAACGGCCTCCCTCGCAGCAGGTGGACCTGGCCGCGCTCATGCGTAATTTTTTGCTGGATGAGGAACAGCCTT
>Ga0114978_10001872_pt1 | contig 17600 bp, 10 predicted proteins | sample S_140212_EF_Meta_FD_87027 | JGI IMG/M metagenome (GOLD analysis project Ga0114978, IMG submission 87027) | Freshwater microbial communities from Lake Simoncouche, Canada to study carbon cycling - S_140212_EF_MetaG | ecosystem: Environmental > Aquatic > Freshwater > Lake | place: Lake... | reverse complement strand
GTACCTGATACATTGCCAGCAGCCACGTTGCCAGTGACACTTAAACTACCCAATGTGCCAACACTAGTGATATTTGTTTGGCTTGCTGTTGTGACAGTACCAACCAAACTTGCGCCAGTTACTGTACCTGTTACACTCACAGTAGTACCTGTGTGATTAGTTGCTGAAATATTACCAGCGGTGATGTTGCCAGTTGAACTGATTGTACCACCTGTTGCTACGTTACCAGCAGTGACAGTGCCAGTGACACTTACGGTAGTACCTGTGTGATTTGTAGCTGAAATATTACCACTAGTGATGTTACCAGTGACACTCAATGATCCAAGTGTGCCAACTGAAGTGATGTTTGTTTGTGCGGCTGTGGTTATTGTGCCAGTTAAACTGGAACCAGTGACAGTGCCAGTGACACTTACTGTGGTACCTGTGTGATTTGTAGCACTGATATTACCAGCGGCAACGTTGCCAGTAACACTCAAACTGCCTAATGTACCAACACTTGTAATGTTGGTTTGTGCGGCTGTGGCCAATGTACCGGTAATATTTGTTGCAGATACATTACCAGCGGCAACGTTGCCAGTGACGCTCAATGAGCTTAATGTACCAACTGATGTTAGACTTGAATTTACAACATTAGATGACAGCGTATTACCAGTAAGTGTATTTGCGTTAACTGTAGTGATGATACCACTCAATTGACTACCGTTGCCTAAGATATAGTTTCCGGTAATATTTCCTGTAGCACTGACAGTACCACCTGTTAAAACATTACCACTGGTTACGTTACCACTTACACTTACTGAAGTTAGTGTGCCAACTGAGGTTAGACTTGACGTTACAACATTAGATGACAGCGTATTACCGGTAAGGGTATTTGCGTTAACCGTAGTAATAACTCCGGATAACTGACTGCCATTGCCTAATATGTAATTGCCAGTAATGTTACCGGTAGCAGATACATACCCGCCGGTTAATATGTTGCCGCCTACAATATTTCCTGTTGTACTAAACACTGCACCAGCATTACCTGTTAGCACATTTGCGCCATTGACTGTTAACCCAGTGTCCGTTGCACCAAGCACAATATTGCCAAGATAGATAGTACTGTTTGATAACCATAAATCTTTCCAACGCTGACCGGTACTGCCAAGATTGTAGGTAACATTTGATGCTGGCAATACATTGGCTGCAAACGTAACAGTGGCCGATTCAAACTTGGCTACATTAGCCGTACCAGCCGAACTTATTGTTACACTCGAGTTGGTTAGTACAGTTACATTGCTTGTGCCGCCAGATATTGAATTTGCCGAGTAGTTTTGAGTGAAGGTTAATACTGTACTGCCGATTGTAATGGGATTATCTGTGATCAGTTTCCACTGTGTATCAGCATAGACGGTACCTTCGGTGACCATCACAATCATGCCGGCTTCAATTTCGCCAGTTTCGTTGCCGTCAGAAGTGCGGACCCAGGTGCCGTTTGATCCAGTGCCCACAGCGGATACAATGTATAAACCGTTTTGAGTTCCTGTGCTTTGTGCTGTGACTAATACACGATCATCTTCTGCCAGTGTAACACCATCAACAACCGCAGGTGCTCCACCTGATAATGTGATATTTGATACCGTGACTACGCGAGTTGCTTGCTTATAGTCTAAATTAAAAATTTGTGCGGCACGTGGCTTAGTTAATCCCATAGTTCATCCGTTGTTAAACAATATTTAGTCAAAAAAATAGGACTACCAAAAGTCCTATTTTTGATAAAAAGATGTTAATATCCAAATCTTGTTTTGTATGTTGCCCATTGCGCCTGTATTTGTGCCAAGGTCAACACACTGTCCCATACTTTGACCAAACCCACATCAGAAGTTGGGTTCTCTGAACTGCCAGTGGGACTGTCGTATCTACCAAATAATCTCAACCCATTGAAACCACCGGATGTAGTGTCGGTACCAAACGTGGTTGTTGGGGTGGTCGAATTGGCAACATAGCTTTGCGATGTTGGTGACCCAGTGTCGCCGTTATATGTTGCCCAGATAAATTGCCAGTTATCGTTGGCCGCAGTATTATTTGCACCAACAAAGCTACCGTTAAAGAAAATGTTCTGAACATAACTAGGACTTCCCCATAAGCCCAATAACCAGTCTGGCGAGGCACTATTAGCATTTAGTAATCTGCCTGCTGTACTGGGTTGCGACCGATACACCATCATCACAGTATAAGCCTGTGATGTTGCTGAATAATCGGGTCCAAATGCCAAGAAGTCTGTTCCAGTGGGGGCAGTTTTACGGAATATTCCACCGTCTGCAGGATCCCAACTCATGCTACCACCAGGATTGAGTGTTGTTATAGTGAATGCACCTGTGCCTGCTACAGTGGTTCCGTCCACAGGCATAGCACTGTAGTTGGCCGCATCTAAGTTTAATACCAGTTGAGGCTCTGGCGGTCCACCTAACATGACTCCAGGTCCTATACTCCATCCTGCTCCCACTGATACTGCCATAATTATTCCTTATCTTATAATATTTTTAATCACTGTTGTATTTAACCAATGCTACAGCCTGGACCTATTGACCAGCCTGCACCAATAGATACAGAGCCCGGTGCTGCGGCAATTGTTATTGTACTACTTGTGCCATAAACTGGGCCGCCAATTGTTGTAGAATGAAGAGCAATAGTAAATGTTTCACCACCTGCAGGTACACCAGTAGTGCTGACTGAAAAACTACCTGCACTACTGGTAACTATAAATGATCCTGACACCGCAGTAAAATCACCATCAACCGATGTGCCGTTAGTAATGGTCCAGTATATTACACCGCCATCGCTTGTTAAAGTTGTAGTAACGTTAAAAGTTGCTGACGAATTTTTTACAATGCTAGTGGGTTGCGATATAAACGTGTAAACTGGGACTGCCATATGTTATTCCTTAAAAAAGATAGAGCCCGAAGACCCTATCTTGTTGTTTTACTTATTGACTTAGTTTCTGCCGATCACAACTTCAATTGTGCCCGTAGCACCGTCAAAGTTCTCCAGGGCTTTACCAATGATTGTACCTGCACGGGCTGAGTTGTCTGCTTGAGCAGCACCATTACCGGCTGAGACCATCATGTCACCTTTGGCCACTGGTCCAACAACTCTACACGGTACGCGACCTTGCAGTGCTACCATTGCCACGTGTTCGGCAGTTAATCCAGCATTCATGATGTAACTTGGGTTAGTACTCACAACACCTGCTACACGAGTTGAGCCTGCTTCTGTGGACAGCGTAACTTCTTTGTCACCACCAAATGCTAAAACAGTTCCTGGTGCGTACTCTGCGTCTGCTTCATACTTCTCTGCCAAGTCGGCGTATTGCGCACTTGTTGCTTTGGCAAATATGGTGTTGAAGTAGGTTGTTGCAGATCCAATATTACCAACGCCATTGCCTTGACCATTAACAATGTCTTTGTTGACTACAATAACGCCTGTGCCATTTGGACTTAGAGTAATGTTGCCATTACTGGAAGTAATAATAGTCATTGCACCAGTGTCAACAATGTTACCTGTTAGGCTTAGATCGCCGCCGGCTATTATTGCGCCAGTTACACTTACAGTAGTACCTGTATGATTAGTAGCACTGATGTTGCCAACTGTAGCATTGCCAGTTGAACTGATTGTGCCACCTGTTGCAATGTTGCCACCTGTTACAGTACCAGTTGAACTGATTGTGCCACCTGTGGCTAGGTTACCTGCTGTGGCAGTTCCTGTTGCACTTACAGTTCCGCCAGTTGCAACATTGCCACCAGTGATTGTGCCCGTTGCACTTGTTGTACCACCTGTGGCCAAGTTGCCACCGGTTATTGTGGCAGCAGAAGTTATGGTACTTGTTGCCGATATCAAGCCACCTGTTAGCACATTACCACCTGTAACGTTACCAGTTGCACTTACAGTTCCGCCAGTTGCAACATTGCCACCTGTTACAGTGCCGTTTGCACTCACAGTGCCAGTTACATTCACACCAGTTGTGGTAAACACTGCCACGTTGCTGGTGCCACCAATTGTGATGTTGGCATTGCCACTGGCTGTTTGAATATCAAAACTGGTTGTGCCGTTTTGTACGCGATCGCCTAGAATGTTGCCTTGTAGAGTTGCGTTGCCACTCACAGTCAAGTTACCTTGGATATCTACCAGTCCAGGGCTAATGGTCATCACTGTTGTGCCGGCTACATTACCGCGGATGTTGCCTCCACTGGAGACAATTGCCATATTTGACGTGCCACTAGTGATAGCTGTACTGTTGATGTTTCCACCTAAAATTGTTCCACTAACACTGAGGTCACCTGTAACGTTAACCTGTGCAGCCGTTTCACTTGGTGCTACAACTGCGTTGCCGGAAGCATTTGAGAGGCTGGTAACACTGGTTGTAACTATAAAAATACGCACATCAATCACGTCGCCTGCAGCAGGTGCTTCAGTGAATGTCAATGTAGTGCCGCTGATTGAGTACGCTGTGGTTGGAATCTGTTGAACACCGTTAATTGCAACAATAGTGCCAGCAGTGGTTGCGGACTGTGTCAGGGTGAATGCTACAGTTGATCCGTCACCGTTGAACTGGTTGTCAGTAATCACTGTGAATGCTGGGGTACCAACTGTGTTCCAGCCTGTTGAACTGTACTGTTCTAAGCTGTCAACTGATGTGTTGTAACGCAACATACCAACTGTACCTGTTGGACGCTGTGCTGTGTTACCAACCGGGAACAGTATGGAGTTTGTAGCATTAACTGCCAGTATGGCCCCAGTGGTCTGCACATTGCTGCCAATGCTGATGGTGTCTGTTCCTGCATCCACAAACAACAAGTTAGCAACAGTGTCGCCGTTCACAGCAAAGTTTACATCGGCCAGTGCAGCGTTGATATTAACAATACCGCCGCCCACATCAGTGATGTCATCACCTGAGATTACAATGTTGCCAAACTTGCCTGATGTTGCAATTACATTGCCTGCATTGACATTGCCAGTTGCGCTGATCAATCCACCTGTTAGTACATTGCCGCCTGTTACATTAGCAGTAGCACTCACAGTAGTGGCCGCAACGTTACCAACAAATGTTGCACCGGTTACGTTGCCAGTTGCACTGACAGTGGTAGCTGTAACGTTACCAATGAATGTTACACCAGTTACATTGCCGCCTGCACTTACTACACCGCCTGTTAAGACATTGCCTGCTGTGGCATTACCCGTAGCACTCACTGTACCACCTGTGGCCAAGTTGCCACCTGTTACTGTACCGTTTGCACTCACAGTTCCGGTTACGTCTATGCCACCTGTGGTAAACACCACTACATTGCTTGTGCCACCAATTGTGACATTAGCGTTGCCGTTTGTGGCAGTTGTGATATTGGTATTGCCATTGATCAATGCAATAGCACTGCTGGCTGACACACCAGTCAATTGTGAACCGTTACCAATGAAGAAATTACCAGCGCCTGCAGTGATGTTACCAACAGAACTTATTGTACCACCTGTGTTGACATTACCTAATGTAGCAGTGCCTGTACTGCTGATTATTCCACCAGTGATTAAGTTACCACCTGTGATGTTGCCAGTGCCAGAAATGTCACCGCCTGCACCACTGGTTAAGATATTACCACCTGTGATGTTGCCAGTTGCACTGATCAATCCACCTGTGTTGACATTGCCCAATGTGGCAGTTCCTGTGGAACTTACAGTTCCGCCTGTTTGTAAATTGCCACCTTTGATATTGCCAGTAGCACTGATGCTTACTGTGTCAAAATTACCATTGGATGTGATGTTGCCGGCAGTTAAGTTGCCAGTAGCACTTACTAATCCGCCTGTTAGGATATTACCGCCGGCCACATTGCCGGTTGCACTGACAGTGCCAGTGGTTCTGATATTGCCGCTGTCAATGTTGCCCACAGCACTTACATAACCACCAGTTGCCAAGTTGCCTACAGTGGCAGTGCCAGTGACACTGATTGCTGTACTTTGAATAGTTGCCAAGTTGGCAATGCCAAGTGTGGTGATGTTGCCACCTGTGATGTTGCCAGTGGCACTTAGGCTGGCAGCTTGGAAAGTACCGGCAGTGCTGATGTTACCACCTGTGATGTTGCCAACAGCACTTACTGTACCGCCTGTTGATAAGTTGCCAACTGTGGCTGTTCCAGTTGAACTAATCAACCCACCTGTTAATACATTAGCACCGGTAATATTACCACCTGCACTCACAGTGCCACCAGTTGCCAAGTTACCTGCAGTGGCTGTACCAGTCAAGCTAACCGTTGCACCTTGAATTGTTGTTAAATTAGCAATACCGACAGTGGTGATGTTGCCACCTGTGATGTTGCCTGTGACACTTAAACTGGCAGCTTCAAATGTACCTGCTGTACTGATGTTACCAAATACACCATTGCCAGTTGCTGACACCAATCCGCCTGTTAAGACATTGCCACCTGTGATGTTGCCAGTTGAACTCACAGTGCCACCAGTTGCGACATTACCCAGTGTGGCAGTTCCAGTTGAACTCACAGTACCACCTGTGGCTACGTTGCCAAATGTGCCTGTTCCTGTTGAGCTGACAGTTCCACCTGTGGCCAAGTTGCCACCAGTTACTGTGCCAGAAGCACTTACAGTAGTGGCCGCAACATTACCAACGAATGTTACACCAGTTACGTTGCCACCTGCACTTACAGCACCACCTGTGTTGACATTACCAAATGTACCTGTGCCGGTTGCACTTACAAGTCCGCCTGTCAGTACATTGCCAGCATCTACGTTGCCTGTGGCAGTTAAACTTGTGCCAGTTGCCGCACCAATATTTGGTGTTGTTAGAGTAGCACTGGCTGGAATGATCAACTGGTTACTGCCGTTGATGCCAATTGTGGCATTGGCAGAACCATCAGTGTTGACGTTGAACTGTGTGCCATTCAATGACAGTGCATTGCCAGCTGTGTACTGTCCTGCTCCAGAGAACTGTGTCCAGTTAATCGATGTTGTACCAACTGTGATTGGATTGGCAGCGTTGTTTGTACATATCCAACCTGTGTCAGCCTGGATATTACCAGTTTCAACAAATGTAAACGCACCGTACATTTCGGCTGCAAGGTCAAAGTCTGTGGAACGTGTCAATACGTATGCTGTACCAGGAGCACCTTGTGTGGTACATACATAGATACCGTTGAATGCAGCCGATGGTGTTGAATTGTTAACAAACGCACCTGTTTCATTCTTGACCAAAATTCGTTGACCAGATAAAACTACATCACCATCCACGGTCAAGTTGCCAGCAACATTACCAGTTATGGTTGCTCCTACACCACTGGTGCCGTTGTTATAGACATAAGCAGGCAGTGAAACATATGTGGCTGCGTGTACCGATGCTTTTGGATCAAGACCTTGAACCACCGCATCAACATAACTCTTGGTTGCGGCATCTTGTGCTTGTTCTGGATCTTGTAAGTTATTAATATGACTTGTATTAACATTAATATTGCCTGTACCATTTGGTACCAAACTAATGCCACTGTTGGCAGAAGTAGAAGTAATAATCACAGAAGGAGATTGGAATCCAACGTTGGCAATCACATACTCACCGGTGACATTACCGGTAGCAGAAACAAATCCATTTACATTGACATTACCAAATGTACCCAGACCAGAACTGGTGATGTTACCAGTTGCACTTATATTGCCACCTGTGTTGATATTGCCCAGTGTGGCAGTGCCTGTGGAACTGATTGTACCACCTGTGGCCACGTTGCCTAATGTAGCAGTACCTGTTGAACTTACTGTACCACTTGTTGCAATGTTACCCAATGTAGCAGTGCCGGTGGAACTGATAGTTCCACCTGTGGCCAAATTGCCGCCGGTTATTGTGGCAGTTGCGCTGATCAATCCACCTGTTAAGATGTTACCACCAGTGACGTTGCCACTGGCACTTAGACTTGCAGCCTCAAAAGTACCTGCTGTACTAATGTTACCAAATGTACCATTTCCAGTTGCACTAACTAATCCACCTGTTAAGACATTGCCACCTGTGACTGTGCCAGTAGCACTTACAGTGCCACCTGTGGCCAAGTTTCCAGCAGTAGCAGTTCCTGTTAAACTGGCAGTTGCACCTTGAATTGTTGTCAAGTTAGCAATACCTACTGTGGTAATATTACCACCGGTGATGTTGCCTGTGGCACTTAGACTTGCCGCTTCAAATGTACCTGCTGTACTGATGTTGCCAGCAGTTAAGTTGCCAGTGGCACTTACAGTACCGCCTGTAGCAACATTACCCAGTGTGGCAGTTCCTGTGGAACTGATTGTTCCACCTGTGGCTACATTGCCCAATGTGGCGGTTCCTGTAGCACTTACGGTACCACCTGTTGCTAAATTACCAGCAGTGGCTGTTCCTGTTAAGCTGGCAGTTGCACCTTGGATAGTGGTCAAGTTAGCAATACCAGTTGTGATAATATTACCACCTGTGATGTTGCCAGTGGCACTTAAACTGGCAGCTTCAAAAGTACCTGCAGTACTGATGTTACCGAATACGCCATTGCCAGTGGCACTGATCAATCCACCTGTTAAGATGTTGCCACCAAGTACATTTCCTGTTGAGCTTGAAATGCCGCCAGTTAATACGTTACCACCAGTAATGTTGCCAGTGGCACTTATAGTACCACCTGTGTTGACATTACCCAGAGTGGCCACGCCAGTTGAACTGATTGTTCCACCTGTGGCCAAATTGCCACCGGTTATATTTCCACTTACTGATGCACTTGCACCAGTAACTGCACCAACTGCACTTACGTTTCCAAATGTTCCAAGGCCAGTTGCACTTACTGTACCACTTGTTGCAACATTACCCAGTGTGGCAGTGCCAGTGGAACTGATTGTTCCACCTGTGGCTACATTGCCCAGTGTGGCAGTACCTGTGGAACTGACGGTACCACCAGTGGCCAAGTTGCCGCCGGTTACTGTGGCAGTAGCACTCACTGTGCCGCCTGTTGCGACATTGCCAAATGTACCTGTTCCTGTGGCACTTACAGTACCACTTGCGGTAACATTGCCAGCGGTCACTGTGTTTGACAATGTAATGGCTTCAGCATTTGATGTAATACTTTGATTACCAATGTAGATACTGTTGCCAGCCAAATATAAATCTTTCCACAGTGAGCCAGCAGCACCCAGGTTATAAGTTGCAGTTGTGGTTGGAATCAAGTTACCGTTGACTGTTCCTGACACTGTTAAGATGTTGCCCACTGTGACGTTGGCAACAACTGAAACATTGTTGGCCAGTGCCACTGTGACACTACTGGTGTTGCCAGTAACTGATGCCACAGCAACAGTGATTTGATTGGTTGTTCCGTCAAAATCGATTGTGTCACCACCGTTGACTGCTTCTGTAGTGGTGCCGTCTGAGATGCTGAACGACGAGTTGCCCAACTGGTCTAAAACATACGCTTTGGTGGCTGCATCACTGTTGGCAACAGGATTGGCAACGTTGCTGATTACAACATTACCAAAACTCACAACAGAGTTGGCTGCCACTGTCAAGTTGGCAATGTTACTTTGGCCAGCAACAGTTAACCCAGCAGTTACATTGGCATTTAATGTGGTAAGATTGGCATATGCTGACACTACAATTGTAGTTGATGTCTCAGGGGTGCTGGTAAATGCTGTTATAAAGGACTGTGCGCTTTCGTCCCAGACAAAAGCAATGTTGTTGCCTGTGCCACGCTGACCAATGAAACCAATGTCCACTGCTGGAGCACCAGTCTGTGTTGAAGCTAGTAAAATAACTGGATCTTCAATGGTGGTAATGTTGGTATCAAGTGTGGTGGTATTGCCTTGAACAGTCAAGTTTCCTGCCACAGTAAGATTTGATCCATATGTCAAATTGTTTGCAATTTTTCCTGCACTGATCGAATAATCCTGTAATTTCGAACTGGCAACAATGGTTGCGTCGGTAATTTGATTATTCTTAATTCTGGTTACAGCCATTTGTAATTCTCCGTTTTTACTTCAAAAACCGCCGACAACCATGTCAGCAATCTAAATCTATATGTTATTTACCAAAGTCGTGACAAAGCACACTGGGTAGTTTGCTTTTCAGTGTGAAATAAATTTACAAGTTGGGAAGTTTATTAGATGTGTGATTATTTACCAATGCGGTAAAAATCATTAACAATATGTGCTATTTCAGTGCAGATCAAGTTGTAATGTTACTACCAATGGCCACTTGTTTCCAGGCACCACCTGTGTACACTGCCAAACAAGGCGATCCGGCAGCACCATTGGAAACATAGATCACCTGTCCTGTTGCCACATTGCCCAATGCATTGGCCTGAGTCACTGTGTATGCAGGCAGTTGAAGACTATGACCAGCACTGATATTCAGTATACTAGTGCTGGTTACTTGTGCCACAGTTACACTGTTTATTTCAAAATCAATATTGCCCGTGGCAGTGGTGTTCAGTGTGGCTGTGCCTGCAGAGTTTGTTATGGATGTCACTGTGCTGACACTTGCAATAAAACGAACTTGTACAATGTCAGTGGTTAGTGGAACATCCGTGAATGTGATCTGATCGCCTGCCACAGTATAATCAACGTTGGGAGTCTGCGAGATACCGTTGATTGTGACTAAAATTCCGGCAGCAGTGGCAGTTTGATCAAGAGTATATGTTGTACTTGATCCATCTGGTGTAATGGTTTGATTGGTAATAGTCGCTGTGGCGCCGCCAACACTTTCCCAGTCAGATCCAGTGTATATTTCAGTCTGATTTAAGGCGTTGTTGTATCGCAGTGTGCCTTCCACTGCTGGATCTGGACGTTGTACTGTGTTGCCAAATGGTATTGTTATGCCACCAGTGCCAGATATGGTCACAAGCCCATTACCGGTTGCTGTTAGCGTAATATTACCATTGGCCAAGTTGGTTGACACAGTGGTATTGGCCACAGTTAGGTTGCCAATTGTCACATTGCCAGGATTATTGGTAACTCCAAGAGCACCAACATATTCGTAACCTGAGATATACACTACATTTCCTGCGGTCAACACAGTGGGGATTGTTTCGCCGATAAAGTTAAGTACGCCGGCTTGTGTATCAAAGAAATATTCGCCTACACCGCCAATACCAGTGGAGAATATCTGTGTGCCGGTGGCTTGAATATTGGCTGCGGCACTGGGTCCCACATATACCTTTGGCAGCCAAGTGGCTCCAAATTCTTGAGGAATCCAGTATTCAACATTGCTCAGCCATGTGGGGCGTATGCCGCCAATGGGCGGCACAGTGGTATCTGGGGCGCATTGTACAGAATTTGCATTTATACGAGCATTAGCGATGCCGGTAATTGCGCTGGCAGAGGATGTAATTTGGTCAGACTGCATCCATACAATGTCACCACGTATGAACGCTGGTGATGCTATACTTTCGTTTGACGCACTTTTGGTTGCGGCATTGGCAGTTTTTGCAACACCTTGCAGTTTCTTAAACAGTAAGTCAACGTATTGTGCGATCGAGACTGCCATTAGTTACTCGCTGTGTTTAGTGATAGGCCAGTAACTGTCTGACCTGACGTGAGAGCAATTCTCACATAGATTTCGTTTGTTGCAGTACTGGAACTTGAAACAGTTCCAAAAGTACACGTTTTGTTTGTGCTGGCTGTGGTTACATTAGGCACAACTACACCGCCCAGTGCGCAACCGTCTGAGCCGTTGCCCGGGCTGTTAACTCCAGGATAGCCAGCGCCACCATATGCAGTGGTCATACTGATCCATCCATTGGCACTGCTACTGGCGTCAATCACTGATCCCGGCAGTGCTACCCACATACCGGCCACATTGCCAGCATAGGTAATGTCAAACTTTGACACGTTGGTTCGTACAAATTTGATTGTAAAATACTGTGTTCCTGAACGTCCAGCACTTAGGTTAGGACCGGCAGGCAAGTAACCAGTTGAGTAGTTGGTTTGATCGTGTTTGAGTACACCTTGTGATCCTGATCCCACCACTGTGGCATCGTAGGTTTGTAGTGTTGAGCTTTGACTGTTGAAGTTTGCTTCACTGCCGGTGAACACAGGCGTGTTTCCAGAGCCAGGATTGATGATACGAACAGCATTGCCTGAACCTGTGCCAACACTGGTTACAACAACGTTGCCTTCGTCAATGGCAGTGGCAGAGCCGGACTTGTACAATGCAATATTTCCCAGAGCTGAGGTCAATGTCAGCGTGCCAGTTGAGTAACTGTTGTTGACACTCATGCTGGGACCTGTTGAACTGCCACCAAATCCTGTGGTTATGTTCGCAGTGGTTGAGAATGATGCACTTGCAAACGACCCAAGAACGTTACTGCCAATGTTACTGGCGCTGTAGTTAACTGACGCAGGTGCCGCAAAACTGCCGGCTGCTGATCCTGAAGCCAAGGTGTTTGATGTTGGATATGTGTTGCCACTGACATTGGCCACATTGGCACTAATGGCAAATTGTGTGGCATTGGTATAGTGCGGAATGGTACTGCTGTATAACAGAGTTGGTGCCCCAGGCGGAGTCATTGTGCTGCCACTGAAACTGGGAGTGGCTGGACTTGAATTGTCATAGTACCAGATCGGTGTGTTGGTGTTGCCTGTGGCAGAATCGGCTATGTAAAGTTCGTTCCATCCGGCAGGTGCTGCGGTTCCAGAAACAGCTGATGAAAATACATACCAGAATCCAGCGGCAATGTTTGCATTGGCGTTGCGATAGTCAAAGTTGTTGGTGATCACAAGATTGCCGCCATATGTGCCATTGGCCGTTGGGCTTGCACCAGTGTTCAAGGTCACATTACCCACAGCAACACCATTGCGAACAGCAGTGATGGTGCCGGAATCGCCTGGGCCAACAGTGCTGATAGTGTTGGTAGCATAGGTGGCAACACGTAGCACCGTGGTAACAGTAGCGCCAGCGGCCACTGCTTTGTTGGCAGCGGGTGTGTTGTCCACTTGTGTGATATTGGCCATACGATATGTGGCCAAGCCAGATATTGAAAGTGTTTGTCCGCCTGGAAAATTAGCAGGAGATGGCGGCACTAATTTTCCCAACACTGTGTTTAGCTGTGTTATGCCATCAGTCACTGTGGTAGTGGTGGTCAAAGTAACAGCATTACTAACAAGGTTACCAAGTGTGTTGGTTCCCATTGGAATAGCATTACCAATAACGCCGATATCTCCAGCTGACGACCAGCTTAGGTTGCCAGACCCATCAGTGGATAGTACATAATTTGCTGTACCGCCAGAAATTGTGATGTTGGCATTTGACCCCAAGGCCAGCTTACCAGAATTAGCCGATATAGCATTGCCGGATAGTGTTACTCCATTGGCAATAAGATTACCAGTGGCGTTGAGGGTACCAGCAACATTTGCACCTGTTCCGGTGACTAAGAATACGTTAGCAGTGCCTGCTACACTTGTAGCCACATTTGCATTGGCATAGACTTTTACATTGCTATTGCCGTTTTGGATTGATGTGGCATCGATGCCAGTTAGTTGGCTGCCGTTGCCAATGAAGAAGTTGCCAGTGATGTTACCTGTGGCACTCACTGTGCCTGTGACATTTGCACCGGTACCTGTGACCACAAACACATTGGCGTTGCCACCAACACTGGTGGCCACATTTGCATTGGCATAGACTTTTACGTTGCTATTGCCATTTTGTATGCTGGTGGCGTCAATTCCTGTCAGTTGGCTGCCGTTGCCAATGAAGAAGTTGCCAGCGATATTGCCAGCGGCACTCATCACACCTGAGGTATTGACATTACCACCTGTGATGTTGCCAACTGCGCTTACAGTACTAGACGAAAAAAGATTATTGGCTATAGCATTGCCAACAATATCAAGTGCTTGAACAGGAGTTGCGTTGTTAACACCAACTCTGGAATTTACAACGTCAACAAAGACGACCGGAGTGTCAGCTACTGTGTCAGAAATTGCCAGATTAGAACCATCTCGTTCGAGAGTGTTCTTTAACATCTGCCCTGCAATTTTGCTAATAGCCATTGATTTTTTCCCTTATAGGGTATTTAGTTGATAAAAATATTCAAGTTGAGCTGTGAATAACGTTGACTGGAAGACCCAATGGTGGTGCGCTGGTAAATGTAATATCAAACCCACCATTTACTGTGTAATTTGTAACTGGTATCTGATACACACTGCCAACAAACACAATGATCTGTTGTGCTGTGGCTTCCTGTATGGACATGGTGAACACTGTGGTAACGCCGTTGCCCACAAAATCATCAACTATGTATGCAATAGATCCACCGGCTGATAAAGTTGACCATACAGCTCCGTTGTAGAATTCGATCAATCCCACATCAGTGTTAAATCTAAATTGACCAAACACAGGTGCGTCAGGGCGGGTGGCTGAATTGCCAACTGGCATAACAACTGACGTGCTGCCAGATTCTAGTCGGCGATTTTTTACCCAGTTTCCCATGTTAGATTGCGATTGAACTCACCGTTACAGTAACACAATCTGCAATGTTTGCTTCAACATCAATAAGATCGCCGCTGTCTAGTATAAGTCTTTCTGTTGATATAACATAGGTATCGCCAATATTGCCGCTGCCAGCAGTGAGCAAAATTTGATTGTAAATCATATTTTCAAAAGCAGCGCCCACGCTGTCATCACTGTTAATTGCAAAAACATTGACAGAAACATCTGTTCCTGTTGTGTTGCACAAATATATTGTGGTGATTGCTTGTTGACCAACTGCTGTAAACACTGTGGTTGGTGTGGTTGTTGTTAATCGTGTATTGGTGATTGCCATTTTGATTCCTTAAAGTACAAGACTATATACAACAGCCTTGCGTTTGCTAATTAATTCGTCGTCTACAGTTGTACTTCTTACGTACACTCCAGTTCCGCCTGCACCTTCAGTGTTGTTGTACAATGCGGCACTGTTTGCTGTTGCTGTGGGCGTTGCGGCTATATTGCCCAACACCAATTGTCCTGTGATACCCAATTTGGTATTTGTAGAATCAAACGTAAATTTACTGTTACCACCAAATGCACCAGCATTGTTAAACTGCACAGAGTTAACAGGTGCACCAGGTGTTCCGGCTATGTTTCCATATGCAATTTGTTGGTAGGGCTGTATTGGGCCGCCGTTGGCATCAACACTGTCACTGATTTCCCAGTCACCGCTCACTGTGTTGAATCGTAAACCAGCAAAAGTTGTGGTTGTTTTTTGGGCTACCAAGCCCATGCTTTGTAGCGCACCGTTATTGTTGGCGGCCACAGTGATAAACGGATCAGTAACTTTGAGTTCAGTTGAGTCGATATAAGTGATGTTTCCAACCACATCTAGGTCAGCATTGATGGTCAACAGGCCAAGACCATTTGCTACCGTGATGGTATAGTTGCCGCTGGTATTTTTTACTGTAGCCATTTAGAGATCCTTTTGATTATTTATGCGCATTACAAAGGTACTCAAATCCTCATGGGTTAAGTTTTTGATCCGGTCTAACTCTGGTATCTGGGCTGTGGTGTTGCCACAAACTCGAATAAATTCGGTATCAGGATGATCTTTAGCAACGGTTGTGAGCTGTTTTACCCAGTTTCCGGTAAAAGTTGGGCGTGAATCGTTGGGCTTGTAAAACTCTGTGCCGGCGTACATGTTGTTAAACTGTTTGTGTACGTTGGGACCCATGTCAAATCCTACCAGGTATATCCTACTGTGTCGATCTTTTGCCGCAATTCCCACAGCATTTGGGCCAGAACTGAATCCGTAATATTCTTTGGGCACAGCCACAGCACCCAGACCGGGAATGGGTTTTCTTGTGTAGAATCGATTTCGTGCAGAATAGCCAGTTTCTTGTATCACAGTGGCAATTGGGCGATCTGTGGCCACAAGAACGTCTGGAGTAAACTCTCTATAAAGAGCGTTACAGCCATATACTTTTCCCAATGTTCGAATGTGTTCCAACGGCAGTCCAGACCTGCTGACTCCGTTGCCTAACACAAATGCTATAGTCATAAAAAATCCCCACGATATTTAACCGTGGGGATTGCGGTTACAAAATTAAGATGTAAGTTTGTCAACCTGTGCTAGGCCCAGTGTACCATTGCTGTTTTGATTGGTACTGGCCCAGGTGGCTGTTTCGGCTCCACTCTTGGCAAATGTACTTGCATCTGTAAAGAAGTTGGCTGCATATTCAATATCATTGACCACTTGAGTAGGATTCCAAACATCGCCTGAGTCTGCGTTGCCGCCGGTTTCGCCACCGTTAAAATCCTGCACAAACTTGTTGGTCAACTTACTGACGTACACAGCAGTGCTGTCTCCGCCCACTGCCATGGTGATAGTCATGTTGCCGCCGGCAGGAGTTGAATCGCTGGTCAACACACACTGACCAATTTCTTGAGCTGTGCCTGTGGTGCCTGCACCTGAGGCAGCAGTAGGTGTGAACACTGTGCCAATGTCAGCGCCTACTGGAGCACCCATGGCTTGCCAGTCTGTATCACCCAGCGTAAGAATACGCAAGGCCACAGTGGGTGTGGCACCAATCACTGCATTTGCAGGATCAATACCAGCGGCAGTGGCCACTAGGAATTTATGAGCACCTTTTTGGCGCAGAATCACACTGCTGGCGCTGCCTGTGTAACTGTTCTGAATGTTGCCAGTTACTTCAACAATAGGATATGTAGAACTGACAGCACCGCCTTGTAGGCCGCCAACCACGCCGGTAAACGGCAGTGGTGAAGTTGCAGGTGTTGGCAAAACAACAGTGTTTGTGTCTATTGACGTTGGAGCGGCAAACGGAGGATATGCTTGATCAATTGCTACTGCGCCACCAGTGATACTGGAGCCAGTTGAATATTTTTGTATTTTTAGAGGACGACCCATTTTGTTTTCTCCTTAAAGAAGTCCGATGCGGGTTCTAGCCGCTACGCAGAGGTCTTAAGCCTGCATAAAACGCATGATTGCGTTGACAAGTATTTATGAGCAATTGGATATTTTTGCCAGACCAAAATAACACGTAAATATTGCCATGCAAAACACAGAACAACTTATTGCTCAGGGCAATAGCTACAGAGAACAACACCTGCCAGAACAGGCACTACAGCAGTATGCTCTAGCCATGGCCACGGACCGTGGATCTTCTAGTGCATTTAACAACTACGGCAATGTGCTGAGAGAAGTTGGTGACCCTGTGGGTGCTGTTCCGTTTTTACAACGTGCTATACAGCTGGATCCGGCCAATGTAACACACCAATTTAATTTGGCAGTGGCCTATCTGTTCGGCGGAGACTATGTGCGTGGGTGGCCTGCTTACGAAGCACGACACAATTTTGAACATTTGAAAGGCACAATTCCCAATTATGTTTGGCCTGTGTGGAATGGTGAAGATCTGCAGGGCAAGACTATCTTTGTCAGGGGTGAACAAGGACACGGTGATATTATTCAGTTTGTGAGATTCATACAGAACTTAAAAAACATTGGTGCCACTGTGACAGTACAGGTAACCGACGGGTTGATTCCGCTGATTCAGTCCAGCGAAATTGGACGTGCTGTTCGAGTGATTGGATATACAGAGCACCCGGGCGATACATTTGATTACTGGCTTCCTATAATGAGCTTGCC
>Ga0114978_10001869_pt1 | contig 17612 bp, 6 predicted proteins | sample S_140212_EF_Meta_FD_87027 | JGI IMG/M metagenome (GOLD analysis project Ga0114978, IMG submission 87027) | Freshwater microbial communities from Lake Simoncouche, Canada to study carbon cycling - S_140212_EF_MetaG | ecosystem: Environmental > Aquatic > Freshwater > Lake | place: Lake... | reverse complement strand
CGGTAAGCGAAAGAACTCACGCGCACCGATCCGCTCTCGAGCGAATGCCGCATGGATCTCCTTCTCTTTTTCCACGGCGTCTTTCACGCGCAGCGCACAGAGGATCCGATATTTCTCAGGGGGGCGCCAGGTGTCGCCCTTGTTGGCCTCGGCGAGGCGGATCTCGGGACTGCGTGTGGTCATTCCGATTTTCACGAGGCCAGGCATCGAACGGCTATAGAAGGCGTAGACCCAGCCATAGGGGACTGCCGTTGTGACAGTTGTGAAGAGGCGGATGCCCACAGAGGGCCTAAAGCGCCCCATAGGGGACATAAAGCGCCCCATAGGGGACATAAAGCGCCCCATAGGGGACATAAAGGGACTCATGAGAGTTGCGAAGCGTTCCCACATTGTTAGGAAGACGTGCATACACTTTAGACCTTAGTCTTTGCGATGACGCCGCGATCCCTTCTTGGCTCGTCGCGTTTTCATAGACCCACCCATAGCAACTTGAGGAGCATGCTTGGTGATAGGAGTGACATGCGATGCAAGACCTTGACGAGTAGGGGCACGAGATGGATGATCAGGAGCACGAGTAGGGGCACGAGACGCGTGATGGCCATTCTTGGGGCGATAGTGAGTCAATGCCCTTTTCAACTTACGAATGTCAGATCGACGCACGACATGGCCGAGTTTTGCCGAGACATTGCGGGCTTTTTGTGGGATGGCGGTTTTGGGAGGTGTAGCAGGCGCAGCAAGTTCCGCAATCCGTTTCATGTCTTCCTCCATGACCGTTGTGAGATATTCCCATGCCTCCTGATCATCCACTCTTTTCAGTGCTGGTCCTCCTGTGATGCCCAAGATCTGACCCAGATAAGACGTTCCGTTCTGAATCCTGCCATGAAGACGCTCAAAGAGCAAGGAGAGCACAAGACAGGCGGTCTCTTGATTAGGGTATGAAGGGTCAAGAAGAGTATGGAGCAGGTCCAATGTGGAATCCTTGGAAGGATATCTCTTGGATAGTTTCTGTTTCATCTCACGGAGATAACCAAGGAGGGTCTCTTTGTGAATAGGATTGGAGAAAATAGTCAAGCTAGGAAGGGTGTAGAGATCTTTCAGAAGAGATGCACATTGGGGAGCAATGGAATCATAGGTATCCATCGTGATATCTTTCACAAATGCCAATAGCTCCAGTTTCTCAGGACGATCAGGAATCAGCACTATAACCTGAAGGAATTGCTCTTGAAGGATAGAGAAGAGAAGGGGGTGGTGAACATGACTCTTAAGATTCTGTAGGATGATATAGGCATCTTCAGCACGATGGCGATCATGAAACGCCTCATGCACGGCCATGACAAGGGGGTATAACCATCCTAAAAAGAGATAATTGCGATCGATCGTGTATTTGTTATCTTGTGTGGTTTCCTGTGGAGATGCACGAACGCACTTATGTGTTCTTTGTTTGGCGTGTAGAAACGGACGAATGCTCTTATATGTATAACGTAGATTCCTCCCTCCTTTTCGTGCTTTCTTCTCACGTGGTGGTTCGATATCTTCATGTTCTTCGTCATTCTGTATTGGGTTTTCCTCAGGAGATGTTGATGCTTTGAATTTCGCCTGTCTCAGTGGAGTCATAGTAGAAGAGCCACGAAGGGTTTCCTTTACTTTAGAACCAATCATTATGATAGACCCCTTTCTTTCCAGAAGAGAGGTGATGCCATTCGCAAGAGCGCAATAATATCCTGTGGTATCCAATGTTACAAATGCACCAGTGTCATACCCTTGTAATGCCATATACTGTTCACGATCTCCTGCCCATTTGATACGAGAAGGAAGGGCTGATATCTTATGCTGAAGATCATATAACATATGACATGCAAATAAGGGCGCCTTTGCGATATATTGAAAAAGAGGGAGAGCATGGGACGACACGGGAATACTGTAGATGGGCAGGAGTTTCTTTATGAGATCTGGATTATTTGCCACTTCACGATAGTCATATAGTTTTTGATATAGCGCGTCATGCGTGTTAAATCCCTGTTGATGTGTTAAATCAAATACATTTGATTTCGATCCTCGCAGCAATCCCATCATTAGATAATTTAAAGAGGGACCGCGAGTGGCCTGTGCACTAAATGGAGCCTCAATCGTATAGAGAGAGGGGGAAATGCGGGGTTTTCCTTTCCTCTCAATATAATGATGTAAACCACTATCCATCAGATTCATAGAGAAATCATACTGGGAGCCTTCTCTAAAATTTTTATTTTTATAGTAGATGGACCAATGTTTATCAAAAATCATATTTGTATGACTCACTTCTGCCCGCAAATCTCTGTGTCTAAGGGAGAATGCAAAATAGTTTCGACCCTGAGCTTGTGGCGGTTGATCATCTTCATCCTCATCTTCTTGTCCTACTTCATCTTGTTTTATATTTCGATATGCATTCGATTGTTTGGCTCGTTCCCTTTCTTCTTCTAGCTCCTCAGCGATCTTTGCAGCAACCTGCCTGTCCACCTCGGCCAGCTCCTCGTCATTCTCGACACCCATCGCCTGGTCATGTTGGACAGGATCAAATGTTTCTGTCATTGCCGAATCCGCCACATTGTAGGGTGTAACCAATCGATAGGTATGAGGCAAAGTAGATCGTTCAATGATACGATTCATATGACCTTTATGTGCATCAAATGTAAACATAGCAGGGTCCTGTGCAATTTTCTGTTGATAGGATGGACCAAACAGAACCAACAATATAAAGGTAAGAACTATATCGGCCTGTTGTTGAGTGAGCGTCTTCGTTTCATCCTTTTCTAGTTTGATCATAAGATACTTCTTTTTCGATGTAAGGTATGCATCATATATCGCCATTGGATTACTCGTTTTCACATGTTCTAGAGATACACCATAATATGTGTGTTCTCCACCGATATGAGGAATACCCAGGAGTGGGCCAATACTGTCCTCTATTCTGCCACCATGTAATCCAATCGATTTGCGCCATTCTTCTAGTGCGTGCATATGTGACATGTCTCGCGGATTATTAGGGTTTTCTTTCGCCTCTGGTAATGTGAATAGAGATGCGTTTCTTTCTTTTGATTCTTTTCTCACATCCGATGCCCGTTTTAATTCGCTTGATATAAGACGAAATCGTGTAGGATTCTCTTGTGTTTCCATCATAGTCAATATATTTTGTAGAAACCTATACATAAACGTATGATGTAATTTTTTTCCAATTCGTATGATATCTAGGTCATGTACCCGAATTCCACTGATCTTTGGGTTATCTAGATTCGCAACACGAAATCCAGGGATCCCATCATGAAAGTAATCCGCAATAAGACATTGAAAGTCTAGAACCGTGAGCGGCGTGTTGGATCTTAATACTTGCATCATAGATGGAATAATAGCAGAATCTGGATGTGCCACAGGGTGTTGTCCATATGTTTGAATATACTCTGTAATGTGTTCTATCAGTGCTGTGATATCATTTGCTCCATTTTCAAAAATTTCAGGGTTGAACATCGTTCTAGACAGCTCCTTTTCAGCTGCCAGACGGATACGTTGTTGTTCCATTTTTATTCGATATCGTTCTGCTTTGGCAACGTCAAGTGCCGCCCGACGACGCAATTCCCCTTCTACTAACCAACGCGTATAACAAATCTCACTAGTCTCTTTTTGCCTGTCCCACCGTGGTTGACGAACATCATAAAAGGCCTTACAATCATCCTTCCATGGACACAATTTATTATCATCAAGATTGTCTGGGCACGTCGCCTGGCAGCCCATACCCTCCCACATGGGCCTCATCCCAGGGGGTAAGAATTCACTATCAGGCACGAGTAGATTATCATGACGAGTTGCAATGAGATCATCTGCTGCCTTGCGCCATAGCTTATTTTTATAAGACTGAGGGAGAAGTTTATAAGCCAATACCGCACGTTGAAGGGGTCCTCCTATTTTTTTGGAGGGAAGAACCTCAGACTTAAGTCCTTTTGTCAACTCTGCACCCAGCATCATTAATGTATTATCATCCCCTTCCTGTAAGCCTATATTTGGGTCATCGGGCCATGCGGGACCATCCGCATCACGATAGTCAGCATGTTTTGGGCACAGAATAGGCGCGATCGGTTCAGCGGCGGCTGCAGCGGCCGCCGATCTACTGTATAATTCCCGCGCCATCACTCTACTTGCTCTCCACATAATAATCACTTCGTAGAACGCTCACTACGTAATCGCACCAGGATGTAAAGAGTAACCACGTGACTCCAAGGAGGAATGTGTGGTATTTTCTCCGTCATCGGACTCGGAAAGAAAGACAGCCAAGATAGCCAAGACCCGCAAGACTTTTCGCGTCTCTATGAAGACTTCATGAGCATGAAGCATCGCGGTCCTGACCACTCCACGTTCCAAGTGCTCCCCCACCTCGTCATCGGATTCCATCGGCTCGCCATTGTCGACCCGACCATGCGCTCGAACCAACCGTTCGTCTATGAGACCGACGAGCGCACCGTAATCTTCCTGTGCAATGGAGAAATCTACAACTACAAGGAGATCGTGAGCACCCGTGGCCTTTCCAACGGTATAAGTAACAGCGACTGTGCGGTCATTCCAGAGGCCTATCTCCAGATCCAAAAGAGCGAGAACCCCGCACATACAGTCCAAGCCTTCGAGCAGTTCATCCAACGAGAGGTAAAGGGAGAGTTTGCATTTATTCTGATTGAACTGGATGCGCTCAAGAATCTGAGCCGTGTGATTGTCGGACGTGACCCTGTGGGGGTTCGCCCGCTTTTCATGAACACCGCATCTGCTTTGGAATCTCAGTCAAACGCTCGCGAACTCTACCTCACCTCCGAGCTCAAGGGTGCCCTTCACTCTGAGCACGAATTCCAAGAGTTTCCCCCAGGCCACCTCTACGTCTACACACCAACCCTTATAGGCTGGGGCCTACAGAAGCTTAACTATGCGCTGTTTTACAGCGTCCGTCCTGCGATCTCTCACACCTATTCGGCCAATAAGCCGATCTGGGACGAATGTGAGCTGTCGGACGGAGAGCATCTCCTTTCTATCCGTAACGCCGTGATGAACTCAGTGAAGCGGCGCCTGAATGCCGATCAGCCCCTTGCCTGGCTCTTATCAGGCGGGGTGGATTCCTCTCTGGTCGCCGCGATCAGCGCGCGTCTTCTCGGGAAGCGCATTCGAACCTTCTGTTGCGGTATGGCGGGAGGGACGGATCTCGTGTATGCCCGTCAGGTGGCAGACCACATTGGATCGGATCACACGGAGGTCCTGTTTACGGCGGAGGAGGCTCTCGCAGCCATCCCTGATGTCATTCGGACCATCGAATCATGGGACACCACGACGGTGAGGGCGAGTGTGGGACAGTATCTCGTGTCGAAGCACATTGGGACCAAAACGGACTGCAAGGTGGTGCTGGTGGGAGAGGGGCCAGATGAGGTGTGCTCGTCGTATTTATTCAACTGGTATGCGCCGAGTGGCGCGGCCATTGACGCGTGCGCCCGTGAATCCGTGAAGAACATTCATCATTATGATGTGAAGCGCGCGGACCGCTGTATTGCGCGATGGGGTCTGGAGGGTCGTGTTCCCCTGCTGGACCCTGAGTTCATCGAGTCGTATTGGGTGATTCCAGGGGAGGAGCGACACCCGCGGGAGCGAGGTCTGGAGAAGTGGTGGCTGCGAGAGGCGTTTGCGGGCACGGGGCTGCTGCCTGATGAGGTGCTGTATCGCAAGAAGGAGGCATTTTCGGATGGCATATCACAGAACGCGAAGCGGGCACCTAAAGAGGGGGCCAAGGGGCCTAAAGACGACCACGACACCACGTCCGCTCCACGGGAGAGGGGGCAAGGGGTTTACGAAGTGCTCGAAGTGTCCCCCTCATGGTTTGAGATCATCCAGGCATGGGTGGAGGACAAGGTGACGGATGAGGAGCTCTCCACGGCAGCCACCACGTATCCCCACTGTCCCCCGACCACCAAAGAGGCCTACTATTATCGCCGCCTGTTCTGCGAATCTGTGGGAGCAAACCGTCAGACAATCATTCCAGCTTACTGGCAACCGAAGTGGTCCGCCGATGGAAAGGAAGTTACGGGATATGTGGATCCGAGCGCTCGGACTCTTACGGTTTACTCAGAGGATACGACATCTCCCGTATAGATACAACTCCCCTTCATGGGAGAGGGGTGTGGGGAAACGCAGTGTCCCCACAAGAGATGGAATGTCTCTGTGGTAAATAGTACAGGTCATGTCCACACCTGAATATGACTTTCAGACTCTCCGAAACAACACGACGTATTCGGGGACCGGTCTGATAGAAGGGGGGTATGTGATGACTGTCAGTAGTAACGGGAAGAGTGTGTGGACCAACCAACTCACCCTCAGCACCCTTACAGTGTCTTCGGTCAATGGAAACGACGGGATTGGTCGCACAGGTCCCACGGGCATGGCGGGCTTCCTCGGCACCACGGGAACCACGGGACAAACAGGTGTGACAGGCGTTACTGGTCCTACAGGCCCAATAGGCGTCTTAGGAACCACAGGCCAAACAGGCCCAACGGGAGCCATTGCCACAGGCCCCACGGGACCCAACCCCGATGGTGTCGGCCCCATGAACTACGCTCAGACCCTGAGAGCCACGAGCCTCGCCAATGTTCCCATCGTCGCCTCCGCAGCGGCCGCCTCGACCATTGTCAGCACCTCCTTTAACACAGGAGGCAATCCTGTGCGCATCGCCGCCTGTGGTGATCTCCTTACCTCGGCAGGCACGACGGTTCTTGTCCAGCTCTACCGATACACACTGGCGGGAGTCTCGACGGCCATTGGAAATCCTCAGATGATTGTTGCACAGACGGGCAATGCGGCCCAAGGATTCTCCATCGAAACCATCGACACGACTGTGCCTTCTGGAGCGTATACCTACGTCCTGAATCTCATCCAGAGCAACACGACGACCAGCTGGGGCGCCACGACAGGAAACGCCATGAACGTCATTGAACTCCGAGGCGCACGCGGAGCCACAGGTATCGTGGGTCCCACGGGACTGAACGCCGAAGGATTAGGCCCCATGAACTATGCCCAAACGCTACGCTCTGAGAGTCTTTCCAGTGTTCCAGCAGTCTCCCTGGGAGGGCCGTATAGCACGATTGTCAGCACCACATGTAACACGGCAGGCAGCCCTGTCCGTGTGGCGGCCTGCGGTGATCTGACAACCGCAGCGGGCACGACGGCACTCGTTCAGCTGTATCGATACACAGCAGGAGGCGTGAGCACGGCCATCGGAAACATCCAGACCATCGTCTCCCAATCGGCCAGTGCGGCGCAAGGATTCTCCATCGAAACCATCGACACTACCGTCCCCAGCGGCGCCTACACCTACGTCCTGAATCTCGTCCAGAGCAATGGTCCTACGAGCTGGGGTGCAAACTCGGGCAATGTGATGAATGTCATTGAACTCCGAGGGACGAAGGGCCCAACGGGCCCGAACCCTGACGGTGTGGGCCCCATGAACTACAGCCAGACCATTGCCTCTGCAGCCCTGACCAGTGTTCCCGTCGTCGCCTCCGCGGCTACCCTGTCCACGGTCGTGAGCACGGCCCTGACGGCAACGGGCTATCCGGTCCGTGTGGTCGCTAATGGAGATGTGATGGCGGGTATGGGAGGATCAGTGCTCGTCCAGCTGTATCGTTATACGGGATCTGCCCCTGTTGTGTCTACGGCGATTGGAACAGTCTATACGATTGTCGCAGGGGCAGCGAATCAGTCCCAGGGATACTCGGTGGAGACGATTGATACCGCGGTGGTCAGTGGGGCGACGACGTATGCCCTCAACCTTGTCCAGAGCAATGGTGTGACGAACTGGGGACAGTATTCGGGCACGTCCATTAATGCGGTGGAACTCCGAGGCGCCAGGGGTCCGTCAGGCCTCAATGTGCTTGCTAGTAACAACACCTTTTTAGGCGCCAATACCTTTACCAGTTCTCTCACAACAACCCTTACGAACACGAGCACCCAGAACACCCAGATCTACCAGGCCGCCAATAGTTCCATCACGTCGTCGTTTAGTGCGGTCCAGGCGTCGTTTGTAGACGCAGGTATCACATTTAATACGTTGGCACTTAATCCAAGCGGAGGGAATGTGACTCTGGGCTCTGTAGGAGCCAGCGTCTACGTGTCTCCACTCACCACGAATGGCACGGTGATTACATCGGGATCCAATGGGTTTCTGTCGGTTTCTTCGGACGCCCGACTCAAAGAGAACATCCACTACCTCACGGATCGGGTGGCGGCACTGTCTACGGTTATGGAGCTCCGACCGGCTACGTATAGGTTCATTGGCTCACAAGACGAGCGATTGGGATTTATTGCGCAGGATGTGGAGAAGGCGATTCCGTTGGCGGTCGATGGAAAGAAGTATGAGTGGGTGTGGGAGACCGACCAAAGCGGAAATCCGCTCCTGGACCAAGGAGAATTTGTGTGGAAGCTGGACCAAGGCGGCAACAAGATCATTCGGCCACGAGGCTTGTCGGATGTGTCGGTGGTGGCGATGCTGACGCTGGCGGTTCAGGAACTGAGGGAGCAGAATGCGCAACTCCAGACGCAGAATGAGACGCTACGGAGCCAACAGGCGCAACTTCTGACATGGGCGCAGTCACAAGGATTTCAATAATCGGTAATGGGATATCCTATGAAGATGGTGTGAATTCACATCATTTTCATGAGATAAATGAAATATGAGAATGCCCTATGAATAATGATACATCCTCACAAGGATCAGGTGAGATACACGCCAACTCCTATAGAAGATTGGTGCAATACACGCTATCTCCACTGGAGAGGGGTGTGGGGACGCTTGCGTCTCCACTGGGGTGTGGGGTAAAGCGTCCGCAGGATGCGAACTCTTTAGAGACAGAATGTCTCCACTCTGTTTAGCTGATGTCTCTCCCTGCCCTCGTTCCGACAAACTATGTGCTAACCTCGGGTGCCAATAGTGCCCTTACATGGACCAACGCACTGACCATGAACACCATTAACTATTCCTCTATGGTCGGATCGACGATCTCTACGACGACCACCCTGTCCAATCGCGCCCAGCCGAGCACCCTTCAGTCCGCGGCGTTTCAAGTAAGCACGCTTACGACCAGCACGCTGGGAGTGGGTGTGACGTCAGGGGCATATCCCCTCGATATCCGTGGCACCGCCTATTTGTCTTCTATTCAGGCGCCTGTGGATCTGTTGGCACAGGGTCTGAACCTTCTCCCTTCTACGATCAATTACTCTACGATTGTTACATCTCTGACGAAGATGGTCAATCGCGTGACGCCGGTTGCGGGCACGCTGCCGTTCTGGGCGAGCGGGGGGACGTATGGGACGGTGGGATCGGGCATTGTTGTAGGCGCGTATTTTGGAGGCGTGCTTGTCCCTGACGGCCGTGTGGTATTTGCCCCTACTAATGCGACCACCATCGGCCTCTTTAATCCTGCGACAAATGCCTATACAACGACAGTCAGTGGTATTCCCACAGATGCGTATGCGGGAGGCGTGCTTGTCCCTGATGGACGTGTCGTATTTGTTCCACGTAGTGGGGGGGCCATCGGCCTCTTCAACCCTGCGACAAATACATATACGACGACCGCCAGTGGGATTCCCTCAACTGCGTATATTGGAGGCGTGCTTGTCCCTGATGGCCGTGTCGTTTTTGTTCCATTCAGTACAACCTACATAGGTCTATTCAATCCCGCTACGAACGCATATACGACGGCCGCCAGTGGAATTCCCGCCAATGCATATGTTGGAGGCGTGCTTCTCCCTGACGGTCGTATAGTCTTTGTTCCATTCAGTTCGACCACCATTGGTCTCTTTAACCCTGCGACAAATACATATACAACGACCGCAAGTGGGATTTCTGCATCTGCGTATGCGGGAGGTGTTCTTCTCCCTGATGGTCGTGTAGTGTTTGTTCCATTCAGTGGAGGATCCGTTGGTATCTTCAATCCTGCGACGAATGCGTATACGACGACAGCCAGTGCGATTCCCGCAAGTGCGTATTCTGGTGGCGTGCTTCTGCCTGATGGTCGTGTCCTCTTTGTTCCATACAGTGCGACCTACATTGGTATCTTTAATCCCGTGACCAATGCGTATACGACGACAGCCAGTAGTATTCCCGCAAATGCGTATCAGGGGGGTGTGCTTCTCCCTGATGGCCGTGTAGTATTTGTTCCACTCAGTGGAGGCACAGTTGGTCTCTTTAACACCAATACACCTGCATCAAAAAGCAGATGCCTCCATTCATTCTTCAATAAATTCTAAATGGAGGCGCAGAGCGCCCCCATACCCCCGTGGGGACACTTAACCCACACCCCTCTCCCGCGAAGCGGACTTATATCTACCCGATCTCCCAATATATCAAATGATCATACATATCTCCATAAAGAAATATATGATCTATGGACAATTCACAATTCTCATGTCTCTATAAAGCCTCTACGGCGAAAGAGTAGCTTCACAGTCAAATGGTGTGATTACACATCAACTCCACAGAGGATTGGTGTGATATACATCAACTCCACAGAAGATTGGTGTGATATACATCTCCACAGAAGATCGGGTAAATACCACATCCTCTCCAATGGAGAGGGGTGTGTGAAGCACGCGCGTGCGTCTCCACAGGAGAGGGGTGTGGGGACGCTTGCGTCTCCACTTTCTGTCCCCACTAGGTAGCTTCCATGTCTCTCCCCGCCCTCGTCCCCACGAACTACGTGCTGACCTCGGGCGCCAACAGCGCCCTCACATGGACCAATGTCCTGACGGTGAATTCCGTCAATCACTCCTCGCTCGTGGGATCTACGATCTCCGCCACGACCTTCCAGACCAGCAGCCTCCAAACGAGCTCCCTCCAGACCACCACTCTCAACAGCTCTACGATGGTAACGAGCACCATCGGCGTCGGCACCCAGGCGCCGCAGTTCCCGCTGGATGTCCGCGGAGGCGCCTACCTGTCGTCTATTATTACCCCTGTGGACCAGATCGCACAGGGCGCCTACCTCGCCCCCTCCCCCGCGAACAGTTCAATCATTACGGCGTGGATCCAGAAGACGGTCCAAACGAATTGTGCGAGCACGATGGGCGTGGGGCCTTTTTGGAGCTCGCCGGCTACGGGGAGCGCGTTTGGCGGAGTTTCATCTGGTCAGGGTTTTATTGGATGTGTGCTTGTGCCAGATGGCCGTGTTGTCCTGGTTTCACAAAATGGAACCGCAATCGGTCTTTTCAATCCAGCCACAAATGCATATACCACAGTGGCAATTACAGCTGGTGTTGACGCTTACTATGGAGGCGCTCTTCTCCCTGACGGTCGTGTAGTATTTATTCCATCCCAATCAGCCAAAATAGGACTCTTTAATCCGGCTACGAATGTGTATAGCGAGACCGCAGCAATGTCTCCTGCACCTGCTGCATATGCCTTCTGGGGAGGCGTGGTTATCCCCGATGGCCGTGTTGTGTTTATTCCATCTAATGCTACTGCGATTGGACTCTTTACTCCATCCCCAACAGGAGGAACATATGCAGTGGGTCCTGCCGCGACTAAATATGAAGGAGGGGTGCTTCTACCCGACGGCCGTGTTCTCTTAGTTCCAGATGGTGCTGCCACGATCGGTCTCTACGATCCTGTTGCAAATACGGTGACACCAGGTCCTTCTGTTAGCGGCGCTGCCTTTAATGGCGGTGTGCTCTTACCTGATGGCAGAGTTGTATTGGTTCCATACACTTCCACTATTGGTATCTATAATCCATTAACAAATGGATATACAACCGTTGCTGCTGTTGGCGGTTATAATGGAGGTGTCCTCTTACCCGATGGTCGCGTCCTTTTTATTCCACGCACTGCAGCCAATTTCGGCATCTTTACTCCGTCGGCAACAGCAGGGACGTTTACTACAGGACCTTCTGCGACCGGCTATATTGGAGGCGTTCTTATCCCTGACGGCCGTGTTGTATGTAGTCCATTCACTGCAACAACAGTTGGCCTCTATCTCACCAATACCCCAGCGCCGAAAGACTTCTGCCTCCACCCATGTTTTAACAAACTTTAAAAAGTTCTAACAAGTTCTGACAAATTCCTCACCCCACTCATTAGAATGAAACTCCTCTACGAGATCGCCTCAGGCAACGTCCTCGCTCGCTACGCCGACGCCCCACTCGACGCCCAATTGGCCGCTCTTACCTTTTCCGAGCCCGCCGAACCCGCGGCCGACTCGGGCCTCGCCCTGATCACCGTTCCGGACTCGGTGGCCATCCCCCAGGTCATCATCCGCATCGTCCAGAGTGACAGCGGAGTAGAGTTTATCGTGGATCAGGACGCCGTGGCGCAGCAGTGGCGCAACGTCAAGGAGGGCCGCAACCAGCAACTGGCGGCTTCCGACTGGATCTGCTCGGTGTCCGACTTCGTCCATCCGAAGAAAGATGCCTATGTGAGTTACCGCCAGGCGCTCCGTGATATTACCCAGCAGGCGAACCCGTTCGCACTGGTGTGGCCTCAGTCTCCCCAGTAATCGCATCTGATCTCCATGAGAAGAGTGAGGGGTTGTCCCCACAATACTGTATCACACATTACAATGAATGATACAGCGTTTTATAGAGAATACAGCACTTCATACGGTCTACCCGCACTTCATACGGTCTACCCGCACTCGTAAAAAGTCATCCTGATTCGTGGGGATCATGCGAATACACGTCCACTGTGCGGGAGAGGGGTATGGGATAAGTGTCCCCATAATAGTAGTAGAGGATGTCCTCCGCGGATTATAAATATCTCACCTTACGAAACACAACCGTCTACGCCGCGGATGGAAGTTACGTCAAGGAGGGATATGTCTTTACGGTGAGTAGCCAAGGCCAACAGCGCTGGACGAACTCGCTGAACCTCGATGGCGTCACCGTCTCCACGCTGACCGGCCAGAGCGCCACGCTGAGCACTCTGACCGTCTCCTCGATCAACGGTGGCCCTCCCCTCGCCGGCCCAACCGGTCTTCCAGGTCCCACAGGAGCCGGCAGTGGAGGCGGAGGCGGGGACGGCACGGGCTACACGGGTCCCACAGGTCAGAAAGGCACAGGCGTGACAGGTCCACAAGGTCTCTCGGGTCCCACGGGTGCCCTCGGTCCCACAGGCGCCGCCCTCGGCGCCACCGGTCCCACAGGATATGCAGGCGTCACAGGTGTCCAGGGCCCCCCAGGCACCATCGTCTATGGCCCCATGAACGTCCGTCAAACCGCCCTTACGGACGTGATCCTCGATCTCCCCCTCGTCTTTATCGGTGACCCCACGATCCCTCTCGTCAGCACCCGCATCGACACCACAGGCAACCCTATCCGTGTGGCCGCCACAGGAGACGTCACGACGGGTATGGGCGCGATCGTCGCCATCCAGCTGTATCGTGCCCTCAGCCCAGGTGGTGTCGGCACGCCAGTAGGCAGCGTCCAAACGATCGTCGGCGGGAGCGCCCAGATGACGCAAGGATTCTCCATCGAAACCATCGACGAACCCGTAGCAGGCACCTACTGGTATTCCGTCGATCTCATTCAAAGCAATGGGCTCACGAGCTGGGGCACAGCGGGAACGAACACAGGTCTCAGTATCAATGCGATCGAACTCACGGGCGCGATGGGCGCCACAGGTGTCACGGGATACACGGGTCCTGCGGCCGACGGCTTCGGCTTCATGAACTACAAGCAAACCCTTAGTGGCGTTATCCCGAGTTTACCCACCGTCGACATCGCCGATCCCCCCTATACCATTGTGACCGCCGATCTCCTCACACGTGGCTATCCGATCCGTGTGGCCGCCAACGGCGACGTAGTCCTCCCTGCAGGTGCCACGATCCTCGTCCAGCTCTATCGGTATCAGAGCGGCGTCCCCACGCCCATCGGTAATGCCCAGACGATCGTGGGCCAAGCCTCCAACCAAACGCAAGGATTCTCCATCGAAGCCATCGACGAGTCGGTCACCTTCGGATCCTATACCTACGCGCTCAATCTCGTCCAAAGCAACGCCACAACCGCATGGGGTCTCTACTCGGGTCCTGTGCTGAGCGCCATCGAACTCCGCGGCACTCTCGGTCCCACGGGAACAACGGGATGGACGGGTCCGCTGGGAACGGGTCCGACGGGCCCCACGGGTCGCACGGGTCCCACGGGTCGCACGGGTCCCACAGGTCCGCTGGGAACGGGTCCGACGGGTCCCACGGGCCAAGCGGGTGTCACGGGTCCCCCTGCGGACGGCCTGGGCTTCATGAATCACAGCCAGAACGTCGCTGCCCCGCTCAATAATGTTGCCATTGTGACCCCTCCAGCCACACCCATCGTGATCAACAGCACCAATCTCACGATCCGAGGCTTTCCTGTGCGTGTGGCCGCCTGTGGCGACGTCGAGTTAGCCGCAGGTGGCACAGTGCAAGTCCAGCTCTATCGCACGAACGCGAGTCTTGTCACGACTGCTCTCGGTCAGTCTCAGATTCTGATTGGTCAGGCGGCGAACACGATCCAAGGATTCGCGATCGAAACCATCGACTCTGAGGTTCTCGTAGGCAGCTATAACTACTCTCTGAAACTCATCCAGAGCAACGTTCTTAGCAACTGGGGATACTTGGGCACCGTCATCAATGCTCTGGAGCTCAAGGGCGCCCTGGGTCCGACGGGTATCACGGGTCAAACGGGCACGACGGGCACCACGGGAACAACGGGCACGACGGGCCCTACAGGGCCAACGGGCACCACGGGACCGACAGGGCCAACGGGTCCAACGGGCACCACGGGAACCACGGGAACGACGGGTCCAACAGGTGCCATCGCAACAGGTGTGACGGGTTCGACGGGACCGCAAGGCCTGACGGGTCCTGCGGCGGAGGGCTTCAATGGGATGAATTATAGCCAGACGGTGGGCCCAACAGGCATCGGTCTGCCCATCATCGCCTCCCCGACCCCGCCTGCCACCATCATCAGCACCAATCTTCTCATTCGAGGATATCCCACACGTGTTGCGGCCTGTGGAGATGTTCAGGTCGCCGCAGGCGCCACGGTCCAAGTTCGACTCTATCGGACGGACACACTCTCCAATGTCACCCCGCTCGGGAATCTTCAGACGATTGTGGGACAAGCAGCGAACACAAGCCAAGGATTCTCTATCGAGGCCATCGATCCCACGGGCCCCCCAGGAGATACCTTTCTCTTCACCTACAGCCTTAAGTTAGTCCAAAGCAACGGCCCCACAACATGGGGCACTTCTTCAGGCACAGTCATCAACGCGGTGGAACTCAAGGGTGCGGTGGGCACGACGGGTGCGACGGGTCCCACGGGCTACACGGGCACAACAGGCCCAACAGGCTCCACGGGAACAACGGGTGTGACTGGCGCCACAGGCGCCGTCGGAACAGGCCCGACGGGCTTTACAGGCGCAACGGGACCGGCGGGAGATGGCTTTGGTTTCATGAACTACATCCAAACCCTGGGCACCGCCAACACGACGATTGCGGAGGTCCCTGCGGGCTCCCCTCAACAAGTTATCCAGACCACTCCATATTACACCACAGGCTACCCCGTGAGGGTCGCAGCGAACGGCGACGTCCAAGTCAGCATGGGTGCGACGGTGCTCATTCAGCTGTATAGGAATAACGGAGGGCCCGCGGTCCCTCTAGGCAATCTCCAGACGATCATCGGTGGCGCAGCGAACCAGATGCAGGGATTTGCGATGGAGGCGATCGATACCAACGTCCCCTCGGGCGTCTACACCTACTCTCTGAATGTTGTCCAAAGCAACGGCCCCACGATCTGGGGCAACTACTCGGGACCGGTCATCAGCGCCCTGGAACTCCGTGGCACACGGGGCTACACGGGTGTGACGGGACATACAGGCACGACGGGTGCGACAGGTGCGATTGGAACGGGCCCAACGGGATACACGGGCACCACGGGTGTAACAGGCTACACAGGCCCAACAGGCCCCACAGGCACGACAGGTCCTACTGGGCCAACTGGTGAGACAGGCCCTACGGGCTACACGGGTCCCACAGGCTACACGGGCCCCACAGGCCCCACAGGATACACAGGCTACACGGGTCCTACAGGATACACGGGAACAACAGGCCCAACAGGTGAAACAGGTCCTACTGGTCCCACGGGCCCAACGGGCTACACGGGTCCCACAGGAATAACAGGCCCCACGGGCCCCACAGGTGTAACAGGAGCAACAGGTCCCATCGCAACGGGCCCTACGGGGCAAACGGGAACCACGGGTCCCACGGGATACACGGGCACAACGGGCTACACGGGACCCACAGGCACAACGGGCCCGCAGGGTCTGACGGGACCTGCGGCCGAGGGCTTCAACGGCATGAATTACAGTCAGACCTTGGGCGCAACAGGAGCCGCCCTCCCTATCACGACGACGCCGACCACGATCATCAGCACGAACCTGCTCATCCGAGGCTATCCCGTGCGAGTGGCAGCGTGCGGTGATGTTTCCCTTGTCGCAGGAACCACCGTGCAAGTCCAGTTGTATCGCACAGACGCGGGCCTCAACAACACACCCCTCGGCAATCTCCAGACCGTCGTGGGACAAGCGGCCAACACAAGCCAAGGATTCGCCTTGGAAGCGATCGATACCACCGTCCCAGCAGGACTCTACACCTACTCATTAAAGCTCGTCCAGAGCAACGGTGCGACCACATGGGGCACCTCTTCAGGTAACGTGATCAGTGCCTTGGAACTCAAGGGAGCCCTGGGACCGACGGGTGTCACGGGCACGACGGGCGCTACAGGAGCAGTAGGAACAGGTCCGACGGGCCCTACAGGTGTATCGGGCCCAACAGGATTCACGGGCCCGATCGCGACGGGCTACACGGGCACCACGGGATTCACGGGATTCACGGGTCCGACGGGACCTGCGGCCGACGGCTTCAACGCGATGAACTATAGCCAAACGCTGGGTGCGACGGGCGCCACGCTTCCCATTGTCACCCCACCCACGACACAAACCATTGCCTCGACCTCTCTCTCGATCCGAGGCTTCCCTGTGCGTGTCGCATCCAACGGAGATGTCCTCGTGGTGGCAGGTGGCACGGTGCAAGTCCAGCTGTATCGTGACTCAACCGCAATCGGCAAGTCCCAAGTTCTCATCGGTCAAGCAGCGAACACGGCACAAGGGTTTTCCATCGAGGCCTTCGATCCCGAGCAGCCATCAGGCACCTACACGTATAGCCTCCAACTCCTCCAGAGCAACGGAGTAACCACATGGGGCATCTATTCAGGTATCGTGATCAACGCCCTGGAAATCAAGGGCGCCCTGGGTCCAACGGGTATGACGGGTCCGGTCGCGACGGGTCCATCGGGGCCCATCGGATTTACGGGCATTACGGGTCCGACAGGTCAAACGGGTGTGACGGGCTTCACGGGTGTGACTGGATTCACGGGTCTCATGGGCCCGACGGGACCCGCAGGAGACGGATTTGGAGCGATGAACTTCGCACAGAACGCAGGCTCCATCCTCACGAATGTCCCCACTGTGCCCGCAGGAACGGCCCTCTGCGCGATCATTAGCACTCCTTTACAGACGCAGGGGTACCGCGTAAGAGAGG
>Ga0114978_10001868_pt1 | contig 17621 bp, 14 predicted proteins | sample S_140212_EF_Meta_FD_87027 | JGI IMG/M metagenome (GOLD analysis project Ga0114978, IMG submission 87027) | Freshwater microbial communities from Lake Simoncouche, Canada to study carbon cycling - S_140212_EF_MetaG | ecosystem: Environmental > Aquatic > Freshwater > Lake | place: Lake... | reverse complement strand
ACCAAATTCAGCTGTTGATACAACAACAATTTTGGTAAGCGTTCAAACATCATCCTCTGATACAACAAGTACCACGTATACCCTTACAACTGATATTACAGGCTTAGATGGTACATCTAAAGTGTATTTTCTAGAACAAAATCCTCAAGGTAATTATCAAATATATTTTGGTGATGGAATAATAGGCAAGAGTCTATCAGCTGGTAACATTATTACAATACAATACATGGTAGCTACGGGGTCAGCTGTTAATGTATCGAGTACTGTATCTCAATCTTTTACAGCTGGTACTACTATTGGTGGCTCAAGTAATATTGTTGTTGCTGTTAACAGTAATTCAACAGGTGGAGCAAATGCCGAGAGTATTACATCGATTAAATTTAATGCGCCAAGGGTTAACGCATCTAAAAATAGAGCAGTTACAGCTGCTGACTATGAATCTTTAATCTTATCTAATTATGCAGGAGCTGAATCTATATCGGTATGGGGTGGTGAGGATAATGATCCACCATTTTATGGTAGAGTAATAATTTCCCTCAAACCGTTCTCCGGATTTACAATTTCTGATGCAACAAAAGAATCTATTGCTAATAATATTTTAAAGTCAAAACAAGCACTTACAACTATACCAGTTTTTGTAGATCCAGTTTTTTTTCATGTAGGTGTAAGTGCCGATGTAACTTACAACTCTTCGGCAACTACACTATCTTCAGAACAAATTAAAGCTCAAATTAATGAAGCTATTACAACTTATTTTTCTGTTAATCTACAAAAATTTAATAAAAACTATATTCATTCAACGTTAATAAATGCCATCTTATCTAAAAACAACTCTATCACAAGTGTATTACTAACTCTAAAACTACAGAGAAGAATACTACCAACCTTAAACGCTGTTAACGTTTTTAGTGGGGATACTTCAATTAAGTTTAGAAATGCTATTAAACCAGGTACATTATCTTCAAGCTTCTTCTTTATAACAATAGACGGTATTACCACGTTAGTAAAAATAACCGATTTGCCAGACACAACACCTTCCAGTGATACAGGTACAGGTACATTACGAATTGTTAATGCTACAACAGGTGTTGTTCTATTATCAAACATTGGTACTGTAAGTTACGGTACAGGTATTGTAAGTATTACGAGTATTACTCCAACAGGTCTTCCTGCAGGTACAACTGATATTAGAATTACTGGTAGCATTCAAGAGTCAAGCTATAATCTTTCAGTATCCCGTAATGAAATATTAATCCTAGACGACACCACAACAACTAGAACCGGTGGATTGATAGCCGGTACAATTGTAAATGTTACAGCATTAGTATAATATGTCAACAACACGAATTAAAGAAAAAATATCACAGCTAGTTAATAGCCAGTTACCTGAATTTATTAGGTCTGATTATACTACGTTTGTAGCTTTTCTAGAATACTATTACCAATTTTTAGAGCAGGATCAAAACGCTTTAGAGTTAGTACAAAATGCAAGACAGTATAGCGATATAGATCAGACTGCAGATTCATTCGTAAATTATTTTTTAGATAATTATGCAAAAGACTTACCTCAAAGCCTACTGGTTGATAAAGGGCTTTTAATTAAAAGAATAAAAGGTCTGTATGCTGCAAAAGGCGGGTCATTATCTATTGAGACGTTATTTAGAATCTTATATGACACTTCCGCTTTAACAAGATACCCCTATGACTCTGTATTAAGACCTTCTAATGGTAAATGGAACCAGCGTAATTCTCTTCGGGTACTTAGAACATCAGGTAGTGTAGGTGATATTAAAGATCGCTTTATCACTTTTACCAAAAATCGTATTAAGTATACAGCAGAAGTAGTACGGGTAAAGACACTTAATACGGATTTGTATGAGATCTTTTTTCAGGCACCTTACTCTATACCATTCGAAATAAACGATACTATATCAATAAGTAACGCTACAGGTGTTATATTTACAGGTACATTGCAATCTACGTTAACATCGTCAAGTATTATTTCTGGTGGTAATAACTTTTTAGCCGGTCAAGTCTTTACCCTTGCAATTGCAGGCGGCTTGAATACTTTAGTTAGAATTACAAAGGTAAGTAGCAGTGGTGCAATTGAGAGACTAAAAATAATAAGTTATGGTTTTGGGTTTAATGAAAGTATTTCTATTAATCTTTCAAATGCCGGTGGGGTTTCGGCTCGAACTAAATACCTATCTACAACAGGCGGCGGTTTCTCTGAAGTTATAACCGTCTTAAGACCTCATTCAATACTGAGTACTAATAGATACTTTGAATCTGATTATATCAGCCCGTATGATTACACTGGTGATGATCTAGTAAGTCAAAATTTAACTTCTCAATTATTAACCTCCGCAACTACTCTAGGTGCTGAGAATCCTAATGATGCAGTTTTATCTTTTAATATTGGCCCTATTGCAAGGTACCCCGGGGAATATACTTCAACCCAAGGCTTTTTATCCGAACCGGATAATAGGCTTCAAGATGATGAACTATACCAACCGTTTGCCTACCAAGTTGTATCAGAATTAGATATTAGTGTATTTTATGATATAGTTAAAAAACTTATACACCAAGCTGGTACTAATTTATTTGTTAACCGTGTACTGTCTGCAACTGCCGATATATCAGCAATAATTAGTGTTCAAAGTAGAAAAAATGTTCAATCTGAATTGAACAGTGTATTTACAACGCTTGAGAATCTATCAAAAGTCAGTTATAAAATACTTGATACAGATACCGTAGATCAATCCGAAGCTGTAGCTAAGACGTTCTCTACAACTATAAATAATACAGATAGTACGGTTTCGTTTACAGAATCAATTTCAGGCATACGTTTAATAGTAGATTATTCTGATCCTACATACTTCTCAGAGACATATGTATCCAGCGGTACCGAAAATGTAATTTAAGGAAAATTAATGCTTACAGAATCCATAAACGTAAAAGGTAATTTAGAAGTCATACTTTTAGATGAAACCGGTCTTCAAAAAGACTATAGACAAATTAATAATTTAGTTGTAGCTGTCGGTAAAGACACTATTGCATCCAGAATGGTGGGTAATACAACTGCAATTATGAGCCATATGGCTGTTGGCTCCTCTAATACAGCAGCTACTACATCCCAAACTGCATTAGGTACTGAATTGGGTCGTGTTGCTCTTGATTCAACATCTCGAGCTGCTAATACTATAACATACGTTGCAACATTTCCAGCTGGTACTGGTACAGGTTCAATTACAGAGGCAGGCATTTTAAATGCTTCTTCAAGTGGTAATTTACTTTGCCGTACTGTGTTTGGTGTAGTAACTAAAACTGCTAGTGATACTGTTATTATTACTTGGAACGTTACAGTAGCATAACATGGCATTTCTCTTAAAAGATTCCATCCACCATTCTTTAGTGGAGACGGTTTATAACGAAATCTTATCTCGTCGGTCTAATTACTATTACTTTATAGGTAATGTATTAGATTGGGCTGATCCTCAAAATCCAGCTTCACCTGAAGCTACGGGTGATTATGAACGTTATACCCGTAATGGTATTTTAAGTGTAAAGAAGATAAATTTTAGAGATATTTCATATGTAATTCCTAGAGTAAACTGGGTGACAGGTACTGTATATGATCAGTACGATAATAATTACAGTACTAGTTTTACTTCATCGAGTGGAGCTACAAAGCTTAAAGACGCTAACTTTTATGTATTGACTACAACCTTTGGTGTGTATAAGTGTATCTTTAATAACAATGACGCGGTATCTACAGTAGAACCTTCTGGTCAAGACATAACGACTATCACAACAACTGATGGTTATATTTGGAAGTACCTGTATACAATTCCTCTTTCATCTCAAAATCGCTTCTTAACTGTAGACTTTATGCCAGTTCAAAAAGCGGTTACAAATGCATATTACTCTAAAGGTGAGATTGGTAGTATTACTATTGACAGCCCAGGTACTGGTTACAGCGGTAATGCTGATGTCACACTTACCGTACAGGGTCAATTTTTAGGTATCGCTGGCAATTCGATTGCAAATTTAACTCCTGTATTTAATACCTCAGGTGAATTTATAGATGTTATTATTAGGGATGCAGGGGCAAATTATAAAACTGCAACTATTAACATTACCGATGCTTCAGGAGCAGGTACAAGTTTTCTTAAAAATATAAGCAATGTAAGAATTTATAACCCAGGTGCAGGGTATACAGCAGCAGCTGTTGCTAATACAACCGCAACTATAGTAACTACTGGTAGTATCCAACCTACAGCCAATGCATTTGCAAACTTAATATTCAGTAGTAACTCTCTTGTCGATGTTGTTATTACAAATAAAGGCACGGGATATAATACCAATGTTATTGCAAATACCTCAATAACTATATCTACAACAGGTAATACTCAGCCCACATCTAATGCATCTGCAAATTTATATTACGCCTCCTCTGCTGTTTTAACTCCCGTACTGCGCAACGGTACTATTCATTCGGTTCTTATTGAGGATGAAGGTACGGGGTATAGCTCTAACATTCAAACAACTATTTCTGCTATAGGTGACGGCACTGGGTTTGTAGCAACGCCGTTTATTAACGCCGCCGGGCAATTAGAAGATATAATTATTGAAGAAAGAGGTATAGGGTATACTAGCTTGGATATTTCTTTTGCAAGTACTACAGGTACAGGTGCTGCAGCCCACGCCAATCTTTCAGTCGATGATCTAGATACATTACAAACAATTGTAGAGCTATCAGCAATTAGAGGTGGTATTCATGCATTCCGAGTAAGCAATGTTGGGTCTGGATACACATACGCTAACGTTGTAATTACAGGAGATGGGGATGGCTTTGTTGGTCAACCGGTTATAGTAAATAATACGATTAGCTATATTTCAGTTACTTCACCAGGCTCTGGTTACAACTATGCTAACGTTGTAATTACAGGTAATGGATCAAATGCTAATGTATCTGCAATCATATCCCCCTACGGCGGGCATGGCAGTGATTCAGTTAGGGAACTCTTTGCTGATACCCTGATGCTAACCTCAACAATTAATAACGAAAAGAACCAGGGTATTACCGTCAGTAATGACTACAGACAATTTGGTATTCTTAAAGATATTAAGATGTATGGTTCAGAACAAGAGTATGCAAATCCAGCAAATAGCGGTAGGGCATTTGCTAATGTTTCTGGTAGTTCTTGTTTTTTACTAACTCTTGACACTGTAAGCGGGCTTGCGGCAGATACACTTCTTCAGCACAGCATGGGTAATTCAACTCTTAATTTGGAAGTAGTTGAAGTCATTGGTGCTTCCAATCAAATACTTTTAATGTATAAAGATACACATGACCTAGCTGTAGGTGATATTTTACTAGACACAATTACCGATACGGAATATACTATTAATACCATCAATGCAGAACCTACTATAAATAAATTTAGTGGAGACATGCTATACATCGATAACAGGACAGCTGTCAGCTATAGTGCCCAGCAATTAGTTACATTAAGAACAGTAATCAAATTATAATGAAAACATATCCTACAACCCCCTATTATGATGACTACGATGAAACTAAAAACTTTTATCGTGTTCTGTTTAAACCAGGTCGCGCGGTTCAAGCTCGCGAATTAACCCAAATGCAGACCCTTATTCAAGGGCAAATTGAGCGTTTTGGTAAAAATATATTTAAAGAGGGTTCTATAGTTGTACCTGGTGAACAGGTTTACGACACTAGATACAAGTATGTAAAACTCGCTACAAGCTATAACTCAGTTGCAGCGGATGATGTTATTGATGGTTTAGTAAATTCTATTATTGTCGGTCAGACGACAGGTATCAGGGCATTGGTGGTAAATTATGTTCTTGCAACTGAAACAGATGCACCAACAATCTATGTTAAATATTTAAATTCTGGTACGGGCGGTACTACTTCTTTCAGCAGCTCAGAAGTTTTGACTACAGAAGATAGTCTAACTTCAGTTCAGGCAATTGCTACCTCCCCAACTGGTACGGGTACTGCTTTCTCTACAACAAGCGGGGCTTTATTTGTTAAAGGTTCATTTGTATACTACCCAGAACAGACCTTAATAGTTGAAAAATATGCAGTACCGTCCAATGTTATCATTGGATTTCAAATTACTGAGAGTATAATTACAAGCGATGATGATGAGTCTTTATTAGACCCTGCAATCGAAACATATAATTATTTTGCACCAGGCGCAGATCGATATAAAATAGCATTAACTTTATCAAAAAGAAATTTTATCCCTGCAGATGTAGACGAGGCTAATTTTGTTGAGGTTTTAAGGGTACAAGACAGTGAAATTATAAGACAAACTGTAGATTCTAGTTATAATGTTTTAAATGAAACATTAGCTAGAAGAACCTATGATGAATCAGGAGACTATACAGTAACCCCATATAGGGTGCAGCTTAAAGAGCACTTAAGAACTACTAATGCAAATACTCAGATTACGGTAGTTGATGGAATGTATACCGCCAGTCAAGGTGGTAATGCTTCTTTATTCTTTAACGTTGTAGCTCCAGGTAAAGCTTATGTTAAGGGTTATGAGATTGATTCTATTCGCACCAAATATGTTGTGCAAGAAAAAGCTCGTGATTTTGTCTCAGTAACTAATAGTACAATTGCTACCCCGTTTGGCAATTATATACTTGCTACTAATATCAACAGTATTCCAGATCTTGCCAATTTAGCTACTTTAAGTTTGTATAATCAATATACAAGTGTTGTAGCCTCGCCTGCTGGAACAAAGATTGGTACAGCTAAGATTAGGTCTATTGAGGTTGACTCAGGTACCATTGGTACGGCTACAGCAGTTTATAAGTTATATTTGTTTGATATTATAATGGAATCAGGGTATTCATTTACCCACGATGTCAAACAGCTGTATTATGATAATGCTAGTTATGAAGACTTTACAGCAGACATTGTCCCTACAGCTACTGCATTAATTGGTACTGTAACATCTAATTCTTTAAGTAATACTATTGTTGGTGTGGGCACATCGTTTACAACTCAATTGGCTGCAGGTGATTTTATTACTCTTGGTACCCAGAGTTTAAGAATTATGGATGTTGCAAGTGCTTATTCAGCTAACGTTACACCCAGACCTTCTAGTAATCTGGCAGGTGTAACTTATAGCTATCAAACAGCCACCATACAAGATTCTGCTTTAAATTCATATATTTTTCCATTACCGTATAGTGTAATAAAATCAGTAGATACTGGAGGTACGGCAACAACATATACCTCGCGTCGAGTTTACTCCAGAACACTGTCTGGGGGTAATGTATCAATTACTGCAGGTACAGACGAAGTTTTTAACGCGTTCTCTACAGATAATTATCAACTTGTAATTAAATCTGGTGGTAATGCGGGTAGTTATATTAATCTTACAAGTGCTAATGTTACAAGGTCGGGATCCCCTACCGGTAAAACTCTTACCGTAACATTATACCCAACTTATACAAGTGAAGATGTTGCAATTGTAACAACGCTACAAAAATCAAATTCAGCAGCAGATAAGAAAGTTAAAACCTTAGTATCAGCTGCAACCGTAGATTATACAACTGAAAATGCTTGTACTGCAGCTACCATTACATTAGGTAAAGCAGATATATATCAGCTTTCTAATGTTAAAATGTCGTCCAATGCTTTTGGAACTGCATATCTCTCAACTGGTGAAGTTGACATTACAGATAGATTTATTTTTGATAACGAGCAAAGAAATACATATTATGACGTTGGCTCAATTAAAATTAAAGCAGAAGCTGCAAAGCCTACTGGTCCTATTAGAATTACATTTGATTATTTTACTCATGGGGCAGGGGACTACTTCTCTGTAGAATCATATAACGATATAGAGTACAAAGACATTCCTAGCTTTACATCTGGGGGTATAACTTATAGTTTAAGAGATTGTTTAGATTTTAGGTCTAGAATTAATGATGCTGGTACAGGGTTTACAGGCACAGGTGCTAGTGTAACTGAATTTCCAGACTTTGAAAATGACGTTATTACAAATTATGAATATTATTTGCCTAGAATTGATAAGCTAGTATTAGATAGAACTGGTCGAATTCGAGTTGTAAAAGGAATAAGCTCACTTAATCCTACAGAGCCTCCTACACCAAGTGATGCTATGGTGTTATACATTCATAAGCAAGCAGCCTATGTTTTCGATATAACTAAAGACATTACCGTTTTCCCAGTAGATAATAAACGATTTACCATGCGGGATATTGGCCGTATTGAAAATAGAGTTAAAAATCTTGAATACTATACATCATTAAGCTTAGCAGAACAAGATGCCCAGATCTTTCAAATTAAAGATGCTCAGGGCTTTGATAGATTTAAAAATGGATTTGTAGTAGATTCATTTACCGGTCACGGCATCGGAGACCCTACTAATATTGATTATGCTCCAGCTATTGATTATAATAAGAATGAAGCCAGACCATTGTGTGAAACAAGATTTATTAAATTAAAAGAACAGACTACTACAGCTGCAGCTAGAACAGCTAATAATTATGTTTTAGTTGGAGATCTATATACTTTACCGTACACAGAAGAAGCCTTTATTACCAACACTAAATCTAGCAAGACAGTTAATTTAAATCCGTTTAATATTGTCTTGTTTAGCGGTCGAGTAATTTTAGACCCTCCCTCTGATGTTTGGTTTGATGATAAGAGAGTGCCAGACATATACAGGGACGCACAAGGTAATTATGATTCTTTGTTATCTGATGCTAAGGCTAAGGGTAAATATGGAACTATATGGGGTAACTGGAGAGATTTACGCTATGGTAATTCAGGTAATGAATTAGTACAGCAACAAGAAGGAATTAAGTATACGGTTACCGAAACTATTAATACCACCACAAATAATGATATTGTTGTTTCAAAGACTGTTATACCTAAGATGCGAAATGCGGTTATTAAATTTAATGCTGAAGGTATGAAGCCTAATACCAGGCTATATGCATATTTTAATTCTATCAACGTTACACCATACTTGACTAGAGAAGCTAATGTTGTTAGTATTAGCGATCCTAATTTCTATGCCAATGCAGCAAGTAACTTTGAATTAATTTCCAGTCCAATCTCAACCGATGCTTCTGGTAATGCAAGAGGCTATTTTAGCTATACAGCAGATATATTAAATTTCAATACTGGGATATATACATTTAGATTAACGGATTCATCTATTAATACCGTAGCTGATCAAGAGACTTTTGCAGAAGCTACATTTAACAGTTCAGGGGAATTAAGAAGTGTAGCTAACGAAATTGTTTCTACTAGAAATGCTAAACTAGATTCTACTATTGTAACACAAGAAAGAACAGTGGTTATAGCTAGTAGCGGAGGCGGTGGTGGAGGCGGTGGCGGAGGAGGAGGTGGTGATAGTAATGATACTCCTAGTACTCCGACCACACCACCTCTTAATGCTAATGGTTATTTAACCCAAGTTTATACTACTGCCTTTGGTAGGCAACCAGATGCTGGTGGATTAGCATACTGGGAGAAACAATTTACCTCACAGGGTATTACGGCTACAACATTAAGTAATATGACAGTTAATGCTACCAGCCCTAATGGTGCTCTCTCTGGTACTGTAGTACTTAACACCGAAGCAAGAGCTGTGTATAACGCAACAGTTGCTATTATAGCTGCTGGTGTTGCAAATAAAGAAAATAGTCCAAACGGATTACTTGGGCACCTTACTACTGAAAATAACTTTCTTACTACAACACAGGCTACTCAATCTATTACAGCTACAATTGTTAATAGTGTAGCTAACGGTGCTGCGGCCGGTGCAATAACAGCAAGAGCAATTTTAAAATAAGAAAACTATGGCATATAATTTATTAGACCCACTTGCACAAACTTTTTTTATCGATACGCCTAGTATTGTTACAAAAGTTGACTTATATTTTTCAGCAAAAGATACTTCTATTCCTGCTCATATTGCTATTAGAAAAAACGTTAATGGAGACCCTGGTCCCTATGTAGTACCTTTTTCCCAAGCCTATCTCTACCCAAGCACTGTAAATGTTACCAGCAATGCTAACGTAGCTACTACAGTTACTTTCTCAAGCCCTGTATTTTTAGATATTGGTGAGTATTCTTTAACTTTAGGCTCAGACTCTAAGAACTATCGGGTATGGGTATCCGAGCTAGATGGCATCGATACAGTAACAACAAAAAGAATTACCGAACAACCATATGTAGGTACTCTGTACCAATCACAAAATGCAGCTTCTTGGACACCTAAACAGGCAGAAGATTTAAAATTTAAGTTGTATCGAGCAGTATTTAATACAGGTATAACAGGTTCTATTAATTTTTTACCATTAATAAAAGAATATGAGCTTGGTGCTCTTGAGGAAAACCCGCTAGAAGTTTTTCCATCTAGTGCCACTCTCCGAGTAAAACATTTTAATCACGGTTTAGCTAATGGTGGCTATGTTGTTTTAGGTGGTTTAGCTAATGCTCGAACCGAAAACGGTAATGTTAATGCTTTTTATGGTGTTAATTCTAATACGTTTATAGATATAGGCTTGACGGTTTCCAATGTTACCTTATCCTCTTATACGGTTACATTACCGTCCGCTGTTACAGGAATAACAAAGGCGACCCGCTTTGGTGGTGTGAGTATGTACGCTACCCAAGATACTCAATTTGATACCATATACCCTGTCCTATCTACAGTTACCCAAGGTGTAAGTACTGTTACTCCAAGCTTTAAAGCTACATCTAAGAGTTACGGAATAGATTCTACTTTTACAAAAATGGCTATAGATGATAATGACTTAACTGAAACCAGGTTGATAGCAGGTAATGCTACTACCCAATATAATCTTTCTAATGCTTCTTCTTTCATATACAAAATAGAATTAAATACTACAAATTCTTACGTAGCCCCTCTGATTGATAGCAAGCAAATTGGGTTAGTTTTAGCTAAGAATTTAGTTGATACCCCGACTTATGCCAATAAGAATTTATCTTACGATATTAAAACTATTGTAAGTGCTAAAACAACAGCTAATGTTACCGTACTTTCTGGTAACATTAATGGTGCTAATATTGCAATGATTAACTTTATTGATACAATCGATACATCTAATGCCTCTGCTATTGTTAATGGTACTTATATCAATATTACAGGTACAAATCCTAATAACGGTCAGTTCAGAGTAATTGATGTATTAGATAGTGGATCAAATGTTAAGATTGTTGAATTAAGCGGTAATGCGCTAACTACTGACTTAAGTGTAAGTAATACCTATACAATTACTAATGGTATAAACTTTGTTGCAGAAGAAGCAGCAACTGGAGGTAGTGTATACTCTAAGTATATTACCAGACAGTTTGACTTTATTAACGACTCTACATCGATAAATCTGAGAGTTGAGGTATGTAAGCCTGCTGACGCAACTGTTTCCTTCTATTATAAAGTAAAAGAGCTGGGTGAGACCGAGATCTTATCTGAACAAGAGTTTATCAAGCTTACCAATGTAACTGTACCAACATCTTTATCTGGTGAGTTTTATGAGGTAGAAAAGCAGATTGATAATTTATCCCCATTTAACGCTTTAGTATTTAAGATAGTATTTGAGACGACTAATACCGCTCAAGTACCTAAAGTTAAAAACTTAAGATTGATTGCGTTGGCATAATGAAGTTAAAGGTAGAAGGTCAGCCTGATTTAGTTAGAGACGCTAAGAGTAAAGCTATTATTATGCAAGATACTGACAGTTTCAGGGTATATCAAGCAGAAAAAGCTTTTAGAGAAAACTATGCTAGATCTCACACTTCAACACAAGAAGATATAAATAATATTAAAGATGAACTTAAAGACATAAAAGAACTTATGTTTACTTTAATTCAAAAATTAGAACACAATAAGGTTAGCTAATGGCAACGATACTCTTAAGAACCGCTAATTCGATCTCTAGTCCAGGGTCTACTGTTAAAGGTACCCCTCTGACTAATTCGGAAGTGGATAATAACTTTTCTAATATTAATATTACATTAGGGGTTTTGTCCAACTTAAGCACCTCAGCTAATGCTAACTTAGTTGCTGCAATTAATTCGGTTACCTATGCGGTAGGTTCAAGCGGTAATGTATTAACGAGTAACGGTAATACATGGGCAAGTAGTGCACTCCCGGCCAGCGGTCTTTCTTATGTAGCTAAATCTGCCAATTATACTATTAATAATAACGAAGGTGTTTTAGCTAATACGGCTTCTGGCGTATTTACTATAACCTTGCCTTCTTCACCTGCAGTTGGTAACCAGGTTGTTGTAGCAGATGCAGGTGGTAACTTCGGCGCTAACGCATTAACTATTGCCCGAAACGGATCTACAATTGCCAATGTGGCAGAAGACCTAATCTGTGACATTAACGACATTAGTGTACAATTAGTATATTCAGGTAATACATGGGAAGTGTATACCCAGATTGGTGGTAATGGAGGTACTGCAGTTACATTAACAGGTACACAGACTTTAACCAATAAGACATTAACCAGTCCCACTTTAACTACACCGGCTCTTGGTACCCCATCTGCTATTGTCCTTACAAATGCTACAGGCACTGCCAGTAGTTTAACCGTTGGTAAGATTACTATTACAGATGAAACATCTGCCAATGCTTCCTACTACCCAATGTTATCGGTGGGAACATCAAGTGGTAATTCAGCTAACGTATCAAGTACTAAGTTAACATTTAACCCATCTACCGGGCTTTTAACGTCTACTGATTATAACTCATCTTCAGATATGACGTTAAAGCAAGACTTTACACCTATTCAAAACCCATTAGATATTATTAGTCAATTAACAGGATTTGGGTTTACCTGGAAAGACAGTAAGCAGAAGTCATACGGTTTATCTGCCCAGGAAGTTGAAAAAGTAATTCCTGAAATCGTCAGAGATAGAGCTGACGGTACCAAGGGTATTAACTATATGAACTTGACTGCATTCTTAATTGAAGCAATTAAAGATTTGAAACAAGAGATACAAGAGCTTAAAAAGCCTAAATAAAACAATAACCGAGTTCTAAAGGAGCGAAGATGGCAATTAAAATAGGCGGAACAACCGTCATAGACGACAGTCGTGCTGCAAACGTAGTTTCAATATCTGGTCTTACAACCCCCCTCTCAGTAGCTCAAGGTGGCACTGGCGCAAGTACGTTGGCAGGGGCTAATGTTGCAACATTATCTACCAACACCTTTACTGGTACACAAATTTATAGTGACCAGCAGCACACCAGAGCAATGCTCATAGACTGTGGCTTAACCTTTGTAGACAAAGGCAACTCTAGCACGACAACACAAACACTAGACTACACAGCAGGAAGTCACCAAAAGATTACAGCCACGGGTAATTTTACTATTGCAACAAGCAATTTTCCACCATCGGGTAACTTAGGGGAGTTATTACTAGAACTAGCAAATGGTGGATCTCAAACCATTACATGGCCGACAATAAACTGGATAAAACCAGATGGTACCACTACTACTTCTATTTCCACATACCTTGCTGCTAACACTGGTCGCGTTGCGTTACAATCTTCAGGAACGGATTTTTTCCTTCTTTGGTCTAGAGATGCAGGGACGACTATTTACGGAAGATTAGTATGAGTTTATTACTACACCGCTTTTTTGCAACGAATAAGGCAGGTGGACCCTCCGGGTATTATTACCGCATAGACCCTGAAGCGCAGTATTACACAGGTTCCTTTCAAGCTGTACAGCCATTATCTGGCGGAGGGTGGGTTGTTCAAGGATATCGAGGAAATGGTAACAGGTTTGTAGCAAAACTTGGTACAACGGGTGATATAACTACATATAAAAACGATTCTGGTAGTAACCTTATTGGCTTTTCTTCTATGAGTGGGTTTGGCCAATTTACCTCATCCGATGACCGCCTTGTACATACTCATTTACAAAGTAATATTGGTTTTACTAGTAAATCCGATCTCACATATACGTCGCCGAAGCTTACAGGCTCTACAGGCGGTATTGTATTGGGGGTAGATGACACCAATAACCGTGTTTATTTTAACTATAACACAGGTGGGGGGTATCAACCCCTTATTTGCCGTTTAATATCCCGTAATGCTAGTACTGGGGCTGTTGTCTGGGCAAAAGAATTTACAGGTGGCAGCAACAACTGGTACTATCCAGAAAAAGCACTTATCCGTTCGGGGGATACAGACAATGTTTGGTTTGCAATTTCAAGAGTTAATATGGGTTATTTGGTTTTAGACAGAGCTACAGGTGCAGCAGTCGCTGGATATGAGCTTTCAAACAACACTATGAGTAACACGACTAATTCTATGATTCAAGACGCAAGCGGCAATATGTATATTTCAGGGAATAACGGTCATATTGTTCGTATTAGTACAAGCAATACTACTGATTGGGCTAAAGTATACAATTATAATGGTCAAAATTTTGGGTACATACATATGTGTTATTATAATGGATACATATACGGAACTGGTTCACAACATGGCAACGGTAACTATTTATATAAAATGAACCCATCTGACGGCACTTTTGTGTGGTTTATAAATATTTCTAATTCATCAACCGGATTTTATGGAATATACGGTATATCTGCAAGTGCAGATGGAATTGCTGTCGTAGGTAATGGTCCTGGCGCAAACGGTAATGAGAAAACATATCTTCTAAACTACCCACTAGATGCCGGTATAACTGGTACATATGGAGATTTTACATTTACATCAGCAAGCGCTAGCGCTTCCAGTATTTCAGCAGCCTTTACTTCAGTGTCCACTCCAAGCCTTTCAAATTCAAGCGTTACCAGTGGTACTTCATCGTATTCATCGAGTTTAAGTACAGCCTCCAGTGTTTGGAATTCAAAAGTATCATTATCATAGGAAAAACATTATGTACGCAAAAATTAAAAATAATATTGTTGAGAAGTATCCCTACAGCTTTACGGATCTTCAAGCAGACAACCCACAAACATCATTTAGTACATCTGATGTATTCGTAGCTTTTCAAGGGACAGAAGAAAGCATCAACGGTGCAACTTTAGTCAATGTGGTTAATGTTAATCAACCTTCATATGATGTAAGAACACAATCTGTCAGACAAAAAACACCGGAAGTAACATCTACAGGAGATTATGAACAGCGCTGGGAAATTGTAGAGTTATATGAAACTCCAGAGTTAAAAGCAACTGCTATAGCGGCAGAACTTACTACTGCCAAGACTACCTTTATACGTCAAGTTAAAGCAGATGCAGGCGCATTAACTCAGCAATTCCTACAGGGGCTTGAAAGTGAATATGACCTTGCTGAAAAGCAAGCAATGGCGTACAGGGATGCTGGGTACCCAGATCCAACATCAGAAGTACCGCTGCCTAGTAGTATACAAGATGAAATATCATCGAAAGCTGCAAGGGGCATTACTATTACTGCAACTGTAGCTTGCAACAACATTATTATAGCATCAACTGGTTGGCGCAGTGCACAGGCAGAACTTCGCCGTAAACGCCTAACGGTTGCAAGCGAGGCGTATTCTGCAGTTGATTTTGTAGTTTTGGATGAAGTCAAGGCACAGTGGCAAACGTTTATGGAAGGTTTATACACTATGTTAGGAATGCCGCAAACTAATAATCTGTCTGGACAATCTAATGGAATTATTCCGGTAACAACCATATGAAACAACCAGATATTTCAATAGGGTGTGTAGCCAATATATTTAGTCGCCAGATGACATTTAAGGAAGCTGGCGATACTGAATATGGACATACTCATGAGTTCGATCATTTAACGTTACTAGCATCTGGCTCTTTACAAGTTACAGTAGACGGTAATGTAACTATGTTTAAAGCTCCACATATGATATACATCCATAAGGATAAAAATCACCAGCTTGTAGCGCTTGAACCAAATACAGTTGTTTATTGTATACATGCTCTGCGGGACGGCAATGGGGTAGACGATATTTTGGACCCATCCATGATACCCGCAGGTGTAAACAGCTCCCTTTTAGTTGCTTCCTCATTAACTAAACCTTTTGTAGTTTAATAATCCTAATCAGTCTCACATGACTTTAAGTAGGGTAATTCGCGGGTATGATACATTAAAACTTCGCGACTTTGTTGATGAAGAGATTCTATCGGCTTTGTGGATACCAACCGGATTCGGTAGACGTTATGCTAAATATGAGCAGGCGCCAGGCTTTAATGAAATATTTTCATTGTTTGGTATGAAGCCGGTTAAGGTAGAACCGGTGTTCCAATGTCTTATTGGCAATCACTATTGTGACGGTGCATTCGTCCATGAACATCAAGACAGTAACAGTGAAAATCTATTTCATGTTCGTGTAAATGTAATGTTAAAGAAACCGATTCGAGGTGGTAATCCTGTGTTGAATGGTATTGAGTTACAGGTTGATGAGGGGGATATTTGGCTCTGTCTTGCAGGGTCAGAAAAACATTCCTCTACTCCAATTTATGGTGGTGAACGATTGGTGTTTTCATACGGTGGTTTAGTAGAAGCCTTACCATGAAATTAGACACTAACTTTAAGTATTTGGGTATTGCTCCAGTTGAGGATATCATCACACTGTGTGATTCCATTCTGTCAGAAAAAAACTGGCACGAATGGACAGAGCGCCAAGATGCTTACCCATCACATAGCCGCACCCAAAGCATCCCACTTATATGGCCTACAGACAACGAAGAACTTAAAACTGTAGTAAATACCCGATGGTATTCACAGTATGTTCAGTACTTTGAACATACTCTAAATTACTTTCAGAGTAAAATACTTACAGGAAGTAATTCAAAAATTGTAAGACTTGTATTAACTCGCTTAGACCCTTCCTCTGGGATACCCATTCATACAGATATAGCGCATGCCTTCCAAAGTGTGCATAGGTGTCATGTTGCTATAGTGACAAACCCAGACTGCATCTTTACTGTTGGTGGGGAGAAAAAACAGATGTCTATCGGTGAAGTTTGGGAAATTAATAACACAATGCCACACCAAGTTGATAATATGGGGGTTAAACCGCGTATTCATCTTATGATTGATTGGGTATAAATGTATAATGCTGTAATAGTTAGCTAACTAACATAATAATACCAAAGGGCCTTAGGGCCCTTTCCTTATAAATATACCATAATATTGAGGGAAAAAATGGCAAGTGTATCCAATCTTACTATAGATCAAGGGACAACGTACTCGGTTTCTATTGCAGTTAACGATGATACGGGTTCGGCCAGGAATCTAACCGGCTATGTTGGTCGATCTCAGATGAGACGGTCGTACTATACCTCTTCAAATACTGCTTTTACAGTAGCAATTACAAACCCCGCTAACGGGGAAATCACTCTTAACTTGACAGCGGCACAGACGGCTAACGTTAAAGCCGGGCGTTATGTGTATGACCTCGAATTGGTTAACTCCAATACATTGACAGTTGAGAGGGTGGTTGAGGGTATTATAACAGTGTATCCAGAGGCGACTAAATAATGGCAGTAACAATAAGACCGAGTACCAATCAGTCGATTGTCATTCAACCGGCAGCCGCGGTTAGTT
>Ga0114978_10001867_pt1 | contig 17627 bp, 33 predicted proteins | sample S_140212_EF_Meta_FD_87027 | JGI IMG/M metagenome (GOLD analysis project Ga0114978, IMG submission 87027) | Freshwater microbial communities from Lake Simoncouche, Canada to study carbon cycling - S_140212_EF_MetaG | ecosystem: Environmental > Aquatic > Freshwater > Lake | place: Lake... | reverse complement strand
TACATTTATTAATACTGACGATGGGTGGGCTCCTTGTATTGATTTTAAAGAATTATGGCTTTGGGATTCAGGAGCTTGGACAAATCTTACAACACAATTTAATACATATTTATAATGGCAACATCAGCATGGACACGTAAAGAAGGAAAGAATCCTTCTGGAGGATTAAATAAAAAGGGTGTAGCTTCATATAGAGCTGCTAACCCTGGTAGTAAATTAAAAATGGCTGTTACAACTAAACCTTCTAAACTTAAACCTGGTAGCAAGGCTGCTAGTAGACGTAAGTCTTTCTGTAGTAGAATGTCTGGCATGAAGAAGAAACTTACTAGTGCTAAGACAGCAAAAGATCCTAATTCAAGAATCAATAAATCATTGAGAAAATGGAACTGTTAAACAAACTCGTAACAAAACTAAATAACTTCTTTGGTTATTTACCTAATAATAATATTAACAACTTATTAATGTAATCATGGCAACAATGAAAAAACCTGTAAAAAAATATGCAATGGGTGGACCAATGACCACCACTTCAGAGACTACTAAAAAACCTAAAAAGGTTGTAAAAAGAACATTTGAAAATAGTCCAGATTCTGGAGGAGTTGCTCCTTTCACTGTTAAAGAACAAATAGAAAGAAGAAAAAGACTAGGTCTTCCTACATCAGAAAAAGAAGAGAAAGAATATTATGCTAAAATGGCTAGAGAAGGTGGTAGAAATGGTAAAGTTGTAAAGAAAGCTAAAGCTGGTGCTAAGTTTGATCTTAACAAAGATGGTAAAACCACTTTTAAAGATGTATTAATTGGAAGAGGGGTTCTTCCTAAAACAGCTAAGTCTGGTAGTAAAATGGCTAAACAAGCTGCTACAGCTATTGCTATGAAGAAAGCTGGTAAAGCACCTAAAGCTACAATGAAGAGTGGTGGATCTATGAAAAAATGCAAGTATGGCTGCAAGTAAATCAATGACTTCTGGTAAAGCTAAGAAGAGTGGTAAGCCTAGAATGGCTCCAAAGGTAGCTCCTCCTAATCCAATCAATGGAAATTATATGAAGGAAGCTGGTGATCAAGGTACTAAGAGACCTTTGTTTAAAAAGAAAAGAATATCAAAATAATAAAGCCCCTTGATTGGGGCTTTTTTTATTTAACTATAATAAGAAGTTTGTTGTGATGTGTCTGGTAGAATTCCTTACAGGGATAGTTCAGAGCTTTGAGCTCTTCAATCATCTTGTGTTCATCTAACTGTGCAGCATGTAAATCTTCTATGATGTATATACCACCTTCTTTTAGATATGGATACAGAGTTTTGAAGCTTGTTACTATGTGTTCTCCATAATGAGAACCATCATCAACAATAAGATCATAATCTGCTCCATAAGTCTTGATACATTCTTCTAGATGCTCAGGATTGTTTTGATCTCCAATGAATACAGACACTCCTTCTGTCTCAAAACTCTTAGCTTCTGGATTGATATCATATCCTATAAGTTCAATATCAGGAAAGTATTCTTTCCACAACTTAAGTGATGCTCCAGGAAACCTAGGATCTGCTACACCTATCTCTAACATCTTCACATGTCCTTTAGATAGTTCATCTAATAATCCATGGTAAAACACTGTATAACCATGACCATAATTCATTGTACCTTTATCGGTACCTATTCTATTTGCTATTTCCGTTAATCTGTCCATAATAATCATTTAAAAAGTTAGGGTTTAATTCAATTGTTCCTGTTGTGTTATCTAACACTTTGTCTGCTTGATCTAATATCACTTGATTAGGTTGATGTCCCATTCCTGATATATGTAATGTGTTCATTCCCCAGCGATATAACATTGTGTTTTTGAGTTTAGATTCATATATCTTACCATCTTTATGGAATGTTATATCTGCATCTTCTCCAATACTTGTATCAGGCCATTTGATTCTATCTAGATATTCTTTAGTATAAACATTTCCATTGTTTATATTAGAGTTTTCTCTTTCGAATATATTATGTACAAAGAAATACATTCCTTTACTTCTATATACATCATGTCCAGGATTGTTATCAATATCTGTTTGTGTATTACGTAGTGCCCATGGTGCTAGAAGATCATCATCATCTAATCTATAGATGTATTCTCCTTTACACTGTTGGTATCCCCATTGAAGCTTAGCTGATATAGAAGGAAATCTTTCTTTGTGATTGATAATCCTTACTTTAGGGTGATTATAGACATAATCTACCTCAGCATTATCATTTATTATCACCATTTCACATTCTGGTGTGTTTTCTTGTGCAAGAAACGATTGAATTGCTTCTTCTAACAAGTGGTGTCTTTTATAGGTAAGAGTTAAAACTGATATCATTTTGGTTGTATTAATCCGTTATCAAAATATGTTGGTAAAATTGTCCAATCTTTGCAATACATATCTCCCCATGATGGTGGTCCTTCTGGACCAAACCATGTCTCTGGTGCAATAACTATCTTACCAGGATGTCTAGATAGATAAGCTGCCCACCAACTGAATGATGAGTTTGAAATTATAAAATGATGGCACATAGCCATAATCCACAATTGCTCATGTACTTTCCATCCATCTAGATAGATTGCGTTAGGTATGTTTAAGTGTTCTTTACACCATGGAATATCATCACTAGCAATAATGTATTGATTAGAAGGAACTAATGTTAGTGCTTTGTGTATGTATTCTGGTGATACTACAGGATGATAGTTTGGATAGTGGAGATAATCTCCTCTTCGAACATTAATAACTGTCACCTCTGTATTAGATATGACAGGGATTTCTGTACGTATTCTATCTATAAATTCTCTTGTAGGAGAGAATAAAGATTTAACTGCTTCGCTATATCTATCAAAATGATTTTCACTTTGAAAGTATCCACCATATACAGTTGCTTCATTATGATTAACTTTATTAGGATGGTCTATATATAAATCTAGTTTTCTAAATATATTATCTATAAAATCACCCATGTGCCCCACTTGATTAGCAGGAACAATAAGTTGTCTATTATGATCTAAAGCTCTAGCATAAGCATGAGCTATCATAAATAGATTATTACCTAGTCTTCCTGCTAAAGCAGGCATTATGAAATCTTTGTTTATCATTACCAGATATGAATGATATTAAAATAAGGTATCATAGCAACATCAAAATCTTCAAATTCAAAAGGCATGTTAGATGCAGCAGCTAGTGCAGCAGGTTCTACTAATATAAAAGATCCTTCTTTTAAGTCTGGATCTGTAATACCTGATCCTAAAGCAAATACTTCTAACTTAGGCATTTTTTGAATTAATGCCTTTTCCATAGCTTCTCTAGTATTTTCATCTACAATTACCTTTCCTTCAATTTTTTTAGGAACTTTAATATACACTCTTGTTCCTAATAACTTTGTAAATCCTTTTTCCATGATTATTTAATTTCAAATAGGTTAATAAATCTTTTTGCATCTTCTGCATTCAATGTGATCTCTGATTGTACAGTCTCACGAACTTTTTTGAATCCTTTCATCTTGTTAGTCTTAAGATCAATGTCTGGTTGTTCTGTAACTCTCTCATTGAAATCATCTAGAATAACAATAAGACCTGCTTCATCATTCTCTAAGGTTCTAATCACCTTGTTAACATTTAAAGAAGCAATATACTCCTTATTGCCAATAGTGGCTGTGTAAAAAAATTGGTTTTTCATATTTGTTGTTTTAATTATTCAAGTTCTTTGGAAAATTTAATATCATTCAAGATGTTCTCATACATATTCAATGGCATATTACCAGATTGTCTATGTACTTCTTTACCATCTTTTAAAAATACAAGAGTAGGAACACTTCTGATTCCATACTTTCTTGCAGTTTCTTGATCTTTCTCTATATCGATGTTAGTTATTCCTTCTACATCTTTTAATGTTTGAGCTAACACTCTACATGGACCACACCATGTTGCACTAAATTTTAATACTTCTATACTCATTGTTTTAATTATACTCGTTATCTAATATTTTACCTACAAGATCACTTCTGTGATTAGCTTTAAGTTTGATCCATTCTATACCTTCTATTTTTTTTGAAATATCTATTGCATATGATAGACCAGTGTATGATTCCTTGATATCCTTTTGTTCATTATCACCGTTAATGATAATCTTTCCAGTTTTACCAAGTCTTGTTAGTATAGCGAGCATTTCCCCTTTTGACAGGTTTTGTGCTTCCTCCACCACCAACACATCATCAATAGTCTTACCACGTATAAACTGTACAGGATAAGCGACCACTTTTTTTGCCTTAACCAGCTCCTGAATCTTAAGTTTATCATAACACTTCTCTAAGTTTTCTTGAAAGGCTTCAAGATATGGATTAAATTTATCTTCTAAATCACCTGGAAGAAATCCTAATGAACTTCCCACTTCAATTGTAGCTCTTGTAACATAGATGTGATTACATTGTTTCTTCATTAAGAAATCTAAAGCTGCTTGGGCACACACTAAAGACTTACCACTTCCTGCTCTACCAGTAACAATAACTATTTGGTTATCTATTATTAACTGTTTAGCGAGCTTCTGTTCTTCGTTAAGTGTAACAGCATATTTAATGTCACTCTTACGTTCCCTGTTAGGTTCTTTCATATTTAAGGTTTAATTGTTTACGTCTTTCATTAACCTCCTCATATCTATACATGTCGTTTTCTACATTAGAATGCTCCTCTAGGGTCAAAAGTATAATATTTTCTTCATCTAGACAAGCTTCTGGGTATTTTTCTTTTGGTAAAATATGATGGAAGTATGTAGACATAGGTTCTTTCCCTAAATATTGCCCACTAATTTCACTATAATGTGCCCTTTTCTTCCATATATCCAGAAACATCTCTCTTTGTTGGATATATCCATCACTAACCCCTTTTTTAGAGGTTAATGATGGTTTTATACCACGTTGTTGTAATGCTTTTCTGGGTTTATGATGAAAGCAATAATCGCTATCAGATTTTTTTCCGCATGTCTTGCAAGCCATCTAATATCTTTTTTTGTAGTTTAGTAAACTCAGGATCTTCTTTTGTACAATGGCACAGTCTCACTGTAGCTGATGTATTAGGACTGTAGGGAGCAAACTTATAGGCCCCACATTTATTACATAGCTCGTTTATAGATAAACTACTTACCATCTTTCACAAATTGACCGTTAACCATCTTACCTGTACGCTTAGAGATTACATTGTAAGCACTCTCTAAACATTCTGTAAGCTTCAATCCTTGCATCTCTGCTTGTATAATGATTGTGACAAGTATGTCACCCAGAGCATCAACTATCTCTTCTCTATCATCAACAGTGATAGCCTGAACAAGTTCATTCACTTCCTCAATTGTTTTACTAGCCTGAGCTATTGCTGTACCATTCTCTATGATACCTTTTTGTGTTGCCCATGCTATAACAAGAGCTTCTAATTCACCGTAACTTCTCATAAGTTTATTTGTATTTTTTGTGTTGAACAACTCATTTTATGACCATTTGCTTGATTGCAATAAGGACATTTCTCTGTAATAATTTTGTATCCAGTATCAATCTTTTCAAAGTCTTTAATTTTCAATCCTTTGAACCCAAGATTATCTAATGACATATCTCTACACATGTATGGTCCACCGCTTGGATCTACCATATCTATTTCATCTCTTAGACAATCAACCATCTGAATATATTCAGGATAGTCATATTTAAGAGTTTCATCATCATAATGATGTACTACACTTTTAAACTGAGGTAAAGAAATTGGTGTTTCTACATCATTACAATATGCTTCATAGGCCCTAGTGTAATCATTAGGCATACCTATTCTACAGAATTCAAAGTTACCTTCCCATAGTACATCATGGTTATCATCTTCTGTAAAGGTGAATACATCACCATATCTATTTTTATACTCTCTCATTGTTTTCTAGTTCAATTATACTTCTCTTTAAGTAATTACACATATCTAAGCACTCTTCGTATGAATGCTGTAACCAATCTTTAAGATCTAAATCAGTTCTCTCAAGTGTAGTATTATATTTCTTAATACCCACTTGAGATCTCTGCAATAGATCAGCTCTTACCGCTTCAACTATTTTATCTTCCATTATAGTTCGTCTTCAATTTCTTCTTCCACTTCCACTTCCTCAACAGGAAGATCAGTTTGATTGATTGCAGCTACAATCTTTTCTCTTAGTTCATCATAGAATTCTGGATTGTCTACAACAAGCTGTTTGAATTCTTCTAAGTCATACTTAGTTCCATCAACAGTCATAGTTTTACCATACTTACGTCCTAATTCAAACTCATTAAGAAGAGACATCATCTCATCAAGAACATCTATACCCTTACCATACACAATCTCAAACTCTGATTTTCTATATGGAGGAGACATCTTATTCTTGATAGCTTTTAGTTTAGTAATGTTACCATAGTTTACATCACCATCTTTAGCTAAAGTTCTAGACACTTCTATTCTTACATCACTGTAGAATTTAAGAGCATGACCACCTTGTGTTGTTGTAGGATTACCAAACATAACACCAATTTTCTCACGATACTGAGAGATAACAATAACACATACATTATGTTGTGATAGAGCACCTTTCAATTTTGGATAAGCATTACTGTTCAATAAAGCTTTTCTACCGATAGTAGAATCACCTACATCACCATCAAGCATCTTCTTAGGAATCAATGAGCTATCTGAATCTATGATAACAAGATCAATCTCTCCAGTGTTAATCATTTCCATAGCAATGTTGAAACCTTCCTCACCACAAGATGGTTGAGCAATCAACATCTTAGTTGTATCCACTCCTAGTTTCTTGAAATAGTTCTTATCAACAGCATGCTCACCATCGATATACAATACAGTACCTCCAGCTTTCTGACACTCTGCAGCAGCATGACCACAGATTGTAGATTTACCTGTACCTTCCCATCCCATAAGCTCATATAGCTTACCTTTTACAAATCCTCCTACACCAAGAGTGATATGATCAAATCCAATACTACCTGTACTGATTACATCATAATCTCCTCCTGCTTTAGAATCTAGTGCTAGAATTGAACCAACACCATACTTCTTGTTTAAACTTTCCATTGCTGCTAAACATTTGTTATCAGCCTCTTTTACTGCTTTTTTTACTGCCATTTTTATTGATTTTTAATTGTTTAAAGTTAATGATTTTTCTGCTTTTTTGCAAGTAAAATGTCAGGTTTTTTCCATCATTTACTTGACTTTTTGTTGTAAGAATTCCTTACATACCACAATAGGTATTGTTGGTGAAAAATAGGTACATCTGATCTGTTTTTGTGAAATATAGGTTGAGGATAAAAAAGCCCCAGATTTCTCCAGGGCCTTCTCCACAATTAAAAAACAGAACAGAACTCTTTATTCACTCGTTCTAAGTGATGTATTTCCTTTTTCACTTTTATCGTAAGGACAATGTCTGCATTCATTTCCACAGCAAGGTCCTCTTTTCTCTAGATACTCTTTGGTAAAATGAATTCTTCCATCTTCTAGATAGTAATCTCTCCCTTCTATGAATTCTTTCTTATCAGCCATTATTTATTCATTTTAGATTCGTATATATGATAGGTTGTTACTACTGGTGTTTGATGACGTTGATATACTAATTTCTCATATGAAAAATCACGTTGAAAATCTTTTAGTCTTCTATCACCACGTAACAATTCTAATTGTTCATACGTATATAATCCAATTCCTTTTGGTCCATCAGTTCTATCTCTTTTTATTCTGAACTTACTAATTTTATTTCTTACAGATTTTTCAGACATACTTAACATGAAAGCCATTTGAGGAATGCTATAATACCTTATTTCTTTTATTCCCTTCATGACCAAATTGTTTTATAAGTTCTCTCTCATCCTCAAAAGAATATCTATACTTAGCATCTTTATACTCTTCTAAGATGATTGGATTCTGTATCTTTCTAAAGAAGTTATCACTCTTAGTTTCTACAGCTAGAATGATGTGAGCATCTGTATATCCACAAACGTATCCTTGATACTTTGGGTGCACTACTAACTTATTCTTGTACTTGTTGAATACTGTTTCCATCTTTGTCTAAGTTTAAGCTTGCTAATCTATTTTGTATTTCAAATTCCACCTTTAGAATGAAGTTAATCTTCTCCTCAAGTTCTTGATCAATAATTCTACCTACAAAGGGCATTAGTTCATAAAGATTTGTATGTACTCTAGCCATTCCATATTTAGTTTTAATCTGACTAAATTGAAATCCTGGAATCTGTATAAGATCATTGAATATCTGATCTACATATGTAAGTATAGAAGGTTCTCCTATTTCCATTCCATAATGGCCTTCTTCTATATACTCTTTGTATTTTTCGTTAAATTCTTCTGCTGTTCTCATGGTTTTTAATTTAAGGGAGACAAATATACATCATCTCCCTGGTTATTCCTAATTTATTTTCATCCAATTTCCATCCCATACTGATTTTTCATCGAATATCCATTCTCCTTTACATCCTCTAAGTCTAACTTTAAAAGGACTCAATCTTTCAGCTGTAGTTCTGGACCATCCATACTTACCATCACTTATATATAGGCCATCATCTTCTTGTTTAGCAATAGCTCTACCATGTAAGTACATAGTTATTACACCATCATTGAATTTAACTTCTGTGTTTCTAGATTTGAATCTTCTTCCAGCATTGAAAGCAGCATGTGCATCACTCGTTATCTGTCTCATCAGTTTCTTCTTTAGGTGTTAATTTGTTCTCTAAGATATCAAATGCAGTTTGTATAGCAGCAATTTCACAGTTTTTTCTATATTCATAGCCAACTGTAGATTTGTTTCCATTAATAGTCCACCAAAATCCATTTGATTCATCTAACAATGTACCTATATAGATATTATTTTCATCAAATACATCTAATAACATTCTAGGATTAACATCAATTAATGTTCCCACTTTATCATTATCTACTCCTTGCTCACGCATGAAATCTTTAAATCCATCAGGTACAGTTTCATCTTTGAATGATTCAATCATTTGATTTAAAAACCAAGCTCTAACTAACCCAGCAGACTCTGGGTATTTTTCTAATAATTCTAATCCTTTCATATTATTGTATTTCTAATTCTTTATTTAACTCAATATACGTATCTAACCACCACACTCTCTCAAAGTCATACTCACTTAGTGGTTCCAATTCTTTAACTGCATTGTATTTTATATCATACATTGTTGCAGCTATTTCACAAAACTGAGTGGCTTTCTCCACTCCAAACTCTTCTATTATCAATTCTAAGATTTCTCTGTTAGACATAATTCTTTTATTTTATCAATTTCTAAAACTTCTTTTGATTCATCGAATCCTTCCCACACTTCATATTCATCTTCAAATGAAATACCTATTCTCTCCTCCCAGAATTCTACAAGATCTTGACTCTTTTTAAATATTCTAGTTTGCAAAGAGATTTCATCTTTACTAAGTCCTGATTTTACAATCTTGACAGACTTTGGAAATTCATTTTGAAATGCTATTGATGTTTGAGAATATTTACCTGCTTTTACAAGTTCATAATCTTTCTTGTATTTCTTTTCTAGTTCATACACCACTACAACAAATCCATCTTCATAATCATAATCTTCTATCACACTCTTTGTTCGTTCATATTCACCATCAAGAAACTCTCTGAACTTATCTAGATCATCAGGTTTAAATAGAATGTACACAGCATTCTCATACTGTGCATCTTTTCTATCATCTTTAATATAGCCATTTATAAATCCATTGCTCTTCAAAGTATCTTTTGGAAACTTCAATGTTGGAACTATAAATATACTAGTTATTGTCTTCTTTATCATTATACTCCTTTAATATTTACAATTCCGTTAGACAAATAATTTTTGTGGCTTATATCCCATGTACCTGTTTCAATACACCAGCTTAATGCAGCAATCAAATCTCCTACACCAGGATAAGTTCTTCCTTTGTGTACAAATCCTTCATATGCATCATTCATATCATCAATATCTAGTGTATATATAAGAGGTTGATAATAATTAGTGCTATCACATACAATAAACTTTAGATATTCCACTGTATACCCATAATAAGGACTCTCTTCATTTCTTACAAGATGTAACATTGCATGATAATATAAATACGCTTGGATGTACGCTCTTCTGTACAAGTAATATTCTTCATAGAAGTTTTCTACACTCCATGTGCACTTAAGATCATAAGGCTGGATAGTCTTCTTATCATGATCAATCACCACTTTATCCAACATACTCTTGAACAAATGTCCATCAATTGTATATCCTTCAACTTGCATCTGATCTATCACTTCATACCTAGCACTATTAACCAAGTTTACAATTGGTGCTGTAGTGCTATTAGTCTTAAGTCTTTCTACAATCTTCTCAGCTACTGATATCTCTGTAGTGTTAACCACAGTTAGATTAAGAGTTCTCACTCTTCTGATTTCATTGTAATAGATCTCAGCTTCACTTCCTATGAACTTACCAATAACAGCCTCATACTTAATCTTGAATCCTGATATATTGTAAGCTTCTAAAGATATGTCTGCAAAGTCTCTGGTAATCTTACCTTCTTCATCTGTAGCATCTCTTGTTACACGATACAACGCTTCAACAAAATCTAACATAAGTCCTGTAGGTGTAGAAGCACAAGATGACATATAGAACTTATCATCAAATAGATGTGGTTCCATAAGTAGGGTTTCGACTATTCTACCCATATTAGCTGCTGAGCTATCTTTATCTTCTACCTTCTCTCCAAGGAAATACTTCTTGTAATACTTCTTTCTGTCTTGTGAGAAATCTTTTAGGCTACTGGATGAATCCATAACCACTGCTCTGTATTGAGCTTCTGTTTTTGCTGTTCCTTTTATCATAATGTTTGTTTAAATGCTTCTATAATTTGTGGATACAAAGCTCGTATCTCTCTTGGTACTCTAGCAAAGAACCATCTAACCTCTAGTTCATATTCTTCTCCTCCATTATCTAATCCTTGAGGACGTATTAACCAGAAGTAATGATATTTACCTTCATGCTCAACATGGCCTTCATACCATATCTCATTGAATGCAGGTGTTTTGTTTATTGTAATTGCGTTTTTCATTTTTTCTTAGATTGTTTTTCTTTAAGTGTCTTCTTATCATGACACGTTGTACATAGCACTTGTAGATTATCTTGTTCACAAAACAATCTTTCAACAAACAGAGGTAAGTCTTGTGCACAGTTTAAACTCCCTGCTGGGATGATGTGGTCCACGTTGATTTGTTTCTCTGGATGCCACTTCTTACATTTCTTACACTGATATTCATACTTCTGACGTTTATTGATTCCTTTGTAATCTCTACGTGCATTCATTTTACATACTGATATGGGTTTCCACCATCTGCTCTTTTGTCTCAAAGCACTTCTTATGAAGCTCCAGAAGGCTGCTTCACTCATTGTACCATTACATCTTGTCTTTGGGACTAATACTCTCTTTGCCATATAGTTATAATTAAGTTATGCCACAAATATAATAAATATTCATGGCATAACTATATTAATTATTATTTAATTGTACTAACACGTTTGCTTATCGTAGCTTTCATCTCACTAAGATTTGCAACAATATTAGTTATTTCTGCAGCAGAAATACTTGGTAGGTTGAACTCATACTTTCTAGACTCAGCTGCAAATCCATCCTTCACTTTCTCAGTAAGGAATTCTAATTCACGAATAGCATAATCTTCATCTAGTTGTATTGTGTCAAACTGAGAATCATGTAAGATTCTAGTAGCTTCTTCTCTTGGTACAGTCATAATTGGAAGATACTCATAACATCTACCTTTATGTTGACCAATACCTACCACCTTCATAGGATTGATAAGAACAATAACAGATTGATCACCACATCCAACATAGTGAATCTGGTCTGCTGTAAAGTGAAGACCTGCAGCAGCACAATCTTGTGTACTCCAGTTACAATCTTCTTTAGGCATACTAGTCACTTGTCCAATACGGATATCAAATGTTTTAGTCCAATCATCTGTAAATCTATTCTCTGCTCTATTAGGCAAATCAAGATAAAGATCTACAAGACTACCAATTTTCTCACCATGATTAACAGCCCATGTTTCAGTGTAAGTATATTCTTCCACTTCACCTGCTCCATCACATGTTTCACAATCTACCCATTCTCCATCTTCCCAGCTATCTTCATCTTCCCATCCACCATCACCTAAGCAATCAGGACATGTTGTTGTTGTGTGAGTTTCTTCTTTGAATAGTTTGTCATCATGTACAAGTTTGTATTCACCATCTTCTAAGAACACTGTATACTCAGATGGATTCTTCTTCCATACAGCTTTTACCTTGTTGTAGGCATTACTAATGAAGTGAACTAGCTCTGGAGATCCATGAAGCGTTACAACATTACGAAGAGCTACAACAAATCCTTGTCTAGTAATTCTAAATGAATTCTCTGCTAAGAATCTGTATAACTCATGTGCCACTTCAGCTCTTGGGTTTAAACAACACCACATGAAGAAGTTCTTCAATGCTACATAATCATCATCGCTATTAAGAGCTTCATGAAGTGTTTCTGGTTCCCATGCTTCTTCTTTAACTCTATCTACCACTTCAATAAACTTCTCAACAAGTAGTTGAGGAAGACTTCTAGATGTACCATTTAGATAAACTGTTGTTCCCTCCACTCTAAAATCAGGAAGATCAGCAAGTAATTCTATACCCTGTTGTAAAGCTTTGATTCTAGCTGTTTCAGCTCTTAGTTTTTCTACATCAGCTGTCACTTCTTTAGAAGCAATGATAGCATAGATTTCAGATAAACTTCTTGCTTCAGAGATAGCATAATAATCTTCTTCTGTTGCTGCAGGCTTACTAAGTACACTACCATCTCTCAACACTACAGTTAGTGTATCATTTACCAATCTAAGGTTTAAGAATGGTTTCTCAAACACTTCATTAGGAACTTGATCTTCTTGTTCCATTAAACTCTCCAATTTGTTAGCTACCACTTTAGCTATTGCATTCTCTGCTGTTTGCTTGAACCAGTCAAGACTTAGAAATTTGTTGCTCATTGTATTTAATTTTAATTGTTACTTGTTAATAAAGGGGGATTTCTCCCCCCTTTCTTTAATCTACTAAATCCTCTATTGTTTCTTCTGTTAACACTTCATCATTAATTTTAATGTTGTAATGTTTAAAATCTACTCTGTGCTTGTAATACTTGAATAAGTCAGTCACTACACCTACCATCTGATCATCTTCATTGAAATAACCCATAGTCCTAGCTAAAGGATTAATAAATGTAAGTTTGTTCAATATATCTATCATCTGTAAATACTCTGGATAGATGTTATTATCAAATAGTTTGTGCTCTTCAGCCACTGCTAACATAGCTTTATTTAAGTCACTGTTTGCACATACATAATTAGCACGCTTGTAATCAGCTAATGCTTCCAACTTTTTATAAAAGTCAGTAGATGTATGTTTGAACATTTGTGATTTCTCAAACACATATCTGTATTTGCTCATTAAGTTATCAATAAGTGTTGCTGTAACTATTCTCTTGAATGGTGCGTTTTTCCCTTCCATAAATTTGTCATATGATATTAAATTGTGTATGTCTAATTGTTCTACTATCTTAAGTTCTCTAGCAGAAAATGTAATTACTTCCATCTTCTGTTTACCCATTATCCCATACAAAGCATCAAGCTTCAAATAGTCATCATGGTGAGCATAAACCTTCAGGTGCTTAGCACTCTCAAGATCTTCTAACTTATATAATTGAGAATCAAACTTACAGTTTCTACCATCGTTATATCGCATCAATTCAACAGCTTTCTTACAAACAATCTCTCCTTGTATCTTAAGTCTTTTGTTACTGGTACCAGTAGTTGTAACTCTAGCTTTCTTCTTGTTATCAATAAACTGTTGTGGTACAACCAATTCATCAAGATCAGTAAACTGTGCTTCAATCAAAGAAATGATGTGTTGATATTCTTTGATGATAGCTCTCCATTGATTTTTAGGATGGTTAGCAAGTTCTAGTAAATGATAATAAGTTTTACTGTCATACTTAGCAGGGATTCCTAGTTTCATAGGACCATTTCTCTTAACAATAAAATTGTATTCACTCTCTTTACATGTAGCTCTTAGATAATCTTTCTTGATACCAGGAATTTTTTCATCATACACCCACACATTAGCATGACCAGTACAGATACTTTCTATGTTATATCCATATGTATAATTTTTATCTGTATCTTGCATTCTCTTATATCTCAATAAGAACTTAGAAGGAAATGCATAATTCAACATCTCAGTTTTACGTAATTTGTATAATGCAGGGAAGTTAATTAGGTTAACACCTTCTATCTCTGGAACAGCAATTTTCACTTGAGAATACTTCATGAAATCATCAATTGTTCTTGGTGTACCGTTAGGCATGATAAGTCTATGACCATTCTTCTCTAGATAATTCACTACAGATTTGATATCACCTCCTTCTGTCAATTGCTCATTGTACTTGTTTACAAAATAATCTGCTACATTACTAAGTTTAGTCAAGATGATTTGTTTAGCTTCCTGTGTATATCTCAAAGATTCTCTGTTAGGAGTTGGATATAATCCATCACTCAATGAAAATCTAAGAGCTACAGGGAAATCAATTCTATCTATACCCACCTTCTCAAAGTCTAGAGGATAGTAGACGTTGTCTAAACAAATGTGTAACTTATCATCTGTACTCATCTCAGAGAATTGAAAATGTGTATGTCTAGAGATAACAAAATCATTATTGATCGATGAATCATCTGGTACATCAAAATATACACTCTCGAAATAACACAATTGTTCTTTAATCTTCTTACGGAACTGATATGCATCACTGTATTTAACAGGAATAATAATCTTTACACCATTAGCTTCTGCTGTTGTTGTTTCATATAAAAGATCAATAGTGTTAGTATCTTCTCCTTCATACATCATGTACTTACGTTCCATTCTATCTTTTCTACATACAAAATAGAAACTAGATGAATAAGCAAGAGGTGCTTTGAAACCAAGACCCATCATACCAAGCTCAGTGTTACTGTTACGCTTAGTTGATTTACCATATTTACTAATGATGTTCTTCACATCATCAGCATCTAGACCAATACCAAAATCCTCTACACAAAATTCATAGTTGTAATCTGTAGAAGATTTAAATGATACAATGATAGGAGTGTCCACTCCAGCTCTTCTATGGCTATCTAGTGCATTGGATGCACATTCTCGGATAGCAGAACCTATGTCATCAGAATATAAATTCTTACTTAACATCTGCATCAATATCTGTGCAGAATCTAAGTCTAGTGACATTCCTATACTCTCTTGTGATTGTCCTTCTGTTAGGACGTTTGCTTCTGTCTGTTTTTCTAAAATCATGTTTCTTTAATTTAAATTGTTTCTCTTTTTACTAACCAAATGTTTCTGTAATTAAAATCTACATACTTCTCTTTATTGTGCCCTTCTCCTGTTAATGTTCCTCTTCTATCCCATGAATGTGTAGAAGGTTCTACAAAAGAACATTTCACTCTAGAATAATATGTGTCACCTCTCCAATTAGGAACCTTACCTAATTTTAGTGGTCTAAGAACTCTCACATATTGGATGTAACCATTACCATGAATGATCACCTCATCTCCTTTTTGTAATTCATCAATTGTAATTTCTCTGTTTTCCATAATACTTAACTTAATAATGATACTTTATCTAATAACTCTTTTGTTGCTCTAGCAATCATTTTGTCTTTAACTTGTCTTTTTAATCCAGCATCTAATGATTTTCTAACATCATACATGCTATCATGTCTAAGTTCTTTAACTTTTCTACTACCATTACCAGTGCTTTCCCACTCAGATGCCACATATAAATAACTACCATCATAATCTCCATTGTCTTTAAGAAATTGTGTTATCTTATCTGTTATGTTAATTACAAACTTATCTATTTGATCATCTATTTTTCTTTCTATTAATTTGTCTATTTGACCTGTTGTTGCTTCTGCCATATTTTCTATTTTTTAATTGTTAAAACGGTGTATCCATGTCTAACCATTGTACACCAAATCCATTGTTCTCTTCTAATAATACATCTATCTTGCTAAATGTTCCTTCTGTATCCCATTCGCTGTTCTTGTAAGCAGCACTTGCTGGATGACTAAGTTCAAACACATGAGCAAAGATTCCTGTATACTTCTTATACCTAGCTGCATCTTTACCAAGAAACACTATAGGCACTCCTAAATAGTTAATCACCTCTTCAAACAGATATTTTATAAATGGTTCCCATATATCTAAATGAGAGCCTGCTTTATTAATCTCTGTAGTTAGAGCTGCGTTTAACATTAACACTCCCTGTGCTGATAAATAACTTACATCTGGTGTTGGTCTATAGTTTAGATTCAATCCATTATACAACTCTTTCTCAATACCTGCATAGAACTGTTCTAGTGTAGGTTGTAATTTACCTGTAATAGAACAACCCATAAGTAATCCATCTGCCACTGGAGCATCATCTCTAAGTGTGTGATAAGGACATAGGCCCACCATCACCACTTTAACATCATCTAATGGTGTCTCAAAGAAACATCTCCAAACAGCATTAGAGAGAGGGGCAACTCTTTTACCCCTCTTACTCTCTGCTTTTAGAAATGCATAAATCTTATCACACTGTTCACTCTCTATGAATGGCCTCATCTTAGCATGCCATGATGGGTGAAATTGTGATTTGAAATTAGTCCAATTCATTATCGTAACTATCTACAACATTAAACATACCTGTGATTTCAATATCACCATTCTCATACTTATAAAACTCTCCAAAATCAGTATCATCTAATCCATTATTGATAGCATATCTATCTCTCATAGTTAAATCATGACCTGGAATTTGTCTTTGAGTTTTATTCTTCTTGTCATACTCATTGAAGAACACTTCAACAGTAAGGTTTCCAATTTTAATCCTCTGTGTCATCTAATAATTGTCTAATTGATTCTTTACATAATTCTATCTCGTGGTCAGGAGATCCTCCTTCTTCTATCTCATCATGACATAGAGAAACAAAGTCCCATATCTCATCAAACTTATCTGGGTGTTCATTCTTCAATGATCTAGCCCATTGCACAAGCTCTTCCATTACTACACCTCGAATAATTCTAGTTGTCTAGCTGGTTTATGAATAGGCTTATTAACAAGACCTGCAGCATCTAAGAAGAATGCATGTGCATCAATATGATTGTTCATCCATAAGCTTGGGTGCACTTCTTTCATACTGAATGTTGTGAACTGATACAATTCCCATAAGCTATTCTCTGCACCATAATTGTGTGTAGGTTTCTCAAGCTCTCTCTTGATGATGTTAAGCTGTGTAGATTCAATGAATTGCTCATCAATGATCATACGTCCTATTAGTTCAGCCTGAGCTCTTCTATCAAGGATGATTTGTTTCATTGATTCTCTCTCTGATTGCATTCTAGTGAAAGCTTCTCCAGCATCTAAGATATAATCTGTGATAGCTTGTGGTGTGAATGTTTGAATCTCTCCAACATG
>Ga0114978_10001864_pt1 | contig 17656 bp, 11 predicted proteins | sample S_140212_EF_Meta_FD_87027 | JGI IMG/M metagenome (GOLD analysis project Ga0114978, IMG submission 87027) | Freshwater microbial communities from Lake Simoncouche, Canada to study carbon cycling - S_140212_EF_MetaG | ecosystem: Environmental > Aquatic > Freshwater > Lake | place: Lake... | reverse complement strand
GGACTGAACGGTGTCGTGGCCTTCCAGCGTGATGTCGACGACGAGCGAACTGGCGCAGCCGGGGCAGCTGTTCTCGCGAAGAACGACCTCTTCGAATTGAACGCGCTTGCGAACGTTCGACTTAAGCTCGGCAAAACGGCCAGAGATTTCTTGTTCGCTGGTCACGGCCTGATCGCGCCAGTTGTCGGAGCTCGCTCCGAGGTCTTGGCCACACATGTTGCAGGTCCAGCGCTTTTTGGTGATGCCCAAAGGTGCAAAGACCTTGGCATCCTTCAAGACGGGACGTTCGACCTTGTGGCCAATGCGCGCCTCGCGGATGGACTGGCGAAGGGCAACGGTTCCTGCCTCGTCGGCGCTGCCGTCTTTAGAAATGGCAACACCGTAGACATCGTGAGCCACACCAGCGGAGACGTAGCCGTCCGTGACATCGACGGCAACACGCTTGGGGTCCCGCATGAGAGGATCCCCGGCGCCACCACCGCCACCGTGGATGACGGTGTAGACGTCACCGCGGTTCAGCGTGAGCGAAGCCGACTGAGCGGGGCCGGGAATAGAGTGCCCCTTCAACGATTCCTCGGTGGGGTATTTGCCCGTCTCCAGGAGGTCGAGAATGTTGGTGTCTCGAAGGAGCTCCCACGTTCCCGCAGATCCAGCGAATCCACCGGCAACTCCGCGGGGTGGCACGAAGGCACTGTTCGTGTAGGCACCGGCATTCATGCGATCACAGTGCAGGATTGCCAGACACGTGTTGACGCCGTTACCGCCGCGGAAGGTTCCCGCGCCACCGGTGTCTGGTTCGACACGGCGCCACAGGATCATGCCGGGTTGGCTCATCTCTTCCGACTCAACATCGGGCATGTCACAACCGGCCATGGCCTGCGCGGCATAGATTTCCATGCCGTCGTTGACGCTCTGGCCGGCACCGCCCGAGGACATTCCGACGGACATCGAGAACGAAACCGTGGGGTGTCCCGACCGGCGGTCGATCCCAAAGGCGGTGAAGTAGGTCTGGTTCTGCGCGGGCTGCCCACCGACACGTGAGGCGATGACGGGGTTGTCACTGAACGAGCACGCCTGCGAGAACACGTCAATGAGCAACTTGTTGATGCGCATACCGGTTTGGATATGCGACATCGTGACGGGAGCCGGTGCCACCGCGTTGACGATCGAGCCCTTGGCGCCGAGGTCAAAGTGCACGGGACGCCAGATGCCGGCGTTGATGGGAATGTCGTAGGCAAGTTGCGCCAAAATCGTCGTCCACGACTGCCCCAGAACCGAGGGTTCGACACCATTCACGAACGAATCCGTCTGGGGTCCGCCACGGAACTGCAACGTCATCTCGTCATTTTCGACGATCAGGCGGCAGTGAATCTCGTGAAGTTCCTCGATGCCGCGCGCGTCAAATTCGACCCAGTCGCTGCTGTCGTAGGTGCCATCCGGCATCCCCTTGATAATGGCGCGAAGGCCAATCTCGGAGAGCCTCTTGCTCTCTTCGTTCAGCACGGTGAAGCGCTCAAGGCCGATTTCGGTCAAGGTTGCCTGGAGGCGACGTTGGCCAGCGTTGTTCGCCGCGATCATGCTTCGGATGTCATTGAGCACCGTTCCCGCCATGCGAACGTTGTTGGCGATGAAGCCTTCCCACTCGGGGTCGATTGCTCCATCGCGCGCAATTCGCGTTCCGGGGAAGGCGAGGGACTCGGAGTACGAGTCCACGGCGCCCAGCGCAAAACCGGAGATGGCAGATCCACCGATGTCGAGAACGTGTTCGTTCACGTATCCCCAGGCAACGAGTTTGTCCTCGAAGAAGAAGGGCATCACGATACCGACGTCCCCTTGGTGCACGGCACCCGAGGTGTGCGGGTCATTACACGCGAACGCGTCGCCGGGGCGAAGGTTGGCGGCATCGGTTCGACGCATGACAGCCTGAACGCCGAGGAGGGCGGTGCTCACGTGGAACGAGACGAATCCCGAGAACGCGAGCTGCTCTCCATTGGCATCCAGGATGCAGGTGCTGAAGTCCTTGGCTCCTGTGACGACCGGCGAACCGGAGGTACGCATGAGGGTGATTGCCATTTCATTGGCAATGTTACGGATCGACTTTTGGTGAACTTCAACATCGATGAGGTCGAATTCGAGGGTTCCCTGCGACTGTGCAGAATTCATGGCTGTCTTCTCTCTAGTTCGTTACGCGGTGAGCGTGAAATTGAAGTATTGGTCGCGGCCACATTCGGAGCCTTCGGGCACGTAGATCGTGGTGTCTCCCACGTCGACGATGCAGGGTCCGTTGACCACGGCGCCGGGAACGAGATCCGCTTCGGCATAGATGGGAAGAACGGCGTCACGTCGCTCCGACGGAAGGAACACGGAACGTTCTCCGACAGGCTTGGGGGACGGCGCTCCAACGACGACGTCTTGCTGACGCTCCGTTGGCTTGGGGCGACGGTGGACGACACGCGTTGACAGGGTCATCAGCACGACGGGTGAACCCTTCCACGCTGTGCCCTCGCCGTAGTTACGCTCGTAGACCTTGGGGAATTCTTCCGCCAGTTTTGCAGCGTCCTCGGGAACGAAATCGTGATCCTGCAGAGGGACCGTCACTTCATACGTCTGACCGAGGAAGCGGAAGTCACCGCTTCGCTCGACAATGAGGTCGCCGGCGTCAATTCCCTCCGTCGCGGCATCCGCTTGAGCTTGACGCAACATGACGGCCATGGCCGCGTTGATGCTGTCGGCCTGGCTCGGGTCACTGAGGTCCCAGTTGACCGTCTGCTCGTACTGGCGCACGTAGTCGGCAATCAAAACGCCATAGGCCGAGAAGGCCGATGAGTTGTCGGGGATGATGATGCTGGGGCAGCCCAATCGGCGACAGATTTCGACCGCGAACAATCCGAGACCGCCACCGTAGGAGAAGAAGGTGAAGTCACGGGGGTGGTGTCCGCGCTCAATGCTGACCACGCGCAAGGCATTTGCCATCTCAATAACCGCGAGGTCATAGATGCCAGCCGCGGCCTGCTTGACAGTCCAGTTGAGGGGATCGGCAATCTTGTTCTTTACCGCAGCAGAGGCATCGGCGATGCTCAACTGGTGACGACCGTTCAAGTAGTTACCAGGGTCAATGAGGCCGAGAATGACGTTGGCGTCCGTGACCGTGGGCTCCGTTCCACCGCGGCCATAGCACGCGGGTCCAGGCTCAGAACCTGCACTGTGCGGACCAACCTGAGGCACGCCACGGCCATCGAGCCACGCGACGCTACCGCCACCGGCACCGACCGAGACGATGTCCAACATGTTGATTCCGGTGTGGAAGGGGCCAAACGTTGCCTGCTTGGCAATGGAGGGTTCCAAGTTGGGGAGGACCGCAGTGTCGAAGCTGGTTCCGCCCATGTCTCCGACGAAGATGTTCTTCAGTCCGAGACGAGCAGCAGCGTGACGGGCACCCATGACTCCACCGGCGGGACCAGATTGCATGAGAGTAACCGGCTTGGCCTGCACGGCCTCGGCCCCCACCGATCCACCAATACCTTGGAAGAAAGTCAGGGTTCCGGTAAAGCCAGCGTTCTCCAGTTGCGTCTGAAGACCCTCGACGTATCGCGTGGTTGCACGGTGCGACAAGCAGTTGAAAACTGCCGTCATGAAGCGGGGGTACTCTCCGACAACGGGGTGCACCTCAGAGGACAGCGTGACGAAGATGCCGGGAATTTCTTCCAAGACAATCTCACGGGTACGATGCTCGTTCGTGCCTTCACTGAAGGACCAGAGGTAACAAATGGCAATCGCCTCGACGCCGTTGTCGCGAAGACGACGAACCGCAGCGCGAACTTCAGCTTCATCGAGAGGAACGGCGATTTGTCCGTCACTCATGACGCGCTCGCTAATCTCCTCGATGCAGTCACGGGAGACGACATCTGGCGGAGCGATCTGCAGTTGATCGTCATACTCGACGCGACGTGCACCACTGGCCAAGCGGAAGGTGTCTTTGAAGCCACGAGTGATGAGCACGCCAACTTTGGCTCCGCGAAGCTCGGTAATGGCATTGGTCACGATTGTCGAGCCGTTGATGAAGGCGTGGCATTTTGCCAATACCTCGTCACGTTCCTGACCGAGTTGATTGGCCGCAAGTTCAAGGGCGTTGAAGATTCCGACGCTGTATTCACCATGCGTGGTGAAGGACTTGCTGCGAACCAGGCCCATGGGTCCCGAGAGAACGAGGTCGGTGTGTGTTCCTCCGACGTCAACGCCAACGGCGTACTCACCCTTTTCAGCTAATTGGGATTTCATAGTCTCTGTGTTCTCCATTTCTTAGCAACGCTTCATTGCGTCATGACCCGGTATTCCCCTCGGGGAGGTTTCACCCACTTATGCAGAGAAATACAGATCTATGAGCTCGGGGACAGTCTTACAAATGGGGGAGAAATCTGTCAAGCGTTTGTTTGATTTATTTTCTTTCCTCAGACAAACGAATGGCAGTTTCGCTGATCCTCAGGACCCAACATTAAGGGTTGACATTCCACCAGACGATTGGTAGAAAAGGGGTGTAGTAGTTTGGGTTTCAGCAACTACGGCTGTTGTCCCCGATTCACCCCCCGATCAATGAGGATCGAAATCGGCTTTTCGCCATTTCTGACCTTTTCTTGAGCATGAATTTGATGGAAGAAGAGCCCCAATGGAAGAAGTTCTGCGGTTTGCGATCATTGGCCTCGGCCTTGGCGCAATGTATGCCCTTGCCTCTCAAGGCCTCGTCCTCATTTACCGCGGCTCCGGCGTGCTCAACTTCGCCCAGGGTGCCGTCGGCATGTTGGGGGCATTCGTCTACTACGAAGCCCGAACCACTTTTGAGCTTCCCTTTCTTGTCTCGGCTCTGATCGGCATCCTTGCCTCCGGCATCGTCGGCATCCTTGTGCAGGTCATCATCATGCGCCGGTTGAAGAATGCCTCCCCCCTCGCCCGCATTGTTGCGACGCTGGGTATTCTGCTCACCGTGCAGTCCCTCGCCGTCCTCAAATACGGCGGCCGAACGACCTTCGTCGCCCCCGAGCTCCCCCAGAATGTCGTTCCTATCTATGGCACGATTGTTCTTCCCATGGATCGCCTCATCATGGTCATCATCGCCATCGTGCTCACCGCCATTTTGTGGGCCGTGTACAAGTACTCGAAGTTTGGGCTGGGGACTTCGGCCGTGGCAGAAAACGAACTTGCTGCCTCCACACTGGGGTGGTCCTCTGACCGCATCGCCATGATCAACTGGGCCGTGGGCTCGGCTCTCGCCGGGCTGGCCGCAATTCTGGTGTCCCCCATCATCACCCTCCAGGCATCCGTCATGACCAACCTGGTTTTGGCCGCCATGGCCACCGCCTTGATTGCCGGCTTCCGCTCGTTCCCGATCGCCCTCGTCGCGGGGCTCACAATCGGGATGTTGCAGACGGCCGTCGGGCGCTTCTCTGCGGAAATCCCGGGACTCGCAGATTCCCTTCCCCTCCTCGCCATCGTCATCATCCTGCTGGTTCGCGGCAAATCACTTCCGCTCAGGGATTACATCTTCCAGAAACTCCCCCTCGTGGGCTCCGGTCGAATCCGCTGGCAGATTGTGGTGCCCGTTCTCGTGGCGGCCGCCATTCTCATCATCTCCATTCCTCCTCGCTGGCAGGACGCTCTGACGATTACAATCGCCGCGGCAATGATTGTTCTCTCCATCGTTCTCCTCACCGGGTACGCGGGTCAGATCTCCCTTGCACAATTCGCCATGGCGGGGTTCGGAGCTTTTGTCGCCGGCCGCATGGTTTCGATTTGGCATGTACCTTTTCTAGTCGCCCTCATTTGCGGCATCTTGGCGACAATCCCCCTCGGAGTCCTGATTGCCTTGCCCGCCGTTCGCACACGCGGTATTACATTGGCGGTCGTCACGCTCGGCTTGGGAACAACCCTCGAGTTCATGGTCTTCAACAGTGACTTCCTGACGGGAGGTTTCTTCGGAACTCAGATTGGGCAACCCGACATCTTTGGTCTCAACATCAGCGCCATTGTTCATCCAGAGCGGTACGCCTTCATGGCCCTGGCTCTCTTGATGATCATGACCCTCGTTGTCGGCAACATCCGGCGAGGCCGAAGCGGGCGCAAGCTCATTGCCGTTCGCACCAACGAACGCGCTGCCGCCGCCCTCGGCATCAGCATCACGGCAGCCAAGCTCTACGCCTTTGGTATTGCTGCCGGAATCGCTGCGTGTGGTGGCATCATTCTCGCGTTCCGCAGTGAGTCCGTTGTCTTCGGAAGCACATTCTCGAGCTTCAACTCCATCTCGGCCGTGGGCTGGGCAATGATTGGTGGCATTGGATTCCTCCTGGGGCCACTCTTCGGTGCGACACTGGCTCCGGGATCCATCGGCGCTGCTCTGCTGAACGCCATCCCCGGTGAATTCAGCACGTACCTGCCTCTTGTCAGCGGCGTGCTCATCGTGTTCTTCGTGATTCAGAACCAAAACGGTGTGGCCAAAGAGATGTCGGGTCAGTTCAAGGGGTTCTTCCCCAAGCTGGCTCGCGATCCCAAAGGACACCAGTCGAAGGAACTCATCGTTCCCAACGATGCTCCGGTTCGCGTGAGCCCAAAGATCTTGGAAGTCAAAAACTTGACGGTCCGCTACGGTGGCACGGTCGCCGTTGAAGGCGTCAACCTGACGGTTCATCCCGGTCAAGTTCTGGGACTCATCGGCCCCAACGGTGCCGGCAAAACATCGATCATTGATGCCATAACCGGATTCGCGCCTCAGACCGAAGGTGACGTCATCCTTGATGGAACGCTGATGAATAGCCTTTCGGCGATGCGTCGCGCCCGTGCCGGCGTCAGCCGCTCCTTCCAGTCTCTCGAGCTATTCGAGGACTGCACCGTTCGCGATAACTTGCTGACGGCCGCCGATCCCGTAGAGTCCCGTTCCTATTTCCTGGAAATTTTCCGTCCCAGCAAACCGCGACTCTCCCCCGCCACCATCGAAGCCATCCGGGAATTCAACCTCGCGGATGATCTCGATACCGTCGTCGAAAACCTCCCCTACGGCAAGCGCCGTCTCGTGGCGTTGGCCCGGGCGGTTGCCATCGAACCCAGTGTTCTTCTGCTGGACGAGCCCGCGGCAGGGTTGGGCGACGTGGAGTCTGCCGAACTCGCCGACATGGTTCGCAAACTTGCCCAGAACTGGGGCATCGGCGTTCTCCTGGTGGAGCATGACATGAACTTCGTCATGGGCCTCTGCGACAAGATTGTTGTCGTTGATTTCGGCAAGAAGATCGCCGAAGGAACCCCCGCTGACGTCCGCGGAAACGCCTTGGTTCTCGAGGCCTACCTCGGAGCTCCCACAACCGACGAGACCACTGAAGGAATGAAACGATGACCGCACTTGACGTTGTCGGGATGAGTGCCGGCTATGGCACCCAGCCCGTTGTGGAAGATATCAACCTGTCTGTTAAATCGGGAACCGTCACGGCGCTCTTCGGAGCGAACGGTGCGGGAAAGTCGACCACTCTCAAGGCCATCAGCGGAGCGATCGGCGTCATGGCCGGCAGCGTCGCCATCAATGGTGCCGTCACCACGGCGCCCCTGTATCAGCGTGCCCGCAATGGCTTGTCGTACATCACGGAGGAACGCTCCGTTTTCAAGGGGTTGACCGTCGAAGAGAACCTTCGAGTGGGCGGGGTGGATATTCCCACCGTCCTCGTGCTGTTTCCCGAACTCGAGAAGCGCCTGCACATCAAGGCAGGACTCGTCTCGGGAGGAGAGCAGCAAATGCTGTCGCTGGGGCGCGCCATGGTGCGTGGGCCCAACTTGATCTTGGCCGACGAGCTTTCTCTGGGCCTCGCGCCTCTGGTTGTGACCCGACTCTTCAAGGCCCTCCGCACGGCCGCCTCAGAAACTGGACTGGGCGTTCTCTTGGTTGAACAACATGTGCGAAAGGCTCTCGACTATGTCGATCACGTCTACGTCATGAAGCGCGGTCACATCGCGATGGACCTCACCGTTGCCGAAGCGAAGCTTCGCATCGACGACATCGAAAACGCGTACCTTTCGGCGTAATCCGTTCTCAGCACGGACCGCTCAGCACAGATTGCTCCGCACAGATTGCTCCGCACAGATTGCTCAGCACGGATCGCTCAGCACAGATTGCTCTGCGGCGCGCAGGCGCCAATAAAACAATTCGCCCCTCCGCTTCGGAGGGGCGAATTGCTGTGTCCTCGCGAGAGGTGTCCCAGAGACGTGTGTCCTGGAGAACGGCTACCCTAAACCTCAACCCGAGACAAGGGGATGAGGTTCGCCAACCCGGCGGCCTCGCCACCATCAACGAGGTATTCCGCGCCGGTGCAATACGACGACTCATCGCTGGCCAAGAACAGAACCATGTTGGAGACTTCCTCGGGTTCGGCAATGCGGTGCATGGCGGTGTTACTCGGAGTGAGACTCAACCCCTCCGTCATGGGGGTTCGAACAGCACCGGGATGAACGGAATTTACCCGAATCCCATCCACCGCCAAGTCGAGAGCCACCGACTTGGTCAGCCCACGGAGAGCAAACTTGGACGCGTTGTAGACGCCCAGCCCCTCAAAACCAACGACGCCGGCAATCGAAGAGATGTTGATGATGGAACCATGAGGAGACTTTCGCAATGCCGGTAATGAGGCCTGGATTCCCAGAAAAGCACCGGTCAGGTTGATCGCAAGGGTGCGATCCCATAATTCCGTCGTCGTGTCTTCGAGACTCACGAATTCGGCGATTCCGGCATTATTCACCAGGACATCAAGGCCCCCAAAGTCGTCAACGGCGACGGCGACGGCCGTGGCCCAGTCCTGATCGTTTGTCACATCCAGATGAATGTAGCGGGCGGCATCGCCGAGTTCCTTCGCGACCGCTTCGCCTTGGGCATCCAAGATGTCTCCGAGAACAACGCGAGCCCCTTCGCGAACCATGAGTCGTGCGTGCGCTGCGCCCATTCCCTGGGCGGCTCCGCTGATGAGGACAACTTTTCCTGCGAGACGTGCCATGGTGTTACTCCTTATATATAGGTGCTCATAAAATGTGCCTGACTCTTTCGTCAGCCCGGGAGGGAGAAACCGTGTGGTCCCTAGAGTGCGTGACGCGAGAGGACGGCGTTATTAGCGAGGCCGGCGATCTCGCCGCCATCCGCCAAGTATTCGGCTCCCGTGCAAAACGACGATTCGTCGCTCGCGAGAAAGAGCGCCAGATAGGAGACCTCTCTCGGTTGTCCCATGCGGTGCATCGCGACGTGACTGGGGGTTTCGCTGAGACCCTCCGAGAGCGGTGTCTTGATAACGCCAGGATGCATCGAGTTGACCCGAATGCCAAATTTTGCCAGGTCAAGAGCCATGGACTTGCTGAGTCCGCGGACTCCAAATTTTGAGGCGTTGTAGACGCTGAGTCCCTCATAGCCGGTGAAACCGGCCGTGGACGAAACATTGATGATGGAGGCGCGGCCAGACTTTTTCAGTTCTGGCAATGCTGCCATGACGCCCTTAAATGTTCCCGTGAGGTTCACGGCCAATGTTCGGTCCCAGAGCGCCCGGGTAGTTTCCATGATGGGGGCGAACTCGGCAATGGCCGCATTGTTGACGAGGATGTCCAGCCTCCCAAAGTGGCTGACGGCCGAAGCGACAGCGGTGCGCCAATCCTCGGCTTGAGTGACGTCGAGATGAACAAAGATAACGCTGTCCCCCAGCTCACGGGCAAGAGCCTCTCCCTCGGCGTCGAGGATGTCACCAATGACCACTCGAGCACCCTCTTCCACGAAGAGTCGAGCGTGGGATGCCCCCATGCCTCGGGCCGCGCCGCTGATGAGGGCAACTTTTCCTTGTAGACGATCCATTTCACTGTCTCCTGACATTGGGGGCAAATGCACATGGGGGCCTCCGCATATTCGAAGTGGCAACCTTTTCTGGCTGCTGGACTCCGAGCGAAGGCCCCATGGCGTGATTCTTTGGAACTAGAGGTCCCCGGTTACCCGGGGACCCGTAGCAGCATTACTCGGGAGCGTTGCCCTGCATGGGGCCGGAGAGGTCGATCCATCCGCCACCGTCAACAGGGGTACCGTCGAGCTTCATGTAGGTCACCTGACGGGTGAAGGAACGAGCGTACTGACCGTTGAAGGCATCCCAGGTTTCTGAGAAGTCGATCGTCGGCGTCATTCCACCGTTATCGATGACGGTCGTTCCTGCAGCAGCGAGGAAGCTCGCAGGAGTGATGTCACCGTCAATTGATTCAGCAATCTGCTTGAAGGCCGTGTACGACGACCAAGCACCGAGCGAACCCAGCGAGTTGTATTCGAACTTGCTCGGTGCGTCATTGGCCTTGAGAGCCGCACGGAATGTGTCCCAGACGGGGTTGTCCAGTGGCATGTAGGCGCCGGTGACGACAGCCTTCTTGACACCAGGAAGGTCTTCGTATCCCTTGGTCGAGACCAGGTCAAGGTTTCCCTGAGCGCCGTAGAGGGCCTGAGTTCCACCGCCCTGAGCGAAGGGGGCCATCATTCCGGAGATGTTGTTTTCTCCCAGGAACATGCTGATGCAGTCAGAACCGTCCGTGGCCTGAGCAACAACGGAGCTGTAGTCGGTAGCACTCAAAGGAACGCGGATGAACTTCAGTTCAGGCGTGTATCCGTAGGCCTTGGCGATGTTGTTGAAGATGATGTTGATGTCATCGGTCACGCCGGGGATGTCGAGTTCGAGAACCGAGATCGCCTTGCAGCCGTCCATGACAGCACGTGCAACGCCACCCGGGTTCAGAACAGGGTTGTTCCCCATCTGGAAGGTGTTGCCTGTCGTGTACTCGACGGGAAGAAGGTTGCAGCAGCCACCGAGAATGGCGGTGCTCGCAGCATCGTAGATAGGAACGTTGACGTAGGCGTTGTAGCTGAACGAACCGACGTCGGCGATAGCACCGGCGGCGATGGCGTCACGAGCACACGCGGCGGTCAGTGCGGGGTCGCCCTTGTCGTCACAAACCGTGATCTCGAGGGGGCGGCCGGCGATTCCGCCGTTTTCGTTGACCCACTTCTCGTAGGCCTTAGCAGCAACGAAGATGTTTTCATACGTGGGGCCAGCCCAGTCGGCAGCAGCAACGGTCACCGTCTTGATGGGCTCACCGGTCAGTGCTGTCGGTTCTGCGGGGGTTTCTGTAGCTGCGCTACAGGCCGACAAGACGAGAGCGCCGACAGCAAGCGCTGCCACGATCCCGACTCGCTGAGACGTTTTGCGTAAATTGAACAATTGAGCTCCTCCTTGAGCTGAATGTGATGCTGGCTGAACCACGGAATGTGGAAGCCCCGTCGCTTGTCCCGAATAGGGGGGTGGGGTGCTGTGGGAAAAGCGACAACCGTTCGTCTTTTCAAACAAACGAATGGTTGACTGATTTTTATCACTGTTCTTCTAGCCACGTCAAGAGAAATCTTTTCGAGTTATCTCATCGTTACAGTCAGAAAAATAAAGTTTGATATCAAACAAACGATTGACGGATAGAGGGGCGCTGGGCGAAGCTGTTATTCACACCAATCCAACAGGAGAATCTCGTGTTCGACATCGACGTCACACCGGCCGGTCAGGCCGCACCCCATGCGGGAGAAGTGACTCAGATTGTGCCCGGAATTGCGTGGGCTCGCATTCCTCTGCCCTACGCTCCCCATCATGTGAACTGCTACATCTTGGACGATGGTGACAGCTGGTTCGTCATCGACACCGGTGGAGACAGCCCCGAGGGTCGGGAGCACTGGCTCCGACTTCTTGCAGGCCCCTTGGCGGCCAAGCCCATTTCGCGAGTCTTTGTCACCCACTGGCACAGTGACCACTTGGGCCTGGCCGGCTGGTTAGCAGAACAGAGCACGGCAACAGTGCTGATCAGCGAGGTTGAATACCAGCGAGGTTCTCGGCAAATCACGCCGACCCGACCGCAGCGCGACGCAACAGAAGAACGGTATCTTCGCGCGTACGGCGCCGACCCCACGAAGCTCCTCGCCTGGCTTGACGACGGCTTTCAAAATATGTCCATGATTTCGCCGCTCCCGCATGACTACGTTCGTCTTCTTCCCGACGATCTTGTGCAGGTCGGAGAACGCACTTTTCAGGTTGTGCCCCTCACTGGGCACTCACCGCAAACGGCCAGTCTGTGGTGTGCCGAGGACAAGATTTTTGTGTGCGGTGACCAACTCTCTGAGAAGATCATTCCGCCCGTGAGCCTTATGTCTGATGCTCCGGATGCGAATCCCCTGGCATCCTTTGTCGCCTCGATGAATGTCATTCGCCAGTTGGTACCCGAAGATGCCCTCGTTCTTCCCGGGCATGAACTACCTTTCATCGGAGTGCGCGCCGCGCTTCAGCGTCAAGCCACGCGGCACATGAAGGTCTGCAACCGATTGCTCGCCGCTGCCGCGAGTCCCCGCACTGCCGGCGAGCTCGTTTCTCTCTTGAGCCGCAACGATCCCGGTCCGACGTGGTTTGGTTCTGTTGTGGGGCGAGCAATCGCCTATGCCACCCTCTTGATGAGTTGGGGCTTCATCCGCCAGATTGACAACGGCGCAACCATCCACTTTGAGGCCCTTGATTCTCGGGAAGTAGAACTCTCTCACTTCCTCACCACCACCGAAATGGAGCTCACCCCATGACCCACTGGTCTGGATCGTTTCTCGATACCGAACTCGACATCACTCTCAAAGGACGGGTTCGGGTGTTCGACCTTGCCGTGCGCCTGCAAAACGGAATGGCTCGTCACCCGCATCACCCGCCGTATTCCTTCGCCATGGCAAAGACGCACGGTGGGCACGGCTACCGCGACGGAGTCTCGGCGGCCATGGAAATGATTGCCATGGGTGCCCACGTCGGCACGCACATCGATGCCCTCGGTCACGTCTCCAAAGACGGCATGACGTTCGGCTGCCGTGACGTACTGATGGGCAAAGAAGGCCTCGGCGGACTCGAGGCCGGCAGCATCGAAGAGATGCCTCCCATCATTGGGCCCGGCTTCCTCGTCAACGGCCCCGAACTGTTTGGCCGTGACCTCACCCCTGCCGACAGCTTCGGCCCCGTGGAACTTGAGCGCTGGTTTTCCACCCACGCACTTCCAGTGGCCGGTTCTATCGTGCTTTTTCGCACGGGCTGGATGCAGTACTGGGATGACTCCGAGCGCTACATCGGGCTGTCGACCGGCCTCCCCGGGGTGACCATCGAGGGAGCAAAATGGCTGAGCGCGCTCGGCATCCTGGCCACGGGATCCGACACGATGAATTACGAGCACAAGCCGTCTTCCGAGCTCATCAACCTGCCCGTCCACGTGCATAATCTGGTCGAAATGGGCATTCCCATTATGGAATCCATGGACCTCGAAGAGCTCGGCAAAGCCAAGGTTTCCGAATTCACCTTCATCGCCACGCCTCTCAGAATTGGTGGCGGAACGGGTTCTCCCATCCGTCCCATCGCCATCGTTGCTCAGTAACACCACAATTTCATAACGCCAACACCCCAGCACGTTTTTCCACAGGAGCTCTAGGCAAGGGGGAAAAACTAGGTATATGATTCAAACAATCGTTTGGCTGACTACATAGGAGTACGTAATGCCCACCATCGAAGATCGCACGTCACGGGAAGACTTCACCGAAGCTGCCCGCACGTGGTTGCAAGCCAACGTGCCAACGCGTTGGAAAGAGAACCGTGGCAGTCTGACCGAGCACGAGTCCGACGACATTCGCCATGAATGGGATCGCCAGCTCCACCGCGGTGGCTTCGCCGGGCTCTCCCTCCCCAAGGAATTCGGAGGCCAAGGCCTCTCAATGATTGAGGAAGTTATCTTCCACGACCTCGCGGCCCAAGAGCAGGCTCCCGATGGATTAGCGCGCATTGGCCGCATCCTCACCGCGCCCAGCCTGATTGGCCACGGAACCGAAGATCAGCTGGCACGTTTCCTGCCAAAGATTCTCAGCGGCGACGAGATTTGGTGCCAAGGATTCTCCGAGCCCAACGCGGGCTCCGACCTTGCCGGGGTGACCACCCGGGCTGTCAAGGTCGAGGGCGGTTACCTCATCTCTGGCCGGAAGACCTGGACAAGTTTCGCCAAGATGGCTCAACGATGCCTCCTGCTCGCGCAGACCGATCCCAGCGCTCCCCGCCACAAGAACCTCACGATGTTCATGCTCGACATGAAACAGCCCGGCATTACCCTGAGCCCCATCAAGCAAGCATCGGGGCTCTCCCACTTCGCCGAAGTTCAGTTCGAGGATGTTTTCGTCGCCGACGAAGACAGGATTTCCGAGGAGGGCACGGGCTGGCAAGTCGCCATGACCACCTTGATGAACGAGCGCGGAAGCGTAGAGGCGACAAGCCGCTACGTGGAGATTCGCTCCGACATGGATCTTCTTCTCAAGACTCTGGGCGACCGCCCCGAGCTGCGCATGCAGCTCGAAGAATTAGACATGCGCGTGGAACTCGTGCACTGGCAAGTCTCCAAGGCGATTGATATCGACATCGACTCCCCCGACTTCTTTCGGGCCACCTCCATTATGAAAGTTCTGTGGAGCGAGTTGTGGCAAGCCACGTCCACGTTCGGGCTTGAAAACATGACGCCCGAAACAGCCGATCACTGGCGCCTGCAGTACCTCGAAACCCGTGCGTCTTCGATTTACTCGGGAAGCAACGAAATCCAACGAAACATTATTAGCGAACGAGTATTGGGGTTGCCACGATGACACTTCTCACCACACGTCCCGGCGAGATTGGTGTGCTCGCCGCCGGCGCAATCCGCTCAGCGCTCATCAAGGCCACAGACCAAGCAAACATCTCCACCTACATCGAAGGTGCATCCCCTCTCGCGTGGGATGACATTGCGGATGCCGGTTGGGACCTTGTCGGAATTCACGAAGATGAAGACTCCGCCACGCTTCGCGACCTCGTCGAAATCGCCAAGGCCTGGGGGGAGACGACCGTTCAGCTTCCCCTGCTCCCCAGCATCATGGCAAAGCGTCACTCCTCAGCAGCAGCCGAGCACGAGGGGCCGGTGACTTTTAGCATTCACACCCAGTCGCTTGCTGCAGGAACCGGACTCGTTCCTTTTGGTCAGATTGCCGACATTCAGATGATGACGGAACTCGGTAACGACAACGGCTCGCTGGTTTCTGTTCCCGGGCTCGTCGTCGACGACTTTGCCCCCAGCCTCCTGACGGCCCAGTCTTCGCACACCACGGTCTTCTCTGCCGATGCTGCCCGAGAAATTTCGGTCGTCTGGGCGGCAGAAGCAAGCGGTATCGCGAAGCATGCTGTCGGCGACGCCGTTGCCTATGCCAAACAGCGCAAGCAATTTGGCAAGCCCATCGGATCGTTCCAGGCGGTCAAGCACCACTTGGCAAATGCCCACATGCACGTGGAGCAAGCTGAGACGGCGGCCATCTGGGCCAGCCTAGATCCCGCCAATGCTCATCGGGGTGCGGTTCACTCCCTCAACTTGAGCATCAAGGCCATTGAATTGTCGATCCAAGTGCACGGCGGAATGGGATTCACGTGGGAGATGGGACTTCACTTCTATCTGCGCCACGTCATCGCGTTGCGAGAAATGGTCACGGCTCTGGGCGCGCATGCCTGAAGCTGTCATTGTTGCCACGGCTCGGTCGCCCATCGGCCGAGCCTTCAAGGGCTCACTGACAACCATCCGCGGCGATGACCTCAGTGCCCAGATTGCCCTGGCGGCCCTCGCCCAAGTCCCCGAGCTCGATCCCGCAACCGTGGAAGACTTTCTCATGGGCTGCGGACTCCCCGGCGGTGAGCAGGGTGCCAACATCGGCAGAATCGTTCCCCTCCTCATGGGCTTCGACGGCATTCCGGGAACCACAGTGAATCGGTTCTGCGCCTCCAGCCTGCAAACGACACGCATGGCACTGCACGCCATCAAAGCCGGCGAAGCCGACGTGCTGATTTCTGCCGGCGTGGAAATGGTCTCTCGCATTCGCGATGGCAATCCCGATGATCCCCAATACGCGAACAGCGCCTTCGCCTCCGGAGCGCCCCAGTCTGGGCCGTGGACCGACCCCCGTTTGGTGGGCAAGATCCCCAACGCTCTCATTGACATGGGGACGACAGCAGAAAACGTTGCGAGCATCCGCAATGTCACGCGACTCGAGATGGATGAATACGCCTACCGAAGCCAGATGTTGGCGGAAAAAGCCCGCATCGACGGCTTCTGGGATCTCGACATCACCCCCATTACTCTTCCCGATGGCACGGTTGTTCGCCACGACGACGGCCCCCGCCCCGGCACGACAATGGAAAAACTTGCCGAACTTGAGCCCGTTTTTCGCGAGGACGGTTCTGTCACCGCGGGCAACTGTTGCGGCCTCAACGATGGAGCAGCCGCGCTCGTCATCATGAGTGACCGTCGCGCGAAAGAACTGAACCTGACGCCGCTGGCGCGAATCGTGTCGACAGCGGTGTCGGCCCTCTCCCCCGAAATCATGGGGTTGGGTCCGGTTGATGCCAGTCGGCGCGCCATGGCGATAGCCGGGCTCACCTCGAAAGACATTGACCTCGTCGAAATCAACGAGGCCTTTGCCGCCCAGGTCATCCCTTCTTATCGCGAGCTCGATTTCCCCCTCGAGAAGGTCAACGTCAACGGCGGCGCCATTGCAGTCGGGCATCCGTATGGCATGACGGGGGCGCGCATCACCACCACACTCATCCATTCCCTGCAGTGGCATGACAAGCAATTTGGTCTCGAGACGATGTGTGTTGCGGGCGGTCAGGGCATGGCCATGGTCATCGAGCGGCTTTCCTAAAACCTAGCTCCCAGCGGTTACCGAGAGTCTCTCACCGGCGCGCCTTTTCGCCCTCCGAAATAAACCAAACGGTTGATTGATTATTTGCTTCTTTTGGTGTTGAATAGAAAACAAGCCGCTTGAGCTCTCGAGCACGCAGCGGCGACCATTCATCATCGAAGCAGCAGAAGGAGGATCGCCGTGAAAATCATCGTGCTCGTGAAGCAGGTGCCCGACACGTGGGGCGAACGTACCCTCGATTCGGCCACGGGAATCCTTGATCGCACCTCGGGCGATAACGTCATTGACGAGATCAGTGAGCGCTCCCTGGAGGTAGCCCTTCGCTACAAAGATGACACGGATGCCGACATCGTCGTTCTCACAATGGGTCCCGCTTCTGCCATTGAAGCACTGCGTCACTGCCTCGCGATGGGCGCCGACTCTGCCATTCATGTTCTGGATGACGCCCTGGCCAACGCCGACGTCGCGCGCGTGCTGGCGTCTTTTTGCTGCGCGCGCGAGGCGGCAGCGCTCTCGGCGGCGTGCAACGACGCGAGGTACGCACTGGCTGCGTCCCCGCCGGCGGCGCGTTTGTGGGAGTCGCGCCTCGTGGACGATTTTTCGCTCGAGGCGAGCTCGCTGCGCGAGGCGCGGCTGGTGCCGCCGCGGCGCCCGGTGGGCACCGAGCTCCCGCCGCCGCCGGCGCCGGAGCAGAAAAATGCGGTCGCGGCGCCGCGTGCACTGCCCGCCAGCGTCGCCTCGAAGCCTTCGAGAGGCTCGAAGCGGCTTCCGAGTCGAAGCGCCTGTACGGGCCAATCGTGCACAGCCGCGCGGCGCTGCTGCGCGGCGACGGCGACGCCGCGCGCGCGCACGCGCGGCGCAGCG
>Ga0114978_10001861_pt1 | contig 17659 bp, 9 predicted proteins | sample S_140212_EF_Meta_FD_87027 | JGI IMG/M metagenome (GOLD analysis project Ga0114978, IMG submission 87027) | Freshwater microbial communities from Lake Simoncouche, Canada to study carbon cycling - S_140212_EF_MetaG | ecosystem: Environmental > Aquatic > Freshwater > Lake | place: Lake... | reverse complement strand
AACCGGGTCCAACGCCCTGGTTTACCAGTGGCAAGATTGGTTGGTGTCAAATAATATTCATTACGAACTCCACCAGGTCCTTCTCCTCCATAACGCACAGCGCCTTGTGGTAGGCTGGCAGGATCAGGCAGGGTCTTTTCAAATTCTGCTGTGCTGGCTTGTCGTGCGGCCAATTCAGCAGCCTCAGCCGAACTTCGTTGTTGTGCTTGATATACTTGTGTGTTTTGTCTAATCTGATTGGTAGTGGCCTGTAGATCATCAGGAGAGACTGGTCCACCAACTGGTTTGGCATCTGAACCAACCTGTTGCATTTGACCACCATTGTACACATACCATGAAGCCTCATTGGCTTCAGTTGTGGGATCATCTGGCACACCAATCAATTCATATCCATCCTGTGTGAACTTGTTTTGTGAGGATGTGGGTGGTGCCAGTTTGGCAGCGTAATCATATGCCTTTTGTAAACTTGAGGCGTTGGCACTGGCAATAGCGGCCTGGCGCTCGGCTTCTGTCTTGGCTGACGCGGCTGCTTTTTCAGCGGCATCCACACGAGCCTGTGCTCCGGTAACATAACCACTGGTTACAGCGTCATTGATGTTCCATTGTCCGGCTGCTCGGGCTTGATCTATAATTTGTTGTGCTTGTTCTGGTGTGTTTGCTGATAGTGCTTGTTTTTGCCAATCTGCTTGTGCTTCTGCTGTTTTGGCTGCTTGTGCTTTGTTAACCACACCTTGTGCTTGATTCACATAACTGTTGGTTGCCGCATCGTTGATGTTCCACTGACCAGCGGCCTTGGCCTGATCAATTAAAGATTGTGTTTGTTCAACATTGCCTGTTGAGGCTGCTGTTTGAATTTGTTTTTGCCAATCTGCTTGTGCCTCTGCTGTTTTGGTTGTTTGTGCTTGATCTACCTTGGCTTGAGCCATGCGAACAAGACCATCAATTTGGCCTTGGTTGATGTTTAGTTCACCAGCAGCCTGACCTTGTTTGGCAATGGCAGCAACTTCTTCAGGTGTGGTAGCGGCCTTCATTTGGTCAATCCAACCGGCCTGTGCTGTGGCTAATTTTTCAGCGGCAGCGGCCTTTTCAACAGCAGTTTGCTTTTGTTGTATAATTTTGTTGGCTTGATCAACATAGCCTTGATTCAATGTGGCACCAGCGGCTTCTGCTCGTGTGCGGATGGCATCAATGTCCGCTTGGCTGGTGGCCTTTAGCAAATCAGCGTTGAATGCTTGACCTGCCTTGGCAGCCACTGCGGCTGCTTTTTCAGCGGCTATTTTGTCTGCCGCGGCTTTTTGTTCGGCTGCTTTTTCAGCGGCTTGTTTTTCAGCAAACGCTCGGTCTGCGGCTTCTCTGTCGGCAATTACTTTGGCAGCGGCTGCGGCCTTGTCTGCCACTACTTTGTTGGCTGCGGCTTTTGCATCAGCGGCTATTTTGTCTGCGGCTGCTTTGGCATCAGCGGCTGCCTGTGCTGCCCGATCGGCCACTGCCTTGGCTTCTGCGGCGGCTGCTTTGCCTGCTGGGCTTGCATCATATGCGGCTTTGTCTGAGGCTGCTTTGGCTTTTGCGGCTGCATCAGCGGCTGCTTTTGCTTCAGCGGCCTTTGCCTCAGCGGCTGCTTTGGCTTTGGCTTCTGCGGCTGCTTTGGCAGGAGCATCTATTGTGGCCTGTACTTTTTGTAAATCTGCAGCCGGTACTGTAAGACCCGCTGCCTGTACTTTTTTCACAAGTGAATCCAGTTGCTGTTGATTTGTGGCAGTGGGTATTTCTTTCAGTGCTGCCTTGGCGGCTGCAAGTGCTGTTTGTGCCTGTGCTTTTTTGGCCGCGGCGGCTGCTACTTCGGCAGCATTGGCCTTGTCTTGTGCGGCCTTGGTGGCTGCGGCTTCTGCTTTTGCTTGTGCTAGTGTTTTTGTGGCCATAATAATATTTATTGAGTCCTGTTTTTATAGGGTGATTACCATTACTGTTTGACCACCTGGGCAGTGAAACTGCGTTGGGCCAATTCACATGTGGTCACCTCAACATCACCCGAGGTTCTATAGAAATTGATATCTAGAATGTACCAGTAGTATCCAGGTGCAATGTCAGCATCTACCAAGGTACTGAATACTGTGTCAACCACAGGCAAGGTACCTGTGCCATTAAGGCCAGGAAATTTATATTCAATACTGGCCACAGTTTCATCAATGTCAAACACAAATCCAGGGTTCACAAGATTGGTATTGGGTGAACCGCGATATCTTGTGATCTTGGCTGTGTAATACAAGTCACTGGCTGTGGTGGCGGTGTAACTGATTGTGTTGTTGAGTTGTCCTGCCACAAACACTCGGTCAGTGCCGCCAGTGACCACTACCTTGCTATTGCAGTCGGTACTCATGTCATAGGTAGATTTATAACTCTTGTTATTTGTAAAACTATAACTTACTTTGCCCCCTGTCCCTGGTTGTGCTATAAAATACGATGAACTAGTTCTTGTAATTACTTGTGTTGTGGAACAACTGACCACACCTATAGGATTGTAATCACCGTCATATGGTGATGAAATACTATAAACATTCAATGTCAAATCATTGGCTGGTGTTGTGCCACCCAATGCTGTTCCAAGCACTTTCAAATCATCGCCCACTGCATATCCTGTGCCTGCAGTGGTCACAGTGAATGTACTGTTGGTCAAATAATTATACGGTTCAGAGATTGATGCTTCTAGTGTAATGGTTAACACAGCACCGGATCCACTGCCTGTAACAGTTATGGGTGTGATATTCTGATACACCACTTGAGATGCTGACGCCGCTTTTGTTCCAGATTCACTAAATTCATTAACTCCATCTGAAGGAGAAACGACACCAAAAATATTAATACCTTGACCATTTACAAATGGCGGTGCGGCCTGGGGATTTAAAAATGTAAATTGCCAGGTGTCCCCAGATAACATTTGACTGGTTCCAAGATCAATGCCTTGAACATACACCCTGGGAATTGGAAACGCAAGAAATGTCACGACTCCAGTATATTTGCTGTTATTGGCCAGGTCAAGTGTGATCACTGTGCCTGCTGTGGTTGTTGCGCCTATGTTTGTGATCACTGCTCCTGTGGCAACTCCAAGCCCTTGAGTTCGCACAGTCATACCCACTCTTAATTGATCAGCGTTGAATGAGGCAGGCAATAGCACAGTGAATGCACCATTAACTGTTGTGCCGGTGGTTTGTATTCCAGGACTTGTGTAAGGAGTGCGGAAAGAACCAGTCACAAAAGCCGGAACATAACTTGCAAATCCAGAAAAGTCCTGACCAAGACCACTGGGTCCACTCAAGAGATTGTTTACTGCATCTACTAGACCCGAAGTGTCCTCGGCTTGTACAGGATAACTGGCCATTATCTGTCGTCCTCTACCTGTGTGATTTGCCATGTGGCGGCTGTACACATCCAGATGTCGTTGTTGCTGGTGTTGCTGAATTCAAGTGTGTTCACACGGAATGCGTTCTGATTGATCTGTGCCCAGGGATTGGCAGCATTGGTAGCACCATTGGCATCCACAGGAATTGTGACAGGTGTTTTCACAGTGGGTGCTGATCCAACTGAATTGGCACCTTCTATTGTGACAGTGATATTGCCTTTGTGAGTGCTGGTTGCAGGATCCACTGGCAATTCATCATCACCACTGTCGGGATAAGCACCCAGGTTTACCACACTGGGCAGGATACGATGCACCATGAGTCTGCCAGAATAGTCTTTCAATAATTTGATATTGTCTCTGCGGAATCTGCTGGCAATGGCCTGATCATCGTACCAGGCAAAGCCTTGGTCTTTTTGCACCAGTTGCGAATTGGCCACACCACGAGCATACACCACTGTGCGCGAACCCAGATCGTTTTCGTAATTGGGCAGGCTTGAATCTGCAACTGTTCTCCAGATGGGTGATTCACAGGCCATGGTGGCTGAAAATGCTTCTCTTGGTGCGTTCCAGCAGTCAAGATCATATCTATAACTGATCATGCGATTAGGCACACCATTCACAATGGGATTGGTTGCTGATGCATATTGTGGTTTGGTTGTGTAATAAATTTCTATTTGATTTTTCTGACTGTTCACTTCCATGAACACACGATCATAGTAAATGGGATCCAGTTGATCATAGAACCAGTTCTTCACACGCTGATTGCCAATGCCAGTAAAGTCATTGCCATCAAACACCCAGATATCTCTGGCATCTATACCATACACCAGTTTGTCTGTGTTGGCCCAACAATTGCTGGATAGCAGGCCACGACCCTGGTTGAACAAGCGCACACCCAGGATAGGTGCTGATGTTGTTGAGTAGTTAAGTGGTGAAAAAACCACAGTATCCCAGTATGAACACAGGAAGAATTGACCATTGCAAGGAAAACCGTCCAGAGCAGGACCACGAAGCGGAACTTCCAACTGGTTGGCCACATTGGTTATGGTTGGTGCCCAGGTCAGCGGTGCCTGGTTAAGTCCAAATGCCTGACTCCATTGCACAGTGGTTCCGTAGTTTGTTAAACTGCTGTCATCTTCTAACGCTGTGAGATTGCCTGCAATCAAGATTGAACCCACATTGGGGGTTGAATATAGTCGCATGAAGTTGGCTGTGTAACTCTGCCAGGCTGGATTCACATTCCAGTTGTACTGAGGTGCAACTGAGCCGCCTCCAGGATAATTTGCCTGGGGTACTGCTAGATATACAAGACTGCTAGTGGTGCATGACACCACCTGGAATGATCCATCAAAATAGGTGCCTGTGCCAGAAATTTCAATTTGATCACCTGTTGCATACGGTGCTGTGGTCTGTGTGTCAAATGTCATAAGCATGGTTGTAGGCGAATTGTACACAATGTCATTGATGCTGATAGGCAAGGTATCACTATATTGTATGAGTCTTGGGTCACCCAGTGTGTCCGGCAAGAACATGGGTGGATTTAGTGTGTCATTGAAAAACACCACTTGTCCATTCCAGGCTTCGGTAATGTTGGTGTTCTGAGCGTAACCCGAAAACGGCACAGCAGGATTGGGATTGATATTGTGCCAGTAGTCATCTGTGCCATCCGACGCCCACCAGTAGCCTTCTGTGGTGGCCACAATGAACCAGAATGTCTGTCCATTGCCTCTAAATCCTCCAGTGACAAATGTTGGTGTGCCTGGTATGGTTGCGAGAATGGCTTGATCGCCGGCCATGCTTCGTATGCCACGCACATCTGTTTCCACATTGATGCCGTCGTTGTATTCGTTTGGTCCCAGTGCGCCACTGGGCACATCCGGAGTGAATGACATTTTGGCAAATGGTATGTTTACTTCTTGATAACTTGATTGTATTTGAGCCACTTGTTTTTCTTTCGTTTAAGACCAGGTTTGGCCATCTGCACTGATGGCTATGGTTGATGTTGGGGTGCCGGTATATCCAGCACAAATCCATCTTGGTTGTGATGCCACTGTTCCATATGCAGGTGCAATCCAGGTTGCACTTGTGGGCATGGTGCTGTAATACCACTGACTGGTGCCTGTGTCAGACCATAAGGCTTGAGTAGTGCCACCAGATTCATATCCTGTAATAATAAATCTACCATTACCAAACACCACTCTGTCCCAGAATGCTGTGTTATAAAGACTTGTAGTACTCCAGGTAGCACCATCCGTTGACCAGGTGATAGTTCCCAGTTGACTTGCCGCAACATAATAACCATTGCCATATGTGACTGAATAAACATTATTTGTAAGGCCACTGCTACTGGTCCAGGTTATACCATCAGTTGACACATAAGCAGTTCCTGCATTGGTCCAGGCCACATATTTTCCATTGCCATATGTTATGGCGCTGTATGCTCCATTGGTAAAAGTTCTTGTGGTCCAGGAGATACCGTCTCCTGATGTGACATAGGTAGTGGTTGGATTTCCCAATAAATTGGTGCCCACAGCCACATAACCTGACGCACCATATGCCACAGAGTTAAAAGCCACTGCGGCAGGTAATACTGAACTTGACCAGGTGATGCCATCCGTGGAATATGCACCTGTTGATGCTCCACCAACTGCTACAAATTTATCTGCACCGTAAATTACATCCTGGGCGCTTGCTATAGGCAGCGTAGATCCAGTCCAGGTCAATCCACCTGTGGTAGAATATGCACCAGCAGTCCCGCCGCCGCCAACTATTACAAATGTGCCATTATTAAAAGCACCACCATACCAGGTATTGGTAACTGACAAAGACGGTGAGGGCAATCTTGTCCACCATCTGCTGAGTTGTGCTGAGGTTCCTGCTGTGGATGTTAACATTAGACAAATCCTGGTGAAATTGTTGTGAGATAACCTGTGGCATTGGCAGCAGTTCTATAGGCTGTGATTGCAATCATTGTGGTTGAATTTGCAGTATTGGCCACTGTTGTGACATTGCTGGCATAACGGATTGCGGCATTACCTGTGGGCATGGTCACTGTGTAAGGTGTTGCACCTTGTTCAATGATCAAGGTCACTGTGTCTGTTTGGCTGTCATTGTTGGTGCCATCATTGGCAGTGGTCACAAAGTTGGTGTATGAACCTATGGTGATATTGCCTGTGGCACTCACTGCCTGCACTTGTCCATTGCTCTTGTCAATGTTCCAGGTGCCTGTGGTGTTGCCCGTGGCCTGGAATGTGTGATAGGCTCGTAGACTACCCAACTGTGACTGTGCAACTGCATCATCATTGCGCAAGAAGTAGTAGTTGGTGGCTGCTCGCTGACTATTGCTTGATGCAAAACCATATGTTGTGGTAGTGTTGGGCATGTAAAAGCCAAACACATTGGTTGGTGTGACATTGGCTGTGCCTGTAAACTGTACAGACATGCCCAGGGCCGTGGTAACATTGCCTGAGTTGTTGATTTGTGCATATACAGCAACAGCATTGCCCACATTAGATCCATTATTCACAATGATCTGTCCATAACTGGCACTGGCACCTTGCAAGGTCACATTGCCCAGGGCTATTACAGTATTGGGTTGACCAACAACCAGTGCCTGATTGAAACCAATCACAGCCCCTGGACCGGCAGAGGTCTGACTCCAGATATTGGCACTTGCACCACCGCCTATGCATAAAGCACCCACACCACCACGCACTACAGTGTTTGTGTTGGCCACATTGCTAATGCTGATTTGTGGTAATATTGTCAAGCCGTTGTAGCGGAATCCCACATTGCTAACTTCAGCAAGATTGGCTGAATCCCAGATATTAACCTTGCCTGCTCGAACGGCTGCGATTTGACTGTTGTTGTGATTTAGGTTGCCAAAATAACCATTGCCAATCACAATCTGTCCAGACAAATATGATGAAACATTGGTGCCTATACCTACAAATGCATCAGAAGTGTTGATTCTTTGGGCAAGGCCACCTCCGGCAGCGGTGCCATTGCCAAGGCCTATGATCACATTGCTGAGTGTGACATTGCTGGATAGATTGTCAAATGTCATGTAGGCACTGCCTGCAAATGCATTGGCATTGTTGTATTGTATTTGTGTGTTGGCACCGGCTGCATTGCTTGAAGCAGTGATACCTGTCAGTTGCGATCCATTGCCCAAGAAGTAGTTGCCTGTGACATTGCCTGTGGCTGACATTATGCCACCTGTGAGTATGTTGCCTCCGGTGACATTGCCTGCTGTGACTGTGCCTGTTGTGCTTATGGTATTTGAACCAAACGCAGCCAGGAATGTGGTTACATTGGCGTCGCCATAACTGGAAACAACTGCTTGATCACTCTGAACCGTGGTAAAATAGTTCACAGTGCCTGCAACATTGGCAGCCACCACAGTGAGTATGCTTCTGCTGTTGGCCACAGCAGGCACGGTGCTGATGTTGCCAGCATACTGATAAGTTGCACCTGTGGGCAAGGTCACTGTGTAAGGTGTTGCACCTTGTTGCACTAGAACGGTTAATGTGTCAATTTCTTGATCAGTGTTTACACTATCGCTCAGTGTTGTGACCATGTTGTTATAGCCAGTTATGGTCACATTGCCTGTGGGTGCAATGTATTGCACCTGTGCATTGGTCTTGTCAATGGCAATTGAGCCTGTGGTGGCTGTGTCATAACGATATTCATTGTAACTACGCAGACTGCCCAACTGTGTTTGAGCCACTGCGTCATCATTCTTTAAGAAATAGTAGTTGGTGGCCGCTCGCATGGCATTGGCTGAATTGAAACCTGCCAATGAACCTGTGTTGGTTGGCATGTAATATCCCACCACATTGGTTGGTGTGGTGTTTACTGTGCCACTAAATTGCGTGATCACGCCTAAGGCATTGGTAATGTTACCAGTGCTATTGGTAAAATTATAAACCGCTGACACAGCATTACCCACATTTGAACCATTCCAAACGGTGACCTGACTGTTGAGACTCACAGTATCTTGCACAGTGGTATTGCCCACTCGTGGAGTCACCGTTCCAGGACCCTCACCTATGGTGGTGGTAAAAGCGGCTGCACCCAGGGCTTGACCGCCTTGACTGGCATTGGTAAAGGTGTTGGCTGCACTACCACCACCTACTTGTAAACCACTAAAAAATGCTCGCAGGAAAGTGTTGTTGCTGGTCAAATTACCCTGCAGGGTCACTGTTGAGGGCACAGCCAGGCCGACATATCTCACGCCCACATTTGATCCATCTGACACATTGGCAGAGTCCCAGAACAGATTTCTTGCACCTTTGGGTGTGCTAAACAGCAGACCAGCCACTGCCAGGTTGCCATAGTTGCCGGTGCCATACACCGTTTGACCTGCTTGCAAGCCTGTGGCCGTGGCTAGTATGCCATTGTATGGAGTGGCTGTGTTTATGATCACAGCATTGTTGCCTGCCACAGCATTGCCTGCCACTCCTGGACTGACCACAAGATTGGCCAGGGCCACATTGCCTGTGGTCTGATTGAATGTCAAGCCTGCATTGCCAGCAAAAGCATTGCCATTGTTGTATTGTATTTGTGTGTTGGAACCAGCCGCATTGGCAGTGATACCTGTTAATTGACTACCATTACCAATGAAGTAATTGCCTGTAATATTGCCTGCGGCACTTACAATGCCACCTGTTAATAAATTGCCCACAGTAGCATTGCCACTGACGCTGACACTTGTGAGTGTGCCAACTGAAGTTATGTTGGGTTGTGCATTGTCTGTCACAACATTGGCATAGGTTGCGGCATTGGCATTGAGTGCGTAGGTGGCATTGGCCACTGTGCCTGTGACATTGGCACCTGTAATACTTGAGAGCAACGAACCATTTCCTGCAAAATATCCAGCAGTCACATTGCCTGTTGTTGATATACTATTGCTGCCAAAGTTGGCTAAAAATGTGGCCACATCGGCATTTGAATAACCAGCAGGTAATCCTGTCAGTTGAGATCCATTACCAATGAAGTAGTTGCCGGTGATGTTGCCAGTGGCACTCACAGTGGTTGCTGAAACAGCAGCCGGTGTGATATTGCCAATGATCATGTTGTTGATTGAGCCAGTGCTGGTGGGTGCAATTTCTACAGCACCGGTGCCGGTGGGTTTGATATGCACATGGCCAGTGCCTGTGGGTGAAATATCAATCTGAGCATTGTTGCCATTCAGGTTGGTGCTGACATTGATGGCAAAGTTGTCACCACCACCGGCACCCATGCTGGCCTGTGTGGTGCCCCCTGAATTCTTTAGTGATAGACCACCAGAACCTGTGGCTTGCACCACTGAAGTCAACACATTGCCGCTGGTGGTATTGCCACTCACTGAAAGGCTGGTCAATATGCCTAGACTGGTGATATTGGCCTGTGCATTACCTGTGACTGTGACTGCTGTGTTGGCTGTGCCTGCTGAGCCTGCTGTGGTGGCAAAGGTGGCATTGGCCACTGTGCCTGTGACATTGGCTCCAGTGATTGCAGTCAGTCCAGAACCATTGCCCACAAGATAACTGGCTGTGACATTGCCTGTTGTTGAGATTGAATTGCTACCAAAGTTGGCCAGGAATGTGGCCACATCTGCATTTGAATAACCTGCTGGTAAACCAGAGATAAAAGCACCGTTGCCCAGCAAATAATTGCCTGTGACATTGCCGGTGGCACTTACTACGCCACCTGTGAGCAAATTACCTGTTGTGGTGTTGCCAGTGACAGCAACACTGGTCAATGTGCCAACTGAGGTTATATTTGGTTGTGCCGCAGTATACACAGTGCCTGCCACTAGTGCATTGGCCACTTGACCACTCACATTAGCACCTGCTACTGAATTGGCTGTGTTGGCCTGATTGGCCTGTGCTACAGATCCTGTGACATTGGCACCGGTAATACTGGTCAGTAACGAACCATTGCCAATCACATAATTGGCTGTGACATTGCCAACAGTTGAAATGTTACCTGCCACAATGTTGCCTGCCACTGTGACCACATTTGATGCTTGATTAAATGTAAATCCTGAACTGGCTCCGGCATTGCCGTTGTTGTTGTACAACACCTGTGTGTTAGAACCAGGAACTGTGATATTACCAGATATGTTGCCTTGGAAATTACCTATAAAGTAACCCTGTGTAGAGATATTGCCTGTGGCTGATACCACGCCTGGTACAAACACATTGCCAGCGGTGATGTTGCCAGTGGTTGATATTGAATTTGAGCCAAAATTGGCCAACAAGGTCACAACATTGGCGTTTGAATATGTGGCTGGCAGGCCTGTCAGTTGGCTACCATTACCCAGGAAGTAGTTGCCTGTGACATTGCCAGTGGCACTGACCGCACCTGCGGTCCGCAGATTGCCTCCGGTGACATTGCCTGTGCTGGATAAACTTGTGAGTGTGCCTACACTGGTGATATTGGGTTGTGCATTGCCAGTCACGGTCACAGCAGTATTGGCTGTGTTGGCACTGACAGCAACAACACCTGTCAATTGTGATCCATTGCCTAGAAAGTAGTTGCCTGTGATATTGCCTGTGGCAATGATATTGGCCACTGTGTTGGCACCATCTGTGCCCACTGCCAGCAAGCCTACCACATTGGCATTGCCATATGGTTGTGCTGGTGTGACTGTGCCTGAACCGCCAGGGTACAGCGTGGTTAGATTGTTGCTTGAAAGCGTGATATTGCTTGTGCTTGTGCTGTAAAGGCTTGTGGAATTCGCTGACATTGTCGGATCCTTATTTGATGTTGTATTGGCGATACTGGCGCGGTTGCCACACTGATGTTAGTCTTGTGTGTCCTCCAGACCATTTGCCAAGATTGTTCTGATCACTCACAATGTTCCAGGCGTCTTTGAATTTGGCATCGTAGATTGCGGCATCATCAGCATTGTGACGCTTGATGTAGTATTCTTTCAGACTGGAATAAACATAACCTTCCGACCAGGTCTGCAACACAGCATTGGTTTCAACCACTTGTTCAGTGAGTTTTACATTGGTAACTGTGCCGGCTGTGGGTGTGGTGCCACCTGTGCTGGTGAATGTGATTGAGGTGTTGCCGGGTATGGTTGTGACTGTGCGCACACCTGCTCCACCACCTAGGCTACCTGTGCCTGCTGTGGCAGTGATAACATCGCCCACAGCAAGTCCTGATGTGGTGCTCATGCCTGTGATTGTGGCAGTCCATGGACCTGCACCTGATATTGAACCCACTGTGCCTGTGGTTGAAATAACTGTGTCATCCACAGGTGAGAACAATAGTGGCCAGGCCTTGTAGTAGTACAAGTTGATCAAGGCACCTTCACCAAGATAAGGCAGGAACTGATAGTTGTCATAAACTTCTGAGAACTTGCCACGGATCACCGCAGGCACATTCACAGGAGCAAGATACAATTGAGCAATCATGCTTTGTGTGATAATATCTCTGTCGCCAATACGATCATACACAATCCAAGGACCTGTTTGGCTGCTGGTGCCGCCGCCAGGTGTGCCTTGTTTGAAGAACAAGATTGGCTTGTTCATGTCTGCAGGAATAGGAACCTGTCCCAGGGCATTGCTGGTGCCAATGTTTTCACTTGCATAAGGATCTGAGCGCAGGGCTGGCAATTCAATGTTTCTCATGCTTAGTTCAGCAAGATAGATACATTGCTTGATCTCAGCGTCGTTGCTGGATCCTGTGAAATCTTTTAAGAAGTCAACCAGGGCTGTGCCGGTGGGGATTTGAAAACTCATATGTTAGTGTCCTTTAAAGAACTTTTGTTCGCCCACCTTTGAAGGGTAGGGAACATCAATAGGGATAGGCATCTTACCGCCTGGGTAGCACACATACTGTGCGTATTCTTGTTGCACCACTCTGTAGAATTGTGCTTTGAGTGTGCGATCATGCTTGATTGCTGACCAAGGCATGCCACCAAAATACTGATCACTGATACGGATGCTCACAACATTGGGCAAGTCCATCCATTTCCAGCCCAGTTTGCCGTCAGGCATGATGGGTGCTAAGGGATCAGGGTAGCCTGCTTCGGCTGCTTTGCGGTATTCTGCACAGCGTCGAGCCACTGCTTCTGCGTTCATTTGCTCGCGACGGATGTAGAACTTGCCATCTTCACGACCAGTTGTGATCTTGATATTCTTGCTGTTGTTCCAGTCTGTGCGGCTCCAGTCGCCTTTCATGCTACGGTACAACTTGTCGTTTTTCAACAGGGCATCAGCCATGCCATTGTGGTTGGTAATTGTGCCACCATGGTCTTGACGCTGGTAGTCGTAGTTTTTCTCGGGATCGGTGTTGTCTAGGTATTCGGGTTGGTTAAGATCTTGACTCATCAAGTATTTAGCGGCACCTGTAAATAGGGCCAGAAAGCCCAAGAGAAAAGGCTCCGAAGAGCCTTTTGTTTCTATTGCTGATCTACAATTAATATGTAGAGCCGGCTCCAGAGTTGGTACGCGACACGAATGTACTTGTACGCGGTGCGCTTACTGCGGCACCTGTTGTAGAGATGTTGTTCAATTGTCCAACGCCTGCTGGGTTACGCACAATCAATGTACCTTCCATCAAGAACTGGTCAAGTGACGCATCGGCGTTGCTAAACACTTCATTGTTTGGTCCAAGATCACGCAAACTACCCCACTGAATCACATCTTCATTCAAGAAGTAGATTGAGTTGCTCACACCTGACTGGTCCATGATCCATGAATCATAGATTTCGTATGTGTATGAGAAATCGCCTTCATAAGTCTGGATTGTGTCGCCACGCTCCACATTACGACGGTTGATGCTGGTGTTTGAATTAACAATGTTGTCAGAGATCATGGTACGCAATGAGGTTGGAACAACCATGGTACGGATCTTGGCATTGTAACGCTGTTCAGCAGTGGTTACCAATTGCTTGTAAATCACAGGCTGGAACACTTGGTTCACAAAAGTACCAGAATAGAACTGTGTACCGTTGGATTGAATGTTCAAGTTACCCACATTGGCAGTGCTGGAATCAGAACTGGCATTGTTGGTGTTTGTGGTGATGTTGGCGGCTGCGTTGGCACTTGGGTTGAAACTCAATGTACCTGCGAAACTTGCCAGGCTACCCATACGACGACCACCTGTCTGGGCTGTGCCAGGGTTGGTAATTGCTGTACCGGTTTGACCTGAGTACTGTGTACCGATTTGGTCTGCGCGAACAAGTTGTTGTTCCACATCAAACATCAATTCGATCAACTGTTTTACCTCTTGGTAGGCCTGCGGATCTCCGCCCGATTGCATCACGGCTCTAGCAGTTCCAGAGGCAGCGATTGTGGTTTGGAAAATCTGTGTGTAGTTGCCCAAGTTGAAACGCGAATTAGATTCTGCATTGCTTGTTGAGACTGCGGCACCTTCTTGCACGGCTTGTGCTGAAGGCAAGCGATAAATGTCATCAGTCCACAATGGGAGTGTTGAGTTTACCTTGCGTTTTTTGCTCATACACATGTTGAGCACTGGGGTATCGTCTTTTACACGATTGGATACATCTAGGTCTAGGTCTTTGACAACGATATCTGAACCGTATGCGGTTGTACCATTACCAATTTGACTGGTTGTAATTTCTGCCATGTTATTCTCCTTGAATATTTAGATAGGCTATTATCTACCACCTCTTTGTGCGCCGCGTATCTGAGACAGGCGTTGCATTAGGAGGTTGTCACCGGCTTTTTTATCACCGGTCTTGGCTGCTTCACGAAGTTTTTCAAGGTTGCTTTCAGAACGATTGCCCTGACTGTTGCCTTTGCGCTGAGTTAATTGTGCAATGCTTGATCCTGCTTGTCGTGTGCTGGGCTTGGAGCGGTATTTTAATCCGTCTCTGACCAGGCTCAACAAGTTTTCATCTGACGATATCAAATCAATATTGGGTATGCCGGGGATCATCTCACTACGGGCTTGCGGCCAAATCTTGATAACCTTCTCACGCAATTCATTAAAGACATATTCATTTTTCAAATCCTTGTCCTGGAATGCCTTGCGGTTGTTGTCCAACACCTGTGCAACTTGCTGTGTGCGTATGGTACGAAATTGATCCACTGCTGGTTTCAACTGTCCAATAACTCCCTGCTGTGACTGAATGTAATTCTCATTCTGTCTCATGCTGGCTTCGATCCTGGCTCTAACACCTGGGTCTTGCGTGGCTGCAAGTTGTTGATGGAACACAGTTTGATAACCCTGCGTTTTCACAATCTCATCATAAGCCTTCTGCAGTTGCGGTTCAACCGTAAACTCCATAGCCAATGTCAAACCTTCCTGCTGTGCCCGTTGTTCTTTGAGATACTCATCAAACTCACTGCGTTCCACTTTTAACTGGCGTGCTTCTTCATGTATGGCACCTCCCTGTCCCAGGATGCTGGCGGCTTTTTTAGCGTCGATAACAATTTCTTTACCGTTCTTCATGAACTTGAACTTGGCGTTGGGATTAGTCTCCGCAAATTCAATAAAGTCAATTAACTCTTCGCTGGTGTCTGCGTCTGGGTCGCTTACAGATTCAGTCTGGGCGGTGTCCTCTTCAGTGCCGGCATCATCCGATCCATAGTCGGTTTCATCTTCAGAACCTGTTGGTTCCACAGGGCTTGTGGCTTCTGCCTCACTCTCCACATTACCTGTTGCAACGGCTTCGGTAGCAGGTGTCTGGTTACGCATTGCGGCCATTTTCTGTGCTATTGAATCCAAAGAGATTGTTGCGTTTGTGTCATTGGCCGTGCCGTCTGGGGCATTAGGCGTGATCGCTGTCATCATATGTTTTCCTAATTGTTAACAGGGCACGGAGGTTACCTATCGTGTTTTATTTAGTGTGTGGTTATTAAAAGGTGGTATTTGGTGCATCAGGTTGCTGTTCAAAGTTCACAACTTTGTTCTTTTGATACACGGCTCTGCGCAGGCTTGTGACAAATTGGTCAATGCCTGTCAGTTGATGTGCAATGGCAATCCTTTGCTGATTGTCAGCATCTGTGTGTCCAGTGATCATGGTCAACTGGTCTGCCAATTCAAACTTGTAGTGATGCACAAACATGGCCAATTCTCGATTCTTAATCAAGGTCTCTGCTTGTGATCCATAATGTTTCACCTGATCACGCTGTCCTGGTGTTAATCTTTTGAGATTACTGGTATCTACGGTGAGTCTCGTGTTGAAACTCTCCACTGTTTCTGTTTCTATCATATCATTTCCTTGCTAAAAAGTCACACGCTTATAGTTAACTGTATACCTTGGGGTCACCTGCTGCCATGGCCATGTAGTCCAGTTGCGATTCAGCATCGGATCCAGTCATTTCTGCCTTGATCTGTTCAGTCTTGGCTTGTGCAAGGCCTGCATCTGCCAGGCGCTTCTTGTCTTCTGCTGAAGGTTCACGACCCTTGGCTGCTTCTTGTCCTTGTGCAATCATGTCTCTGACTTCTTCATCACTTGGCAAGTAGGTGTTGGCTTCTTTCACACCCAGCACATACAAGGTATCAGCAAAGGGCTTCTTGACCTTGGCATATATTTCAGGTGTAAGTGTGCCAGATTGAGCCATGCCCTGTGTCATTGTGTAAAGGTCTGTTTGACACTTCTGAATAATCTGCAGGCGTCCCAGCGCATTCTCCTGGCTCATCATGCCCAGGGCCAATTCCATGTGGATTTGTTTGCGATCACAGAAATTCATGTCATCCCAGGCCTGATAGTCCATGAACACAGGTTTCTTTTCTGGATGATACTTGGCTGCTAGTTTCTTGACACCATAGTCGTCACCGTATTGTATGAGGGTGCGCCACACCAACCATATGGCTTCTTTAAGGCCATCAGCGGCATTGCGTACTGTGTTGTCTTGAATGATCTGGTTTGGTGTCAAGGCCATCTGTAGTTTGATGCCGGAGTTGCCCGGAGCCATAACTTCAGGATTGAACACATCTTGTGGTGTGGTCATACCAACCATGGCCATGGTATCTTGTTGTATACGGTTCATGGCCACTTCCAGGAACTGCAGGTTGCCTGAAGGGGGAGGCAATTGGTAAATGTCTTTGGCAGGGTCAAACTTGGCATCTAAGATAAAGATTGCTGACTCGCCGTCCTGCAACATTTCAAAATCCAGGCGGTCTGGCTTGACACCAATGCGCGGTGTGGCAGTGAGCAAGCCCAATTGTATTTCTGCACGGGCGGCACTTGTGTTGTACTCCTGCATGGGAATAACTGATTCCGCAATGCTCATGCCATAGAAGTTGCCGGGCAAGGGTTTTGGGCACATGTTGGCCACAGGGATAAACTCTACTTCTCTAGCACTAATGATGTATGTGCCAGAATAGATCAGTTCCACCAGTTCCAGTTCACCATCACCATCAATGTCGTATCGGTTCCATACTGTGACAATACTGACCTGGCGTGAATAAGGATCAGCGCCAGCACTGGAGTTTACTGGTATGCCCATCACAGGCACTGAGTCTCTTGCGTGAATAGCCAGGTTGTTTAGTACTGAACCTGCTTGATACGCACCATTCATGTTGTATTCAGCGTGTTGTGAGAATTCTTCTAGGTCAATGTCCGGATACAGTTCAGTGGCTTCCTGAATGGTCATGGGGTCATAGTAGCCACAGAAGGGTTGGTCACGCATTTCACTCACTGTGGGATCACAGATCCAGTAGTGCTGTGCAATAGGACGGAACTTCACACGCAGGTTGTAGCCTGTGAGTTTGTACTTGGCAGTGTAGATGGTGTTACGGTTGATGGCGTCGTTGAGAATGTCTTGTTGACCTTCTGCTGAGGCTGCCTGCATGGCCTCCATTTGAGCCATCATGTCTTCTGGTGCCTGTTCTTCGCCCAGGTTTTCAATCTGTTGATCAATCATGTTCTGCACTTGTTCTTGATTGTGGTCACCTAATAGGCTTTGTACTTCGGCCATGACCGCTTCTAGGTTTACTCCGGTGCGTCTGCGGCTCTGTCGCAGGGCTGTGAGGCTGGATTCTGCTGCCTGCTGTTCAAATGCTCGCAGTTCATCTGCTGTGCCTTCTGTTGTGACATAACGCACAATCTGTTCACGAATAGGCATGACCATGAGCATGCCGTTCTTGTGCATGTTGGCGTCCATGATCCAACGCTCTAGGATAAAGTGTGGATCGTTCTGCTCGTTGATCACTTCCGACGCCATGTTTGTGGCCTGGCGAGCAGCCTCTTCATCCGACTCACCATCTGCAATGTATTCAAAGTTGACTTCACCATTGGGAATGAGTCCTTTGCTTATTACCGCGGTAGCGTAATCCACTACTGGTTTT